>Ga0206831_1236_pt1 | contig 12332 bp, 2 predicted proteins | sample Alteio_BWOrgCont_73_FD_152876 | JGI IMG/M metagenome (GOLD analysis project Ga0206831, IMG submission 152876) | Enriched cells from forest soil in Barre Woods Harvard Forest LTER site, Petersham, Massachusetts, United States -... | ecosystem: Environmental > Terrestrial > Soil > Temperate forest > O...
TAGGCGCACCCGTCGCTGCCGTTGGAGCAGTACCACCGCCGGATGGCGTTTCGGCAAGATATCCCGAGACGGCATCGGTGTCGTTGCCACTGGGTCCAGCTAAATGGAAGGCTGCCAAGTACCCATTCCCGCTGGAGAACACGTTGGCACCGTTGGAACGGCTGGGGGAAAGACCTGTGCCCCAATACATGTTGATGGTCGTGGTGGCGTTAGCGTTAACGTTGTTCGCCAACACCCAAATGGCGGCCGAGGTGTCACCCGTGCCGAAGTTCCAATGCACGATTTGATACGGAAGGTGATTGCCATTGACGTCTGTGAATCGGACATCCGAGCCATTCGCCGCCGCTTGGGCAAAAATGGGCAGATGCGCCGAAGTCAACCGAACGAGGATGGGAATATTCGTCTGGGCGATAGTGACACCGGCGGCAGAAGCTCGTGTGTCCAAAGTAAATGCGGCGGAATGTCCTGAATAATTTTCCTGCGGGAATATGTTGAAGGTAATGGCGTATTTAACGGTACCGGCGGTATTGGTGAACGAGATCGAATCAACATAGGGGCTGCTGCCAGCATCCCCCGGGGTGACGGTACCGGAAATGACTCCAGTTGACGAGTTCAGCGTCAAACCGGTGGGAATCGTACCGAAATAAGCTGTATACGTTCCAGGTGAAGTAGGAGCGGTTCCCCCCACTGTCGGTGAAAGCCCAAGGATGGTTTGACCTTCCTCATAGGTCATGGAATGCCGCTGATAGACGAGCGAGGTCGGCACGCTCTCAACCGTGATGTTGGGAGTGTATGTAACCGCTCCACCTGGACCGGTGGCCGTGATGACATAATTGGTAGAGACAGTACTCGCGGTGGGCGTTCCGGTAATATTACAGGTAGTGCCGTTCAGGGTCAGACCTGCGGGTAATGTCGGGGCGGAAGTACAAGTTAGGATAGAGCCACCCGTATTGTTCCCCAAATTGGTCGCAATGGGCACACTAATTCCGTATACCACCGTATCCGGAGAGTAAGCAATGCTGGGCGTGACGTACAAGGTGTCCGTGTCACTGGTAACGGAGCCAGCAAGATTTTGCACGATCACATCGTACTTGGAGCTGTCATACGCTACCGTGACGGGGGAACCTGGCCCAGCCGGCAAGAAGGCTGAGTCCACAAGGCTTGCCAAGTTGGCGTCCGTTTGAAGGGTGTCTATGACGTATGATCCACTCACCTTATGCTTGCGAACCCATGTATAGGTGTATAGAGTATCACCGCCGCCTGTAATGCCAACTTTAGCATAAAGACCCGTAGTCCCCACCGTCCCCACAGTTTTGGTGGCCAACTTTGTCGACACAGTGGGCAATGTGTCGTGGATTTGAATGCTTACGGTAGTGTTTGCAGGCGTTCCCGTGATATTATTCGCGGTAATCGTATAGGTCTGCGCCGAGCTGACCTTGGTGGGCGTCCCTGAAATCACGCAGGTGGTATTGCTGATGGACAATCCAATCGGCAAGGTGGGATTCGCCACGCACGTCGAGGGGTTGCCCGTGACTGAGGGACTGTTTGGGGTGATCGCCACGCCAGCCACATAATTCACCGGAGTGGTGTAACCTCCGAACGCGAGACCGCCCGCGATAATAAGGTGGCCGTTGTTTGTCACGGTGCTATCGCCGTTGGAATTAAACAACGTGCAATTGTAGAGGGCCGTATCAGATGCGGAAACTGTTGAGAGGCTCAGTGTGGCCGAAGTGGCACCTGTAATGTTACCCCCGTTGGACAAATTGACGCCATTCTTATGCCACTGATAGGTGATACTGCCGCCACCCGTAGCCACTACACTAAAGGCGGCCGAAGCGCCGGATAACACGGTCGTGTCATGAGGTTGTGTGGTGATGGAAATGGGAATCGCAGTCGTACCCTCGCCCACCGCCGTCTGACTCGCGGATTGCGTGTTGTATTCCGCCTTGATCCAGCTCGAATCACGGCTCACGCTCGCCAACGCGTATTGACTCAGGGCGCCCGGGAAAAACCGTGCACTATCGCCCCCATTGCCACCGTCTAGGGTCCGTCCGATGGAGAGGGCGGCATTAACAACTTGAGTAGTAGACGTCCCTGGGTTGGCAGGTACGGAGTCCGCATAGACCCCGTCTATCCAAAGTTGGTTATTCGCGGCCGTGGAAACAGGACTAACGCGCGTGAACACCAAATGATGCCAGCCCTGCAACATGCCTTCGACGCTAGTAGGGCCTCCGGACTTGCTATAGAAACTACTGTAGGTGCCACCGTAGTATATGGTCCCATCCCACTGCCCCCCTGTATTGTTCTGGAGAGTGTAAAATTCATCGCCCTTGCTTGCGATGCTGTTATAGTCATTATTGAATTCTTGCTGATTCACCCATGTCGAAATCGTGAATGACGAGGCGTTAATGAAGTTTAGTTCGTTATTCGTAATGTTCAGTGAACCGCCTTGCGCCACCGATGAGCCGGTGCTCACCTGGAACCATTGCCCGAAGTTTCCCGCCGTCAAAAGCGTTCCCGACGCGCCGCCCGCCCAGCCGAAGTCGCTGGCGTTTTTCGACGTCGTTCCAAGGGGCACAGACACACAGGTCAGATTATTGGTCGTGCCGCTAGGAGTTGGACCCCAGGAGCCGCCCGTGTTCAGAGACCGCACAATGGTGCCCCCGTTGCCGACCGCCCACACTCCGATATAGTTGCCGCCGTAAGCGCTGCTGGAGCCCGATAGAAGGGTGGAATCCGGGACGCCCGCCGCCACCGCCGTCAGAGGCGGTACACCCTGAGAAACCGTTCCGCCAACCGGGAAAGCCGGAGCTTTCAGAGCGAATTTGGTCAAACTATTAGTCGTGTTGTTGTTTGAAAGAACACCCTTGTAAATGATGCCCGTGGTGGCGTTGCTGTCGCCCACCGCGATGAACGTGAGTGTACGGCCCGTATAGGTCACCGCTTTCAAATTGTAGTTGATGTTCCCAAGCGCCGTCACGGCATTGTAGGCAGGCGTCGTCTGCAGGTTGTAGATCTTCTTAACCATTCCCGCGTCGCCCACAACGAGGCAGACGTTCGAGTCGCAGGCGATGCCCCGGACCGCCCGATCCGTAGAGTCTCCGCTTGTCGCCGCGCTGATGTAGGAGTAGGCCGCACTGCCAGGAGCGCTAAAACTCGCAATCTGGGCTAACTCGCCGCTGTCTCCTCCGATGTAACCTGAGTTCAGACTCGGTTTTGTCCCGCCAATAAAGGCCACTGCGTGGAGATTGATGCCCGCAGAGGAGAAGGGGCTGGTCACCAGACTCCAGTTCGCGCCTCCGGACGCCGTGGTGTCGATGGTGCCACTATCGCCCACCGCGATACCATGGTTTGCGTCCGTGAAATACACCGCACGGAGATTCCGCGTGGTGTTGCTCGTCTGGGTGGTCCACGAGTTGCCACCGTTTGTCGTCATCAGAATCATGCCACCATTGCCCACTGCCCAGCCCGTTCCCGCCGCATTGCCCTGTATGCTGTTCAGGAAGTACATCCCGTTTGGTGCACTGAAGCCCGTGGGCGACAAGACGGTGTTCGAGGAGTTCAATTGACGACCGTACACGATGGGAGCCGCCACCTGTGCCGTAGGAATCTGATTCGCGTTGGGGGTCGCGGTTCCTGCCGTCTGTAACACCCATGCGTTCGCCGTCGCATCGGTCTCCGTGGCCCCAGTGCCATTCATATGCCATACCGCGCGATAGGCGTTGCCGGGCGTTGCTGATGTCGTCGACGTCGTGTCCCACACCCCCGCCGAGTTCGACAGATTCGCCTGCCCGCTCTTGCCCCAGTAAATCCGAATCTTTGTCGTCGTATTCGCCAGAAGCGTCGGCACCCTCACCCAGAACTCGCCGTTCGTGGAGGTGAAGCGCTCCCGCTCGAACTTCAATGCCGTCTGCCCTGTCGAGTCCGTGAACGCCACATCTAACCCCGAGGCCAGGCTCCCCGAGAGCACGTCACTACCCGTCGATGTCGAGGCGTTGGTCAACCGCACTAACACCGGGAAGTTCGCTTCGCTTGTGTTGGTGATGCCCGCAAGGTTCACCGTGACGGCTTTATAGTTCGACCATGTGTCATATGGGCCCGCAAAAGCCGACGTCAAGGCGCCAACCAACAGAGTTACCAGCAACGCGATCTTCTTATTCATATCGAACCCCTTGAAACCAAAACGTTGTTTTAAAACCACTCAAAGCCTTTACGCCGATGAACCCCATGTAACCCATTATTGCAACTCAAGAAACGGAAAGTAAGGGAACCTTAACGCCATGAAACTTTCCGTGACCAAATCACAGGAAACCCATACGCTTCGCACAAAAAAATCTCTCGATCCCATTGGACTTTAAATTCCCCCCATGCCTTCCAAATTTCGATGTTTAAGGAATATACCCCGCCGTTTCCTTACGTGTTTGGGTTTTTTCGAAAGATTCAGGTTTTTGGTTTAAGCAGGAAGAGCCCTTTTTAAACAAAATTCGAGAACTGAGGACAAAAAAACGCCCCCAAGTGAGGGCGTTTTGATTTTAGACGGTAACAGGAGGTGTTAGTGTTTGTAATTGGACCTGTTATTGTTTGACGAAGGTAGTCTGAATGGCGCTTGCCGGATTGCCCTCGCCCTTCTGGAACGTCAGGCGAAGCACGTACATCCCCACCGGAGCGGCTGAACCTTGATTGGAGTTTCCATTCCAGGTCAACTGGCCGATCTCTCCGGAAACCGAGCGGTTCCAGACGGTACGGCCCCACATGTCTAGGATGGAAACACGCACTTCCCCTGATACCTGGGGCATGTGCAGCAACATCGTGGAACCCGCCATCTGCAGGCCAAACCCGGCTTTCGAGTTGAAGCTGAAGACGTTGGTGGTCGCTGTGGAAGCCCCCGACGGAGCGCTGTTACCCGCCAGATTGGTGGCCACGACAGTAAAGGAGTATGACGTGGTGTTGGTCAGGCCCGTCACAATGCAAGAGTCGGCTGCGGTGGACGTGCAGTGCTTACTGGTGTCCTGAACCGAGGTCACCTTGTAACCGGTAATCGCGGCGCCGTTGCTGGCGGGCGTCGTCCAATACACCGTTATCTGCCCGCTGGCGCCCTTAACCGACGTTATAGTGGGAGCGCTCGGAACCGTGTAGACGTTGAGCAAACCCGGAAGGCTGGTGGCCGAACCCGCGCTGTTGCTGACAAAGACCTCATAAGAACCCGTGTCGGCCATCGGAATACTGCTAAGGGCAAGAGTATCGGTGAACAAGCTGGTCGTATCCTTCTTCAGGGTGTCGGTGACCCCTCCATGCAGATGCATCCACTTGTAGGTCAAGGGCGTCGAGCTGGAACCCGAAATCGTGACGCCGAACTTGACGGACCCTCCCAGGATAATCGACGCACTAGCCGGGCTGGAGGTGATACCGGGACCGGCGGTCAACGTAAGTCTCGCACTAGCACTCGTGACACTCCCTGCGGCATTACTGATTACAACGGAGTAGGTACCAGTGTCACCCATCGGAATGCTGGTGAGTTTCAAAGTGTCTGTCAAGGCGGATAAGGTATCGCGCTTGAGCGTATCCGCAGTCACGCCCTGAGTTTGAATCCACTTATACACCAAGGGCGTGGTGCCCGTGACCACTACCGTAAAATTCACCGAACTGCCCACCGTGCTGGTCTGGGCCGCGGGACTGGTCGTGACAACAGGGGCAATGGCGTTGCTTACCGTTGAACCCTCCGCCACTGCCGTCTGGCTCGCGGACTGCGTGTTGTACTCCGCCTTGATCCAGCTCGAATCGCGGCCCATACTCGCCAGTGTGTATTGGCTCAAAGTGCCGGGATAAAACCGTGCGCTGTCACCCGTGTTGCCGCCGTCCAGGGTCCGGCCGATGGAGAGGGCCGCATTGACCGTCTCTGTGGTGCTGGTCCCCGGGACAACAGCACCGGTGTCCGCAAGCACCCCGTCAACCCAAATCTGATTGCCCGCGGTTGTGGTGAGGGTGTTGGGATTGCGCGTAAAGACGATATAATGCCAGCTGCCCAATTGGGCCTCGACGCCAGTAGGCCCCAAGGCCTGGGTGAACCAATTGTCGTAGGTGCCGCCATAGTAGAGGCCCGCGGTCCATTCTCCAGCGCCCGTGTTGTTCTGAAGGGTGTAAAACTGATCTCCCTTGCTTGCAACGCTTTGGTAGTCGTTATTGTAACTGACCTGCTTCACCCACGTCGAAATCGTGAATGCCGAGGAGTTAATGAAGTTTAGTTCGTTGTTGGTAATGTTCAGCGAACCGGCTTGCGCCACCGACGTACCGGTGGTCACCTGGAACCACTGCCCGAAGTTCCCCGTCGTCAAAAGCGTTCCGGACGCGCCGCCCGCCCAGCCGAAGTCGCTGGTATATCTCGTCGTCGTCCCAAGGGGCACCGAGACGCAGGTCAGATTGTTGGTCGTGCCGCTGGGGGACGGGCCCCAGCTAGTCCCCGTGTTCAAAGAACGCACGATGGTGCCGCCCTGCCCCACCGCCCATACACCGATATAGTTGGCGCCGTAATTGCCGCTGGCCGCGCTGCCTCCGGAGAGGAGGGTCGAATCCGGAACGCCCGCCGCCACCGCCGTCAGGGGCGGCACGCCGTTAGGCACCGTTCCGCTGGTCGGGAAGGCCGGAGCTTTCATGGCGAATTTGGTCAAAGTGTTGGCCGTGCCATTATTGGTGAGAACCCCTTTGTAAATGATGCCCGTGGTGGCATTGCTGTCACCCACCGCAACGAACGTGAACGCGCGGCCCGTGTACGTTACCGCCTTTAGGTTGTAGAGGTTGCTTGCAAGTGCGTTCTCGTTGACATAGGCCGGGGTCGACTGAAGACCATAGATCTTACTGACCGTCGCAGAGTCGCCTACGGTGAGGCACACATTCGAGTCGCAGGCGATGCCGCGCAGATTATGAATTGCGGAAATTCCGCTCGTCGCAGCGGAGATATACGTGTAAACCGCGCTGCCTGGGGTGCTGAAATTCGTGATTTGCGCCATCTCGCCGCTGTCGCCAACGATGTAGCCTGAATTAAGGCTCGGATTTGTGCCCCCGATGAAGGCCACTGCGTGAAGGTTGACGCCCGCGGAGGAGAAAGGATTGGTGACCAGGCCCCAGTTCGCGCCTCCGGACGCCGTGGTGTCGATGGTCCCGTTGTCGCCCACCGCGATACCGTGGTTCGCGTCCGTGAAATATACCGCCCGAAGATTCTGCGTGGTATGGCTCGTCTGGGCGGTCCATGCGTTGCCGCCGTTGATCGTCTTCAAAATCGCACCGCCGTTCCCAACCGCCCAGCCCGTTCCCGCGGTATTCCCCTGAACGCTGTTCAGGAAGTACATCCCGTTCGGCGCGCTGAAGCCCGTGGGCGACAAGACGTTGTTCGAGGAGTTCAATTGACGGCCGTAGACGATGGGTGACGCAACCTGCGCCGTGGGAATCTGATTCGCGTTGGGGGTCGCGCTTCCTGCCGCCTGCAACACCCATGCGTTCGCAGTCACGTCGGTCTCCGTGGGGCCGGTGCCGTTCATATGCCATACCGCACGATAGGCATTGCCGGTCGATGTCGTGTCCCATACCCCCGGCGAGTTCGACTGATCCGTCGCCCCGCTCTTCCCCCAGTAAATCCGAATCTTCGTCGTCGCATTCGACAAGAGTGTCGGCAGCTTCACCCAAAACTCGCCGTTCGTGGCGGTGAAGCGCTCCCGCTCGAAATTCAGTGCCACCTGACCTGTGGAGTCTGTGAACACCACGTCGAGGCCTCCCGAGGTCAGGCTCCCCGCAAGAACGTCGCTGCCCGTGGATGTCGATGCGTTCGTCAAGCGCACGAGCAACGGGAAGTTCGATTCTGCCGAGTCGGTGATGCCCGTGAGGTTCGCCGAAATGGTTTTGTAGTTCGACCATGTGTCATACGGACCCGCAAAAGCCGACGTCAATCCACCTACCATCAGAGTCACCAGTAGCGCAAGTTTCTTATTCATGTTGAGCTCCTTGAAACCAAAACGTTTTTTTAACCCGCCTAAAAAAACCTCATGCCGTTAACTCCATGCAACCCATCATCAATGCCCAAGAATCGTTGTGTAAGAGAACCTTGAGACCAAGGAACTTTCCGCGATCAAATCACGGTGTTTACCGAATATAACCCGCCACACTTCTGCATGTTTGGGATTTTTCAAAGTTTGGGGGGTTATTCAATGAGGGCCGAATTGATTTTTGCTCAAAATTCTCCAATATGGGCACAAAAAAAGCGCCCCCGTTTGGGGGCGCTTCAGTTTAAGAGAAGAAAGGGCTATTTGCCTTGGTATCGACCGCTGCCACCCTATTGCTTGACGAAGGTGGTCTGAATGGCACCGACCGGGTTGCTCGCGCCCTTCTCGAACGTCAGGCGAAGCACGTACATCCCAACTGGAGCCGATGTACCCTGATTGGAATTTCCGTTCCAAGTCAGTTGGCCGATGTCTCCGGAAACCGAGCGGTTCCAGACGGTACGACCCCACATGTCGAGGATGGAAACCCGCACATTTCCCGATACCTGGGGCATATGCAGAAGCATGGTGGAACCCGCCATCTGCAAGCCAAACCCGGTCTTCGAGGTGAAGCTGAAGACATTGGTGGTGGCCGTGGAAGCCGCCGACGGAGCGCTGTTACCCGCCAGATTGGTGGCTACAACCGTAAAGGAGTATGAGGTGGTGTTGGTCAGGCCCGTCACAATGCAGGAATCGGCTGCGGTGGACGTGCAGTGCTTACTGGTGTCCTGAACCGAGGTCACCTTGTAACCGGTAATCGCAGAGCCGTTGCTGGCCGGTGTTGTCCAATACACCGTTATCTGCCCACTGGCACCCTTAACCGACGTAATAGTGGGTGCACTCGGAACCGAATAGATGCTCAGGACGCCCGGCTGGCTGGTGGCCGAACCCGCGCTATTGCTGACAAAGACCTCATAAGAACCGGTATCGGCCTGCGGAATGCTGGTAAGGGCCAGAGTATCGGTAAACAAGCTGGTCGTATCCTTCTTCAGGGTATCGGTGACCCCTCCATGCAGATGCATCCATTTGTAGGTCAAGGGCGTCGAACTCGTACCCGAAATCGAGACACCAAACTTGACGTTTCCTCCCAGGATCACAGTCGCGCTGGCGGGGCTTGAGGTGATGCCGGGACCCGCGGTAATCGTCAAAGTTGCCTTGCCGCTGGTGGCGTTGCCCGCCGAATTGATGACATAGACGGAGAAGGAACCTGTATCCGCCTGCGGGACATTCGTGAGTTTCAGGGTGTCGGTCAAGGCGGACAAGGTATCCTTCTTGAGCGTGTCCGTGGTGCCACCGTGGCTATGCAACCACTCATAAACAAGAGGAGTACTCCCCGTGACCACCACAGAGAAATTCACCGAACTGCCCACAGTGGTAGACTGGGATGCCGGGCTAGTCACAATGGCAGGAGCAACAACGTTGTTCGCCAGTGAACCTACCGTCACGAGATTGGTTGCCGGACATGAGGTGGGACTCGGAGCCGTATTGGTGTTGCACTGAGTCTCGAAGTTGAGCTGGACCCAATCCGCCGAACGCGTGACGTTGGAAACGGTTATTTCATCCAGGTAGGCCGTGCCGGCAGTACCACCATTGGTACCTCCAGTGCCGTACCAGCTTGAATTATTTCCATTTCCAGTTGCGGCAACCGGGTATTGACCGATCGACAGATCCAAATTATTCAGCCTGGCCGACCGAGTTCCGCCATCGTAGCCCACTCCAGCAGTTGAACCATTGGTATGACTCACAGCGGCGCCGTCTACATAAATATTCTGACTGGCTTGCTTAAGCCCCGGCCCATTAACACCTTCACCCACGACGTAATGCCATCCCGTAGTGATGGAGGCGGAGGCTTGATTGTTTTCGTACGTGTTATAGGTGCTGCTCGTAAGAAACCCTTTGTAATAAACGAGCTGGGTGTTCTCCCACTTTCCGGCATCCGATTGAAGTTGATAATCCTGATTGCCTCTGCTCAAAATCGCAGCCTGATTGTTGTAAGTCCCTGAAATAGTGCCGGGGTTTGCCCAAGCCGATATGGTGTAGCTAGAGAGCATGGGGAAATCCACTGCACTGCCGGCGCCCGCGGCCACCGGAGTTCCATAGCCGGTAGGAGCCGAACCTGTGCCGAGTGCGCTCAGGAAATTATTGGCGGTAAAATTCGTAGCCGCCAAGCCGATGTAACCAACCCCATACGTGGGGCCGGTTCCGACCTGCTGCATATGCAAATTGTTTCCAGTGACGTCGGGTTCTATGATGCCTGTACTGGTGCTCGTCGTGCTGTTCCCGTCCATATGCCAAGTCCCCTGGAAACCGTTATAGGGAGAGAAGACTAGGGCGCCGTTGCTGGCGGAAGTCGCCGCGCTGTTGCCGAAATACATGGTGATGGACTGGGTTGCCGCATTGGGAGCCGCGCTGTTGTAAACCGAATCCACGTTGACCCAAACTTCCGCGACGCCGTTGGCCGAATCCCAACGCTCGATTTGATAGGGCAACGCGACCGATACGTTATTTCCTCTGGTGGCGGCAAAACGGATGTCGGCGCCCGTGCCCAAAGTTTTGGTAAAGTCGAAATTAGCGGATGTCAATCGAACTAGCAGCGGAAAATTGACCTGAGTAGTCGCCAAAGCGGTAGTCATCGCAGCGGTGTTGACGACGATGCTTCGGGTATACTTATAAGCCGAATAATTGGCTGGAGCTTGAATTACGAATTGCAAAGTGTTGGACGTCTTGCCGCCCGCAGCTGCCGTATAGGTCGCGCCATTGACTCCGTTTACGCTACCATCCGTGGCGGTAATCGTGACAGTGGAAGTGCCCGGAGCGCCGGAAGGTGTTCCGGTAATCGCGCCCGTTGACGCGTTGAGGGTTAGACCGGCGGGGAGACTTCCGCTGCTAACGGCATACGTGATGGCTCCTGCCGTCACCCCTGTAGCATTAATGCTAGGAGTGTTGGCCGCAATGGGTAGCCCCACCGTATAAGTAGCCGGATTTTGGGGATATACGAGACTGGTCGGCGTAATGGTGATTTGAATGTTGGTGACATAGTTGGCCGTAGTGCCGGTGGTGGCAAGATTTTCGATTTCAAACAGCTCCGTTCCATTGGTCGTGGAGGTGGGAGTCCCGGTAATGCTGCAAGCCGTGATATTCGTCGTGGTGTCGAGGGTAAGACCCGCGATATTCAAAGACGTTGCCGCACCGCGATCGGGTTCGGTTTCATATCCCGTCGAGTCGAGCTCACAGCCGGCGGTGACGGTAGTATTCGACAAAATAAAATAACTGCCAAGGGGCATCCCCGTGGGACCGACATAGTCCGTGTCACCGGCCATATATGTGATGGTGCTGGGAGTCGCTGCAAACGCCGCAGCTCCTGCGCCTAAAAAAATGGCAGCAAACAATCCAAATTTCGTATTCATACCACGCGCCTCCAAAAAAAGGTTTTCAGGTTTTTACAACACTAGCAACAATTATACTGCCGACCCGGCGAAAATACTGCCCGTGCAGCAAAAAAATGAGATCCGCCATTTTTCCTCCCCGGTCACTTTGGTCCGGATAACCCAAATCACCTGCCTTTTAAGGAAAAGATGACCTCTTGCAATTAACTCGTAGCAAAAATAAAACCGCCCCCGGTTTCCCGAGGGCGGTTTGAAAAAGAAGGGAAAAGACCGGTTATTGCATGACGAAGGTGGTTTGAATCGCCTTCGCAGGATTGTTCACGGTGTTCTCAGAGGCGATACGGAGCACATAGATTCCCGCAGAAGCGGTGCTGCCGTTGGACTTCCCGTTCCAGGAAAGCTGGCCGATGTCTCCGGCGACCGTGCGGCTCCACACCGTGCGACCCCAGAGATCCATGACGGAAACCCGCAGATTGCCGGAGACCGCAGGAATATTCAGCATCATCGTGGAACCCACCATCCGCAAGTCAAACCCGGTCTTCGCGTCGAAGCTGAAGATATTGGTGGCTGAGGCGGTAGCGGCCGATGGGCTGCTTTTGCCGGCGGGGTTGACTGCAACGACGGTAAACGAATAGGAGGTGCTGTTGGTCAACCCCGTCACCGTGCAGGATGTCGCCGGTGCCGTCGCCGTGCAATGTTTGCTGGTGTCTTGAACCGACGTAGCGATATAGCTCGTCGGCGCAGCGTTTCCGTTGGAAGTCGGAGCCGTCCAGGACACGGTCTCTTGGCCGCTGGCCTGCCCACTGATCGTCGCGCCCGTCGGGGGATTGGTAACTGCGACGGCCATAGGTATCACAACGGGATTAGTAGTCGTGCAACCCGTTCCGCCTCCGGAGGTAAAGGCGCCGGCACTGCTGGA
>Ga0206831_1156_pt2 | contig 12329 bp, 9 predicted proteins | sample Alteio_BWOrgCont_73_FD_152876 | JGI IMG/M metagenome (GOLD analysis project Ga0206831, IMG submission 152876) | Enriched cells from forest soil in Barre Woods Harvard Forest LTER site, Petersham, Massachusetts, United States -... | ecosystem: Environmental > Terrestrial > Soil > Temperate forest > O...
TCATACTCCGTCTTGTCGTAGTAGGGCTCGAGCTCCTCGTAAGTCAGAGGCCAGTCTGCGACCGTGGAACCGGCCGGGATCGCGCTCGCACCGTAGCGCTTGATCGTTTCGCTACGCATCTTGAAGTTCCAGGGATTTAGGCGAAAGCTCATCGTGCCGTAGTGGATCGAGCTTCCGCCGACTGCGTTCATCATAGGCTGGGCCCGCCCTACCGCGGAGGAGATAATGGCGGGAGTCGATGCGTTCGGGCGCCAGGTTGGGATCTCGAGGTTGGCCTTGGGCTGGCCGAAGACGTTGTAGCCGCGTCCCGACTGGGCCAGTTCGTTCGGCTTCTCGTCGCGTCCGGTCAACCTTCCTCCCGCCTCAAGCCCTACTACGTTTAGTCCCGCCTGGGTGAGCACGTACGCCGCGATTCCCCCTGCTGCGCCAAGGCCGACGAGGACAACATCCGTTTTCTTGAGCTGCTCGGCCATGGCTACATTCCCCTTCTGTTGTCGCCGAAGAAGGCGTAGTCCGTAGTTCCTTTGTGGGCCTTCTTCACAGTGACGTCGAGCTTCTGCTCTTCCTCGGTGAATACCAGCTTGATGCCGGGAAAGTCCAGCAAATCCCAGCCGGCGAAGTTGGCATTGCCACCGTAATAGGGGTCGCCGAACATGCCTTCCACGGCGTGGAGGCGAATCAGGTTGAAGAACATGCGTGAGTTTGGCGTGAACCCGGTCGCGGAGTTCGCTTGCATCGCGGTGAGAATTACATCTTGCTTGTCCGGGCTGAGGTTGGCAAAAGGACCACCGTGGGTTGCCTGCGCATACGCATCCACCGCCTTCAGTCCAGCCGCGTAGGCATCGGTCAAGTTGCTGTTGGGGTTGTTCGGACCGCGATACGTGTTGTGAGGGCCACTCAGCAGCCGGTCGATATATCGATCTACCCGCGCCTCTCTTGCCCCCGGCCCGTTTTCGTCCGTCGGAATCAGACGCGCGACGATCGCGCCTACCGTCGCCGCTTCGGCCGCGGTCAAAGACTTAAGGGGTTCGCTCTCCGCAGCCGCCGCCACTCCAGCGATGCCGACTAAGCCGACTCCGATGAGCAACTTACGACGCGAGAGGCCTCGCCCGGCGGTATCCGCTTGGAGCGCTTCGGGGTTCGTCCCGTCCCTATTGTCAAAATCTTCCATGAGTCTTCCCTCTGGCTAACCTGGCAGAAGCCGTCGAACGGGATCCTTCCGTATCATTATCTATATCTATATCCTTCTAAACCGCGATTGACTTCCAGTTTTTGACGAGATGGTCAGCAGTTCGCCAAGCCATTGCCTGGATGGTTAGGGTGGGATTCCGAGCACCGGCGGTAGGGAAGGTCGAGGCGCCAATGACGCCGAGATTCGGCGCTTCGTGCGAGAAGCACCAGCGGTCGACGACGCTCGCCTCGGGATCGGTGCCCATGCGAGCGCCACCAAAAGCATGGTTGGCGAGGGCACGCACGGTCGGGGTGCCGGGGGATGTCCAGGTCTGCGTCGCGCCGGCTTCCTTCAGCCACATGCTGATCTTCTCTGTGATAAAGCGGTTTAGCCGGTATTCGTTGTCCTTGAAGTCGTAGGTTATCCGGATCACGGGGAAACCGAGCGGATCGCGTTTGGTTGGGTCGAGGTCGAGGTAGTAGTCCTCGTACGGGAGCGCCTCGAACGAGCGCGTCGCGCAGTCGCCGACCGAATTCGCATTCGCCTTCAACCAAGCTTTCCAGGCCGAGCCCCAATTCGGCACCCCCGGCGGCGTCGTGCCTGACATCGCGATCGGTGTTGCCCCCATGCCCCCGCCGAAAACTGCGCCACCAATGAAGCCTAGCCCGGAGTGGTCGAAGTTGTCGTCGGCCCAGTCGTCGACCATCGTCCCTTGCCCCGAGAGGGCGCTCGCGCGGTTGAGCTTTCGACCGGGGAACAGTCCGCTGGAAGCCTGTACCGTGCTGTTGACCATGAAGTTCTTGCCAACCTGCCCGTGGTTGTTCGAGAGCCCCTTCGGGTATGCCTTCGAGGTGGAGAGGAGGAGAAGGCGCGTGTTCTCGTAGGTATACGTTGCGAGCAGGACGACGCTGGCCGGCTGGAAGAATTCTTTTCCGTCTTTCAGGTAGACAACACCCGTCACGCGACCGTTGTTGTCCGTGTCGATGCGCGTTACGCGTGCCTGCGTGACGACCGAAAGTTTGCGCGTTGCTTCCGCAGCCGGGATCGCGTGTATATCGGTCGAGCCCTTCGCATTGATGAAGCAGCCGTTATGGCAGAAGCTGCAGTACGTGCAGGCGGGTGTACCCTTAAATGGCTGCGAGTGCGCGGTACTTGGGAGGGGGAAAGGATGCCAACCAAGCCGCCTCGCTGATTCGGCGAGCAGTTCGGTGTAGCCGGTTTTGCGCAGAGGCGGAAGCGGATATTCCCGGCTCCGCGCCCCTTCGAAGATATTGCCCGATGGATCGAGCTTTCCGCTAATGTTCCCCGCCTTTCCGGAGACTCCGATTTCATACTCCGTCTTGTCGTAGTAGGGCTCGAGCTCCTCGTAAGTCAGAGGCCAGTCTGCGACCGTGGAACCGGCCGGGATCGCGCTCGCACCGTAGCGCTTGATCGTTTCGCTACGCATCTTGAAGTTCCAGGGATTTAGGCGAAAGCTCATCGTGCCGTAGTGGATCGAGCTTCCGCCGACGCCATTCATCATTGGGTTGGCCCCTGGGACCATGGTGGAGACGATGGTAGGAGTAGATGCGTTCGGACGCCAGGTTGGGGTCTCCAGGTTGAACTTGGGCCGGCCGAAGATGTTGTAGTTTGTCGACTCGGCTAGCTCGTTGAGCTGCTCGTCGCGTCCGGTCAACCTTCCTCCCGCCTCGAGACCTACAACGTTCAGCCCCGCCTGGGTGAGCACGTAAGCCACGATTCCCCCTGCTGCGCCAAGGCCGATGAGGACGACATCCGTTTTCTTGAGCTGCTCGGCCATGGCTACATTCCCCTTCTGTTGTCGCCGAAGAAGGCGTAGTCCGTGGTTGATTTGTGGGCCCTCTTCACGGTGACGTCGAGCTTCTGCTCTTCCTCAGTGAACACCAGCTTGACACCGGGATAGTCCAGCAGGTCCCAGCCAGCGAAATTCGCGTTGCCGCCGTAGTAGGGATCGCCGAACATACCTTCCACGGTGTGCCGGCGAATCAGGTTGAAGAAGGTGCGTGAGTTCGGCGTGAACCCGGTTGCGGAGTTCGCTTGCATCGCAGTGAGAATAGCATCTTGCTTGTCCGGACTGAGGCTGGCAAAAAGACCACCCTGGGTTGCCTGCGCATACGCATCGACCGCCTTCAGTCCAGCCGAGTAGGCGTCCGTCAAGTTGGTGTTGGGGTCGTTCGAGCCGCGGTACGAGTTATGGCTACGTAGCATCCGGTCGATATAGCGATCTACACGCGCCTCGATTGCCCCGGGCCCGTTCTCGTCCGCCGGGATGAGACGCGCGAGGATCGCCCGCACCGTCGCCGCTTCGGGCGCGGTGAACGACTGAAGGGGTTCGTTCTCCGCAGCCGCCGCCACTCCAGCAATGCCGACCAAGCCGGCTCCGATGAGCAGTTCACGGCGCGAGAGGCCTCGCGCGCTGGTATCCTCTTCGAGTAATTCCGGGTTCGTCCCATCACTGTTGTCAAGGTCGTCCATGATGCTCACTTCCAACTAAGTATCGCTCGAAGGCGTGACAGTTCCATTCTCCCCGGCATTCCCAAACAGGCTATTCCTTCGGCAGCGCGAACACCATGTACGAATTCGTACCTCCCGGTGTCCCGTCGAGTTCCGTCGGCGACCTCGGACCTCCCTGCCTGTGCGTGGCTTGGAAGCCGTCTCCGCCGGCGACGCAAAACGCGATGTACTCGCGGCCGCCAATCTCATAGACTGCCGGTACACCGTCGGAGCCCGTCGGCAGAGTGTAGGTCCACAACACCTTGCCCGTGTCCTGATCGTAGGCGCGAACCTTGTGGTCGGACGCTGTCGCGGCGAAGATCAACCCGCCGGCCGTGACCACGGGCCCGCCGCGGGGAGTCCGCGCACCGGTATCGTTGTGGCCCTGCTCTTCCAACTCCGCGATGCCCCCGTTGGGGACCTGCCACGCAATGGTTCCAGTGTTGAGATCGTATGCTGTCAGATTCGACCACGGCGGTCCAATGGGGGACATATTGTAAGTTTGGTACATGAACTCCACAGGAGCGATGTAGTGCACGAAGCTATTATCCTCAGGCGTCGGCGGGAGTCCTTCTCTGCGGCGTCTGGCGTCCTCGTAGTTCACCGCCTTACCGGGCAACTCAAGCTTGGATAGCGTTGGCTGCTCGCGCGAGATCACGTATAGATAACCCTTGCTGGGATCGACTGCCACCATGCCCCAACTCGCTCCCTGGCTGTGGCGGATGGAGCCGCGCAGGCTCGGAGGGGTAAACAGTCCCTCATTGCGCGAGTTCTTCAGCAGATCGCGAATCTTGGCCTGGGCCTCTTCGGAAACAAACGGATTGATGTCCTTCTCAGTGAAGGACAGGCGTCCGAAGGGAGGTGGCTTGGTGGGAAACGGCTGCGTAGGCGCGGACCACTCGCCGGGAACGTCGGATTGCGGAACCACGCGCTCCTCGATCGGCCAGAGCGGCTCGCCAGTAACGCGGTTGAAGACGAACAGGAGCCCAAACTTGGTTGCCTGCGCGACAGCGTCCACAGTTTTGCCGTTATGCTTCACTGTGATCAGCTTGGGTGCGACCGCCAGGTCATAATCCCAGAGATCGTGATGCACCGTTTGAAAATGCCAGAGGCGCTTGCCGGTGCGAGCGTCCAGAGCCAGCAGCGAATCCCCGAACAGGTTGTCACCCTTGCGATTCGGGCCATAGAAATCGTAACGCGGGGTGCCCAGTGGGATAAAGGCGATACCGCGCTTCTCATCCACGGTCATCTCACTCCAGCTGTGGACGCCGCCGACGGTTTTCCAGGCTTCCGGAGGCCAGGTGTCGTAGCCGAACTCGGCGGGGTGAGGGACGGTGTGGAACTGCCAGGCCAGCTTGCCGGTGCGGACGTCGTAGGCGTGAATGTCGGAGTTGTTCGAGTCGTAGGCAAGGCCTGCGGCGGGCAACGCTACGATCATCAGGTTCTCGAAAATGCGGCCCGGATTGCTGGTCTGTAACGGGCGAGGCGCCTCGCGATCCAAGCCGGTTCGCAGATCGGTGCGACCGTTGTCGCCAAAGCTGTCGATGGTCTTGCCGGTGCGCGCATCGATGGCTGTGAGATAGCCGCCATTGATGTACAGAAGGCGGCGGTCGGATCGGTCCTTGCTCTCCCAATAGTTGGCGCCGCGTGTGCCAATAGCGCCCTTGTTGGGGTGAACCCACAGTTCTTTGCCCGTCGCGGCGTCTAGCGCAACGAAGGAATTATTCTTCGCCAGCACGTACATGACGCCATCAACCACGATCGGATCGAAGGTATAGTTCCCGCTCTCGCCGGTGGAGTAGGTCCAGGCGACCTGGAGCCGATTCACGTTGCTCTTGCTGATCTGCTTAAGCGAGGAGTACTGGGAGGAATCCGCGCCGCCCTCGTATTCCGTCCAAGTGGAGAAGTTGCGGATCTCGGCGGCCGAAGCCGCCAGCGTAGCGATGAGGAGAACCGAGAGATGCGGGACGCGCATGGAAGATTACTATAATACGACTGCCCACAACTTTCCACTCGATGTACGCGTGGAAATTGCGAAAAATGGCCCAATAGCAGGAGCCGCCGTCATAGCGCCAGCACGGACCGCCACGGGTTGTCGGCACTCGCTACTTACTTGGCGCGGCAGGGCAACCGGGCGCATTAGGGATAGCAGCACAAGGAGGCCTTCCGCCGTGTTCATCTGGCAGAATTTCTGGACGATATCCCTTTTCTGCAGCCTTATTGTTTTCATTACAGGAGTATTCCAGCAGCCCCAAGCCAGGCTTCATCAGAGTGAAGACTCTCGTATTTTTCCAGGGCTTGGTGTACAACTTCGGGTCTATGATAGTGACCTCGTAGTTCAGGTGTTGGAAGTCGGGGCGTGAGATGCGTTCGATCGTGTGCATCGATTCAGTAGTGATATGTTGGCCTCCGGTGTCAAGCCACGTTTTGCCGTTGTAGCCGATCGTGTCGATGACGAGAGTGTCCCCGTCCCACTTCCCGATTGAGTCTCCATACCAGGTTGGCTGCACGTCCTCCGGGTGATCCCGCCCATCCGTGGGAACCACGTGAAACCAATTATCCTGCTCGAAGAGGATCGCCAGATTATCGGAGTTTTGAATCAACTGCACGGGCGTGAGTGCGTTCCAGGCGCGAATATATCCCCACGGAAGACAGAAGCGCGTGTACTCGAGCTTTGGCTTCTTATTCTCTGCCACCGCAAAAGGCGTATAGAGAGACGACAAGTCATGTGCTCCAACACTAGTGCAGTCCGTGCGGAAGCTAACGTTGCACCCGATTTGATCCTTGCTCATATCAAAGACCGTCGGCTTCTCCCAATTACCACTCAAATCCGGTTTGCCATTCGAAAGGCGCGGGACTTTCTGGTCTTGTGCCTGGCCTCTTGCCGCCGGTATGGCGAACAGAACGACCGCCGCAACAGCCGTCGCGCTCCAGTAACGCTTAGTCATGGTTATTGAACTCATCTCACTCCAGAAAGGTGGACAACCTCGTTCCGAGACTCAAAATACCACCTCATGCCTCCGCGGTCAAACGTTCGTGAGCCGCTGGAATCATTTGGGATGGAAGGAATGAAAATCGTCCCAACGCAGGCGTTCGGTGTATGCTGATCGTTGGTTGGGAAGCCCCAAACGGAAATCTCTTTCTTAAGGAGAACTGGCAATGGAACACATTATCGCGAAACTACTTCAGGATTTCGAGCACGGAAAGATGAACCGGCGGCAGCTCATACAGAGCATAGCGATAACAGCAGCGACAGCGTCTGCCGTGGGTGCGGCGCCAGCTGACGAGGCCGATAGCAAATTAATCAAAGCCATCAGCGTTAACCATATTGTTTATAACGTGCCCGATTACGCCAAGGCTCGCGACCTCTATGCAAGTCTACTTGGGTTGCAGGCCTCGAATGACGACGGAAAATCATGCCGGCTTAAGATTGGCGAAACCACCCTCGTGATTCGGAACGTGGGAACCTATCAAAGCCCGACTGGAAACTTCACAGCTGGATCAGACAAGACGGGCATCGATGATATCGCGTACACGATTGCCAACTGGGACACGGATCCGAAGGTCAAGGAAGCGATGCGAGCCGAGCTGATCCGTCATGGGCTGCCGGCGATTGAGAATACGATGAACGGTTTCACCCAGGCACCGGACGGATTCGGCCTCAAAGTGGAGACGGGCGGTAAGGACCAATTCTCTCCCAAGGGCAAGGCCTGATATGCGACGAATGAGGAATCTTTCCGTGGAGAAACCAAAGGTTTTGCGAATTGGTTTGCTGTTGGTGTTTTTATCGGGTGGAATCATCCACGCCCAGGTACCCACGGGAACGATCTCGGCGACGGCGAAACATAGTTCCGGGGCCGTGCAGTCGAAAACTCCCTCACCCGCGCTGCTCATCCTCGACCGCGGTAATGTTGCCATCGGGGGCAGTGATCAAGCTTCGCTGGCAATCGTTGATCCGCTCACCAACAAGATCGTGGCCCGCGTCCCGGTTGGCGAAGAGGCCCATGCCGTGGCTGTTTCGGCTGACGGCAAGCTCGCTTTTGTCGCCAATTTTGGCGGTCATACTCCGGGCCATACTATTTCGGTCATCGATCTGGCGGCCCAGAAGGAATTGCGACGTTTCGATTTGGGTCCACTCATCCGGCCGAGCGGCCTCGCCGTCGCCGAAGGGAAAGTGTACTTCACAGCTCAGAACAACAAGCTAATCGGGCGTTACGACCCCGCAAGCGACAAAGTAGACTGGCTGCTCGGGACTGGCCAGGACATGACGCACACAATTGTCCTCACCAAAGACTCGAAGACTATCTTTACAGCAAATATGCAGTCTGACACTGTAACTGCCTTCGAACCGCTTGCTCCCCGTTATCGGTTGGACCCGCCCGACTGGAAAACAACAGTAATTCCGGTCGCCAATGGGCCGGAGGGGATCGACGTGTCTCCAGATGACAAGGAGGTCTGGACGGCAACCAGGACCGACGGCAGCGTCTCAATCATAGATGTCGCTACCAAAAAGGTGACACAGACTTTCAATGTTCAGACCAAAAAAGCCGAGGTCTTGAGATTCTCACCGGACGGCAAGATGGTGCTTGTCTCCGACATGCAAGGCGGCGAACTGGTGATAATCGACGCAGTGGCTCGGAAGGTGATCAAGCGGATAAAGCTTGGCACCAAGGTGCAATCCATCATGGTAGCGCCCGATAGCTCGCGCGCGTACGTAGGTGTCAATGGCGAATCCAATGTTGCCATTGTCGATCTGAAGACGCTGGAATTAACGGGGCGAATTCCTATCGGGGACAAATTGAGTCACGTCGTCGAAGCGCCCGGTTTCCCGAACGGAACCGGAGCCGCCGACATGGTCTGGGTGGGGACGAGATGATTTGGACCTATCGCTGCTCCGGTAATGCAAAAACATAAATCGTATTGTGGTGGTTGCGCACAGGCTTTGTTCCGGCGATATACCTGAGTTCCAAATCCGCTTCTCTCGTCAGCACCGCGACGTATTGCTTTCCCTCGACCGCATAGGTGATGGTGCTGCTTTCAATGCGGCTCGCCAGAATCGATTCCCAAAGAATCTTCCCGGTGTCTGCATCGAAAGCTCTGAACCTTCGATCATCATCTCCCCAAAAAATCAGATCTCCGGCTGTGGCTAGTGTGGCGCCACTCCCGACAACTGGTGCCGAGTAAAACCGCTGGATCTGTCCGGTAGTCATGTTCACCTTGGCTATCCCGCCCAAAGCTTGGGGATCGGAGCCCGGACGAGGAACAACCTTCCGACTTGCGCCGTGGTTGTCGTCCAATTTTGCCTGAACCTCGACGCAGACGTCGCGATAGGGAATGTAAAGGGAGTTTTTGCCCGGATGGTACGACATCGGATACCAACTTTTTTGGTTTTCGTAGCAAACCGTGTGTTTGTCGCCCTCCTTTTTTGCAACCAGATCCCAGTTGATGTAAGTCTTGCCGGTTTCCAAGTCGATACGAGAAACAGCAAATGCCGGAGTGTCATATGGGAAGGGTTCGGCCCAAAGAAACTGACCGTTGGTGCGGTCGTTTACCCATATCCCTCCTTCCTCCGGTGCATCGACAACAATGTCGTGCTCCTGGCCTCGCGGGATCCGGGGGTTGATCCACTTGACCGAATTGGGATCGGGATTGAATGGCGTTCGGATGAGGATCCTCTCGTGGACTCCATCGAGGTCCCAGTCGTCCCCTGGTATCTGCTGAAAATACCAAGCCAGTTTGCCGGTGTCGGGATCTAATGCGACGGTAGAATCGCTGAACAGATCGACTGGGGAGGAACGGGGAACGTCATCGATGTTTCCTAGATGGCGTTTCAACCGAGTAAAGGGATTGGGATTGGCAACCCCCCAGAAGATCAGGTTGCGCACGGGGTCGTATGATCCCGGCAGTCCCCAGGGCGACGCAGCCCTCTTATCCGCGGGCGTGTTTCCCCAACTGTCACCTCCGGGCTGCCCCGGCGCGGCAGCGGTGTAAAACTTCCACAATTCCTTTCCCGTCCGAGCATCATTCGCCGCAATGAAGCACGTTTGGGCTACCTTCGTAAAAATGAAAGGATCATCTGTACAGGCCCGCCCCGAGATGACCTTGCCGTTTACGATGATGGGTCCCGAGGTTTGCCTGCCGCGGGTCTTATAGTCGTAAGCCTGGACTTGCCACCGCAACTTACCCGTGCGAGCGTCCAAAGCCACTACGTAACCATCGTGCGATAAGAAGAAAACCATGTCCGCATAGAGGGCAATGACTCGGGTATTTTGGGGTGTTTCCGTTTGAAGTAATGCCTTCGCTTCTTCAGACATCTGGCGCCGGTACTCCCAAAGCAAATCGCCGTTGCGTGCATCGAGAGCCTGGATGACGTTGCCGGGGTTGGCTACGTACATGACACCTTGGTGGACAAGAGGTATATGTTCATTCGAACCGGCCTCCATTTCCCGCGCCCAGACCAGCCGAAGCTGCCCCACATTCTGTTTGTCGATCTGCTTGAGTGGGCTGAAACGCTGCCAGTCGTAAGTTCGGCTCGGCATCAGCCAGTCGTCCGGACTGGGATTCAAAAGCATCTCTTGCGTAACGGGCGTAAAATCCTTGACCCCTGCGAAGACCTCTGCTTTCGACTCACCCGCGAAATTCTTAGCCAAGTAATCCACGACCATGGGGATGTCAGCTTTTTCAAGGGAGGCGCCTATCATAATCATGTCGTTGAGTGTTGCCTGCCAACCCTCGCGGGTCAGTCTTTTGCTGACTACCGTGTCAAGCGAGTGGCACCGAGCGCAAGTCCTCTCAACGATTTGCTTGCCATTTCCTTCGGGCAATGGGCTTTGGCTTCGGGCGGGAAGCACCGAGAACAGAAAGATCGCTGAAAGCAGTAACGCTCCCTGAATCTTGCCGGAATAACGTGCCTCGCTACTAGAAATCCCAGTCATAAATTCTCTTCACTAAGGGGTTGGTGCGGCTTGCCTAACAAGAGAGGGAACATTGCCCGACAGAATCTGATCGCCTTCCGAACCAAGCGCGCGAATGGCCTGAACGAAATCGCGCACCACTTCGGGCGATCGTATCTCTTGCGGATAATCTGTAGCGAAAACGATTTGCGATGCCGGCAACTCTACCAAGGCCGTCCTCACCGAACGGACATCTCCGCAAAATCCGGCGGTGTCGAAGAACATGCGTTCGTGCAGGTAGAAATCGAAATCCTTTGTGGGCAGCACGCCATGCCGGGGATTTCCTTTGGTAGCCCAGAAATCCTTGTCCTGGTAGCTTCGGATGCGCCCCAATAGAGACGCGATCCCGCCGCCCAAATGCGCCATGTGAACAGTTAAGTTAGGATGGCGGTCAAAGACACACGAATTAATCAAGCGAATGATCGACATCACCAGCGAGAACTCGCGGCCCACCGAACGAGCAGTGTCATAGCTGTCAAATTGCTTAGAGTCGTTCAGCTTCAGCGCCGGATGAATGAAGACGAACATGCCCAGCCGCGCCGCCTCCGCCCAGAATGGATCAAACTGCGGATCGTCCAGAAATAGGCCTTCGAGTTCCGAAGTGATCACGACACCGGGAAATCCCAGTTCTGCTGAACATCGCGCCAACTCCCGAAAGGCCTCCGCCCCGCCCAGCGGATGTACATGCGCCGCCCCAATAAAGCGTCCGGGGTATCTACGCTCGGCCTCCTTCATCTTGTCGTTGATGAAACGCGAGCGCTCCAGATTCGTGCACATCCCCGAACCGCTGCTGAGGAAGGCCGCGTCGATGCCCGCGATGTCCATCATGCGGATGTGTTCGTCAAGATCGTGCAGCATCCCATGCGAAATATAGAAAGGCGCGCCATTCTCGTCGTAGTGGAGAACCGTTCGGTCCTTCGTTTCGTCGTTGAACAATTCGCGCGGCGTGTAATGGTGTTGAAAATCGACTATCATGACCTCTCCAAGTGGCGTCTGCAAGAAACGTCTATACGGTATCACCAGCGATGTTTCGATGCGCGGGAAATCGGAAGACGATGCGTTGCTCGAAACGCACCTTCATCTCCCAGCAGGATTTTGTCCCAACAGAGGCCGGCCCAAAACAGCCACCAACACGGCGTGGGCAGGCCATTCAGGCGAGGGCTTTTCGTTCTTCACTGGTCACAGTCTCGGTCCGCGGTACACGATAGCGGATTCCCATTGCGACGACCGCGGCCGCGGCGCACAACATTGGCAGCGCGGCCAAGTCAAACAGGCCGACATTGGACCAGCCGCGAGTCATCAGCCATCCAGCTAGCAGCGGCCCCACAATCGCGCCAATGCGGCCGATGCCGAGCGCCCATCCTACTCCGGCTGAACGCATCGTAGTCGGATAGAATATCACGGCCAAAGCATTAACACTTTTTTGCCCACCACTCACGCAGAATCCCGCGCCCAAAGTGGTGGCGACGATTGCCGCTACGGAGCTTGATGCGAATCCTAATAGAAGCACGAAGAACGCCCCGCCAAGATAGAGCGCCGCGAGCACACGATATGGCCCGAACCGGTCCATCACTGGTCCGCTCAGGAGTCCGCAAGCGATTCCGCCCACCGAAACCAGCGTGGAAATAAGAATGGCCGTTTCGGTTTTAAAGCCGGAGTCCGTAAAAATGGTCGGCAGCCAATTCTGAAGGAAA
>Ga0206831_1237_pt1 | contig 12296 bp, 13 predicted proteins | sample Alteio_BWOrgCont_73_FD_152876 | JGI IMG/M metagenome (GOLD analysis project Ga0206831, IMG submission 152876) | Enriched cells from forest soil in Barre Woods Harvard Forest LTER site, Petersham, Massachusetts, United States -... | ecosystem: Environmental > Terrestrial > Soil > Temperate forest >...
CAGCATTGCTGCTGGAAAGAAGTAAAGTAGGAGCAACAAAACGGCGTACCATTTATTCTAACCTAAGTACCTTGCGTTGCAGGGCAGTAAGCTGTTCAATGCCGCTTCGTGCTAACTTTAGCATAGCCATAAACTCTTCTTCGCTAAAAGGACTTTGTTCGGCAGTGCCCTGAATTTCAATAATACTACCTGAAGAAGTCATAACAAAATTAGCATCGACTTCTGCATCACTATCTTCACTATAATCAAGATCAAGGACTGGGATACCATTACATATGCCGCATGATATGCCGGCCAGCTCTCCTACCAACGGTACTTTTTCAATCTTGCGTGTTCTGACAAGATGATTAAAGGCCATATATAGTGCAATATAGCCACCGGTAATAGCAGCAGTGCGTGTGCCGCCATCAGCCTGCAATACATCACAATCGATAATAATTTGCCGTTCACCCATACTTTCCAGCTCTGTAACCGCACGCAGAGAACGACCAATCAGGCGCTGTATTTCATGGGTGCGCCCACTTTGTTTACCATTCGCAGATTCACGACGTGTACGGGAATGGGTAGCACGGGGTAACATGCCATATTCAGCAGTGACCCAGCCCCTACCTTTACCACGTAAGAACGGAGGGATGGTTTCTTCAATGGTAGCCGTACATAATACATGGGTATTACCAAATCGTGCTAAACAGGATCCTTCCGCATGGGCAGAAATACCTAGCTCAAAACTAATAGGGCGTAATTCTTCAGGGAGACGGCCAGAGGGGCGCATAATATATACTCATAAACTAATGAACTAATGAGAGAAGAGGGAGACTTCTAAAAATTCAATTTCAGGGACATCTGCGGCGGGGTGTCCCTGAAATTGAATTTTTAGAAGTCTCCGAGGCTCCCTTGATAAATGGCTAGGGATAATATATATATACCCTATAAACAGTAAGAAAATACATACTACTGATGAGAGCGCAATAATCAAAGGAAATATTATGACCGATAATCACGCAAAACCGGATATTAATGAACAAGTAGTCGATGAAAGAACGAATGAATCACCTGAACAAAATGAGGAAATAACTAGCGCTGGGCGCGATCTGGAAGCAGAGCTGGATATAATGAGAGATCAGTTGCTGCGTGCTGTTGCTGAAACTGAAAATTTACGCAAACGTACTGAGAAACAGATTGAAGAAGCAGGAAAATTTGCCATTAGTAGTTTTGCCCGTGACCTAATTAATGTGCAGGAAAATTTATATCGTGCCACTAGCAATGTTACCAATAATCCAGAAGATAATTCCTTGTTGAAAAGCGTTGTTGAAGGGGTGGAAGTAACACGGCGTGAATTAGAGAATGTGTTCCAGCGCCATGGTATAAGCCGTATTGCACCTGAAATTGGTTCACCCTTTGATCATAACTTGCATCAAGCAGTAGCACATGTACCGGATCCGAATCATGCAGAAGGGACAATTTCTGCCCTAATGCAAGCAGGTTATCAAATTAAAGACCGCCTACTCCGTCCTGCGATGGTAGCTGTGGCTAAGGCTGTAGAATAGAGCCCGCCTGCATGGGTATGGAATCCCGGTCCATACCCACCCCATAAATAATCATTTAACTTCCAAAATTTCCCCTACCATAGTCTTTACGCCGGATACGTATCATTTTTTTTATCCTCTCCTTTAGGCAAGAAGAATATTATTACTATAAAACAGTATAATATCTTTATTTTCTTATCCCTATAATTTGGAAAGTCAACAAGGAGAGAAAAGCCTATGAAAAACCTATATTCTACCACCGCCTTATTGCTTGCATTAAGCATTGCAAGCGCACCATTTACCTATGCTAATGCGCACGAAAAAGATGGACATAACGGTGTACCATCCTATTTGGAAGGAGCAATAGCCAAGCTACCCAAGAAAGATGCCGCACAATTCCGCAATACGATGCAACAAGCGCATAAGAAAAACATGGCCATCGCCAATCAGATCCATATGCTGCATGATGAGCTTGATGCTATTTTGATAGCGGAGCCCTTCGATAAAGAGGCATTTCGTGCAAAAAGCAAGGAGTTGCGGCAAGTCTATGAAACAATGCGCGCTAATATGGATGATGCTTTTGCTGCTGCTGCTGCGCAGCTTTCGCAGGAAGAACGCAAAGAATTGGTTGCCGCCATGGCATACCCACATACCAAACACAACGGACCAAAAACAGCAGAATAGCACGCATCTGTGGAGAAAATTATGAAGAAGAAAATAATTATTTTGAGTGGCGCACTGTCCCTAATGATCAGCTTTTCAGCCAATGCCCAGGTTTCGATAACCTTTGGCGAGCCGGAGCCTTCCTATGTTGAAGCGCCCGCATATGTTTCTCCCACTCCCGTATATCCAACTTACGCGGTGGAGCCTGCACGTTATCACCGATACCATGTGCAAAACCATGGCAGGAGGCACGGCCATAGGTAATAAATTTTCCTAGGTTCTGTTGAGGTGCAAAACTATCGAATTTTTACAATATACCTATTAATTTCTTTAACGTGCTTCTAGCGCTTGCTAGAACGCGTGTATTAATAAAAATAATAAGGATATATTATGAGTCTACGCAATTTAATTCAACGCAATCGGCCTACTTCTGTTGCTATTAATCGTACTAATAACAACTTACAGCCCATAAGTTCATTACAGAATCAAATTAATAGTATGTTTAATGACTTTTTTAGTAATGATAACTGGCCTTTTTCTGCGATGTCACTCCCTAGCTTCCAACGTGCGAATGCTGCTAATTTTATCATGCCATCTGTGAATGTTTCAGAAACCGACAATGAATACCGTATTACTGCTGAACTTCCGGGCATTAACACTCAAGACATTGATATTGCGATCAATAATAACAATATTACCCTTTCTGGTGAAAAAAGTGAAGAAAATGAAGATAGCGGTGAGAATTATTTGGTATGTGAACGTTCCTATGGTAGTTTCCAACGGAGCATCCCGCTGCCACAAGGTGCTAATACCGACGAGGCGCAGGCTTCCTTTAATGATGGGGTACTAACAATTAACATTCCCAAACGTGCAGAGGCAGTTTCACATAGCCGCAAGTTAGAAATATCTCAAAATCGACCGGCACAATCACGTACTTCCGCTAACCGTAGTGTTAATCAGCGTTCCCAGCAAAGCGCACCCCAGCAAAACGCCGGGCAACGCATTAATCAACCAGAACCTTCATCCGTAGCATAAGATAACTAGAAATCCCGCAGGCTAATAATCCTGCGGGATTTTAATTAGAAATACTCAAAACTCACTGCAAAAATTTTCTCAATCTTTTTAGCCATATGGGTTGCACATAATATAATAATGCGATCCCCCATACTAATGACTGTATCCGCATCAGGAATAATAACATTATTCTGCCGCCCTATCGCTACAATCCTCATTTCCCCCGGCATATCTAAATCCGCAATAGTCTTACCAATAATGGGTAGTCCATTCACTACTTCAGCTTCCATTAATTCAGCCTTACCATTACCAATCGTATGAATAGAGCAGATACGTCCTGTGCGTGTATGGCTTAAGATACCAGAAACAGTAGTTTCACGTGGGTTGACCACGACATCAACTCCAAGCGAAGCAACAAGCGGTCCATAGGCACCACTATTATTGATTAGCGTAATAGCACGATTACAGCCTGAACGCTTTGCGAGTAATGATGACAAAATATTGATTTTATCATCATTCGTCACCGCAATAATTGTCTCTGCACGGCTAATATTAGCCTCATCCAGAATGGATTGTTCAAGAGCGCTGCCATGCAATACTGTGGTTTTCTCAAGCTGTTCCGTGATAAATTCAGCACGCTCTTTATTCACCTCAATAATCTTAACGGATTGCGAACTATTCTCAGCCTCAAGTAATTTAGCCAAGAAGAAACCGATATTGCCTCCACCAACAATCACTAGTCGTAATGCTTCTTTTTCGGCATAACCAAAAATATCCATTACCTGTGGAATATCATCGCTATTAATGGCAAAATACACCTCATCATTGAGTAACAATTCATCATTCGCAGTGGGCATAATTAATTGATTATTGCGGATAATAGCAACAATCGACATATCAAGCCCAGCAAAGTTACGCTGTATTTTATGTATGGGTAAGTTCAGCACGGTACAGTCAGGGGTACAGCGTATCGCCATCACCTTGATAATGCCATCTGCAAAAGAGAGCATATCAATAGCACCCGGCGCATGCAGCCGTTCTTTAATTACACGCGCCACTTCAATTTCAGGTGAAATAATGACATCAATCGCTAAGTTCCCGTGCTGATATAATTCCCGCCACGAGGGCTTAAGATAATTCTGATTACGTATACGGGCAATTTTGGTAGGCACACGGAATAAAGCATGTGCTACCTGACAAATGACCATATTGACCTCATCAGAATTAGTCACAGCAATCACAATATCTGCATCATCAGCACCGGCTGCTTCTAATACATCCGGATGCGAGGCAACACCTGTCACAACTTTCACATCCAGTGTATCACTGATGCGAGCCGTCAGTTCTGTTGAATGATCAATAACGATAATATCATTATGTTCATCAGACAGTTGTGCGGCAATACTAGTCCCCACTTGACCAGCACCACAGATGATGATTTTCATCGTTTATACCTAATTTTCATTGACACCTACTAAGTTCAGCGATTTCAGTTTGCGATGCAAAGCAGAACGTTCCATGCCAACAAATACCGACGTACGGGAAATATTACCATTAAAACGATTGATTTGCGCCGTAAGATACTGGCATTCAAATAATTCTCTCGCCTCACGCAGTGGTAATGCCATCATATCGCTATTATTATCTGGGGATGAAATAGCATTTCCCCTCTCCGATAACAGCTCAGGTGGCAGCATGTTGGCATGAATAACACGGTCATTACCTTCGGGAACCATAATCATCAGCCACTCAATCACATTACGCAATTGCCGCAAATTACCCGGCCATTTATATGACTGCATGGCAGCATACGCATCATCAGCTATGATACATCGTGGCAATCCAGATATTTCTGCTGATTTCGTGATAAAATATTCACAAAGCAGCACTATATCTTCACGCCGTTCGGTTAACGCAGGAATTTTAATAGGGACAACATTGAGTCGATAATATAAATCTTGCCTTATTCTGCCTGCTGTAATCTCATCTTGCAAATGACGGCTTGATGCCGCAATGACACGTACATCAACCTTTACCAACCGGTTACTCACAGGACGTTCAAAACTTTGCTCTTGCAAAAAACGTAATATTTTACTTTGCGTCAATAATGGCATATCGGTGACTTCATCAATAAATAATGTCCCACCATGCGCACGCTCTAAAATACCAATTTTTCGGGTCTGGCTGTAGATACCAGCAGCCTCATCGGAGCCAAACAACTCCATATCAATCTTTTCCGGCACGATACTGGCTGCATTTAGCACCACAAACGGCTCTTGCGCACGCTTAGATTTCTGGTGAATAAGCCTGGCTACAGATTCTTTGCCGCTGCCTGGCTGGCCAGTAATCAATACGCGGCTAGACGTTGCTGCAACACGATCAATAGCCTGCCGCAATTGGGTAATTGCAGATGAACTGCCAATAAGCTCATGCGAAACAGGTACCTTACGTTTTAATTCAGAATTTTCATATTGTAATTTTGCTGTTTCACAAGCACGCTTTACAACTACTAACAGCCTGTCTTCTGTAAATGGCTTTTCCACATAATCATAAGCACCAATTTTAATGGAATTGACGGCTGTTTCAATCGTACCATGCCCACTAATCATGATCACAGGCACATAAGGATATTTGCGTTTAATAATTTCCAGTATCCCAAGCCCATCAAGCTCACTGCCCTGCAACCAAATATCCAAGATCACCGCAAGCGGTATACTTTCATCAATTGCTTCGAGTGCTAACGTACTGTTTGATGCAGTACGCGTGCTATAGCCTTCATCATGCAGGATATCAGCAATAAGATCGCTAATATCCGTTTCATCATCAACAATTAAAATATCACGCGGCATAGCAGTTTATAGGATAGATCGTTAATAGCTTTAGTACGATTCATCTTGGAAATTACTTAGCGTACCATTGATGTATGTTTTATGAAGTTCTTGTAAAGATGTCAATCATCTCCTTGCTAAATATGGCAAAAATATCACACACACGTTTTTTGCGACGCAATTTGTGACTGCGGTGACGCTATGGTTGCCAAAAAACACTCTAGATACAGTTTATACAAAGGGCGCTATAGGAATAAGATGAATAGATATCACATGCTAACGAATAGCGACAACACCGCCTACAGCTTGTAGGTTTTATTTCCTGCGCATCATCACCCTATATCTGTCCTGCAATGATAAATATTTATGTAAACACGCGGCATATTAGTGCTGACGCTGCCACTAAGAATAGAGTAACGGCAGGCACATCAGCAATTGTTCTCTATCATATCGTGGCTATAATCTTTATACGATATCCTCATTATCACTGCTATCACCAGTACTGTTATCACTTGTGTTGATATATTCTTCATTGGCTGTTATCTCAACCGGTGCTGTATTCTCATCTAACTCATTCTGTTCTGCACGCTGTCTCCGCAACCGTAACCGCTCTTGTTCCGCTTCATTAGCAGCATTGATAATTCTTCCATAATGATCGGCATGTTGGTGGTAATTCTCAGCCGCCACCCGATCACCAGCGACTGTCGCTTCACGGGCTAGTTCGCGGTATTTATCACGTGATTGCACCGCCTTTTGATAAATCTTACCACTTACTGTTACCGCTTCATCACTATCCCGTGATTCAACACGATTATCATGACGACCATTATTACGTTTTATAAATGGCCGACCATTATTGGTAGGTCGTGCAGATGATTTATGCCGCACTTTATTATAGGTATTTTTTACTTTTCCCATCTAACTATCCTTATTTTCATGTGTTGCAATAACGCAGCGCACAGTAGCCGCAAGATCTTGGCCATAGCCAACAACCCTTAAGTAATGTGTTGCTAAAATTTCAGTAACATAATGCTCCTGCCCCTTGCCAAATTCGATAACTGCAATGCCGTTATCCGCAAGCAAGGTAGCAATATCAGGTATCAATGCCCGGTAACAATCCAGGCCATCTACCCCTCCCGATAGGGCAAGGTGTGGCTCATATTGTGCCACCTCTGGCTCTAATGTGGGGATCACTCCCTCTTCAATATAGGGAGGGTTACTTATAATCAGGTCATAATTTCCTGTTAGTCCTGTCCCCCAATATTGTAAAATAAACTCAGTGCGTTGTGCAAGCCCCAAATGCAGCGCATTTCTTTTTGCTACCTCAAGCGCCCCTAGAGAAATATCAATGCCCGTTCCGGCTGCATTTTTATATTCAGTAAGTAGTGCGAGCAGTAAACACCCCGTCCCCGTCCCCAAATCCAATATACGTAGTGGTTTTGTCTTATCAGGAAAATATCGCAATGCTGCTTCAACCAACGTTTCACTATCAGGCCGGGGGTCCAACGTGTCCTTAGTGACATAAAAATCAAGCCCCCAAAATTCACGGCGATTCAGAATATGCGCTATTGGTTCCCGGTTGGCACGTCTTTCTACTAACTGCTTATAGGATTCAAATTGCGCTATATCTAGACATCTCTCTGGCGTGCCTGCTATCACCTCATATGAAAAATCCGTTACATATGTAAGCAGTAACCGGCTATCTAATACGTAACTCTCTATCCGAGATTGCTTTAATAACGCCCGAGCATATAATAATGCCGCATGTATCGTAATACTATGTATTGTCGTTATTCCCCGCATTAATTGACATCCGCAATTCTTTACCGGCACGGAAATAGGGCACAAACCGCTTATCTAGGTTCACCGTTTCATTCGTGCGGGGATTGCGCGCTACTCTTGATGCCCGTTTACGCACCGAAAAGGCTCCAAATCCTCTTAACTCTATGCGATCACCTCGCTTAAGGGCAGCAATGAGTTCATTAAAAATTAGCTCGACAAATAGATTGATGTCTTTTTGATAAAGGCCACTATTACGTTTGGCCAGAATTTTGATAAGCTCGGATTTAGTCACAATCAATATTCCTAAATAACATAAATGATCCCCGCCCCACGAGGCGGGATATTGCGTTCAAGCGCCACGCAGGCTTCCGCGCCTCAATGACGCGTACGCTCTGTTTTATCACCCCAAGGGGCGGGAACAAACCCCAGAGCGCTTAAAAACTTAAACTCCCTGTAGATATTAATTCTACAGAGATACCCCTCTTTAAAGAGGATGCCAAATAGCAAGCAATCCATCAAGAGAAAAAAACCGTGATGATAAAATATTATTACCAATCAGTGAATTCGTATATTCTTGCCAAAATGGCTTCTTTTTATGTAGCAACACTTCTTTTACATCTAGGGTTTCTGGTATTTTCCTAGTATTTGCCAGCCATTTGCGCGCTTCCTCTTCACCACCAATAGCATCAACCAGGTGATAGGTAGCAGCCTGCCCCCCTGTAAAAATACGCCCGTCTGAAATAAGGCTTACCGTTGTGTCTGGTAAATGCCTACGCTTAGTGACAAGCGTCACAAAATAATTAAAACTCTCCTTAATGCTGTCATTAATGGAGGCCTGTCCTTCCGGTGTTAATTTCTCAAATGGCGATGGTATGGCTTTCAGCTTGCCTGACTTAATCGTAATCAAATTAATACCCAGCTTACTAGCAAGATCGGTAATTTCTGCTGTTTGCAAAATCACCCCAACCGAACCAGTGATGGTATTATATTGAGAAACAATATAATCAGCAGCAATTGCTGTCATATAGCCACCTGAGGCTGCGACTGTTCCTAATGTTGCCACAAGTGGCTTGACCTTAGCCACGCGCCTGAGGGCATCATACAGCATTTCTCCCCCCACTACCGTTCCACCGGGGCTATCAATATGCAAGATCACAGCCTTGATATGCTTATCTTTGGCAATCTCATCCAATATTGCGTCGCGATCACTATCTTCAGCAATAAAATCCGTTACATTAATACGTGCAATATAATCCCCTCCTAAATAATGGGGGGTGCCAGATATATTTTGCAATTGTGCTATCGCCAACAGCGCTATAAACAATAACGCCAGCAACCGCCAGCGAGTGGCTTGTTCTTTTAATTTTTTACGATCCAACAATATATCTGCTGATAATGACATAAATAGCCTGGTAAGTACGTTAAACAATCAGACAAAACTAGCAACAATCCCCTTAAAATACTATGGGGAAATAATCACATTTACGCTCCTAGCCTTACTTCAATAAAAACTACACCAGAGAAAATTTTCTCTGGTGTAGTGAGAAGCTTGAGATACTAGACTAGTTTTTTGCCTTTTCAGCTTTGGTCATGGCCGCACCTAAAATGTCACCAAGGCTGGCACCACTATCAGTCGAACCATATTCAGCAATGGCTTTCTTTTGCTCGTCCACTTCCAATGCCTTAATTGACAGTGAAATTTTCTGGCTGGTTTTATCAAAAGTCGTTACTCGTGCATCAACCCTATCGCCCACTGCAAAACGCTCTGGACGCTGTTCGCTACGTTCAGCAGAAAGATCATTTTTCTTAATAGTCGCCATTAGATTATGACCTACTGAGACTTCAATACTATCTTCCTTCACTGCTGTTACTGTACAGGTCACCGTACTACCTTTCTTGATATCTGCAGTATCTGCTTCAAACGGATTATCTGTCAGCTGCTTTACACCAAGACTGATCCGTTCTTTTGGCACATCAATGCTGAGTATCACCACTGTCAGCTTATCATCTTTCTTTAATTGCTTCAGTTGATTCAGCGCATCTTCTTCTTTCCAACTTAAATCAGACACATGCACTAGACCATCAATGCCATTATCAAATCCAACAAACAAGCCAAACTCAACAATGTTTTTGACTTCGCCATCAAGCACGGTACCGACAGGATATTTAGCAGCAAATAATTCCCATGGATTTTCTTCACATTGCTTCATACCCAAGCTGATACGGTGTTTGCTTGCATCAATATCAAGAACAACAAATTCCACTTCCTGGCTAGTAGACAGCAACTTACGTGGATGCACATTATTTTTTGTCCAGCTAATTTCAGACACATGCACCAATCCTTCAATACCAGGCTCAAGTTCGATAAATGCACCATAATCGGTGATATTAGTCACTTTACCTTTAAAGCGCGCACCTTTTGGATAACGAGCTTCAATACCCTGCCATGGATTGCTTTCCAATTGTTTCATGCCAAGTGAAATACGCTTCGTTTCAGCATTATACTTAATCACTTGTACTTGAATCGTTTGACCCAGTGATAGCATTTCTGAAGGATGGCTAATACGGCTCCATGAAATATCAGTCACGTGCAGCAGTCCATCAACACTGCCTAAGTCGATGAATGCACCATAATCAGTGATATTTTTGACCACACCTTCCAGCACCTGGCCTTCAACAATTTGTGCCAACAGCTCATTACGCGCCTCAACACGTGATTCCTCAAGAATAGCACGGCGTGATACCACGATATTATCCTGCTTACGGTCCATTTTCAGAATCTGGAATGGTTGCCGAATACCCATCAGTGGCCCAATATCTTTAATCGGACGAATATCTACCTGGCTGCCTGGCAGGAATGCTACTACTCCGCCAATATCAACCGTAAAGCCGCCTTTGACTTTACCAAAAATGACACCTTCAACATTGGTACCCTTTTCCAAGGCCTTCTCAAGCACGTTCCAGGATGCTTCACGCAGTGCTTTTTCACGGCTCAGCACTGTTTTTCCATTACGACTTTCAATACGTTCAAGCAATATTTCGACAGTGTCCCCTACTTTCAGCTCAGGAATAACACCGTTCGTAGCAAATTCTTTCAGCGGGACACGGCCTTCTGTTTTCAGGCCAATATCGATCACAGCAACATCATGCTCAATAGCAATGATTTCCCCTTGTACAACAGAACCTTCTTTCTTTTCCACCTGAATAGACTGCTCAAACAAATCGGCAAAATTCTCACCCGTTGAGAAGCTGTCATCTACTTTTGCTACATTACGAAGTTTCATAATAATTATTCCTTACTGATCTCGGCTCAAGAATACCAAGACCTACTGACTAGAGTTGAACACAAAACAGCACGCGATTTTCCCGCATGCCATCATTTTCGATTTAAAATGGACTCGACACTATCAAGTGCAGCATGAAATGCTGCTGCTTCATCAAGAGTAGTCGTATCAATATAAACAGCCCCTTCTGGAATTACAAGAGGAGAAACTGCCCGACTACTATCACGCTGATCGCGCTCTGCCAAATCTGTTAAAACATCTTTGTATATAGCGGTAAATTCCCTTTTTTGCAACTCTTTAAATCGACGCTCTGCTCGTATTTCAAGTGAGGCTGTAATAAATAACTTCACCTTTGCCTGTGGACAAATCACACTGCCAATATCTCGACCATCCAGCACTGCACCAGGAAGCTGCGTGGCAAATTTTTTCTGAAAATCACACAAAGCATCACGCACTTCTGGTATAGCTGCTACTGTTGAGGCTTTTTTTCCTACTGCTTCACTTGATAGAAGCGGATTATCTAACGCATCCGAAGCAAGCGTTTTTGCTACCTGTATAGCCTCCAGAACACTTTCTTGTCCCGACTGCAGCAACCAAAAAGCAACAGCGCGATATAGCTTACCTGTATCTAAATAATGCAGCCCATAATGCACTGCAAGCCGCCTGGCTAACGTTCCCTTACCCGAAGCGGCAGGACCGTCAATAGCAATAACCAACGGAGACGGCATAATCATTGATGGCGAATCCTTGCCCCCAGGCTATTTAATAATGATACAAAACCCGGAAAACTGGTTTGAATCATGCTATCATCATCCACTGTTACAGGCTGTTTCGCCGCCATTCCTAGCACTAGAAATGCCATGGCAATACGATGATCCATGTCAGTGACTACCGTACCTCCACCAGGGACATTGGCTGGACAGCCTTCGATAATAATATTATCACCCGTACTCGTAGCGATAATGCCGCACGCCGTAAGTCCGGCAATAATGGCACGCAATCGATCACTTTCTTTTGCCCGCAATTCACCCAGCCCTTCCATTGTCGTCGTGCCTTGTGCATAAGCAGCAGCAACAGCCAATATCGGGTATTCATCAATCATCGATGGGGCGCGTTCCGCAGGCACGGTAATACCGAAAAGCTGACTACTCTTTACCTCAATATCCGCGACGGCTTCACCCGCAATTTCGCGCTCATTA
>Ga0206831_1238_pt1 | contig 12228 bp, 11 predicted proteins | sample Alteio_BWOrgCont_73_FD_152876 | JGI IMG/M metagenome (GOLD analysis project Ga0206831, IMG submission 152876) | Enriched cells from forest soil in Barre Woods Harvard Forest LTER site, Petersham, Massachusetts, United States -... | ecosystem: Environmental > Terrestrial > Soil > Temperate forest >...
CATAATCGGCCAGTTCATCAATACATTCTTGCTCAATCATTGTGGAATCCATATCGGATATTAGCAATTGCTTGCGGCGATGAAGGGTTGACTGGATAACGGCATCAAGGGGTTTTCCTATGTTGTAGTCATTGACAACATGACGGGCACGTTCTTTATCACCGGTAAAGGCTATATCATAAGCATGATTTTCAGCTAGGGTAGAGGTACCGATGACGTTGATATCTGCTTGGCTAAGTGCTAAGCGTAATGTTGCTAAGGCAGATTCAGGTAAAGGTTGCGTGGGGGCAGCAATCAGTGTAATAGTGTGGTAATGCATATAGGTATCTATGAGTTCAATCATTATTATTGGTGGGCCGACAGCGAGTGGCAAATCAGCACTAGCACTTTCTATAGCGCAGGAAAAAGATGCTGTCATTATTAATGCAGATGCGCTGCAAATATATTCGGCTGTTCCCATTCTGACAGCACAACCTTCGGCAGCAGATAAAGCACAGGTTCCCCATCGTTTATATGGGGTGCTGGAGGCAGATCAACAATGTTCAGTAGGGCGCTGGTTAGGGCTGGCACGTGAAGCAATTGACGCAACGCTGACAAAGGGCCGTACCCCGATTATCGTTGGTGGTACCGGGCTTTATCTGAAAAGTCTGATTAAGGGCATTCCTGCGATTCCTGCGATTGATGAAACCGTGCGGCAAGAAGCCCGGTTGTTACATAGTTCTATGGGTGGAGTAGCATTTCATCAATTGCTGACAGTGCGCGATCCGGTAATGGCTGCTAGGCTGCATCCCAGTGACAGCCAACGTTTAATGCGTGCTTATGAGGTAATAGTACAAACGGGTCGTTCGCTTGCGATGTGGCAGCAAGATCCTGTGGAGCGGTTTTATGATGCCAGGCAGTTTCAGTGCCAGCTATTATTGCCACCGCGGGAACGCTTATATGATCAATGTAATAAGCGGTTTCTTTTGATGCTTGAGCAAGGGGCGCTTGATGAAGTGAAGGCGCTTGCCGGTTTTGATGCATCGGCACCGGCGCTCAAAGCGATTGGGGTCAAAGAATTGCGGGCGGTGCTTGAGGAAAAAATCACTATGGAAGAAGCGATTATTGCTGCCCAAACAGCCACTCGCCACTATGCTAAACGGCAAGTGACTTGGTTTCGTCATCAAACACTATAACAAGAAGCAATGCGCCCCATCACTTCTGCCTTGCCAAGTATCTCCATTACTTCAAACATTCCGGGGGAAATAGTACTGCCGGTGAGGGCGGCGCGTAGGGCCTGAGCAACTTTGCCGAGTTTGAGTTCTTTGCTTTCAGCAAATTGTTTGACTAATACTTCAAGGCTGGCAGCACGCCAATCATCCTGTGTAGTAAGCAAGGGAGTAATTTCAGCAAGCAGGATTTTACCGCCGTCTTCAAGAATTTTACCGGCCGCCTCAGTATAAACTAGCGGTGAAGAAGTCACGTAGAATATTGCGCTATCGGTTAGCTCTACCAGGGTCTTGGCGCGTTGTTTGAGGCCGTCCATCCCGTGTACCAGCCGTTCATGACCGATGGTTGTGACATGGATATGACGGCGCGTTAAATGTTCCATGACCAGCTCTACCAGGCGTGTGTTTTCGGTATCACGGATATAAATGCCGTTGAGATTTTCCAGTTTGGCAAAGTCAAAGCGCGCGGCGGATTTACCGATGGACTCCAGGTTAAACCATTTAATAGCTTGAGCAGTACTGATGATTTCATCATTGCCATGACTCCAGCCAAGACGTAGCAAATAATTACGCAATGCTTCAGGCAAATAGCCCATATCGCGGTAAGCATCAACGCCAAGCGCCCCATGGCGTTTGGATAATTTAGCACCATCGGCACCATGAATGAGCGGAATATGGGCAAATACGGGGATATGCCACCCCATTGCCTGGTAAAGCAATGTTTGTCTGGCGGCGTTAGTGAGATGGTCATCACCGCGAATAATATGGGTTACGCCCATATCATGATCATCGACGACAACGGCAAGCATATAGGTTGGCGTACCATCTGAACGCAGCAGTACCATATCATCAAGCTGGTTATTGGTGACCACTACCTCGCCTTGCACCACGTCATGAACGGTGGTTTCCCCTTCGCGTGGGGCGCGGAGACGAACGCTGGGCTTTGAGCCCGCTGGAGGTGTTTCAGTACTGTCACGCCATTTGCTATCATAACGAAATTGTTTGCCTTCAGTTTTTGCTTTTTCACGCATTGCTACCAGCTCTTCAGCTTCAGTATAACAATAATAAGCTTGACCACGTTTTAGTAATTCATCCACGACCTCGGCATGACGTGCAGAACGGGCAAACTGGTATACGACGTCATCATCCCAATGTAATCCTAACCATTCCATTCCATCAAGAATTGCAGTAATGGCTGCATCAGTTGAACGGGCGCGATCTGTATCCTCAATACGCAGCCTGAATGTTCCACCATGATGACGGGCAAATAGCCAGCTAAATAAGGCAGTACGTGCACTGCCAATATGTAGAAAACCAGTAGGTGAAGGCGCAAAGCGGGTGATGACGGTCATAATGCTATCGATAAGTAAATTGTTAAGGGAGTAAAATATAGCAATAAAACGGTTGGGGCGAAAGAGGAAAGAAGAGATAGGATGATAAAAGCCTAGAGGTGATCGCGGATAATTTTTTCAACTAAGCGTTCAGCCACTTCTTTCTTGCTCATGGTCGGCCAATGCTCATGCTGATCAGACATAGCGGTCAGAAAATTGATACTGTTGGTATCGCTGTTAAAGACATCCCCCGAAACATCATTAGCCAGTATCCAGTCGCAGCCTTTGCGCTGCAATTTGTCACGGGCGTTTTTTACGATATCTTCTGTTTCTGCAGCAAAGCCGATTACCAACGGAGGGCGCTGAGTGGGATGGTTGGCCAAGGTTGCTAGAATATCTGGGTTTTTGATCAATGTTAGTTGCAATATGTTGCTATCTAGATCTTTTTTGATTTTTTGTGGAGATACAGCAAGCGGTCGGAAGTCGGCGACGGCTGCGGCGCAAATGGCAATAGTAACGGGTAGGATATGCAGACAGGCTGCAAGCATTTCTTCAGCGGATGGGGTGATGATTCGAGTCACGGCCGCTGGGCAGGGAAGGGCAGTAATGCCGCTAATTAAAGTGACGTGGGCGCCATATTCTGCAAGTGCTTCGGCAATGGCGTAACCTTGTTTGCCCGAAGAATGGTTGGTGATATAGCGTACCGGGTCAAGGGGTTCGCGGGTGGCGCCGCTGGTGACAAGGGCGGTGATACCGGTAAGGGGGAGGTTCATGCTGCAAAAAACCGATTGATTGCTGCAAGTAAATCAGCAGGTTCTACCATTTTTCCTATCCCTTCTTCCCCGCAGGCGAGTGTGCCGGATGTTGGAGAAATTAACAGGATACCATCGTCCTGGATTTGCTTGATGTTACGTTGCGTTGCCGGATGTTCCCACATTCGTACATTCATGGCGGGTGCAACCATCACCGGTTTATCTGTTGCCAGTAATACGGTAGAGGCCAGATCATCTGCCAGTCCATGTACCAGTTTAGCAATACTATCGGCAGTGGCTGGTGCGACCAGTACTAAATCAGCTTCACGGGATAGGCGTATATGCCCCATTTCTGTTTCATCTTTTAATGAAAAAATATCAGTATAGACGGCATTGCCGCTCAGTGCAGCCAGTGTGGTAGGTGTAACAAATTGGGCTCCGCCATGCGTTAAGATGCAGCGTACATCAATATGCTGTTGTGTGCATAGCCGTATCAGTTCAGGAATTTTATAGGCAGCGATACTGCCGGTGATAATCAGCAGTAGGCGTTTATTTTTCATGATAAATATTCCTCGGCATGTTTGGTGTAGTTACGTTCTGAAATTGCAATAAAAGCAGTCTCTTCTTCAGTCATCATCCGCAAAAAACGGGCGGGGTTTCCTGCCCATATTTCGCCTTTTTTAATGCGCTTTCCAGGGGGAACCAATGCCCCTGCCGCTACCATTGCACCAGATTCTACTACTGCCCGGTCCATGACAATAGCGCCCATACCGATAAAACAATCATCTTCGAGTGTGCAGGCATGGAGTAATGCCTTGTGACCGATGGTAATACGCGAACCAATGCGGGTTGGAAAGCCGTTACGGGTGACATGGATAACGGTGCCATCCTGGATATTAGTGCGTTCACCAATGGTGACGGATTCTACATCGCCACGGATCACACAGTTAAACCAAATGCCAGATTTACTGCCAATGGTGACATCGCCAATGATGCGTACACCATCAGCAATGAAGGCATTGGCGGCAATACGGGGTGTTTTTTCAAAATAGGGAATGATGGTGGTGCTCATAATGCTATCTTTGTTAGAGGATAATACATCAGGATAATCGACAATCAATCAAGCAGCAATTACTTTTCTTCGTTGCTTGACAGTGCCAGAAAAATACCATAATGGTGGTTGTTAGCAAGTAAACAATCAGGAGATGAAAAATGATGGTGGCCACTGCACAGAAATTGCCTTATGAAGTCAGTGAAATTTCATATCAAGAACGTTTGGATTGGTTGCGGCTTATCCGCAGTGAAAATGTTGGTACTAAAACATTTTTCTCATTATTGAGCCTGTATGGTTCTGCCAAAGAAGCGCTTAGAGCGGCTCCCGAATTGTCGTTACGTGGGGGAAAAAATAGGGCAATTACTATATGCAGTATAGCCAATGCTGAGCGGGAAATGGAACAGTGTGAAAAATTAGGAGCCCAAATTATTGCTGCATGTGAGCCTTCTTATCCTGCCTATCTTACCCATATTGATGATTATCCACCGGTGATTACCGTACAAGGCAATAGTAGATTATTGCAGAAACCTTCGATTGCGATGGTTGGCGCGCGTAATGCGTCGGCAAATGGTTGTCGTTTGGCCCATAAATTAGCAGAAGAACTGGGCAAGAAAAAGCTAATAGTGACGTCAGGACTGGCGCGCGGTATTGATACGGCCTGCCATAAGGGGGCGCTTGAGACAGGCACGATTGCAGTCATTGCCGGAGGGATTGATTCAATTTATCCGCCAGAAAATAAAGCACTCTATGAAGCCATTGCGGAAAAAGGCGTAATTATTGCTGAATTACCTATCGGTGCAACGCCAAAAGGCAGTAATTTCCCGCAGCGTAATCGTATTATTTCTGGGTTATCTTATGGGGTAATCGTTGTCGAGGCGACCTTCAAGTCAGGTTCGCTCATCACCGCACGTATGGCGCTTGAACAAAATCGTGAAGTGTTTGCTGTGCCAGGCTTTCCAATGGATCCGCGTTGTAATGGCAGTAATCATTTGCTCAAGCAAGGTGCGACGTTAGTTGAAACAGCGCAGGATGTAATGGATGTGCTTGATACTATCCGTGAACGTCAGCTTGAAATGTTTGAAAATCCATCCCCACGTTATCTGTTCTCAAAAAATCAACCGCCGAGTGATGACGAGTTAGATAATCTCAGGGATGAAATATTGCAGCAACTGGGTAGCAGTCCGGTTAGTATTGATCATATTATCACCACTACGGGTATGCGTCCTGCAGCAGTGCTGACAGTATTGCTTGAGTTGGAACTGGCAGGTAAGTTAGAGCGGCATGTCGGAAATAAGGTGTCGTTTGTGTATCAATAGTTGTAACAGATAGCTATTGTCATTTTTTATAATATACTTATACTACAGAGGTCTTGCATGATTTTATGCAAGGCCGCCGCCGTGAGGTGGTGATGGCGTATCAGGTATGATTATCTCATGCGTCCTGTTATCTTAAGCGGCGGATTTTTAATTTCTTGTATAAGGAAAGTATAAATGAAGCTTCCTAAAAGAAAACCAGGGCACCGTTATGAAGACATCGCCCTGGTAATCTTGAAAATCATTTTAACCATTTTAGAATGGCTAAAGTGACCAGTAAAGTAGGGGGAGGGTGAAACGCCCTCCCTTAGCTTGTATTCCATATAATACTATAAATAAAAAGATGTTGCAAAGTATTTTCGCCATATAATGCGAATAGTTGTTTTTCCGTAATCATAATGAATGAATCCTTAGACCATACCAAAGCACCGCTAATTAGCCATTTGCAGGAACTAAAACGCCGGTTGCTGTATTCGATGGTCATGCTGATTATAGCGTTTGCGGTGAGCTATTATTATTCAGGGGCAATATATGATTTTTTGTTGAAACCCCTTGTTCATGCTTATGGTGCAGCAGCGCATAGGAGACTGATATATACGGGCTTACCTGAGGCATTTTTTACCTATGTCAAGCTGGCCTTGTTTACGGCTAGTTTTATTTCCTTTCCGGTGATTGCTAGTCAGTTTTACATGTTTCTTGCCCCAGGTCTCTATAAACATGAACGGCGGTTATTATTGCCATATTTGATTGCAACGCCGCTCTTATTTATGATGGGGGCAGCGCTGGTTTATTATGCCATCTTCCCTATGGCGTGGAAATTTTTCCTTGGTTTTGAAACGATGGGTAGCAATACGACGCTGCCTATTCAGCTTGAAGCACGGGTCAGTGAATATTTATCGTTAGTGATGCATTTGATTATGGCATTCGGGATTGCTTTTCAGTTGCCGGTAATCTTGACTTTGCTTACCCATGCTGGCTTGATTACTACGGAAGGATTGGTTAAAAAACGTCGTTACGCGATTATTAGTATTTTTATTATAGCAGCGATACTGACCCCTCCTGACTTGCTGAGTATGTTGGGGCTAGCGGTGCCGATGTTATTGCTGTATGAAATATCAATTCTGGCATGCCGCTGGATTGAAAAAAATAAGGCTAGCTAATGTTTCCTTCTGTTCCGTCTACAAACCACTCTCTTGTTAGGCATTGGTTATTGCTTGCGATTGCTGCGTTAGCCGTGGCGGGTGTTTTTTCTGTATTATTGGTGCTGTTGCGTACGCCATCCATTGAGGCCATCATTCCCTATCATGATTTTTTTCATACGGCGCTGATTGTGCATGTTGATTTATCGGTGTTGGTATGGATGTTAGCGATGAGTGCCATGTTATGGAGCATGATAGTGCCATATTCTATGCTGATGGTAGGGCGTGCAGCTTTTGGGGTGGCAGTAGCTGGCATGGTAATAATTGCTGTATCAGCCTTTATTGGCGAGGCAAAGCCACTGATCAATAATTATATTCCTGTATTACAAAATCCTTTGTTTTTTCTGGGGCTTAGCCTTTTTGGCTGTGCCATATTATTACAGGCAATAGCAACGATTGTCCAAAAGCCACCCTTAAAAAATGGATTATATAGTGGGATATATAGTTCTGCCGTTATTACCCTGATCGCGCTGCTATGTTTTGTCCTATCATATTATAAAATCCAGGGTTATGTGCAGCATAACACACTCGAAATTCAGCATTTTTATGAGCTGTTATTCTGGGCGGGTGGACATGTTTTACAATTTACCTATACGCAAGGTATGATAATTGCATGGCTCATATTGGCAGCTGCATGTGGTATTACGGTGCCAGCAGTGACAATGGGGTGGGTACTTTTTATCAATCTGCTGGTGGTATTGCCTTTGCCGTTAGTTATGGGTGCTTATAGCATTGATAGTAATGAATATCTCACCTATTTTACTGATCATATGCGGTATGCAGGGGGGATAGCACCGCTTGTGGTAGTGGCACTATTGCTTAGGGTGATGATAAAATCTAAATCACCCGCGTTGCTGTCCTCACCGCAAGGAATGGCGCTGTGTTGCTCTGTATTCTTGTTTGGAGCCGGCGGCGTTCTAGCGCATATGATACAAGGAGCGAATGTGACAATTCCTGCCCATTATCATGGTTCGATTATTGCCGTCACTCTGGCTTTTATGGGGCTTGTATATCATCTATTGTCGCAACTAGGGTATCGTGCACCAAGCGGACGATTGCCCGTATGGCAACTTGGTATTCTTTGTGGTGGACAATTTTTACATATTAGCGGACTGGCATGGTCAGGCGGTTATGGCGTATTGCGTAAAACACCAGGGGAAGTGATTAGTTTGCAAGCAAAAATGGGTATGGGATTGATGGGATTAGGTGGTGTGATTGCGATTGTGGGAGGCTTGTTATTTGTAGTGATAGCGGTGAGGGCAATCAGTCAAACGGTCGCTGAAAAAAGATAGCTACCCTATTTGGCAAAATATCTTTTTATTTCTAAAATATAATGTTATTTTGCCGAAAACTAAGTTGCTTTTAAGATAAAGGGATATAATGACTGTAGCTGATAATGCCAAAATATTTCAATCGTTTATAGATAAAGCATTAGCTGCTGATAAACAGGGACATAGTGAAGAGGCAATCCAGCTAATCAACCAGGCGATTGCTATTGCCGAACAGCGCAGTGAAGTATGGATTGTCGCTGCTTATCTTTACAGAAAAATCAGGCAATTTACGCAGGCGATAGCATGTTATAAACGCGCTATAGAGATTCAGCCACTAAATCAGTATATTTTTGACTATAGCTGTTGTTTGGTAGAAGCAGACGCATTATCAGAGGCGGAAGCAGTCTCACGCCAAATATTACAAAAAACCCCTAAGGATTGTAAGTTTCTGAATTTACTGGGGGTGGTGCTGAAACGTCAGCAGCACTATGAGGAATCACTCAAATATTTTGACCAAGCAGCAAAGCTGACTCCAAATAATGCATCGGCTTTCGTCAATATGGGGAATGTCTATATCATCATTGAAAAACCAGCCAAGGCAGCAGAAGCTTTTCAGAAAGCCACTAAACTAGAGCCAAAGAACGGTGAACATTTACGGCTTCTTGCTAGCAGCTATAGTGCGCTTGGCAATTTTGGTAAAGCGCTATCTACCCTGCAGGCGGCCTTGTTGCGTGCGCCACATAATCCACAAATTCGTAGTGATATCGCGACCATTTATTTTCGACAGAATTTATTTGATAAAGCCCTGGTAGAAAATGAAAAGGCGATTTTATTATTTCCTGCGGATAAAGAGCTAAAACGCATACAGGGTGTTATCTTGCGGCGGCTAGGCAGGATTGCAGAAGCCGAGGGGATCTATAAAAAGCTGCTTGAAGAAGATCCGAATGATCGAAAGGCGATGATGTATTTGGCCAATCTCTATTGCAATATCGGTGATAGGGAACGTGCCAATGCAATTTATGAAAGAGCCTGGGCAATGGATCCAACCGATGTTATGGTAGGTATCAAATATAGTGACTGCCTGATTAATAGTCGTTATGGCATTGAGGCCGAGCATATTGAAAAATCGTATCAGATTGCATTGTCCCTGATAAAAAATAATTATCCGACGGCAGCCATGGTGGATAACTTAAAGGATATTTTCTTACGTTGCGTAGATTATGATTATACGCAGTATATTGATCCTGCTACCCAGTTTCAGTGGCGGGAAGGCATGGCTGCGTGCCAGCTCCATAGCAAATTAGGGCGGGTGGATACGTTGCAGGATCGCCTGGATTTGGTAAAAGCACATGCTGTGTGGGGAGTAGGAATAGATAATAATGCCAAACTGACGCCAATCACTAAAGCGCCTGCTCTATTAAAACATACCAAAATCCGTATTGGTTTGATGTCTTCGGATTTACGACGCCATCCTGTCACTTATTTTGCTCAGCCGATTATTGAACGTTATGATCGAAGTCGCTTTGAATTATATTGCTATTCATTTTATCCCAAAGCACCGGATGAAATGCAGCAATATATAGCAAAGACTATCGATCGCTTTCATGTCTATGACAAATTATCAGATATTGAGATTGCGCAGAATATTGCCAATGATGAGCTTGATATTTTATTTGAATTAGGTGGCTGTACATTGATGAATAAAGCAGAAATATGTGCTTTCCGTCCTGCGCCAGTGCAGGTAAGCTGGTTAGGCTATCCACATTCCCTAGGGCTTAAAACGATCGATTACATCATGGTTGATCCCTATATTAATCCAGATAATCCGGCATTATTGGTAGAAAAGCCCTTTGTTATGCCAGAAACATGGGTATCGCTTGGGTATCTTGGTTTTTACAATATTCCCATCGAAGAAGGTATCCCTGAAGATCGTACCGGCCATATTACTTTTGGTACGATGAATAATCCCTATAAATATACGCTCAAACAATTTGAAGTATGGTCACAGATTTTGCAGCAGGTGGAAAATTCACACTTTCTTTTTGTGCGTCCTGAAGGAGCAGTGCCTTCTTTCCGTAAGAATATCTTGGGGCATTTTGCTAAACATGGTATTGAGCCGGGGCGGATTGAATTTATACCGGTGCGTGGTCAGCATATGCCCAATTATAACCGTATTGATATTGCCCTTGATTCATTCCCACATACGGGGGGAACAACGACTTGTGAAACCTTATGGATGGGAGTGCCTGCTGTTGCGCTGATTGGGGAAGCTTTTTTTGAACGGCTGAGCTATAGCAATCTAAGCAATGCAGGACTAGGTGATTTATGTGCACGCACGACTGAGGAATATATCAAGATTGCTGTGCAGTTAGCTGGTGATAAAGAACGCCGTCGTTATTTGCGGCATCATTTGCGTCAGCAAATCAGGCAGCATCCGCTTGGGCAAGAAGAGCGGTTTGTGCGTAATTTTGAAGCAAAAATTGTTGAAACACTAGAAATGCATAAGGAGCAGGCAGCATGAAAGCCGTTATTCTCGCCGGGGGTTTAGGTACCCGCATTTCTGAAGAGTCGCACTTGCGTCCCAAGCCAATGATTGAAATTGGTGGCAAGCCTATTTTGTGGCATATTATGAAAATTTATTCGGCCTATGGTGTCAATGATTTCATTATTTGTTTGGGTTATAAAGGTTATATCATCAAAGAATATTTTATGAACTATGTGTTGCATCATTCCAATATTACCGTGGATGTTGCCAATCATGGTGTAACTTTTCATGATAAAGCACCGGATCCCTGGCGTATTACCATGATTGATACAGGGGAAAATACCCAGACGGGAGGCAGGCTCAAACGTGTGGCGCCTTACCTCAAAGATGAAAAAGCCTTTTACCTGACCTATGGTGATGGGGTGGCAGATATTGATATTAATGCATTAACCCAGTTTCACCATCAGCAGGGAGGTCTGGCTACGGTGACTGCCGTGCAGCCGCCAGGACGGTTTGGGGCATTGGTGATGGAAGGCGACCGTGTGTCATCCTTTACGGAGAAAGCCAAAGGTGATGGTGGGTTTATCAATGGTGGTTTTTTTGTGCTATCGCCTAAGGTCATTGATTATATAGACGGGGATGCAACGTTGTGGGAGCAAGAGCCGCTTGAAACATTAGCTAGAAAAGGGGAGCTTGCTGCCTATCATCATCCAGGGTTTTGGCGGCCGATGGATACATTGCGTGATAAGACGCATCTTGAGGTAATGTGGCATGAAGGCAATGCCCCATGGAAAGTTTGGAAGTAGGGTGCAATGAATCCTCATTTTTGGCAGAATAAACGCGTACTTCTTACTGGTCATACGGGCTTCAAAGGTGCTTGGGCAAGCCTATGGCTTGAATCGATGGGGGCACAAGTCACGGGGTTGTCTTTGCCGGATGAAGACATGCCACTCTTTGCTATGCTTTCCCCATGGCAGCATTTGCACGATTTACGTTGTGACCTGCGGGATCCTGCAGCGGTGGCGGGGATATTGGTGGATAGTGAGTTTGATATTGTCATTCATATGGCAGCACAAGCCTTAGTCAGACGTTCTTACCGCGCACCTATTGATAATTTTGCTACCAATGTGATGGGAACACTTTATTTACTGGATGCGCTTTATCGAAAGTCCACGCCTCCTCATACCGTCTTGGTTATCACTAGTGATAAAGTCTATCGTAATAATGAAACGGGTGTGCCGTTTGTCGAAGAAGATCCGCTGGGGGGCGACGATCCTTATAGTGCGTCGAAGGCTTGTGCTGAAATTGCGGTACAATGCTGGCGAAAAAGTTTTACCCAGAATACAGGCAGTACGTTGATTACAGCGCGTGGTGGTAATGTGATTGGTGGAGGGGATTTTGCTGAAGATCGTTTGATTCCTGATCTGGTACGTGCTTATATTAGTAATGGCGCCCTGCATCTGCGCAATCCCCATGCAACGCGTCCTTGGCAGCATGTGCTGGATGTTGTTTCTGGTTATTTGACCTATATTGAAGCAGCGAGCACATTAGCCTCTTTGCCCTATAGTCTCAATTTTGGTCCGGATATTTCGGGTTGCTTAACAACGGAAACGCT
>Ga0206831_1211_pt2 | contig 12226 bp, 16 predicted proteins | sample Alteio_BWOrgCont_73_FD_152876 | JGI IMG/M metagenome (GOLD analysis project Ga0206831, IMG submission 152876) | Enriched cells from forest soil in Barre Woods Harvard Forest LTER site, Petersham, Massachusetts, United States -... | ecosystem: Environmental > Terrestrial > Soil > Temperate forest >...
TCCTTCAAGTCGTCCCCGACATGGACTTTCCGAACGGCACGGTGATCACGCCGGACGGGACAACGCTCATCGTGGGTGAGACCATCGCCTGTCGCTTGAGCGCCTTCGATATCGCGGCGGACGGCACGTTGTCGAACCGGAGAGTCTGGGCCCAGATGGAGTTCATCTACACCGACGGCATGTGCCTTGACGCCGAAGGTCAGATCTGGCTGGCCAACGCCATCGCCCCGAACTGTCTTCGGGTACGCGAGGGTGGAGAGATCACGGCAATGGTCGAGACCAGCCAGGTCGCCTTTGCCTGCATGCTCGGTGGTGAGGATCGTCGTTCGCTCTACGTCATGACGGCCCCGACCAGTGACCGCTTCAAGATCGCCAACACCCACGAGGGGCGTATCGAGGTGGCCGAGGTCTCCGTTCCTGGCGCCGGGCTGCCCTAACCCAGTTTGGTGAGGGCGCGCTTTAAGTTGCGGATCGCCTGGTGCGTGCGTAGCTCGTTTTCGATCAGGGCAAAGCGCACGTGACCATCTCCACCGTCGCCGAATCCCACGCCGGGACTGGTCGCCACGTCGGCCTCTTCGATGAGGAAACGGGAGAACTCCAAGGAGTTCATCTCGCGATAGGGCTCGGGAATAGGCGACCACACGAACATCGATCCGCGCGGGGTCACGACGTCCCAGCCCACGCGATGCAGACCCTCGATCAGCGTGTCGCGCCGTGACTGGTAGATCAGGCGCAACTGCTCGGGGTACTCCTGCGCCTCGTTCATGGCCACGATGGCCGCGATCTGCACCGGCTGAAAGGTGCCGTAGTCGAGATAGCTCTTCAACTTGGTGAGCGCCGCCACCACCTCGGGATTTCCCACGACAAAGCCCACCCGCCAGCCGGCCATCGAAAATGACTTGGTGAGGGTGTAGAGCTCCACGCAGCACTCCTTCGCGCGGGGCACCTGCAAGATGGACGGTGGACGGTACCCGTCGAATCCAAGGTCTGCGTAGGCGAAGTCGTGACAGACAATTACCTCGCGCTCGAGGGCGAAGGCCACCAGTCGTTCCATGAAAGAAAGTTCGACGCAGGCACTGGTGGGATTATGGGGAAAGGACACCACGATGACCCGCGGTTTGACGACCGCCGACTCCCAGGCCGCGAGCAGTCCCTCGAAGAAGTCATCGCCGGGATCGTTGGAACTTGTCCCGGGATCCAGCATCGGGACGGTAATCACGGTGGCTCCGGCGAACCCGGGACCGGCCAGGTGAATGGGATAGCTCGGGCTCGGCACGATGGCGCTGTCACCGGGACCGAGCAACACCCACATCAGGTGAGTGAAGCCCTCCTTCGCGCCGATGGTGGTAACGACGTCGGTGTCGGGATCAAGGTCGACGTCAAAGAGCAGCTTGTAGCGATTAGCGATGGCCAGGCGAAGGTTGGGTATGCCGCGACTTGCGCTGTAGCGATGGTTCTTGGGGTTGTGGGCGGCCTCGGCCAGCTTCTCGACCGCGACGTCGGGACTCGGCAGGTCGGGATTGCCGAAGCCGAAATCGATGACGTCGCGGCCGTGGGCGCGTGCGTCAGCCTTGAGCCCGTTGATCTGTGCGAACACGTAGGGCGGCAATCCAGTGACGCGACGAAACTCCATCTGTAAACGTTAGTGCGTTCGACGCCACTCTTCGAGTGCATCGAGCGGCGCGGGAGTGCCCGCGACGACCCACGTTGCACCGGCCTCCTCGAGTGCGCTCAGAGTTGACGTCACGTCTCCTTCCAGCTGACCGCCCCACGTGACCGGCCCGTGGGCGACCTCCGCCCGCACCACGTCGGCGGGCACGCCCCAGAGATTTAACGCCACGCCGAACTCTCGCGCCACGGCGTTGGTCGCGAGAGAGCCGGCCCCACACCACACCGGCATCGTCGGCGAGAGTGCGGCCACCGCGTCGCGCAGGAGTTCGCGGCGAGCGTCAGGACTCGGGTACGGGAGGCCGTAGGCATCGTGCTCGGGCTTGGAGAGTTTGTCACCGGTACCGAGAGCCGCGATGACCCGACCGGGCGCGATCTCGTCCAATGTCGTGAACTGTTCGACCAGTTGCGCCGTACTGACCAGCGTGACGCGGGCGATGAGCGTTCCCACAATGAGGGGCAAGCGTGTCGCGACGGCCGCGAGGATGGGCAGCGGTGCGAGAGTGGGGCGTTCCGGCGAGCCAATGGGAAACATGTGGTCGTAGGCGAAAACACCGTCAATCCCCGCGCGTTGGGCCCGCTCGGCAAACGACAGCGCGTAGTCGGCGTTGTTTTGAAACGTCGGCAGTAAGACGCCGAGTTTCACACTCCCGCAAAGGCCACGAGCGTCGCGCCCATGGCCCCCGATCGAGAACCGAACATCGAGGTCGTCACGGTGATCGTCGGACGAGCGTCATAGCCCTCTACAAGTTCGGCCAGATACTCACGCGCGGCCGGCAAGACAAGATCGGAGGCGTCCGAAAGTCCGCCCCCGATGATGAAGTGGCCGCTATCCAAGATGACGGCCAGGTTGGAGAGTCCCAAGGCGAGCCACCATCCCACTTCACGCATCAGAGCGACCGCTTCGTCCAGTCCTTCTGCCGCCGCGAAGGTCACGTCTTCCGCGCGCACCGCGTGCGCGTCTCCGCCGGATCGCTCGACCAGAGTGGCGAGACGTCCCTCCAAGGCCGCTTCGCGCGTCAAGCGGTTCAGTCCCCCGCCCGAGGCGTAGCGCTCCCAGCACCCGCGACCTCCACAGAGACACGGCGCGCCATGGGCTTCTACGACCATGTGGCCGATCTCCCCGGCGAAGCCACTGCGACCTCGCACCAGTTGACCATCGGCCACGATGCCTCCCCCAATGCCGGTGCCCAACGTCACCATCACGAAGTCCGAGATCCCGTGCCCTGCTCCCCACTCGTGTTCAGCGAGGGCGGCACAGTTCGCGTCGTTTTCACAGAACACGCTCGAGTTTCCCAGGGCCTCGCCCAACTGAGCGCCGAGGTCCGCCCCTGAGGCTGTCTGAAGATTCGGCGCGTAGGCCAAGTGCCCGTCGCGGCGCATCATGCCCGGAAGTCCCACCCCGATGGGCACGCGCGAGGGATCCAGCGACTGACGATCACAGAGCTCATAGACCTGCTCGACCAGCACCTTGGCGGTTGCCTCACCAGCCCCAAAACCCTCGTCGTGGGGAGTTTGAGACTTCATCTCGCCCACCACCCGACCGTCGCGCGCCACCATGAGGGCCAACGCCTTGGTGCCCCCGACGTCAATGCCAATGGCGACCTCACTCATTGGCGGCCTCGGCTTGGGCTTTCAGTTCGCGAAGCGCTTGGGTCTGAATACGGGAGGCGGCGCGCGACCTGACAAACGCCGGAATGGGCACCGATAGTTCGACCTCGAGGTCGTAGGTGAGCAGCGTCCCTTCCGGAGCGGGCTCAAATCGGTACTGCCCGTTCAGTTCCGAGGTGACGTCGCCCTTCACCTGGTGCCAGCTCAGTATCTCAGGAGCGCGGCTGTAGTCATAGAGCAGGGTGTAGGTGGTGGAACGACCAAAAGCGGCGGCGCGAAACACCACTTCCAGGGGCCGACCGGCCGCGTCGCGTTCCAGCACCTCGATCTTCTTGAGTTCACTGACCCAGTCCAGGTAGTGCTCGAAGGCCGTCGCGACCCGATAGACAACCTCGGGTGGCGCGTGGACCAGGATCGACTGGGTCGCTCGCTGGGTCACTTCACCTCCATTGGCACCAACCTTACGCGAGGTGCGCCGGGCGCCGATCGTGATCGAACGCGTCAAGTTGACGGGAGAGCTCGCTCGCCAGCTGGTCCCAGGAGAAGTCAAAACGTGCGACCTCAAGAGCTCGACGCCCGAGGCGTGCACGTTCGCGGTCGTCGCGTACCAACGAGGCGATCGCGTGGGCGAGGTCGCGCACGCTGCGTGGATTCTCCACGATCAGACCAGTCTCTCGGTCCCGCACGGCGTCGTGACTTCCACCCGAACGCCCCGCGATCTGGGCCAGCGCGCAGGCCGCCGCCTCGATGAAGACGATCCCAAATCCTTCCTGCTCAAGACCGAACCAGCGGCTGCGACAGTCCATCACCATTAAGTCGCAGGCGCCGACCCAGCGAGGTTGCTGCGTGTAGTCCACGTGCCCAAGAAACGTCACCGGCGCACCACTCTTTTGTGCCAGGCGTTCTAGGCGCGCGCGATCTCTTCCGTCGCCGCCCAGGATCACGTGAAGCTTCGGAAACTCGTCGCGTAGCTGGGCGCTCGCGCGAATGAGGGTGTCGAAGCCTTTTCGCGGGACGAGACGCGACCACGAGGCGATGAGAAACTCATCGTCGCTTCGGCCCAGTGACTCACGAACCGCGTGTCGATCGTCCACGCTCAGGGGACGAAAACGGAAAGTGTCGGCCCCGGGGGGAATCTGAATGACGGGACAGAGCGTCTCGGCGGCGTTGCGCCGGGCTTCGCGTTCGGGAAAAGGGCCCGCACAGATCGCGACGTCCGCTCGACGTAAGACGTAGCGCAGGGACGAGGCGACGAGGGGTATCCGGCTCGGGATGGTGACTTCGGCTCCGTGGAGAACCACGCCGTAGGGACGAGAAAGTCGAGGGCCGAGCAACCCGAGAGGCCACGCCGGGTCGAGCAGGACGAGCTCGGGCTGGTGACGCGCGATGGCGGCTTCGATAGCCCGATACGCGCGCCGCGACGGAAAGAAAAGGGTTGAGGTCGCCACGCGTTCCACCACCACGTCTGACGCCTCGTCGAACGCCGCGGCGTCCCCGTGCGAGGAAGCCGTCACCACGACGCCGCGTCCGGGCTCGAGTCGCCGCCAGAGTTCGTGGAGGTAGACCTGGATACCGCCAGTTTTCGGCAGATAATCGTTGGTCACCAAGAGGTGGCGGGCCATCCCGCCACGCTAGACCGTCTCGCTACGACTGATGCACAACCGGCTCGTATCGCAACGTCGGAACCAGACCCTCCGCGGTAAAGAGTTGCACCACGGCGGCCTCCTCTTCGGTCAGGACGAGTTCTTCGGGCTCCTCGCCGAGGACGAAGGTCACAAGACAGTCTGAGCAGTCCGGAGTGCCGCGACGTACGCAGTCGTGACAACTAATGGAGAGTTCTATTTCCTTGGTCATGTCTCGCCTCTTTCGACATATCCACAGTGACCCGCGCCTGTGACATCAGCGCGGGAGAAATGGCGAAATCTCATCGGCCACTTGCGCTGGGGCGAAGACAATGCCTTCGGACACCACGCGCTGGCGCGTCGCGTCGATGAGTACGTAAAAGGGCGCGGATCGAATGTCGAGTTCGCTCAGCGTCTCGGGCGAGAGGACCACGTGCTGTCGGGCGCCACGCCACTCGTCGTCGAGCACGGCGCACACGATGACAACGTCAACGTCGTCCAACTCATCGAGGTCCCCGTCGATGAAGTCGCGACACCCGTCACACTGTGGTTTCACGGCCACCACCAGGGTCAATCCCTCCAGTACCCGGCGCCACTCTTTGCCCTCCAGGGTGCTGCCCGAGAGTTCCCGGGGCGCCAACCGCTCGCGCGGGCCGTCAAAAGAGTGCGGACGAAAGTCGCTCACTCGGACTCGGTCAGTACCTCAACGCCTCGACCGTGTCCGCACCAACGACACGTCACCGACTCGACGCTGTGCGCAATGATCTCGGGCTCTTCGATAGTGAGATCCCCGCCCACGCTGTAGTGATGAAAGGAACGGACGGACGTTGTCTCGACCACATCGAATCGAGTCAGGTTGCCACAAGCGTTGCAGCGGTATCGGTAAGCCACGGACTCACCGTACCGGAATTACAGAGGACTCATTCGAACCGACGCCGCTGCCACTCGTCGGGGAGAACCTCGTAGGGTGACGCGTCGGGGTCTTCGTAGGTATAGACGGTGTCGAAGGGATCGCCCACGGAGCTCACGGCGTTGCGCTCCGCGTCGATAAGTCGACAGAGCGCGGCTGGATGGCGGACAAGGCCAACCGGCACCGCAGCGCCGGCCGTTTCCAGATAAACAAAACCGCGACGAGTGAGCCGTTCCGCGACGCGTTGATCGACCCGGGTGGCAAAGACGTCACGCATCTCAACCGCTGATCGCAAGTGACGCAACACCCCGCCTTCGATGATGATTCGTTCGCTGGTGACGTGAATCTTGTGTGATCGCCACTTCCACGTACGAGTCAAGGTCACCAGCGCGAGCGGCACGACAAAGAGCACCATCAGGACATCTTCGACGTGGTGCACGTAGTAGTAACGCGACGCTCCCTCGACGATGAGGGCCAGGGTCGTCACCGTCACTAAGGCCGGTCGCACCACGCCGCGCGAGACCGGGGTGACCGAGATAATCCGAACTTCGCCCTCGCGCCATAGGTCGCGCCTACTCATACCCTCTAGCGTAAGGAGTTTTGATCACCGATATGCGGAGGGATCTGTCACGACCGCCACCTATCCTTCGAGCGTGATTACGCACGCGTCTCGCTCCTGGGTGCCCGCCTACGTAGCGACCGGAATCGTCTGGGGCTGTTCCTTTCTCTTCATCAAATATTCCCTGGGTTTTCTCACGCCCTTCGGGGTGGCCTTCATGCGCTGCGCCCTCGGGGCACTCACCCTGGTCGTCATCGCCGTCGTCCGGCGCATCGCGCTGCCTAAGGAGTTCGTCGTGTGGTGCCACCTGTGGGTCGTGGCCATGTGTCTCAATATCGTGCCGGGAGTTCTCTTCGCTCTCGCCGAAACGAGGACGACCTCGATTGTCGCGGGCATCATCAACGCCCTCACTCCTCTCACCACCTTGTTCTTCATCTTGGTTGTCTTTCGCGGAGAGCCGATGAAGCGCTATCAGCTCATCGGTCTCGGGGTCGGACTGGTTGGTGTACTGCTGGTCCTCGGTGTCTGGCAAGGCTTCGGCACGAATCCGTGGTGGGCTGTGTTGGCTCTGTTGGGTGCCGTGACCCTCTATGGCGTCTCGTTCCCCTACACCCGGAGATTCCTTCTCCCTCGCGGCATCTCTCCGGTATCTCTCGCCAGTGCGCAGCTGCTCCTCGCGGCGACCACGCTGCTCCCGGCCTTTCTTATCAATGGCACGAATGGTCACGCGCTCACTACCCACGCGGTCTTGAGCGTCCTCGCCCTCGGAGTCTTTGGAAGCGGCTTCGCGTTCATGTGGAATTTTCGTATTCAAGCGGCGGCGGGAAGTTCGATCGCCAGCACCGTCACGTACCTCACGCCGGTCGTTGCCGTCGTGGTGGGCGTGATCTTTCTGCATGAATCTCTAACGTGGTTCGAACCGATGGGCGGGCTCGTCGTGCTACTCGGCGCCGCCATCGGCCAGGGTCGAATTCGCCGATTTACCTAGACGTTTCGTAGCTGATTGGCAGCCATGGTGAAGTACGAGGTCAACTCTTCTACCTGTTCCTCATTGAGTTCATCGCGTACGCTCGCTATAGCTCCATTCATGGCAGCCAGCCACGCGTCGCGGGCGGTTTTCGTCACCCGAAACGGGGCGTGGCGCATTCGCAGGCGCGGATGTCCGCGCTCCTCTTGGTAGGTTCTCGGCCCACCCCAATACTGGACGAGAAAAAGCGTCAGGTGACGTCGCGCGTCGCTCAAATCCTCGGGATACATAGGGCGCAACGTCGCGTCGGCCTCGACTGCTTCGTAGAAAGCGTCCACCAGCCGGACAAAGAAGACTTCTCCGCCGAACTGATCGAAGAGTGATTCTTCCACCCGATCACGCTAATCGCATCACATAGAATGGTTATCCCGGCCTCACCGGGACACGCGGGTGTAGCTCAATGGTAGAGCTCCAGCCTTCCAAGCTGGCCATGCGGGTTCGATCCCCGTCACCCGCTCCACAGATTTTTTTCAAAAGTGCAATGGTCCCAAGCACTTTCGTTTGTCCCCTGTTGTACCGTGGTGACCACTAATGTCCATTGCGAGGTGCCCATAGGTGCCCAACTCGATTCGTGAGGTGCCCCTAGGTGCCCAAATCGAGGTCTCCAAACGCGACGTTTCGCGACGCAGATCAATTCGAGTTCAACTCAAACGCCTTGAGATTCTTCCCCGTGGGTTACGAATGCGATCAAATTCCAGCACCCTTCGCAACGCCGTGCCTACTTGGGAGGCAATGTCGCGATTTCTGGAATCAAAGAATTCGGTTTTCGGTCAAGGACCGATATGACCGACCGATATTTTGGAGTACTCGACGGGAGGACATTCTTGCCGACCTGACCAAGATGGACTTGAAGGTGAATTCTGACCCCCTCCGACTCAATTGGATTAACCCCGACGATTCCTGAGCCTTCAGAGGCGCCAATGTTTAGTAGCAGATTGGTTGCTTCGTGTCACCGACGCCTCAGTGGATAACACGCTCCAGAGCGCCGTTCGGAGCGTTCAATTCAGTGATCGAATTGCTCATGTAGTTGGAAGTCCACACGTGGGGACCGTCCGTCACGATATATCGCGTGAAATCGAAGGCGTCGGTCGCCGCACTAATGACTTTGACCAGACTCCCATTGCCTTCGTCGATCTCGACCACGTTTGCGTTGTTGGCGATCCACAAGTTCGCTCCGTCAGCGACGAAATCACCAGGCGCGGTGCCGGATGAATCCTGGTTCGGGTTCGCCGACCATGCCCCTGTCAATTTGACCGCTCGTACCAATGAGTCAGTTGACGCGTTGATCTCAATCATCGGAAATGAGCCTTCGGCGTTAGAGACCCACACGTTGCCGCCCACAGTCTTGATCGCAAGGGGATCGTCGATATGGTACGACGACGCGTCGATAACACGTGTCAGCGACCCGTTCGAAGTGGCGAACTCCGCGACCGTGTTGCTCGCTGCGTTGGTGAGCCAAAGCTCTGATCCATCCAGGGCGATGCCACTTTGATTTGAGATGTATTTCGAGTGGATAATTCGAACCAACGCGCCATTCGCTGGGTTCAATTCGATAATTGACTCGTCGTGCTTTGGGCTTCCCCCGTTAGCAATCCAAAGGTGTGAGTCACCGAAAACAATGGTCCCGGGGAAGTCGAAGTGATACTTCGTGGCATTGATGAGGCGGACTAACGCGCCATTAGACGCACTCAGTTCGGTGACCGAGTCGCCAGCATTGTTGGCCACCCATAGATCTGCGCCGCTAGACGCAACTGTTTCAGGGGAATCAAAGTGATCTGCCGGCGATCGTACGGTTGTCACTAGCGAGCCATCTGAGGCATCGATCTCCGTCACCGAATTTCCCGTGGTGTTTACGACCCATAGGTGACCGTCGCTCACAACCATGCCCGTAGGACCATCAATTGTGGTCCCGTGATTCGAGGCACCTGCTACCCCTTGCGCCACCACGAGCGCCGTGGCGACAGCGGCAACCGAAAGTGCGCTGGCGCGAAGCCGACTTTTGCATTTCATCATTCGACTACCCCAGTCGTTCGTCGTTGAACAGCGTAAGACACAGAGACAAGCTCTGACGTTGGGACATTGCGACGAGAAATCGTCATCTGGCTAGACGCCAATGCGCGGTTGCAGTTCTCTTGCGTCGGGTCTTCGTCGAGATACCAAAATTCTCACCCAGCTTTTGACCCCGCTCGTGACTTGTATGTCCGATGAATATTGTCAGCGGAACGCTCGTCGGGGTGGTTCAAAAGGGAGACTTGGTGTTCGTGGAATCCTTCGAGGCGTGGTACGACCGCGAACACGATCGAATGGTCGCGACCTTGTTGCTAACAACGGGAAATCTTGATCTCGCGGCGGAAAGCGTGGACGAGGCCTGTTCTCGGGCCCTGGAACGATGGAGTCGCGTCGTCGCAATGGAGTCGCCTACGGGCTGGGTCTACCGAGTAGCTCTCAATCATGCGCGGAGAATCGCGCGCAGGAAGTCAATCGAAGAACGGTTGACCCGAAAACTCGTGGCGATGCCCGATCTGCCGGCATCCGCGAGTGAAATATGGGAACTCGTTCGAGGGCTGTCAATTCGCCAGCGACAGGTCATCATGTTGCGACACGTCGCGGATCTTCCTGAAGGTCAAATCGCTCGAATTTTAGGAATCAGTCGAGGAACGGTGTCCAGCACACTGCACGACGCCCACCAACGCTTAGGCCGATTGCTCGGCGACGAGAACGAGTCATAGGAGATATTCATGTCCCAATTGTCACAACTATCACAGGCTCTTATCGACGAGATTTCCGTGCAACGACCTCCCGTCGATGAACTTCGATCCCGCACACGACGTCGTAACGTGCGCCGCAGGTCGCTCGGCGCAGGGTCGCTCGCCCTTGCGATCGGAGTCGCCATCGTCGTAGCGAGCGTTGGAACGACTTCGATCACTACCAAGAATCCCAACAAGCCCCAACTGGCCTCGTACTTTCAAGCGGCCATCAATGTGTCGAAGTCGACTCTCGCGACGGTGGGACTGCCCGCCACGGTCGCAACTCCGACGCGGGTCAACCCAACCCTCCTTACCGCTGGCACGAACGGTGTGGTGTCGTATGTGGGCGCCGAGTACTGCCCGTACTGCGCCATTGAGCGATGGGGACTCCTCGTGGCTCTCTCGAAGTTTGGGTCCTTCATCAACCTCAACCACGAGATCTTCTCCTCTTCAAGCGACGCGTATCCGCATCTCGCGAGTTGGAGCTTCGTGGGAGCCAAGTACACGAGCAAGTATTTTCGCTTTGAGCCGGTGGAGTTGACCTCTGACACGCCCGTCTCCGGCGGGAGGTATGAGCCTCTCGAGAAGATGACGGAACCGCAACGTGTCGCGTACGACGAGTTCAATCCTCAAGGTGAGTTGCCATTTGTAGACTTGGGAAATTACTACGTAACGCTCGGCGCGAGTTCGTCGCCGTCCGTCCTCGAGGGCCTGTCGCTTAGTGCAATCGGTCAGCAACTCAACGATCCGAAGAGCCCCGTGGCTACTGAAGTTGACGGCCTAGCAAACTACTTCATCGCATCCCTGTGCTCGATGGCTCAGAGAGATGCTCCCGCGATTTGCTCCAGTCGCGTCACACTTCACGCCATGAAAGATCTCCGGCGCGGAGAGGGATCATTCCAAACGGGGTCGGGTCCTACATCTGCACCCGTTCAGCCGCCGACCAACGCACCTTTGTCTGAGTGGAGAAAGTGGAGCGCCGAAGACCACAAGTTCCTGCTTTCCGCTGCAGCAGATTACCGATACCCAAACTCGACATGCACCGTTCTCAAGATTTCGGTGACCCCGAACAAATCAAACAAAACCGTTCTAGGCGTGCCGGCGGGCATCACGCGTTGGGGAATCAGTATCGAAGGAAAGTGCCGCCCCGGCCAGAATTGAACTTGAGTGTGAAAGTCGGGAGACGGTCACCGCGGTCAGTAGCGGTCAATGAATGAACATTCGTGGTCGAAATCCCCTTTACATAGAGCATGACGGCCCATTGATGGGACTATAGAATCTCGCTTCTCAAAGGGCGCGACGGATCGCTTCCAGACGCACCGGGTACTAATGGATTGACTTCGAGCCAGCCGCCGCAATATATCCACGACTGGAAGCCTTTCGGCACCGGTATTGTCGCAAGTCCATTCAGCGATTTCAACGTAACTGAAAGTTCGTCGCCGTTAATGCACTTAGACGACGCGTCACTTCCGAAAACCCAAAAAGACGCGACTCCTCCAGACGAGAGCCGAATCGAAGGCACTCGTCGACCCGGAGTGACTCCCATTTGATCGTTGCCATTGTGTCCGAGAAGGTCCACTGTCTTTATGGGAAGTTGCCTTTCTTTGAAGTAAACGACAACACTTGGAAATCCACTTATTACGCAGGCGGAATCGCCATTATTACGGATCCAGAACAGGTCACCGAACGTCCCCGCCAGCCCGCCGGTTGTTCCACGCCATACAACGCTGAGATGATCGGAGCCGCAGCTCAAACTGGATTGCGCCGATAATGACGCTGCGATAGTCGTGCCACCGATCAAGGTGACTGAACTCACCGCCACGGTTAATCCAAGCCACACTCTGAAGCGTTTTGAGAGAGCATGGCGCACAAGACCAAACATATCGGCATACCAAGATCGGTTCGTCCGGCGACACCGAATTGTATAGAGAGCGGTGCTTCTAGAAATTGATCGCCAGTTCTTGCCAGGACTTGAAGGCCAAAACTTCGCGTTGCAATATCTACGACAATGATTGGATTTTGTGGCGTCAAGTGCTGCGACGAATCACCAGACTCTGTCGTCCCTGGACACAGAAAAACAAG
>Ga0206831_1214_pt2 | contig 12191 bp, 13 predicted proteins | sample Alteio_BWOrgCont_73_FD_152876 | JGI IMG/M metagenome (GOLD analysis project Ga0206831, IMG submission 152876) | Enriched cells from forest soil in Barre Woods Harvard Forest LTER site, Petersham, Massachusetts, United States -... | ecosystem: Environmental > Terrestrial > Soil > Temperate forest >...
CCCCGAGATTCACGCCGTTCTAACTGCCGGAGGCTATGTTTTCGGCGTCACAGGGGCGCTTTGTCTGCTTCTTTTGTTTGCCTTCCGCGACCCCAAACGACACGCCCAGCAACGCATTCTCACCGCTCTCACCTTCTTGCCGCCTGAGCAGTACGCCCGAGCTCAACGAATGCTCGAGGCATTCTCACGAGGGGTTGACTGCACCCGCGACCCGCGCTCATTGACTCTGCTGCTGGGTTACACCGGCCTTGAATGGGCCATCATTGTCGCAAGTTGCGTCGCATTAATGCGGGGGGTCCCAGCCACGCGGCAACTCGGGCCAATGGACGTGCTGGTGCTGTTGGGATTCATCAGCCTGGGCAGCGTGGTTCAGGTTCCAGGCGTAGGCGGAGGCATGCAAGTGGCCACTGTGGTTGCACTTACGAGGATCTATCAGGTTCCTCTCGAAGCTGCCTCCGGGGTAGCCATTCTGTTCTGGGTTGTGAGCTCGCTCGCCATCGTGCCCTTTGGGTTCGTTTGCGCCTTCCATGAAGGCCTCAATTGGAGTAAACTCAAACTGTTGTCAGCAAAGCAGATATTGGAAGAGCCCTCGGGTAAAGAGCCTGAAAGATGACTTGTCCCTTTTGCGGCCACAAAGAGGACCGCGTGATTGACTCGCGCGAGAGCAAGGAAGGCGACGTGATCCGCCGCCGCCGCCACTGCCTGGGGTGTGAGCGCCGTTTCACCACCTACGAGCGCAGCGACGAGATCCCATATATGGTGGTCAAGAAGGACGGTCGGCGCGAGAAGTTCGACCGCCAAAAGGTGCTGAATGGGCTCCTCAAGGCGTGTGAAAAAAGGCCGGTCCCCATGGCTAAGCTGGCCGAGGTAGTGGACGCCGTCGAGGCTAGACTAGGCGACAATTCCGATCGGGAAATCACGACAACCGAGATTGGAGAGATGCTCATGGAGAGACTTCGCGGGCTCGATAAGATAGCGTATGTCCGGTTCGCATCGGTATACCGGGATTTTCAGGATGTGGAGGCGTTCCTTAATGAATTGAAGACGTTAGTGTTGCAGAAGCGACCATAGTACCTACGGAGGGTTTAGTACTAACTGGTGTGGTAAGTTTCGTGTAACCAATCCGGAATGAAAACATCTTCTATTTAGGGCTTAACTTCGGAAACGGATCGATGCTATAATCGATTGCTAATATTTCATGGCGAAACGGGTTGCTGCGACGCGCCTATAGTAGTGGTTTGTAAACAGGTTAACATACCCCAGCGGGACGTCCGTACGAAGTTTGTGCCCGGTTGGGGAGGTGAGCATCCAAGTGGATCAATTCGAAGATCAATTTTTAGCAGAGGGTCACGAGCCTTTAGGGCTTCCGTTTGACGAAGAGGCCAATTTCTTCCATCCGGAGGAAGTCCAGGAAGAGGAATTTCCAGCCCATCAGGCCGAGGAGTCGATTTACACCGACGATCCGGTACGCGTGTATCTACGTGAGATGGGCGCTGTCCCGCTGCTGACGCGCGAGGGCGAAGTGAACCTGGCGCGGCGCATGGAGCGCGGGAAGCTCCGCATGCAGAAGTCCATCAGTCGCTCGGCTCTGGTACAACTGCGAGTTTCGGAAATCGCCGAACTGCTGAAGCGGGGCGACGACGAACTCGACAACTTTGTGGATTTCGGCGATGTGGAAGAAGGCAGTCCAGCCGATGCAAAGAAGCAAGCTGAAATGCGTGCCCAGTTTGCCGAGTTGATTGGGCTTCAGAAGAAGCAGCTTCAGCTGACCGACAAAGTGGAAGACGTTCCGCTCAGCAACAAGAAGCTCCGCCGCAAATGGCAAGGCAAGTTGAGCCGCGCCAAAGTGGAAATGTCCCAAGCCATCCGCCGCCTTCCCTGGCTGCCTTCCCGTTGGAAGCAGTTTGCCAAGGAAATTGAGCATGCCGTGGAACAGTTGGCGCATCTCGAGGCTGAGTTGCGAAAGCTGGAAGGGCGCTCGGCGATTACGGCTCAAGCGCGCGTGCGTGAGCTGCGCCGCGAAGTTCGGAAACTGGAGAACGCGGCCGGAGCGTCGCTCTCCGACCTCAAGCACAGCATGTCGGTGATCCGGCATGGTGAAATCGAAGCCGAGCGCGCCAAGAAGGATCTGGTGGAGGCCAACCTTCGGCTGGTGGTTTCGGTCGCCAAGAAATACGTCAATCGTGGGCTGCACCTGCTGGATTTGATCCAGGAGGGCAATATCGGCCTGATGCGCGCCGCCGATAAATTCGAATACCGGCGCGGCTACAAGTTCTCCACCTACGCCACCTGGTGGATCCGGCAAGCCATTACGCGGGCCATAGCCGACCAATCGCGCACCATTCGCATTCCGGTGCATATGAACGAGAGCATGAACAAGTTCCTGCGCGCTACGCGCGAGCTGGAAAAGGAACTTGGACGCGCTCCGACTAACGACGAGATCAGCCGCCGGATGGATATTCCGGTGGAGAAAGTCCAGAAGCTGAAGACCATTTCGCGCGATCCGGTTTCGCTTGAAACTCCGGTGGGCCGCGATGGCGAGTCGGCGCTGGGCGATTTGATCGAAGACCGCTGGGTGGGTTCGCCGGTGGACGCTGTGATCGATTCGAACGTCCGCGACGAGACCGCCAACATTTTGAAGACCCTGTCTCCGAAAGAGGAGAAAGTGATCCGCCTGCGCTTCGGTATCGGTTGCGAGCGGGAACACACTCTGGAAGAGATCGGTCAAGAGTTCGACGTCACCAGAGAGCGCATCCGTCAGATTGAAGCCAAGGCGTTGCGCCAGCTTCGGTCCCCGGAACGGGCGCGCCATTTGAGAGCTTTGCTCGCTGCCCGATAGAGTACTAAGCCGCTCCTCCTCCTGTGAAAGGCCGGGTTCATCGCCCGGCCTTTTTTATTTGCCTCAGAAACGTATTAGCCACAGATGAACACGGATAAACGCTGATAAGATTTTTTTCACTATCTGCGTTCATCGGTGTTCATCTGTGGCTAATACGTTTGCGGCCATTTCGTTTCCAGTCATGTTATGCTCCCTCGCAGGGACCCTATGATCACACCCCGCGCTCTGCTTTCTATCATGCTGCTCGCGGCGCCGCTCGCCGCCGCTACTTGCGACAGCCTGGTTGCCTTGAAATTGCCCAACACCACCATCACCTCGGCCAAGACTATCGGGGCTGGCTCTTTCACGATGCCGCCGGGCGTACCGACATCGCCGCTCGGATCCGCGTCCTTCAAGAAGCTCCCGGATTTCTGCCGCGTCGAAGGCGTGCTCCAGCCCTCCAGCGATTCGCACATTGAATTCGAAGTCTGGATGCCCGCGTTCGGCTGGAAGGGCAGGGTTCAGGGCGTCGGTAACGGCGGTTTCGCCGGCTCTATCAACTACGCGGGGCTCGCGGACTCCGTCCTGAGCGGCTCTGTCGGCACCTCCACCGACACCGGCCATAAGGGCGACGGTACCGATGCGCGATGGGCGCTAGGCCACCCGGAGAAGATCGTGGACTTCGGCTACCGCGCCATTCACGAGACCGCCGAGCAATCCAAGGCGATCATCCGCGCGTTCTATGAGGAGGACGTCAGGCATTCTTACTTCAGCAGTTGCTCGAACGGCGGGCGTCAGGCTCTGATGGAAGCACAGCGATACCCCGCTGATTATGACGGCATTATCGCGGGTGCGCCCGCCGGTTCTTTCACTCACATTGTGTCTTCGTTCAACTGGGATCTGCAGGCGGCCGAAATCAATCCGGCCAGCTACATCCCAGCCGCCAAATATGCGGCCATTGACGCTAGTGTTGTGGCCGCCTGCGACGCGCGCGATGGCGTGAAGGACGGAGTGATCGACGATCCCACCAAGTGCGACTTTAAGCCAGCCACGCTGCTTTGCAGCGGAGCAGAATCCGACACTTGCCTCACCCAGCCGCAGGTCACGGCTCTCGAGAAAATTTATGCGGGCCCACGAAATTCGCAGGGCGAACAGGTTTATCCAGGCTTCCTGCCCGGTGGCCAGTCCGGGCCTGGCGGCTGGGGCCTCTGGGTTTCGGGCGCGGCGCCGGGCAAGAGTTTGCAGTACGCGTTCGGGACGCAGGGCGGGGCCAATCTGATTTATCAAAATGCTGCTTGGGACTTCCGCGCTTATAATCTCGACCGCGACGTGAAGGTGGCCGACGACACTATGGGCAGCCGGCTGAATGCCGTTGATCCGAACCTGCGAGGCCTGAGGGATCGTGGCGGCAAGCTCATCATCTATCACGGCTGGAGCGATTCCGCGCTCGCACCCATGGCCACGGTGAACTACTACCAGAGCGTCGTGGCGAAGATGGGCTCGAAGGTGGCAGCCGAATTCGTGCGTCTCTACATGGTCCCGGGCATGCAACATTGCGGCGGCGGACCCGGTCCGGATAGCTTCGGAGCCACGCCCAGCGGCCCTAAGGAGGACCCTCAGCGCAGCATGTCAGCGGCATTGGAGCGCTGGGTAGAAGCTGCCATTCCACCCGACAAAATCATCGCGACGAAATATGTGGGAAAAGACGCGGTCCGCACGCGTCCCCTATGCCCTTATCCCCAAGTGGCGCGGTACTCGGGAAGCGGCAGCACGGACGAGGAAGCCAACTTCAAGTGCGTTGACGGCAAGTGATTCGCGATTACTTGGGGGCGGCGTGGGCGCTGTCCTTTTCGTTTTCGTCGCAGAAGTATTCGAAGATGTCGGAGTCGGGCTGAAGCAAGAAGGTGACCTTTACGGTAAACGGCTTGGTGTACATCTGGGGGTCGTCGAAAGTCATTCCGACATCCATGTGTCCGAAGTCGCGGCGGTGATAGCGCTCCGACATGCGCAGCGCCTCGCTATGAGGATGCCCGCTGACATCCAGCCAGGTCTTATCGTTGAAGCCGGCGGTTTCGACCAGCAGCGTGTCGCCCTCCCAATGTCCGATGGAGTAACCCAGCCACGATGGTTGCGCGAACTCTTTTGGAAACATGCGAGCGTCGGTATAGATTTGCCGATGCGTGTCTTCGTACAGAACGGCGGTCAACCGGGGTGACTGAACAATCTTAAAAGGCTCCGAGAGAAAGCCGGCGGCGGGGACACCAACGGGCAGGCAAGGGCTGCGGGACTCGGCTCCCGTGGCGCGCCGGCGGAAAATTTCCGCGGCTCCGGGCCGCATCTGCACCTCTTCGGGCTTGAAGTTCACCAGGATGTTGATGCCGTACTTCGAAACCGTCTCAATTTCCATGCCAGGCACGTTGACATCGCCGGCATGGTCGCCAAAGAGTCGCTTCAATTCGGCAGGAGGGGTAGGCTCATGTAGCCAAACTCCGGAGAGGTCCGGCTTGCCGTTGGCTGCCCGGGGCGCGGGAGCGGCCAGGTTCGCTTTGCCGTCGGGCGTGCGGGGAACTCCCGGCGTGGGATAGTTCAACCATTGCGCGTGCGCGATGGTCGACAGAAAAGCGAATAGAACGAACAAGCGAAGCGCTGCAATCATATATACGCCCCAGGGAGTCTCAATGGTACCTTAGCTTCTTCTTGACATCAGGCCGTTAAGTATTCTACTGTAAACATTCATCTTGGCCGCGCCGAGAGCCTCCGCGCTGAAACTATGGCAGAACGCAAATTGCTGCTCGATTCGACTCTGGATAGTGTAGAGGTGGCGGAAACGGCGGTATTGAACGCCGCGCGGGAGATTGGCTTCCATGAAGACGATTTGCATCAACTCGGAATGGCAGTGCGGGAGAGCATGGTAAACGCCGTGGTCCATGGCAATCGCTACAATGCGCGCAAGAAGGTCCATTTGTCGGTGTTGAACGAGCCGGACCGGCTGACCATCGTGATCGCGGACGAGGGTGACGGCTTCGACGTGAATAAGGTGCCGGATCCCCTGGCGGAAGACAATTTGTTGCGCCAGTCCGGACGCGGGCTGCTTCTGATGCGCGCCTTCGTGGATGAATTCCAGGTGCTTCCTGGGCAGCCAAGGGGGACCGAAGTTCGGATGGTGAAGTATCTGGCGAAGGCCAGCTAGCAAGCTCCAAAAGATATGCGAGGAGGGTCCAAATAAGTGAGCGTTAAAATGTCGAGCCGGCAAGTCGGCGATGTCACCGTGGTGGATGCGACGGGTCGCATTACTCTGGGAGAGGGCGCGAGCGTTTTTCGGGATGTGATTCGCGACCTGGCCGCCAAGGGCAACAAGAAAATTCTGGTCAACCTGGCCGATGTTTCCTACATCGACAGCTCGGGAATTGGCGAAATGGTTTCCAGCTTCACCACCGTGACAAACCACGGCGGGCAACTCAAGCTTTTGAGCTTGACCAAACGGGTAAAGGATTTGCTGCAGATCACCAAACTGTACACGGTCTTCGAAGTATTCGAGGACGAGGCTTCGGCGGTTCGCAGCTTCGCGTAATCCGGTATCCCAGGGAACGGGCGAGCGGACCGGCGAGTGCGTCCGCTCCCATGTTAATATGAGGGTTCCCGCACTTACGAGGTCTCCGTGGACAAGCTTACCCGCAAGGAATTAAAGAGCGACAAATTCGCTCTGGAAGTACAGCACTCAGTTCAATTCGTCTCCGGCCATCGCGAGCAAATGCTCCGTTGGGGTGCGCCGGCGCTAGCCTTGGTGCTGATTGTGGCCGCTGTTTTCTACTATCGGAATTACCAGCACGCCTCCCGGCAGGAGGCCCTGCACCATGCGATGAACATCCAAAACTCCGTAGTCGGGCCGCCGCAAGGCGAATACGTTGTGACGTTTCCCACAGCCGAGGCGCGCACGACGGCGTTGCAGAAAACCTGGGGAGAGTTGGCGGCGAAGTATTCAGGAAGCGACGAGGGCAAAATCGCAGAATATTTCCTGGGCACCAACGCGGCGGATAACGGCAACCTGGCGGAAGCTGAGAAGCATTTCAAGGCATCCGATTCCGGCAACGGGCCGTATGCGTCGCTAGCCAAATTGGCTCTAGCGCAAGTTTACGGCGGCGAGGGCAAGGTTAAAGAAGGAGCCCAGGTTCTCCAATCTTTGATCGATCATCCCACCGTGCTAGTCTCCAAGGAAACGGCGACGCTCGCGCTCGCCGACCTGCTGAAGGATAGCGATCCGAAGCGCGCCAAGCAACTCGTAGAGCCCCTGCGCACCAGCACGCGCGGCGCGATAAGCAAAGCTGCGATCGCTTTCGATAGCGGCCTGTCCAAGCAGTGAACCGGCTGGCGCGACTGCGTTTTCCAGTTGAACAGAGCCGCGGCCGGATCTATCCCGAACCTCCCCATCCCTATCGCAACGAATTTCAGCGCGATCGTGATCGTGTCATCCACTCGCGGGCATTTCGAAGGCTTGAGAATAAAACGCAAGTCTTCCCGCCCGGCATTTCCGATCACTTCCGTACCAGGCTGACCCACACCATTGAAGTCTCACAGATCGCCCGCACCGTGGCCGCGGCGCTCGATCTGAATGAGGACCTCACCGAAGCGCTGGCTCTGTCACATGACATCGGCCATCCGCCTTTTGCGCACGCCGGCGAGGAAGAGCTGGATCGCCAAATGCGCCGCTTCGGCGACCGTTTCGATCACAATCTGCACGCTCTGCGGATCGTCGAGTCTTTCGAGCACCGCTATGTGCGCTTCCCCGGACTGAACCTGACGTTCGAGGTGCGCGAGGGAATCGTAAAGCATTCGCACGATTTTGATACGGGCGAGAATCCCGCGCTGGATCAGTATCTGCCCGGACTTCGGCCGCCGCTGGAAGCGCAGTTGATCGACTTGGCTGACGAGATCGCCTACAACACCGCCGATCTGGACGACGGGTTTTCGGCGGGTCTTTTCACTAGCGAAGACGTCTGCCAGTGGGTTCCGGAATTTGGGCGGCGGCTGGAAGAAGTGGAGTCGCAATTTCCGGGCGCGTCGCAGCGCGAGCACTTCCAAGAGGTGCTACGGGGGCTGATTGATTGGCTGGTATCCGGATTGGTGCAGGGGACCGTCGAAGCGGTGGAAGCGTCTTCGGCCGGCTGCGTCGACGCGGTCCGGGCGTATCCTCGGCGCCTGGTTTGTTTCACGCTTCCCACCCAGTCCACCAACCGCGCGCTCAAGCAGTTCTTGCATCACTCGGTCTATTATTCGGAGCCGATGGCGGAGGAACGCCGCCGCACGGCCGCGCAGGTCGGCGAACTATTCGAGTTCTGGGTAGCGCATCCGGAGAAACTGCCCGAACACTATGTCGAACTACTTTCCGGTTCGCCGGTACATCGCGTAGTCTGCGACTATATCGCCGGAATGACCGACGGTTACTTCGAGCGCTGTTTTCAGCAAACGGTGGGCGGACGAAATGACGTGCGGCCTCAGGGCTTGCCCGGGTCGCCCGGACCGCCATCGCCCGGCGAACCGCTGTAAAAGCTCCGGCCATCGCTCAGCGTGATGCGCCGCGCGTCCATCAAGCGCGAGCCGTCCTTGGCTCCATAGCCGTCGATTGTGACGGTGTCGCCAATCTTGATGGCGTTTTTCGTGAAGCCCCGGCGCGATAAGGTGTTCGGAGCACCGCCCTCGCAGGTCCAGGTCGCCAGGTTTCCATGCTCGTCCTTTGCATCGATGTACAGGTACGAGTGCGGATTGGTCCACTCCACTTTGCTGATCACGCCCGTCACGCGAATCGCTTTGCTGGCGTCGTATTCGGCTGCAAAGGAGTGATGCGCTTCGATTGGCAATACGGCCGCCGCGAATGCCACGCCTAGGAATGCCGCTAGTTTAGTCTTCATGGCAAGTCTCTTGATATACTCTAGCATGCAGATGCGAATAAGGGTGATTGGCTTTTGGCTCGCGGCGATGGGTGCCGTGCCCGCTTGGTCCCAGGTTCCGAAGACTGCGGATGGGCACCCGGACCTGAATGGATTTTGGAAAGGCACGCGCGACACCAAGCCGGTGGGGAATATTGCGAAGGATCTTCCCGGGCTCAAATTGCCTCTCACACCCGAAGGCGAGGCCGCTTGGAAACACAACACCACGGCTACTGTCGATCCCGAGAGCCTTTGCATTCTGGGAGGCATCCCGCGCCACAATGCTAGCGGACTGCCGTTCATGGTTCTTCAGACTCCGCGGTTTGTTGCTTTCCTCTACTTCTATAGCTATTACCGGCTCATTCCCACCGATGGGCGCAAGCACGAGGAAGATCCAGATCCGTCGTTCTTCGGCGAGGAAGTGGGCCACTGGGACGGCGATGCGTTTGTGATCGATTCCACCGGGTTCAAGGACACGCAGGTTTGGGCCGATGAAAACGGCAGCCCTCATAGCGACGCCCTGCACGTGATCGAACGCTGGACGCGGCCTGACGCCAAGCACATCCACGTGGACACAACCATCGAAGATCCGAAGTTTTATACCAAGTCCTTCACCTACTCGAGGACCTGGGAAGCGGGCGAGCCGGGCCAGCGTTTGAGCGAATATTCGTGCGCCGAAAACCCGGTGGATCGCGAACATTTGGGATTCGGCCCGGGCCCGATTCGTCCCGATGGAACACGCGGATACATCGATCCGGCGCCGCTTCCGCCGCCTCCTCCACCGCCGACGCCGATCAAGCATTAGCCGCAGGCCACTCAGGCGATGTGCTGTTAGGACTGCCCAGCTAAACGGCGGGAGTTTTCCAGCTTCACCACTTGCTCGGCCACATCGAGAACGGTGATCCCCGATTGCCGCGCCTGCTGCCAGATCCATCGGCGGGCCGAGGCAGGCGTGATGCCGCGCCGCATTGCCAGAATTCCCTGCGCGCGCTGCACGGCCTTGCGGGTGGCCAGATCCTCACGCAGGCTGGCCAGGTCCGCTTCCAGGCGGGCTCGATTCTCACTCAGGTGGGTTCGCTCCAGCAGCATTCCAAGCTGTTCGCCAACGTAGCTGGAGACGCGCCGCGGCAGGTCGGCCTGAACCAGTAATTTTCCCAATTCTCTGCCGCCCGATCGCAATGGCGCGGCATGGAAGGAACCGTCTGAGTTACGCGCCCGCCCGGGCCAATCGATTCTGAGCTCGATCAGGCAGCGAATCCGGTCCACCGCGCCTGAGAAGCTGTCGGTCGTGCTTACAATTTGGCTGATTTGAATTAACATCTCACGTTCCCGCATGGATTTACAACAGTCTATTTTAACAATGTACTATTGTCCAGCGCGAATTCCATATTCTTAATGCAATTATTTATCTTGACTGGCGTCGATGCATATATTATAGTCCATAGGAAATGAGGACTGTTAGCAAAAGATCGAGCTCGCCCCGAAGTCTCCTGTCTCGCCGCTGTTGTTGTTGTTAGTTTCCCGCCACCCCCGTCCAGTCGCGCCGGAAAGCGCGAAGAAACAGAACATCCGAGGAGATTTCGTTATGAAAAGCACGTTTTGGAAGCTATGGATGGTCAGTGTTTTCTTTTCCACCTTTTTGTCCGCACAGACCTTTCAGGGCACTTTGCGCGGTCGCGTGGTGGATCCGAATGGCGCGGTTACGGCCAACGCCAAGATCACACTCATCAATGAAGGCACGCAGGTTGCCCGTAACACCGTCACCAAGGGCGACGGCGAATACACATTCGCATCGCTGACGCCTGCGACGTACACCGTTGTGGTGGAATCTGCCGGATTCAAGAAACTGGAGCAGAAGGGGGTGTCTATAGCGACCCAAGCAGCGGTCACCCTCGATCTTCAGCTAGAACTGGGCCAAGTGAGCGACGAAGTGACGGTTACATCCGAGGCGCCGCCATTGCAAACCGCGGACGCTTCGACGGGACAGCTCATCAACACGCAGCAGATCGACGACCTCCCGCTGCTGGGGCGCAATCCATTCCTCACCGGCAAGCTGGCGCAATCGGTTGTGTTTGCGGGCAATCCGACGTTCACACGGATGCAAGACCAGAACGGAAACTCACAGTTCTCCATCGCAGGCGGTCCTTTGCGAACCAACAACTATTTGCTGGATGGCATCTCCATTACGGATTCGAACAATCGCGCGGTGATTCTTCCCTCGCCCGAAGCGGTGCAGGAACTCAAGGTCCAGGCGAGTACCTATGATGCCGAAGTCGGCCGCACTGGCGGCGGAACTTTCAACACCTTGCTTCGCTCCGGCAGCAACGATCTGCATGGCAGCGCGGTGGGCCACATCCGCGAGACGGACTGGCTGGCGAACACCTTCTTCGCGAATCGCGCCGGGCAGCCCATCGCGAATCAGCCTTTCCGCGATTGGGCCTTTTCCCTGGGTGGTCCGATTGTGATCCCGAAAGTCTACAACGGGAAAAATAAGACTTTCTTCTTCGCCAGCGACGAGTCGTACCGGCAGACATCGGGTTCCACGACTACACTTTCGGTTCCGACGGCGCTCGAGCGCGTGGGAAACTTTTCGCAGAGCTTCACGAAGTCCGGCGCGCTCCAGGTGATCTACAATCCGGCTACCACGAATCCCGTTACAGGAGCGCGAACGCCATTTCCGGGGAACATAATTCCGGCCAGCGACTTGAGCCCCATCGGCTTGGCGCTGGCGTCGTACTATCCGTCGCCCAACACGTCGTCGACGCCTTACTATCAAGGTCCGAACTACAACTTTACCGGCAGCTTTCCCAATCGGGGCGACCAGCGCATATTCAAACTGGATCATGACTTCACTTCCTGGTTCCGCGCGTCGGCGTCCTACATTACCCGCTCGACATTTTCCCCAATGTCGCCACTCCCGACCAAAATCTTTGCTGCGATCGCAAGATCGACGCCACTGGAGCCAATGCGACCATCACGCCCGACGCCACCACGGTGATCGCGGTTCGCTGGGGATTCAATCGGTTCTATTCCAAATCCACCTACGAGAGCCAGGGGTTCAATCTGGCTACGCTGGGGTTCCCCGAATCGCTCGCGGCCATCACACCCAATACGGCATTTCCTGCGATTACCTTGGGCTCTGCAGTCAACGGCTGCTCGGATCCCAGCTCCAACACCGATTTTGCCAACTACGGAGGCGGTTGCACCAACCAGGACGTCTTCTATTCGCGGACCACCAGCGTCTCAGTCTCGAAGTTCATAGGCAGGCACAATATCAACGCGGGCTTTGATTTCCGCACTTTGCACGATTTTGGCACGCCCGCCTCGGGACCGACCAGTCTGGGCTTCACCGACGTCTTCACGCGCGCGACTCCCCAAGTTACTACGGCGGGAACCGGCAGCGACCTGGCGACTCTGCTTCTCGGCTATCCCACCAGCGGGCAGATGAG
>Ga0206831_1234_pt1 | contig 12076 bp, 14 predicted proteins | sample Alteio_BWOrgCont_73_FD_152876 | JGI IMG/M metagenome (GOLD analysis project Ga0206831, IMG submission 152876) | Enriched cells from forest soil in Barre Woods Harvard Forest LTER site, Petersham, Massachusetts, United States -... | ecosystem: Environmental > Terrestrial > Soil > Temperate forest >...
TGGTCTTGGAGTCCCCGACGAAATCGTGGAGTTTCGTGATGACAGCGTAGGTGTTGGCCTAAGAGGCATGAAGCAACGCATCAAGGAGCTTGGCGGTGAATTGGTTCTGAGAAACATGCATCCAGGCACGCTCGTCGAAGCTGTTATTCCCACTCCCTCCATGCATGGAGTTGTTCAGGCTGCGCCAACGACATACCCATCCATCAGGAATTAACTCGGATTTCTCATGACAGGTGGATTTTAGAAATCGATCTTTCCCAAGCGTGATTTGCAATTGCGGGATTTAGTGGCGCCGGCGTCCCGCCGGCGGTTTTGCGTTGTAACACTAATACAAAAAACCGCCGGTGGGACGCCGGCGCCACAATCCTGCTGCTCGAATCGTTGCGAGATATTAGGGTTAGGGCTGGGTGTGAATTCCGTCCTGCGCTGCGTTACTTCACTGAGGCAGCGCGCGCAAGACCAATGCTATGCATTGTGGAAACTTCCATCGTATAGGTACGCAGAATCGGCTCCTGCTGCAGGAACGGCCGGATCGCATCGAGAACTTGCCGGCCTTGGCCGTTGGAATACTTTTCGGCGTCCTCTTTATTTCTCCAGATGGTGACGCCGAGCACTTGATCACGCTCTGTGTCCGACGCTAGAGCTACGGCATCGATGAATCCTTGCTGTAGTTTGAGAATTGGAAGTCCCTGCTCAACCAACGCATTAATGCAGTCCTTCACATGGCCCTGTTTGGTTGTTACTTGAATCATTCTTGCATGCATGATGGTCCTCCTTGGTTTTTTGTTGAGGACTGGTGTGGTATTTCTGAGCCTGAGACTACGATGTGTGTGCTCCCCGTTCAATACCACAAAATCTGTAGGCGCAAATAACAGGAAAAGGAAAAACCCTGCGAAGAACCTGTGGAAACGACACGGATTTCGTAGCGGCGGAAACTACGGCCAAGTTTGCGGATAAAGTCTTTAATTCACTCCTCTACATGAATTACCCGATGGCGCCTTTCGCTGCAGAATTGCACCCTTTGAGACAGTCTGAAAATCAGGAGGCGCGCGATGAATCTCATGACACCAACTCGAGAAGAGATTCCTTCAAGTCTGCAATTGGGCATCCCCGATGGGGCTAGAGTCCTGCTTGTCAGCGATGACGATTCGGAAGCAAAAGTTCTCCGGAACTTGCTATGTAAAGCAGGGTTTTCATCCGAGAGCGCCTGCTGCATCACTGCGGGTTGCGATGCCGCCAAATCCGGCCAGTTCCAGGTTGTCATTTCGATTCCTCAATTGCGGGATGGATCGTGGAGGCGGCTCATCGATATTGCAAGTCATTACGATCTTCGGTTTGAGCTTATTCTATGGGCGCGATACTTTGATTTCCGGGATTGGGGGAAGGCGCTCGACGACGGAGCATTCGATGTCCTGGATTCCATTCATGAGGGATCAAGAGTTGTCGAGGCCACAAAATGCGCATTCTGGGCGGCGTACTTGAAGGGCGCTGGGCTCAGCCCCAAACCGCTCCGTCCGCATAAGGCGGCATAAGCGCTTCTAGCTGGCCCATCGTCAGCAGACCACAGCTTACATTGACTCAGGCCCCTGCAATCTAGGTCTTCCTACGTGCGATGAGTGTCCCCGTGTATTAGCACTCGGCGATAAAAATTCTCCTCTCTCTGCAACGGGTCAAATCGTAGAGATTAGCATGCGGCGCCGGCAAGGCTCTTAGGCGGCCCGAAAATTTTTTAAGATTTCTGTGTTGTTGCAGGTGACCACATTGCTTTTCGGGGTTGCTGTGTATTCGTGTCCTAGGGAATCGCATTCGCCGGCTGCAGAGCGCTTCAGATTCCCAGTTAGTTCTGAAGCACTCTGCATCCGTTGGGTTAGTCCGGAGGATTCGAGAATACAATTCACTCAGGCTCAGCTCAATACATGAAGTCCTGTAGATACGATTGGGATGAACATGTACGATCAGGCGCCCATGATCGAAAGAAAGTAAGCGTTTTGGAATAAATTACTCGGACCAGTACTCTTCCACGAACTACGGGATTTGCTGCATGCCGCTCTCAAACCCTTCTCAATCCTAAAGAGTTAGGACACCCAACCAGAAATGATGGAGTTTGGAACATTCGGTGCTCCCTTTGAGCACCTGATGGATCGTCGTGGTTTTGCCAACGACAACTTCATCGCGTCGGGGTGTTGGAGAAAAAGATCGCGCCCAGTCCTCCACCGTCAGTCTGAAGAAAGAAGGAGGAAACAATCATGAGCAATTTCAGAGAATGGCTTTTAGGGTCATGCGCTTTCGCTTTGCTACTCCTGCTTGCGCCTGGTGTTAGGGCTACGGAATGGGACCAGAAAGTGGTCGCAACGTTTAACGGTCCGGTAGAAATCCCCGGGCATGTCTTGCCTGCGGGAACCTATGTCTTCAAATTATTTGACTCGCTGGGCAGCCGCGAAGTCGTGCAGGTGTCTAATTCCGACGAATCCAGAGTGCTCGCGTTGACGATTGCAATTCCGCACTACCGCCCATATCCAACGGAGAAGGCCGCTTTTGTATTTGAAGAGCGCGGCGGCGATTCACCACAAGCGATTCAAGCTTGGTACTATCCGGGATATACATCTGGGCATGAATTCATCTATGGCGCTCGGGTTGCTCCGAATGCCGAGGAGGCTCAAAGCACCGCTACTCCGGCCGCACCCAGTGATGCAGCCGCAAGTACATCCAGCGCTGCCGAGGAATCCTCCCCGGTGATGTCAAGTAAGTTGACCACCACCGAACCTACACCCGCGGACCTAACGCAGAGCAATCAAAGCCAGTATCAAAATCAGGCGAACCAGACGCAGACGCCAGACGCGTCAACAACGGCACCTGCTGCGGCTACGGATCAAACCGACAAGGAACTTCCGAAAACCGCCAGTTCGACGCCACTAATCGCCCTAATCGGCGCCCTGTTGTTGGCGGGGTCGCTTGGTTTGAAGGCGCTGGCATCGCGAGTGTCTTAACAGCTTATTCCACATGGGAGCCTTTCAAACTAAACGGAAAGGCTCCCACGTGAGAAAGCGAAGAATGTGGGTCGGGCTAAATCAAGGAGAAAGAATGCGTATCAAGAATGCGGGTTTCGCGCTTTCACTTTTCCTAAGCCTGGGCATTTGCGCCGCAGCCCAAACTGCGCCTACGGAGCCGATAAAAGAGTCTGAAACTCAGCCTGCCATAAGAGTCACCGTAAATTTTGTGGATGTGCCGGTAAGTGTCACCAACGCGCAAGGTCAATTCATAAGCGGACTCGCGCAGGGGAATTTCCGGGTTTATGAGAACGGACTTGCACAAAAAATCGCCGTCTTCAAAGACGAAGATAATCCAGTCACGGTCGGCCTTTTGGTGGACCATAGCGGCAGCATGCGCACAAAATTGCCCGAGGTGACGGCAGCGGCGATCGCTTTCGCACAATCCAGCAATCCGAAAGATGAAATGTTCGTCGTGGATTTCAATGACATGGTTTCCCTGGTATTGCCGGCGGCCACGCCATTCACGAGTGATTTGGGAGAGCTTGAAAAGGCAGTCTCGGGAATGAGAGCCGACGGCAGGACTGCGCTCAATGATGCAATCCTGGTCGCGCTCGACCATTTACGCTCCGCACATCGTGAACGCCAGGCGCTAATCATCGTAAGCGACGGTGGTGACAACGCCAGCAAGCACAAATTTGCGCAAGTGCTGTCCGAGGCGCGGGCTTCAAAAGCGAGCATATACGCCATCGGCATATTCGGTGCAAACCAAGCGGACCAAAATCCCGAGATGCTGGAGAAGCTGGCTAAATCAACCGGTGGCAGGGCCTACTTTCCGCTATCCGTAAAAGAGGTCTCCTCAATCTGCACGCAAATCGCACGCGACATCCGCGAGCAATATACGCTTGGCTACAGCCCTTCCAATGCCGCGTTGCAAGGCTCTTACCGCAAGATTGAAGTAAAGGTGGACGCCCCGAACCACGAACGATTGCATGTGCGCACGCGCCCTGGCTATGCTTCGCCGCCAAAGTCGGCGACGAACCCCTCCGTGCGTGCAACTGGAAGCTTGTGATGACCAAAACTGGCCATAAAAATGTCGCCTCGCCTGCTCCCGTCCGAACTTTCCTTCGCCGCGCCCAGTACGCCCTTTTCTTCCTGAGCGTGCTCGCGCTGACCTATTCCGGCTTCGTCCTTCTGCAGACACGAATCTATCAGGCGTATCAATCCAGGCAACTCGAATTTGCCCCCAAACTTAAGCTAGTTGCCCCGCCTGCGGGACACGTGATCGGGAAAGTGAAGATTTCGCGAGTTGGGCTGGAGGCCGTCTTTGTGCAAGGTGACAGCGATTCGATCTTGAGGCTTGCTGTTGGCCACATCCCCGGGACAGCCATGCCAGGCCAATCCGGTAATATGGTATTGGCCGGTCATCGGGATACCTTTTTCCGCGCGCTTCGCAATGTCCGCGTGGGCGACCGTATTGTCATCGAAGGCCCCGATGGCTCCTACAATTACAAAGTCGATTCAACTTCGATCGTTCCGTCCACGGATTTGTCCGTACTGCGACATTCCGGAAATAGGGAATTGACACTCATTACTTGCTACCCATTTTCCTGGGTAGGCTCCGCTCCAGATCGCTTCATCGTTCGTGCCAGTCAAGATAACGTCCAGCAATCCGCGCCACTGTCTCGACCCTATGCGTCTTAGAGACCTAACGGAGATCCGACTCTGACTTCTGCGTGGCGAATGCAAAAATTATTGTAAATTAAGAGGTTGGTGGGCCCGCCAGGATTTGAACCTGGGACCGACGGATTATGAGTCCGCGTTCAGTGACTGATTGGATTAGGGTTATAGGCCGTGGTGTCCAAACAGGTTGCCAAATCGCGTACAAGCCCTTAAAATGTGTTCGTGCAGCGAGGCCGCATCTATCGACATCACGGAAGCTGGTTGCTGCAATTTTACGATGATGTTTTAGTCGATGGCAAGCGTACTCGCAAACGCGCCTGCGTCAAACTCGCTCCCGCCAACAAAGAGTTTCCCACAAAACGCAGCGTTTGGTCGCTTGCTGAGAAACATCTTGGCCCCGTCAACAGCGGTCAACTCCAACCTGAGTCAGCAGCCCTGCTCACGGACTATATCGAGGACATTTATCTACCCGCCGCTGAGAAAAGATTGCGGCCATCCACGGTCAAAGATTATCGGGACATTTTTCATCAACACTTGAAGAAACGGCTGGACGATTTGAGGCTTCGGGATTTTCGCACAGTGCATGGGCAGCGCATAATGGCTGATATCCCCGACGTGGGACATGCACGACTGTTGCGTATCAAGGCTGTCTTGTCCGCAGTGTTTGCTCACGCACTTCGGACTGGTGTACTGGACGGCACAAATCCCATTCACGTTGTATCTGTCCCTGGGCGACCCGTGAAGTTCAAGGGGCACGCTTATTCTCTGTCCGAAATTGAAGGGATGTTCATCGCCACAAAGGGTGTAGCGCGTGTCGTGATTGCGGCGGCGGCATTGACTGGACTCCGACTTTCAGAATTGCGAGGTCTGCGGTGGGCCGATTTTGATGGAGAAAATCTTCATGTCAAACGCACCGTGTGGCGCACAGTTGTTGGGCCAACCAAGACAGAGGACTCCGAGGGGCTCGTACCTGTGTTGCCTTTGCTTCAAAAAGTTTTGGAGAAACACCGAAATGGTGCTGCTGATGATGCATATATTTTCGCTGGCGAAAAAAAAGGCGCGCCGCTGAATCTCCATAATCTTGCTGCCCGCGTCATCAAACCCGCCATCGAAAAGTGCTCCAAGTGTCAGAAGTCCCGCGCCGAACATAAACCCATTGAAGACCACAAATTTGAATTGGACCTTCGGCTCGTTTGGAAAGGTTGGCATTCTTTCCGCAGAGGTTTAGCGTCGAATCTGTACGCGCTCGGCGTCGCGCCGAAAGTGATTCAGGCAATTTTGCGGCACAGTGACATCGGAACCACGCTCGCGTATTATGTGCAGACGCCAACGGAAGAATCGAGAGATGCTTTGCAGCAAATCGAAGATGCTTTTCCGTTTGGTCTGTAGGACGCGGGCCCGTAGCTCAGTTGGTTAGAGCGGGGAACTCATAATTCCAAGGTCCCAGGTTCAAGTCCTGGCGGGCCCACCATTTCAACTTTTATTTTTGATGAAGCCATCCACCATGTTCAAATGGCACTGCGATGGAAGCAGGAATAGCCGACTACATCTGGTCAATTGAAGAAGTAGTCTCTTACTGGACAGAAGTGCTAAGATTGCCGCTCAAGACTTCTAAGCCCAATGCAAACCTGATTGGTGGAATCCGTGCCACTTAGCGAGGAAAATCAGACCTGGGTCCGAGAAGAAATACGAGCAGCCATTAACCCAAATGGTTGGAAGAAAACCGCGAATTGGCTTCGATATTGGGGTCTGACAAGCGTTTGCATCACCGCTTTCTTGGCGCTCGTCGGCATAGTAATTACCCTTGGTATTTTTGCAGCGAATCGCATAGGTCAAGAATCTGAATTTCGCGGTACGACCACGACAAGACTGTCAGCAATTGAATCCAGGCTAGTAACAATAGAATCGAGTTTACTTGCCTTACGGACATCTCGGGCTGCGGATGCGCCAGCCAACAAGGAAAATATTGCTGAGGCAAAAGAGATTCTAAAAGATGCTCGGCAAAATAAGGTACTAATATCTTCAGATGTCGTGAAGCAGTCGGGTAACAATTTTATTGACGCAGCGTTGAGAGAGCCTGCTGCATGGGACACGGTGTTGGATTTTTTGAATTATCGGGCATATCTTAATTCCGTCACCGTACCGTTAGGACAGCAGGTGCCCGTTAAGGATTTCAGCACGCACTACCAAATACCTATGGAGAATATGCCAACGATTGAAAGCATGGAAACTATCGGAGTTTCTAAACTCCCCGATGTTGCGCAAATCGGAGCCCTTTCGGCACCTAATCTAAACAAGAATTTAGCAGCGGGCGCCTCGCTTATCCTGCTTGATGCTCCAACTGTTGTGCTCGATGGCCTCTACGCCAAGAAAGTGGTATTCAGAAATAGCCACATAATTTATCGGGGTGGCCCAGTTGTTCTCGATAATGTTTATTTCTTGGATTGCACATTTGAAATCAAAAACCAGACCAAAGGACAGGAATTCGCAAGAATTATTTTATCTGGACCCTCGACGAACTTCATGTCCAGTTGAAGATTTCAAACTGCCCCCGCCCTCCTATCCGCTAAAAGCAGTCCCTCGGCAAATACATCCTTCTATTTTGTCCGCACGTGGCAGATGCAAAATCGTCAATGCTGTGGCTCTGGAAGTGTGTTTTGAGGCAGGTTTAAGACTTTCCAAACCATTAGTGTAAGAAGAAAAGTTTTCGAATTCCGCTTCTGCTGGGTGATTAACTGACTTGCGGTGAACTACGGTGGGCGGCGTTCGATAACAAAATGGTCATATTTGATGACAGTACTCTCGTCGAAGATGAATGTCAAGAGGAGATTTCAATGAAAAGGCGAATGAATGAGAACGTCAAAATGTTTGGCTGCTATGCGCCGCCAACCCTGATGCGGGAGTTTCAAGCGGTAGCCCAAGCCCAAGACCTAAACATGTCCCAGTTGTTTCGCGTCGTCGCACAGCGAGAGATTCGTCGGCATAGCAAGGAAGTTGCAGTCGGGAAGTAATCGCAATTCAGTTTTTACGTTTCGGGTTTGCGGGCAGGCATGACATCGAACAATTGAGGATGCCATGCAGGCAACACAAAGCAATCCGAAGCCGCGCCCCATGTCTGACGCCGAACTCCGAGAGCATATGGAAGTGAACGAATTCCATGGCATCTGGGTGTCGCAGCGGAACATTGACGACTATCGTAACTTGGCAAAGATTCCCAAGAAGAAGTAGCAACAAGCAGTGGCAACAAGCAGTAGCACTAAAGGCTGGCGGTTCACCAGGCTTGAGCCGAGCAGGTTTTTCTTTAGGAGATTCAAATGCTAGTCATCAATTACGGTACACTCAAGACATGGCGTGAAGATTGCAAGTACGGTTTCGTCCGTGACGACGCATCAGGCAAGGATTTATTCGTCCATGTCAGCGGCTTCGCAGACAAAGTTGCGGCTCCGCTTAGTTCGCGACTGAAATACCATCTGTCACCCAATCCCCGAAAACCAGGGCACTTGATGGTAGTCGATGCCGAAATCATCGTGCCGCGCATGATTGCGGCGCAGTACTCCGACAACTCGGGGGTGCTGTGATGTCTAACCAAATCGCATCGGAGTACATCCTCAGTTTGTTTTATCCTGACGACCTGATTGCCGTCATGACGAAACGCCAGGGCGAAAAGCCCATTCACTCGTTTGCCAAAGCGAGTGCCGTAGCGGCGCATCCGTTCTTGGCGTCGTTGCGTAAACAGAACGACGCAGGTGCCGACATTTATATCTGCATGAACCCTCTGTCCGCCGAGCGGCGCACTAAAGAAAACGTCAGTGCGATTCGGACCGCGTATCTTGACATTGACAAGAATGGTGCTGCCGCGCTGGATAAAATTTCACAGAGCACATTGGTGCCAGCACCGCATTTCATTCTGCAGTCAAGCCCGAACAAATTCCAAGTGATTTGGGGTGTGAAGGGTATTGCCCCCGCCGAGCAAGAGCAATTGCTGGTCGGTTTAATTCAGGAATTCGGCGGTGACCCTGCAGCGAAAGATTGTTCCCGTGTGCTGCGGCTGCCTGGGTTCATTAACCATAAGTACGACACCAAACCTGTCGTAGCGATTTTCAAAACCAACTTCAATGGGGAAGAATGTACCGCGAAAGATTTCAGAGTGAAGATTGCGCCATTCAAACCCGCCAAGAAAACACCGCGCGTTATCGCTCCAGGGGAACGCAACAAAGAATTGACATCTCTTGCTGGCAAACTACGGCGCGACGGGTTTGAGGAGAACGAAATTCTGGCGACGCTGCAGGTCGCAAATCGTCGGTGCTCTGTGCCTCTGTCCGATGCTGAAGTTGCGACCATTGCAGGCTCCGTCTCAAAATATAATCCTGCTCCGAAGAACCCAACGGACAACCCACGCAACACACCAGGCACGAGCCCGACATCTGAAATTATCTCGGTGATGGCTTGCGACGTTGTCCCTGTGCCGATTCAGTTCCTCTGGGAACCATACCTGCAAACCGACGCCTTGAACGCCTATTACGGCAATCCCAGCGTAGGAAAAGGACACATCGCCATGGACAACATCGCCTGTCTCACGACGGGTCGTCCGTTTCCATCAGAATCAAGTACCGACCGCAAGCCGATGAACTGCGTCATTCTCGCTGCCGAAGAAGGCGTCGCGGATACCATTGTGCCCAGGCTAACTGCGGCACGGGCAGACCTGACCCGCGTTCGCATTGTTCGCAGCATTCGCTATCACGGCAAGGGCGACAATAGTGAAGACCGTCTCATTACCTTCCAGACGGATATGGCTGCACTGAAAGCCGACCTTCGCAAGCATCCCGAGGAAAATTTTCTGCTAGTTGACCCCATCACCAACTATGTCGGTGACATCAACTTCAACCAGGACGGAGAAGTGCGACCAGTCCTGACTCTGCTGGTGCAACTCGCCGAGGAATTAAAAATCACCGTGCTGATAGTTGGTCACTTCAATAAGAACACAAACGTCGGCAGCGCGTTGGACAAACCAGGGGGAGGGCGCGCATGGACTGCAGTACCTCGCTCGGTCTGGGGATTCTTCCGAGGGCGCGACAACAAGCAGCAGCGCGTCATGGTCAACTTGAAATTAAACAACGCGAAGGAAACCGATACTGGACTGCTCTTCACCATCGACGACCGCGTCATCGGAACCAAACCGAACGGAAAACCATGGTCGGTCGGTCATGTTGAATGGGGCGACAAGACCGATATGTCCGCAGACGAAATGGTCGCGGCGGAACATCCCGAAGCGCGTCGCGACAGCAAGGGGACAGATTTCCTGAACGCCTCGTTGAAGCACGAAGTTCGCAAGGCAACCGATGTGTATACGGAAGCAGAAGATGCCAGCATTCACCAGCGCACTTTGAAGCGCGCTTGCGCAGATATCGGCGTATTGAAATTCAAGATGCATGACGGCTGGTACTGGCAACATCCATCCGACCAGGCACATATTCCTGACAGCGCGCGCGAGTTGAACAAGGAAGCGCAAGCACGGCGCGAGACCCAGAAGCCTTGGGAGCCAGAGTCGGCTCCCGTGCCTCAAGATGAACCCGCATTTAATTTTACGGAGGTACGGGTGGGGTGACAAGGGAGAAAATCCCTTTGCCCCTGTATCAATGTCACCCTACCTCTAACAAATATTAAACGTCATGGGTGTCAATGAGATAGGTAGGGTGACAGGGTGACACGGTGTCAGTGAAAGGGATTGGGTGTGTCACCCCTCCAATCGACTGACAACACCCGTGGACGATTTCAAGGCCGCAAGGGTTCTAATCCTGACCGTCAGCAACACAGCAAGACCCAGGAGCACGACCATGAACGAACTGAAATCGAGATTCACAGCGACGGGTGAACCAACCTGGCGGCTGAACCGCTCAGACGATGGCTATGTTGTCAGACACAAACGGCTCTCTACACAAGAATGTTCTCAGCGGCTGGAAAAAACTGGCAAAAAGGTGAAAATATGCCCATAAAACGAATATTTCGCAAATTAACGGCTGAACCGCCCGTGAAGCCCGCCGTTCAGTATTCCAAGCAGTTCATAGAGTACCATCAACCGAAGGATTTCAATTTGTCCGAAGCCCTGAAACTTCGCGCCGAGGGCTATAGTAATGGGCGAATCGCTCGCACAATGGGCAACGTCAGTAAGGCAACCGTCCGCAGACGGCTGACAGAGCACGACGCCCAGCATCCGAAGCCGCACGTGAACCCGCCGCCAGTGCCCCTGTATGTGCCGCCGCATGTGAGACTGAATCCGCCAGTGCCGCCCATCCTGACACCTGTCGTTACAGCACCCCTACACGAGCCTACGCCGCCAATGGACACTGCGGTGGAACTCCCCGTGGAACCATCCGTGGCACTGACTTTGCCAGCACCTGTCACGAATCTTCAGGCACCTGCTGTAATCAGGCGGAACCTCGACATGCCGCATGTTTTTCTCTGCCGACCCGAGCATCTGAAATTCGCGCTCGGGAGTGAGCAACCTTGCGCATCGTTCGATAGTTGGCGTGACGAATATCGGGGGCTTGAACTCTTCGCGCCGCCGAGGAAGTTCTATGTCATCGTTGATGCCCATGATGGCGCGGCTGTAAATCGGGCATGGCTGCAATCAATCGCTGCCGACATCTGGCTGAGGGAGAGATGCCTGATTCATCGCGTTGACCGTGGCGGCGTGCTGCATGTGTTCCAAACACGGTTCGGTTGCCAGCGGGATTATCCAGCGCAGGCGTACAGCGCAGGGCTCGCGGATAGCTCATTCCAGCAATTCGTCACGTTCCATCCATGCCCGCGAGCGGACCATTACGACGTGATTGAGGCGTTCACGCGCGATGTGAAGCCGCCCGATGTGCCGCAATCTGGGGGCATCGGCAGCGGTGTCGGCTGGAACATGCCTCCACAGGCGCGCATGGGTGATTACGACCGACCGAGCCGCATCGAAGAAAGTGCAGGTGGTCTGAGCGGTGTGGGCAACCCGAACGACAACTGGAAGTAGGCAGCCGTGACGCTGGCGCATCCGCTGGCGGGCTTTGGGGGCTCGGGTGCCATGTTGCTTGTCCGCGAGCCTTAATTCTCCCCACGAGGCTGGGAATACGGCGGGGAGCCATCATCGAGAAAATGGCGGAGAACCCATCCGATGGGTTACAAATGTGCCAGTTGAGATGCGGCCAGGGTGCGTCACAATCGAACCTTTCTGACGCACGGCGGGCAACAAAAAACCCCTGCCAATCCAAATGACTTAGCAGGGGTGTTCGGAAGACGTTTATTGCGCAGCAGCGGACGTAAGGCGGCGCACAGACCCTTCGGATATCCCGAGGTTTCGGCCAATGGCCCGCATAGAGAGTCCTCTAGCGCGTAGTCGGGCAACCTCCGCCGTGTGCTGGCCGCTC
>Ga0206831_1239_pt1 | contig 12009 bp, 9 predicted proteins | sample Alteio_BWOrgCont_73_FD_152876 | JGI IMG/M metagenome (GOLD analysis project Ga0206831, IMG submission 152876) | Enriched cells from forest soil in Barre Woods Harvard Forest LTER site, Petersham, Massachusetts, United States -... | ecosystem: Environmental > Terrestrial > Soil > Temperate forest > O...
TTAAATGGACGGTACGCGATGCTGATGCGTGGATCGTAATCGCCCCAATACGTTTTGCTCAGGCTCTCGGGAAGGCCAGCCTGACTGGCCGTGAGTACTTTGGAACACGCTAGTAAAGGGTTTCTTGACGATAGTTGACAGGCATTGAAAGAGATCAGAAAGGCGTTGTAGTTTGCCTGGAGCAGTGGACTATTGGCTACCGTCTTTGCAAGCGTGTCTGGAACCACCACCTCGCCACCGTTGATCGGGAGGAAGTTGGCGATATCGCCTCCGGATTCACTCATTTTGGGATTCGCTTCCCAGCGCAATCCGAAATTCACGGTGAGCCTGCTGGTCGCCTGCCAGGTGTCTTGAGCGTAAGTCCCCCAATGAACTGCAGATTCGTTGGTATTTGGGCTGCTCCCCACAATGAATGAGGTATTGGGCAGACCGAGCAGGAAATCTCCTAACGCGTTACCTGTAAACATGTTGCCGGTGGAGAGAGTCTGGTTGAAGGTAAAGGAGCCGAAATCGTCCGATTGACCCCAACGGACTACTGTTTCGTAGAAAACTCGGCGGGCATCCACACCGAATCGTAAGGTGTGCTTCCCAATGATGCGGCTGATGTTATCCGTGAATTCCAACGTTTTTGAGGCCCCGGGTCCGTCTTTGTCGTGGCCGATGGGAGTGAACCCGGTTCCCTGCGAGAAATTGAAGGACGGAAATGCTCCCGTGGTGGGATGATTGGCAAAGCTAATACCGGTCAGGCCGAGCCCGTTGTCTGCTGCCGCCCCTTGGATGGGAAAGACAAAATTCTGGAGACTATCCGTGAAGCCGAATCGAAACTCGTTAATCAGCCTCGGGGTGATGGTGTAGTTGTAGGAAACTACCAGGCTGCGGTCATGCTCCGTTTCGGCATCATTCGGCAACAAAGGATTGTAAGAGCCGGGACTGAATGCGCCGACTTGCCCCACGTTAAAAAGAGAATTTTTCCAGCTGAAGCGGGCGTAGATCTGCTGATTGGTAGTGATATTGTGGTCCAGCCGAAGGTCCAGGCCGTTTGTATTCGCGGGCGCCGGTTGCAGCGTTTGATAATTGTAGCCGTTGCCATTTATGTTTGGCAGCGGGTAGTAGTTCTTCAGCAGGTTTGCCGAAACAGGATTAATACAATCCTGTGTGCTAGTGCACGAACTTCCACTGGGAATGGTGTTATTTGGATAGGGCATACCGGTAAATGGATCCATCAGCGTGCCGCCGAGAGCGCTTAAATTCCCGCCTACCTCCGCCATCGTGGGGACAACGAGTTGCTCCGGGTTCGAGACCACCCGCCGGTTCCCCTCATAGTCGAAGAAGAAGAAGGTCTTATCCTTTCCGCTATACAGATGCGGGATTGTGACCGGGCCGCCGAAGCTGCCTCCAAAGGTATTAAATCGTTTGGGCGCTTTTGTTGCGAAGCCCAGAACATTCGCGTCCAGCAAGTCATTCTGCAAATATTCGAAGGCGCTGCCGTGGAAATTATTTGTTCCGCTTTTTGTGACGAATGTCACATCGGCTACCTGAGAGAATTCCGCACTATTGCTGAACGCCGTGACTTTGAGTTCGCCAATCCCCTCGGCCGACGGATAGGCGTTCGCTAGCGAGCCGTTCGCCGCGACATTTGCGGTGGAAATTCCGTCCACTGAAAAGCCGGTCTGGGCGAACGTAGCGCCCCCGATGGCTAGATTACCCTGGTTATCGGTCACGACGCTCGGGGAGAGAGTCAGCGATTGCAAGGGGCTGGTGGTCTGAGCCCTTGAATTGATCGGCATGTCAACTAATTGGTCGTTGCCCCGCGTGTCCCCGAGCTCGGCGTTTTCGGTATTAATCTGTTCCGCCGCGCTTTCCACCGTGACCGTCTCCATCACTTGTTTGATGGATAGCGCCACGTCCGCGCGCACGCTTTGACGGGCAGTCAATTCCAGCGTGACCGTGGCAGAGCTAGAAAACCCTGCCGCATTGGCCGTCAGGGTGTAATGCCCGGGCTTCAGGTTTTGGAACAGGTATCCGCCGCTGTCATCCGATGTGGTCTGGCGATCCGTATTTTCGTCCACATCACGAAGAGTAACGACCGCTTGCGGCACCGCCAACCCGCCGGGATCGTGGATGGTGCCCCGAATGTCGCCAAAGGTGGACTGAGAATTACCAACTCTTGGCAGCAGCAGCGCCACGACAAGCAGAAGCCACCACCGAAAAGACTTAATCGAAGAGTTAGCTATTAACAAAGACATTTTATCCCCCCCCCAATGCGGACAATGGACATAAACAATTCATAAAGAAATTATTCATTGAAAAATTCGTAAACTTCGCGCAAAGGAATATCGTAAGTGCACACGGGTGTCCAATCATTTATCGTGATTGGCACGATAAAGAATGTGAAAAAATTTATGAAATCTTTATGTGGCGTGAGCGTGGATTATTTCGTCCTTCGCACTGCGGATGAATCGGCACTAGAAGCAAGTTTGAATTTTCGCGTGGCGGAGCCTTCGCTCTCGAAGGGTCCGGAGCTGGCATTGACTTGATCGCTTGCACTGAATTTTAGAAATTGAATCCCACTCCAGGTGAAATCACCGGATAGAACCGATAGGGATTGACGTCATTTTGAATTTTTACCTGCCGGGTGCGTCATCATCCGGAGGCGATCGGCGTTGAGCAGCACTCCCAGTAGCGAATTTGGCGCGGTATGAGTTACGATTTCGCTATGCGCCGCATCGCAATACTCTGCGTTGCCCTGTGTTTTTCCGCCCTCGCTCCGCCGGTTCATGGCCAGACGTCCGCCGATTTCTACAAAGCCACCTTCGAGCAAATGCTGCGGGACGACCCGGAGTACGCAACGGATGTAGGCCGTCACGAGTACGACGACCGCTGGACCGACTGGTCGAAGGGCGCGCGCGACGAACGCCGCCGCTTCTTTGAGCGACGCGTCGCGCAGCTTGACTCCGCACGGCTCGGCGAATCCCCGCAAGACCTGCTCACCAAAGAGGTCGTCCGCTACGATTTTCAATCGCGTCTGGAAGCTTGGGAACTCAATACGCATCTCCTCCGCGTAGGGCAGCTTAATGGTTTCCATAACGCGGCTTACGATGTGATAGACCAAATGCCCGCACGCAATATCCGCGACTATGAAAACATCATTGCCCGGCTGCGCGCCATTCCCACCTACGTGGACCAGAACCTCACCATCCTCGACGAGTGCATCGCTTCGGGCATGATGCAGTCGCGCATCGTCGCGGAACTTGTGATCCAACAAATCGATGCGCAACTAAAACAGGATGCCGAGCACACCGAGCTTCTGAAGGCTTTCCGCCAATTTCCCGGCTCCATCCCACAGGCAGAGCAGGAGCGCCTGCGCCGCGAAGGCCTGGAAGCGTACAACCAGAAGTTTCTCCCCTCATGGCAGAAGCTGCATGACTACATGACTGCCTCTTACCTGCCGCACGTCCGTTCCTCCGACAGTATTTCTTCCATGAAAGGAGGACGTGCTGCTTACGTCATCCTGATCCACCGGCTCACCACCACAACCATGTCACCCGCCGAAATTCACAAGCTCGGCGAACAGGAAGTTGCGCGGATCGAAGCAGCAATGACGGCCATCATCAAAGAAACCGGCTCGCAGGATTCCATCGCTGATTTCCAGAAGAAATTGGATGCCGATCCCGCACAGCATTTCCATTCCAAAGAGGAAATGCTGGCCAATTCGCGCAACATCGCCAAGATTATTGAGCCCGAGCTGCCCAATCAATTCCACCATATTCCTGCACTTCTTTTCGGAGTGCGTGCCATCCCACCCGACCGCGAAGCTGCCAGCGCCACAAACGCCCAAGGGGCCTCCCCCGATCTTTCCACGCCCGGCTGGTTCAATCTAAACACCTACCAGCCTGAAAAGCAGGTTCGATATGACCAGGAGTCTCTAGTCCTTCACGAGGCTATCCCCGGCCACATATTCCAAGGTGCCGTTGCGCGCCAGATGGCTAATCTTCCCGACCTTCGCCGCTTTTACTCGAACAGTGCATTTGGAGAGGGTTGGGCGCTGTATGCCGAATCTCTGGGCGCGCAGCTTGGCGTCTATAAGGATCCCGCCAGCCGATTCGGCCAGCTCGCCAGTGAAGACTTTCGTGCAGTTCGTCTTGTAGTCGATACAGGGATCCACGATTTAGGCTGGACACGCGAGCAAGCAATTGACTACTTCAAACTCCATAGTCCTCAGACCTCGCTCGCCGAAGTCGATCGCTATATTTCCTGGCCGGCGCAGGCATTGTCATACAAGTTGGGTGAGCTTCGCATTCGCTCGCTGCGCGCCAAAGCCGAACAACAGTTGGGAAGCAAGTTCGATATACGCGACTTTAACGATGCCGTGATTCGCGACGGACGTCTGCCACTGGATTTGCTGAGCGAGCAAATCGACAAGTTCATATCGCAAGCATCGCGTTAGAACGGGTGGCCCAGGTTTTGTAATTGGAAACGGGAAGCCCCGCCCTCGATGTTTTTCGAAGGCGGGGCTCTTTGACCTGATTCGCGCAGGCTTGAATGAGGCAGTAGAGCTATGTCGGAAGGCAAAATGCCTTTACCCGCTAAAAACTAAAAGTTGAATCCCACACCCAGCGAAATCACCGGATAGAACCGATAGGGATTGACGTCGTTCTGAAGTTTTACCTGTTGCGCTTGAATGTTGGCTTGCACCGTCGCATCGCTGGAAATGGCCTGGCAATTCATTCCCGATGTATCGCAGACGTTTCCGGCCAGATTGAGCGCCACGCGCGCGGAGCCTTGATAGGCAGCGCCCACTTCGAAAAGAAAGCTATAGTGCCTTCCGCTGCGTGGAATCAAATTGCCGACTCCCACCATGATCGTTGGCGACACTTTCACGAAATCGAGTTTCGCTGTGCCTGTGACCGGAGTGGCGGGATCGCTTTCATAAGTCGTGCCACCCACAGAAAAGGTCTGGCCGCCTGGGACCGATGCCGTGCCCGTGATTTGGTTTCCGTTGTAGAAGAGCAGACCCGGGCTTACGTGAAGACCCCAAATAGGAAACCAATCCAGGTGAGCTTCCGCGGACTGGAATTGCAAATGACCGTCGTAGTGAATGCCGCTATTGGTGATGCCTTGGGTGTATCGCATCATGTTGAAACCGCCGCGAACGTTGAATTTCCGGGCCAAGGGCGTGGCTACGTCAATTCCCACGCCCAGCGTGGAAAACTTCACGCCGAATCCAATCCTAGAAAATGGTTTCACTCCGCCCTCGCTGCTCGCCGGTAGCGGTTCTGCGGCCGGGCTGGGTGCGCTTTCTGCGCTGTAATCCACGGCATCTTCGGTCCTGACAGCATCCGTGTCAGCCGGTTGCGGTAAAGCAACGGCTACAAGCACATCGTGCTGCGCCGCTTGCGCGCCCTCGGTCACAGCGCTTTCCGGCACAATGGCAACGCCAGACTGGGCCAAGCAAACACCGCTTGTAGCAGCAAACGCGAATAACATTAGAGGCATGATCCACAGTGCTGGTTTGATTCTCATCGGTGTACTTTTCTCCTGTATTTTCTTCAAGAAGCGCGATTTAGGTAGTACCGCAGGACAAGCGCAAGCATGTTGCTAAGATATTCCGCGACCAACTGTTTCACAATTTGCAATTAACGCACATAGCACCGGATGGACATTAGCTAGCAAGAAACAGTTCCCAAACTGGGACTAAAGTTCTTGCCTAATGGAGACGAAACATACCTTAGGAGCTTTAGTGGGTGCGCTCCGCGGGAGACTGGCTGTACTGAGGAGGAATGAGAGCAGTGGAAGCCGTTGACTCGATCCTGGAAGAAGTACAAAACCAGCAGGAATCTTGTGGCAAAGAGCCAGCGAAACTGTCCTTCTCCCCTCGCGCCTGTCCTTCTTCTGGCCCTTTGATCAGTTGCCGGATAGGCCTCCCGGTTCTAACCTTGTTAGCAACGTATTTCGAATGACCCGTGACGCGGTGTGGCGGAAGCGGGCAACTTGAAGCAGCCCATTGAAGGAGATGAATATGGTCCAGGTAGAGGCATTTCAGGAATTTCGCGCAGGCCTCGCTCTTCTGCGCGGAGGCGATGCGAACAAGGCCCTTCCACATCTCAAGTCCGCCTTTGAAGAAGAACCCGCAAATCCTTTCTACACCTCTTACATGGGAGTGGCCATCGCCGCGACCGAGCAAAAATGGGCCGAGGCGGAAGAACTCTGCCGCTCCGCCATTCGCATGAGCCGCCGTCAGGCGCAGCTGTATTTGAATCTCGCGGAAGTCTACATCGGCGCCGATCGTAAACAGGACGCCGCCGACACGTTGGTCCGCGGACTGCGCTACGCTCCGCACGATCGCCGTTTGAAGATGGGGCTGGACCGCCTGGCCATCCGCCGCCCTCCCGTGATTTCCTTTCTGCCGCGGACCCATACCGTGAACCGCAACCTTGGTAAAATCCGTCATCAAGCCCTGCAGGTCTTTGCATCGATTTGAAATATGTTGCTGCCAATTCGGCAACACCTTCGACCCGGGCGATTGCACAGGCAATCGCCCGGAGCTATCATCCTTTGCCAATGAAGCGCACACTTGGCTTGTTCGTCTATACCGAAGAAAGAAATTGCCCTCTGTGCGGCAGTGAGCACGTACATCGAACCAAGCGCGGGCGCATTCTGGAATTTTGGGTTCTCCTCTTTCTGCCCTACCGTCCCTATCGCTGTGGGAAATGCCGCCAGCGTTTTTACGGCCCCAAAAATTTACCCAAGCGCGAAATAGACCACGAACTCGACTTAAATTAAGGACCGGAATAATCCTGCGCGCATCGCACGCCTCTGGATCCGTTCCCCTTGGATATCTCCCCAGTCTCGATTTTTAGGAAACGGGCGCATGGTTTCGGATCGGTATGCTTATGGAAGCATCCCTGGACACGCGCGCGCGGTCCTGGGCCGATTGCAGAAAATTCTTTCTGCCGCCGCAGCGGCTTTGAAACCTTGAAAAAACGGCCTGGCGTATTGAAACTCCGGTCGCGGCGCGGCGTATATACAACTGGGCGTGCTACGACCCGGGCAATTCCGTGTTCGGATCAATTTTATTTACCGGAGTTGATTGCATGCGAGCGAACGAGGAGAACTGCATGAAGACCTATCGATTGTCTTTTTTTTATGCTCTGATGGCGGGCATTTTCATGGTTTGCAGCCCGGTATTCGCGCACCATGGCGGGTCCATGTATGACAGAAACCGCCTGGTGAGCGTGAAAGGTACAGTCACCGCTTACGATTGGGCCAACCCCCACGTGATGATTTTTGCCCAAGCCGCGGACGCAAAAGGCAGCATTCAAAAATGGAGCATCGAGACCAGAGGTGGTCCGAATGTACTGTCAAAGGCCGGCTGGTCCAAGGACACCATTAAGGTCGGAGAGCAGATTACGTTGATCGGATATCCGAATAAAAATGGTTCCACGAACATGCGTCTTCAGAAAGTTGTATTCACGAACGGTATGGAACTTTACCCGGGTTCGGAATAGAATGCCCCCGTAATTTCCACCAACAAACGTTTGATGTGTTGCCGCAAAAGATGACAGGGCATCCGCCGAAGCGAATCGCGCCCCTGCGGGCTGGATTGAAGAGCCGGCGATGAACCTCGATTTCAAATCCTTTCCGCAACGCTTATTTGGCCCTGATTTCGCTGCTCCCGGTTTTCTTGCGGCGCGCTGGCTGTTTCTGCGGGCCCTCGGTCTGATATTTTTCTCGGCCTTTTATTCGCTGGCGTTTCAGATTCGCGGTCTCATCGGCCCAAATGGAATTCTTCCCGCGCAAGATTATCTCGCGCACGTGGCGCAAGTCCTGGGCAGCGCGCGCATCTGGTACGCGCCCACTTTATACTGGTGGTCGTCCAGCGACCGTTTTCTGCTTGGCGTGGTGATCGCTGGAATGGTTGCGTCCCTGCTGCTGGTGTTGAACATTTTCCCGCGCGCCATGCTGGCAGTTTGCATGGTGGCATTCCTATCCTTCATCGCGGCCGCGCAGGATTTTGCCAGCTATCAATCCGATGGGATGCTGCTGGAAGCCGGATTCATCAGCCTCTTCTTTGCTCCCTCAGGCTGGCGGCCGCGATGGGGCGCCAGCGATCCTCCTTCGCGCGCCAGCCGCTATTTGCTGATCTGGCTGATGTTCCGCATCTACTTTGAATCGGGCATCGCCAAAATTCTGGGGCACGATCCGGAATGGCGCGATTTCACAGCCATGGATCAGTATTATCAGAATGGCCCGCTGCCCACATGGTTCGCCTGGTATGCGCACCAGTTGCCGCATTCCTTCCACGCAGTCACGGCGGCCCTCACGCTCTTACTCGAACTGGTGCTCATCTTCGCCATCTTCCTGCCGCGCCCTGTGCGCATTGCCATGTTTTTTCTGATCACCGCCTGGCAGGCGGGCGTCATTTTAACCAGCAACTACGCCTTCTTGAATTATCTGGTCCTTATCCTTGGAATCCTGTTGCTCGACGATAAGTTTCTGGCTCGTTGCTTTCCGCGGATTTTGCGTGCCAGGGTCGCATCTCCCGGCGCTGAAAAAACAATTTCGCCGGACGCCGCGCAAGATTGGCGTGGCAACCTGCGCCTGGGGGTGCAGGCAATTTTCCTGACCTGGATTTTCTATGCCACTTCCGCGCTGCTTATTTTAATGCCCTTCCCGACAGCGCCGCTCCCCACAAGCCCGATCCGCGCGCTGGAGCCCTTTCGAGTTGCCAATGAGTTCGGGCTTTTCGCCGTGATGACTCGCGAGCGTTACGAAATCGAATTTCAAGGTTCGCGCGACGGCCAGAACTGGACGCCCTATCCCTTCCGCAACAAACCCCAGGATGTTCACGCGCCGCCGCGCATTTACGCGCCCTACCAACCGCGCTTCGACTGGAACCTGTGGTTTGCTTCGCTGGGAAGCTGGCGCCAATATCCCTTCGTGGTGAATGTGGAGGAGCGCCTGCTCGAGGGCCAGCCGGACGTGCTTGCACTCTTCGCAGCGAATCCATTCCCCGGGAATCCTCCGGAAAAAATTCGCGCGGTGCTGTGGCAATACTGGTTTACAGACTGGAGTGAAAAACGCCAGCAGGGTTTGTGGTGGCGGCGCGAAGAAATTGGCCTGTACGCCCCTTCGCTCGAGCGTCTCCCTGGCGGGAAAATTACAGTCCTCGAGATGCCGGAAATTTCACCAAGCCTTCCGTAATTCCCCTATGTGGCACAGTATTAAAGACGCTTCGAGTTAAGGCTAGCACCCACTCTTGAAGACGCCTCAGCCTGCCCTTCCCAATATGACAAAAGGGTCTAGGACTTTCGGTCTAGTACAGCAAAACTCTCGTTACACTTTTTTCGGGACTGCCGATCTATGGCAGTAGGCGGCCCCGGCTTCTATCCTTGCTTCACGCTGCAGGGAGCCGCAATCCGCAATTCAGCAGCGTACTGAGGAAAACTAGAATGCTTCTCCCCATTGCACTGCTTTTGATTCATTCGCAGATTGCCACCAATCTTTCCTTATCCGCTGAAAAAGCAGCCATTTCCGTGCCTGCGGCGATCTCCGCTGCGCCCAACATGGCGGATGCTGAAAATTCATCGCCGGCCGAGGCAGTTTCGCCTGACGCTGCAACCTCCTCCGCCGTTGAGCCCAGCGCAGCGCTGCCGGATGCGCCGGTGCCCGTAGCCCCGGTGACGCCTGCCGCGCCGATGGCGTACTTGAATCCGGGCAAACAGATGAAGATATCCGTGGGCGAATTGATCGCCGAGAATCGCCGTAAGCTATTCATTTGGAAAGGCTTGGCCATTGCTTCCAGCGGTGCCGCGACCCTGGACGCCTGGTCCACACGCCGTGCAATCACCACGGACGGCGCGCAGGAGCTGAACCCCTTGCTGAGGCCCTTTGCTGGTAATGCTTCCCTATATGCGGCCATCCAAGTGGGGCCGCTGCTGATGGACTACGCAGGCAGGAAAATGATGTACAGCCGCCACTCCTGGGTCCGTCACATGTGGTGGATTCCGCAGAGCGCCAGCTTCGCCAGCTCGATTTTCTGCGCCACTCACAACCTTGCGTACCACTGATTTAGTGTGGCAGGCAATCGACGGCCGTCTCAAGTCTGATTCGTTTTTCTCACCCGTGATTCGCTAGCAACAGCTTCCTTTCCGCAAAGCGCCTGGAAACGATCCAACACGGCGCTCAAGCCCGTTGCCGCGCCATTGCGGCATTCCGCTCGCTGCTGTACTATCGCCGCCATTGAGTGATTTTCCAAATGCGACGGCCGAAGCCATTGAGGCGCCCGCCTCGAATGCGCAAAAGCCCGCGGTTCCGGCGCGACCGGAGCGCATGGTTTCACTGGACGTGTTTCGCGGCGCGACCATTGCCGGCATGATTCTGGTGAACGATCCCGGTTCGTGGGGCCACATTTATGCGCCGCTGGAACACGCGGAGTGGAATGGCTGGACGCCCACGGACCTGATTTTTCCTTTTTTTCTTTTCATCGTGGGCGTTTCCATGACGCTCTCGTTTGCATCGCGCATTGCTCGCGGCATTTCCCGCCGGTCGCTGATCGGCCATGTGTTGCGCCGCAGCGCGCTGATTTTTGCTCTGGGACTATTCTTGAACGGCTTTCCCGACTTCGATCTCAGCACCATCCGAATCATGGGCGTCCTGCAGCGCATCGCGCTGTGCTACCTCGTCGCGGGGCTGCTGTATCTTTTTACGTACCGCTGGGAACCGGCGGACGAGCGGCCCGCCCGCGTGCGCGCCAATCTTCGCGTGACGGCGACTGTCGCCGTCGTATTACTGATTAGTTATTGGGCGGCGATGACCTTCATTCCCGTGCCCGGCTACGGCGCGGGGCACCTGGGCAAGGACGACAACCTGGGCGCTTATGTGGACCGCACTCTCATGCACGGGCACTTGTGGTCCGAGTCCGTGACCTGGGATCCCGAGGGATTTCTTTCCACTTTTCCTGCCATTGCTTCCCTGCTCATCGGAATTCTGGCCGGCGAATGGCTGCGCTCGGATCGCACTGCCAAGCGCAAGGCCCTAGGCCTTGCCGCTGCGGGACTGGCGTTGCTGATCGCCGGACGATTGCTGCATCCTTTTTTTCCAATCAACAAAAATTTGTGGACAAGTTCCTTCGTGTTGTTCACCGGAGGCTTCGCCATGCTGGCGCTGGCGGCGTGTTATTGGATTGTGGATGTGCGCGCATGGCGCGGCTGGACCTCACCGTTCCTGGTGTTTGGAATGAATGCGATTTTGGCCTATGCGCTTGCGGCGCTGGTGTCCGAAGTCAGCACCGATTTTGAATTGACCGATGCCGCCGCCGGCCGTGACACTACATTGCATGGCTTGCTCTACCAAAGATATTTCGTGCCGCATTTCAATCCTGTGAATGCTTCTCTGGCTTTCGCTATTTTTTTCACTGCTGTGATTTTTGTGCTGCTGTGGCCATTCTATCGCGCAAAACTTTTTTTGCGAATCTGAAGATACACTGGCTCTGTTCATCCGACTCCCATGATTGAGTAGGGGCACGGCATTGCCGTGCCCCTACGGCGAGGATGGCAACAGAACCAGATACATCCATGATGGATAACTCCGTCTCTCAGCTGGCACATTCTAAAGTAATTACCCGCTCGCGGCCGAAACCCCTTCTTTTAACCCTGCCGTAACATAGCCTTCCCACAGCCCCATGTACTATAGTTCGACCGAGGATGGGCGTAACTTGCCGAAGCAGGGACGAGTGTCAATGAAACGTGTTTTGCTGATTGAAGACGACAGGGACATTGTTGAGTTGGTTCGTTACAATCTTGAGCGCGAAGGTTTTCAGGTGGCTGCGGCAATGGACGGCGCAAGCGGCCTGGCGCAAATCCGCAAGACTCCCCCGGATATTCTGCTGCTCGATCTGATGCTGCCGAAACTTTCCGGCTTGGATATCTGCAAGGAGATTCGCCGTGATTCCACGCTGAATCGCCTGCCGATTCTGATGCTGACGGCTCGCGGCGAGGAAGCCGACCG
>Ga0206831_1240_pt1 | contig 11989 bp, 24 predicted proteins | sample Alteio_BWOrgCont_73_FD_152876 | JGI IMG/M metagenome (GOLD analysis project Ga0206831, IMG submission 152876) | Enriched cells from forest soil in Barre Woods Harvard Forest LTER site, Petersham, Massachusetts, United States -... | ecosystem: Environmental > Terrestrial > Soil > Temperate forest >...
GTGTAAACCGTTCGCCGCATATTGATAAAAAGTCGCGTGAACAATTTGAGATTCGTACGCACAAGCGTTTAATTATTATTTACCCTACGCCACAGACAGTTGATGCGCTAATGAAGCTTGATCTGGCTGCAGGTGTTGATGTTGAAATCAAGTTGGTAGGAGCAGGCGAGTGAGAACGGGATTAGTTGCAGAAAAATTGGGCATGACGGCTATCTACCAAGGTGGTGTACGTGTTCCAGTGACCTTGCTAAAGTTGGAAGGGTGCCAAGTTGTTGCAGTGAAAACACAAGCAACAGATGGTTATACCGCTGTACAGATTGGATGTGGCAAGGTGAAAGTTAAAAATGTTACCAAACCATTGCGTGGGCATTTTGGCAAAGCAAAAGTGGAACCAAAGCATAAGTTGGTAGAGTTCAGGGTTTCTGAAAACGCACTACTGAATGTAGGGGATTCAATCAATGCTGGGCATTTTGTTGCTGGACAGTTTGTTGATGTCACCGGTGTTTCAATTGGTAAAGGTTTTGCTGGAGCGATGAAACGCCACAATTTCCGTGGATTGGAAGCGTCGCATGGTGTATCGGTATCGCATCGTTCGCATGGTTCAATTGGTCAATGTCAAGATCCAGGAAAAGTGTTTAAAGGTAAGAAAATGGCTGGTCATTTGGGGGCAGTCAATGTTACTTTGCAAAATTTACAAGTTGTATCAACAGATGCAACAAGAGACTTGATTGTGGTAAAAGGTGCAGTGCCAGGTGCGGTAGGAAGTTATGTGCGGATTGCTGATGCAGTCAAACGTGCTATGCCGGCCAGTGCGCCATTCCCAGCTGCTGTCACTGTTGGTAGTAATACAGTAAAAGAGGATGTGTCAAATGCAGGTTAATGTAATTAACATCAACAATAGTGATGTGGTAGGAACGCTTGCGCTTACAGAAGAAGTGTTTGGTCTGCCGCTCCGTACCGATATCCTGCACCGTGTTGTCGCATGGCAACGTGCCAAGCGTCAAGCTGGGACGCATAAGACAAAGATTATCAGTGAAGTGTCGGGTACTACTAAGAAGCCATTTAAGCAAAAAGGAACTGGTAATGCTCGTCAGGGTAGCTTGCGTTCTGCGCAAATGCGTGGCGGTGGAACAATTTTTGGACCAGTCGTACGTAGTCATGCATTCGACTTGCCAAAGAAAGTGCGCAAGTTGGGTTTAAAGACTGCCCTGTCAGCGAAAGCGGCGGAAGGCAAGTTAACAATTTTGCAAGATTTAAACATTACAGCAGCAAAAACTGCGCAGTTAGTGACACGCCTTGCCGATATGGGATTATCATCGGTGCTGGTTATTGATGGACAGCAAGTTAATGACAAATTTGCCCAAGCTGCAGCGAATATTGTTGGTGTAGATGTGTTGCCACAGCAAGGGGCAAATGTTTATGACATCCTAAAGCATGAAAATTTGGTGCTGACAAAGGAAGCAGTAAAGCACTTAGAGGAGCGCTTGAAAAATGAATAAAGAATTTATGTATGAAATTATTCGTACGCCGATTATTACAGAAAAATCCTCGCAGGCGTCAGAACATAATAAAGTAACATTTAAAGTCCGGAAGGACGTGTCAAAAGACCAAATCAAACAAGCAGTTGAATTTTTGTTTGGTGTTAAAGTGGTTGCTGTCAATACGATTAATGTGCTTGGTAAAGTAAAACGTTTCCGTGGTAGAATGGGTAAACGGAATGATTTTAAAAAGGCAATTGTCACTATTGGTGAAGGTCAGACCCTTGATATGATGGCAGGAGTATAATTGTGGCATTAAAAACCTATAATCCAACAACCCCTTCCCAGCGTGCTCTGATATCAGTTGATCGTAGCGAGTTGTGGAAAGGAAAACCTGAAAAATCCTTAACTGTAGGAAAAAATAGTTCTGGTGGTCGTAATAACCATGGTCGTACTACATCATGGCATAAAGGTGGCGGGCATAAGCGGAGCTACCGTCTCATTGATTTTAAACGTACGAAGTTTGATGTTGAAGCTACGGTTGAGCATATTGAGTATGATCCAAACCGCACAGGTTTCATTGCCTTAATTCGTTATGCAGATGATGTGGTAGCGTATATTTTGGCACCACAACGGTTGGCAGTCGGAGATAAAGTTATTTCTGGTGAAAATGCTGATATAAAGCCAGGGAACGCCTTGCCGATTAAAAATATTCCGGTTGGTACTATTTTACATAATGTAGAAATGAAGCCCGGTAAAGGTGGACAGATTGCACGTGCTGCAGGTAGCTATGTGCAGTTGGTTGGTAAAGATTCGGGTTATGCATTACTAAAGCTACGTTCTGGTGAAGTACGTATGGTGCGTGCTGAATGTATGGCAACAATTGGTGCCGTGTCTAATCCTGATTATCAAAATATCAATTTTGGTAAGGCTGGCCGTATGCGTTGGTTGGGAAGACGCCCTGTTGTACGTGGTGTGGCGATGAATCCGATTGATCACCCACATGGTGGTGGTGAAGGTAAGACTTCAGGTGGACGTCATCCAGTTACACCGTGGGGTAAAGGCACGAAGGGTAAACGTACACGTTCAAATAAAGCAACGAGCAAGTATATTGTTCGTCGTAGATATAGTAAGTAAGGGATAATATAATGGCGCGTTCTGTTTGGAAAGGTCCGTTTGTAGATGGATATTTGCTCAAGAAAGTACAAGCAATAGTAACTACTGGTCGTAATGTGGTGGTCAAAACTTGGTCACGTCGTTCGACAATTATTCCACAATTTGTGGGTATTACTTTTGCTGTATATAATGGTCACAAATTTATTCCAGTCTTAGTCAAAGAAGATATGGTTGGTCACAAGCTTGGCGAATTTGCTCCTACACGTACATATTACGGTCATGGTGCTGATAAGAAAGCAAAAAGAGGTTAATTATGGGGAAGCAAGCTGCAGTAAGAAGAATAGCGGATAATGAGGCACAGGCAACGCTTCGTTCAATACGCATCAGTCCACGTAAATTAGGATTGGTAGCTGGACTGATCAGAGGATTAGACGTAAGTCAAGCTCTGGTACAATTGACATTTTCTAAGCGCCGTATTGCTGCTGACGTTAAGCAGTGTTTACAGTCGGCAGTTGCCAATGCTGAAAATAATCATAACTTAAATGTTGATGCGCTTTATATTTCTGAAGTACTAGTGGGTAAAGCACTGGTAATGAAACGTTTCCGTGCACGGGCAAGAGGTCGCGGTGCAAAGATTTTGAAACCTTTCAGTAATATTTCCATAACTGTACGTGAACGCGGGGAGTTTTAAGCATGGGACAGAAGGTCAATCCAATTGGTTTGCGTGTAGGTATTAATCGTACATGGGATTCTCTGTGGTTTTCAGATAAAAATTATGCGACACAATTGCATGAAGATATTGCTATTCGTAAGCAAGTAAAAAAGCTGCTGTCTGCTGCGGGTATCAGCAAAACAGTCATTGAAAGAACAGGAAAAATTGTACGTGTGACAATTCATACGGCGCGTCCTGGTGTGGTGATTGGTAAAAAAGGTGCAGATATTGAAAAGGTAAAAGCTACAGTTGCCAAAATCACTAAAAATGAAGTGCATATTAACATCGTTGAAGTGAGAAAGCCGGAAGTAGATGCAACGCTCATAGCTGAAAGTATCGCCCAACAATTAGAACGTCGTGTTGCGTTCCGTCGTGCAATGAAAAGAGCCGTGCAGTCTGCACTGCGTTTTGGTGCGCTGGGTATTCGTATTAATTGTTCAGGACGCTTGGGTGGAGCTGAAATTGCTCGTATGGAATGGTACCGTGAAGGTCGTGTGCCGCTTCATACCTTAAGAGCTGATATTGATTATGGTACAGCAAGAGCCAATACCACGTATGGTGTGATTGGGCTAAAAGTGTGGGTTTTCAAGGGTGAAGTGAAATCAGTAGAGAGCACTCCTGAAGAAAATCAATAATTTATACGATTTGTGTTGTTTAATAGTAGGTAAAGAATTATGTTAAGCCCGAAAAAAACCAAGTATCGCAAAGCTCATAAGGGGCGGATACATGGTAATGCTAAAGGTGGAACGGATTTGGTGTTTGGGTCCTATGGGCTCAAAGCTCTTGAGCCAGAACGGGTGACAGCTAGGCAAATTGAAGCAGCCCGTCGTGCCTTGACACGCCATATCAAACGTCTTGGCCGTGTTTGGATTCGTATTTTTCCTGATGTGCCTGTTTCAAGCAAACCTGCTGAAGTGCGTATGGGTAAAGGTAAAGGGTCGCCAGAATTTTGGGTATGCCGTGTAAAACCAGGTCGTATTCTATTTGAGATTGATGGCGTGCCTTCGGATTTAGCAAGAGCAGCGCTTGAACGCGGAGCGGCAAAATTGCCAATTCGTACAAAATTTGTGGCGCGCATTGGTGAGGAGTAGAAGCTGATGAAAATTGTAGAAATAAGAAGTATGACAATTGACCAGTTAAAGGATGCAATTGTTAATCTAAAAAAGGAAGCCTTTAATTTGCGTTTCCAGAAAGCAACGGGCGAAGTACAAAATACAGCTCGCGTTCGTATTGTGCGGCGGTTGGTTGCACGTATGAAGACGGTGATAAATGAGAAAAAAGTAGGAGAAGGCAATGCCTAAGCGTGTATTACAAGGGCTGGTTGTCAGTGACAAAGGGGATAAGACGGTCATTATTAAGGTAGAACGTCGTTTTACTCATCCAATTTACAAGAAAACGGTTCGTAAGTCAAAACGCTACGCTGCGCATGATGAAGCGAATAAGTTTAAAGTAGGTGATGTTGTAAAGATCATTGAGTCACGTCCCTTCTCAAAGACAAAAAAATGGGAAGTCATAGATCAATAATATGTAGTGATTGATCGCTAATAGTTAAGTAGTGTTAAGAGGATCCTGAAATGATTCAAATGCAGACTGTGCTGGAGGTAGCTGATAATTCGGGTGCTCGCAAAGTTAGATGTATAAAAGTACTAGGCGGTTCGCACCGCATGATTGCATCCGTTGGTGATGTAATTGTGGTATCCGTTATTGATGCTATTCCGAAAGGGAAAGTAAAAAAGGGAGAGGTACATCGTGCGATTATTGTCAGGACTTCCAAGGAAATCCGTAGAGCAGATGGCAGCATTATTCGTTTTGATGCTAACGCAGCGGTGCTGATTAATAAACAAGGTGAACCTATCGGTACCCGTATATTTGGTCCGGTAACACGTGAACTGCGCGCAAAGAAATTTATGAAAATAGTTTCATTAGCGCCAGAAGTATTGTAGGTAGAATATGACTGCTAAATTAAAAATTAAAAAAGGCGATAAGGTTGTTATTACCACAGGTAAGGACAAAGGCAAAAAAGGTGTAGTAGAAAAAGTATTTCCTGCTTTGTCACGTGTGGTTGTAGAGGGTGCTAACCTTGCGGTACGTCATAAAAAGCCAACTGCTCAAAGTGCGGGCGGATTGGTCAATATCGCTGCTTCTATACATATATCCAATGTTGCTTTAGTTGATCCTAAGTCAGGAGTAGCAACAAAGGTTGGCTTTAAAGTGCTGGACAATGGATCAAAAGTACGAGTGGCTAAAAAATCAGGCGAAATAGTTGAATAATTAGGTGTTACGATGAGTATAAAAAATTTCAAGGAACTCTACGATACAACGATTGTTCCAAACTTACAGAAAAAATTTAATTACACCAATAAAATGGAAATTCCAGAATTGGTGAAGATTTCTATTAATATGGGAGTCGGTGATGCGGTAACAGACAGCAAGGTAATTCCGTTTGCGGTATCTGATTTAACGCTTATCTCTGGTCAAAAGCCAGTGGTCACATATGCCAAGAAGTCTATTGCTACATTTAAACTACGTGAAGCAATGCCGATTGGCTGTAAAGTAACACTGCGCAAACAGCGTATGTATGATTTTATGGAGCGGTTAGTATTAATTGCATTGCCGCGTGTGAGGGATTTTAGAGGTGTTTCTGATAAAAGTTTTGATGGGCACGGAAATTTTTCTCTTGGTTTGAATGATCAGTTAGTATTTCCTGAAATCAATTACGATAAAATTGATAAGGTGCGTGGTCTGGATATTACAATTGTTACCTCTGCAAGAACTGATGAAGAAGCCAGGGAATTGCTTGCCGGGTTTCATATGCCGTTTAAAAAAGCTAGTTAATGGATAGAAGTCATGGCGAAAAAAAGTTCCGTACAAAAAAATAAAAATCGTGCCGAGTTGGTAAAAAGATTGGCGTCAAAACGTTTGGCGCTAAAGAATGTGGTTAATGATAAAAAGTTAACGATTGAAGAACGTTTTAATGCACAGCTAAAATTGGCAAAATTGCCGCGTAATAGTGCAAAAATCCGTTTGCGTAACCGTTGTGAATTATCAGGACGGCCACGTGCGTTCTATCGTAAATTTAAATTGTCGCGTATTGCCTTGCGTGATCTGGCTTCTATAGGACAGATTCCAGGTATGATAAAATCTAGTTGGTAAGAGTAAAACTATGTCTATGACTGATCCATTAGGGGATATATTGACACGCATACGTAATGCGCAGCAGGCACGGTTGTCATTTGTGACAGCCCCTGTATCGAATCTTATTTTGAGTGTACTTGAAGTGCTCAAGCGTGAAGGTTATATTCGCGACTATACGAAAGCAGAAGTCAGAAAAGGCGTGTCTGAAGTAAAGATTGAGCTGCGTTATCATGAAGGTGCACCAGCGATAAAGGTGATTAAGCGTTCTTCCAAGCCAGGCCGTCGTGTTTATTCATCGATTGCCAAGTTAAAGACATTCTATAATGGTCTTGGAATTGCAATTTTGTCGACACCCAAAGGCGTGATGTCTGATCACGAGGCACGTAGTGTCAATGTGGGTGGCGAAGTATTATGTTATGTATTTTAGGAGCATAGAATGTCTCGTGTTGGTAAGTTACCAATCGTAATTCCTACTGGCGTTAATGTCGAATTGTCGGGAACAGCGGTGAAAGTAACAGGTAAGCTGGGTAAATTGGCTACATCATTTACAGATGATGTGACGATTGCCTTTGATACGGAAGATAATAAGAAACTGCTGGTAAAACCAGCCAATGATACATCACGTGCGCGTGCTGTATGGGGTATGTCTCGTAGCATCATTCATAATATGGTCACCGGAGTTTCTGAAGGATTTACTATCCGCTTGGAAATTAATGGTGTTGGTTATCGTGCAGCGGTTGATGGCAAAATTTTAACGTTGTTCCTTGGCTTTAGCCATGAAATTAAGTATGCCATACCAGAGGGTATTGATATAAAATGTGAAAAACCTACGTTGTTAGTGATATTTGGTGCGGATCGTCAGAAAGTTGGTCAAGTAGCTGCAGTATTACGTTCACTACGTAAACCTGAACCTTATAAAGGCAAGGGTATTAAGTATGAAAATGAAAAAATTCGGCGTAAGGTCGGTAAGAAGAAATAATTAAGGAAGGTAGTTGACAAATGGCATCTGCAGGTAAATTGTTTAACAGACGTAAAGAGCGTATACGGATAGGCATTCGCAAAAAGGCGGTCGGTCGTGTGCGTTTGTCTGTTTTCCGTTCTCAAAACCACATTTATGCACAGCTCATTGATGATACACAGGGTGTAACATTGGCTGCGGCTTCGACCTTACAAAAAGAATTAAGGGATAAGCTCAAGTCAGGTGCTAATATCGATGCAGCCAAAGAAGTTGGAAAGGCAATTGCACAAAAAGCAATTGCGGCAAAGGTAACGGAAGTGGTATTTGACAAAGGCGGCTATTTGTATCATGGGCGTGTAGAAGCGCTGGCAAATGCTGCACGTGAACATGGTTTGAAATTTTAATTAAAGCAGGCGAAAGATATGGCGCGTAATCAAAGTGAAGCTCATAGCTCTGATGAATCTTCTGAATTAACCGAAATATTGGTTGATATTAACCGTGTAGCAAAAGTGGTGAAGGGCGGGCGTCGCTTTGGTTTTGCTGCTGTTGTCGTCGTCGGTGATGGCAAGGGCCGTGTTGGCTATGGCTTAGGTAAAGCTAAGGAAGTGATGGAAGCAAAAGCTAAAGCAACACAAGCTGCTAAAAAATCTATGGTGCGTGTACAGCTGCGTGAAAGTCGTACAATTCATCATGATGTGCATGGGCATTTTGGTGCGGGGCGTGTTATTTTACGTTCTGCTAAGCCAGGACGTGGTATTATTGCTGGTGGTCCTATGCGTGCGATTTTTGAAGCATTGGGGATTCATGATATTGTAGCAAAATCAACAGGATCTACCAATACGCATAATATGGTAAAAGCGACATTTGATGCATTGGCACAGCTGACTTCTCCTCGCTTTACAGCGGAGAAGAGAGGGTTAAAGACCAGTGAACTTATTGAACGCAGAGAAGCAGCTGAGGCTTAGGAGTGAATATGGTAGTGAAGAAAGAAAAAACAACAAAAGTCAAAGTCGTGCAAACAGGCAGCCCGATTGGCCGCAATAAAGATCAGCGTGCAACGCTTGTTGGTCTGGGGCTTAATAAGATTGGCCGTACAAAGGAACTGATAGACACAGCGTCTGTGCGTGGCATGATTTATAAAGTACGGCATTTAGTCGCTGTCGAGGAAGCCTAATTCTAGGAGTATAATGCAATGAAATTGAATGAATTATTCGATAATCCAGGTTCACGCTATAAAGCAAAGCGTGTAGGTCGCGGTATTGGTTCCGGCAAAGGAAAAACTTCAGGTAGTGGTACCAAAGGACAAAAATCGCGTACAGGTGTTGCCATTAAAGGTTTTGAAGGTGGGCAGATGCCTATTTACCGGAGATTACCTAAACGTGGCTTTACCAATATTTTTCGTGAGGAGTATCAAGTTGTCAATTTAGGGACATTACAAGGGCTTGTCAGCAATGGTAAAATTAACCCTAAAGACGTGGTTTCCAAGGAAGTCCTTAGTAATTTAGGAGTAATTGCTCATGCCGCCAAAAAAGTCAAAGTGCTTGCTAAAGGTGAGTTGACAGTAGGCTTGACGATTGAAGTAGATGTGTTTTCTGCATCTGCAGCAGAAGCAATTCAGAAATTGGGTGGAAAAGCTATTGCCCTTGCTGCAACCAGCTAAGGTTGAAGGGTATCCAACGCCATGTCTCTTGCTAATCAGCCGCCGATTAATTTATCTGCTTTTACCAAAGCAACGGAATTACAAAACCGTTTATGGTTTACGCTGCTTGCGCTGATAGTATTTCGTGTGGGGGCGTATATTCCTTTACCTGGTATTGATCCCCATGTATTAGAAGCAATTGTTTCAAGAAGTGCTGGCGGTATTCTTGGCATGTTTAATATGCTTTCTGGCGGTTCGCTTGGAAGGATGACTATTTTCGCCCTGGCAATTATGCCTTATATTACGGCGTCAATCATTATTCAATTAATGACAGTTGTTTCTAAAGATCTTGAGAATCTTAAGAAAGAAGGCGAATCAGGGCGTCGTAAGATCAATCAATATACGCGCTATGCAACGGTGTTTCTTGCTGCAATTCAGGCGTTTGGTGTGTCAGTAGGCCTGGAAGGTATGAATCGATTGGGCAGTGATGTTGTTATTCAGGCTGGCTTGTTTTTCCGTCTTACGACAGTGATTACGTTAGTAGGCGGTACCGTATTTCTCATGTGGTTGGGGGAACAGATTACTAATCGTGGTGTTGGTAATGGTATATCACTGATCATTTTCTCTGGTATTGTGGCGGGGTTACCTTCGGCATTAGCAAGGACATTTGAGTTGGGTAGAACCGGTGCCTTGTCACCTGTCTTTATTATAATTTTGATGGTGATGGTTGTAGGTTTGATTGCGGTTATTGTCTTTATGGAACGTGCTAATCGACGAATCATTGTGCAGTATCCCAAAAGGCAGGTTGGTAATAAAATGTATGGTGGGGAATCGAGTCATATTCCTCTTAAGCTGAATACGGCGGGCGTAATCCCACCTATTTTTGCTAGTTCGATATTGTTGTTTCCATTGACTATTGCCAGTTTTTCTGCTGGGAAAGGGCCTGCATGGGTGCAAAATATTACGTTATATTTAGGGCATGGTAAGCCTCTTTATATTTTATGCTATATCGCACTTATTGTCTTTTTCTGCTTCTTCTACACGGCCGTGGTGTTTAACCCTGTTGAAACAGCGGACAATTTGAAAAAAAATGGTGGTTTTATTCTAGGTAAACGTCCAGGTAAAGCAACGGCTGAATATTTGGATTATGTATTATCACGGATTACAGTGTTGGGTGCTGCATATATTTCAGTGGTGTGTGTGTTACCAGAAATTTTGATATCGCAATATGCAGTGCCTTTTTACTTAGGTGGAACCAGTATATTGATTGTGGTTAATGTCGTGATGGATACGATTACGCAAGTTCAGACGCATTTATTTGCGCATCAGTATGAGGGGTTGATTAAAAAGGCGCGGTTGCGGGGTAAGCGATGAATATCATCTTACTTGGGCCGCCTGGTGCCGGCAAAGGCACGCAAGCACAGTTACTGCAGGAAAAATTTGGCTTAATCAAATTATCAACAGGTGACATGCTGCGTGAAGTGATAAAGCAGGATAATCCACTGTCAAAGCGTATCAAAGATATTATGAATGCAGGACAGTTAGTACCGGATGATGTGATTATTGCTATGATTGCAGATCGTATTGTCCAAGGGGATATACAAAATGGTTTTATTTTAGATGGGTTTCCGCGTACTGTAGCGCAGGCTGAAGCATTGGATGTAATGCTGCGCAGGCTTGACAAGAAATTGGATGCGGTAATTGAGCTGCAAGTGGATGATGCCGCATTGATACAACGCATTGCCGGGCGCTTTACCTGTGCTAAATGCAATGTAGGCTATAATAAGACATTAAATCCACCGGCTCAGGAAGGGGTGTGTGATCAGTGCGGTAGCACAGAATTCACATTCCGTGATGATGATAAGGCAGAAACCGTTGCGTCGCGTTTAAAAACATATCATGCGCAAACAGCGCCATTGCTGCCATATTATCAGGAGAAGGGGATTTTGGTTTCAGTAGATGGCATGAAAGAAGTAGACGAAGTATGGCATGCGATTAATGAATTGTTACAATCGCAGTCAAATCTATTGACTTAGGTAAAAAAAATCTTATTATACCCGACTCGCTATTGGTTAGAAGCGATACGGTCTTGCAATATTTTAATGAGGAGTGAACGAGAGTGGCACGTATTGCCGGTGTAAATATACCCGTAAATAAACGTATTGATATTGCCTTAACCTACATTCATGGCATTGGTCGCACCGCTGCGCGCGATATTTGTCAGAATGCAGCATTGGCTTTTGAGAAGCGCGTTAGTCAGCTGACTGAAGCTGAAGTAGTTAAGTTGCGCGAAATCATTGATAGAGATTATGTGGTGGAGGGTGATCTTCGTCGTGAGGTGGCGATGAACATTAAGTCCTTGATGGATTTGGGGTGCTACCGTGGCTTGCGCCATCGTCGCAAATTGCCTGTCCGTGGTCAACGTACCCATACCAATGCGCGCACACGTAAAGGCAAACCAAAAGCAATTGCTGGTAAGAAGAAATAAGGAATAATTATGGCTAATGCTAAACAACAAGATGCACGCATTAAAAAGCGTGAGAAAAAAAATATTTCCGTTGGGCAAGTATTTGTCAATGCTACCTTCAACAATACGATCATTACGATTACGGATTTGCAAGGTAACGTTATTGCATGGTCTTCTGCGGGAGCTCATGGTTTTAAGGGGTCACGTAAGTCTACGCCATATGCAGCGCAAGTAACAGCCGAGCATGCGGGAAGACGTTCTCAGGAACATGGCCTAAAAACAGTATCAGTGGAAATTAAAGGTCCAGGTGCAGGCAGGGAATCAGCATTGCGTGCCTTGCAAGCCATTGGATTGATTGTGACATCGATTAAAGATGTAACGCCTGTTCCACATAATGGGTGTCGTCCACCAAAGCGTCGTCGCGTATAATTTAGGCTAATTGTGAACGGATTAAATTAGCAAATGAAGGGTTGTAGGTTATGAA
>Ga0206831_1210_pt2 | contig 11972 bp, 7 predicted proteins | sample Alteio_BWOrgCont_73_FD_152876 | JGI IMG/M metagenome (GOLD analysis project Ga0206831, IMG submission 152876) | Enriched cells from forest soil in Barre Woods Harvard Forest LTER site, Petersham, Massachusetts, United States -... | ecosystem: Environmental > Terrestrial > Soil > Temperate forest > O...
GGGAAATATCAATACGCCGCTTGAACTGGCGATTCTGAATCAGACGGACCGTTTCAGCCTCGCCATCGATGTCATCGACCGCGTGCCGAAGCTGCAAACGCTCGGCTCGCACGCCAAGGAACGCTTCCGCAACCAGCAGTTGGAAGCTCGGTCCTACGCCTATGAAAATGGCATCGATCACCCGGAAATTGTCCACTGGAAGTGGACTGCCCGAAAGTAAGAGCCCCGGAAAAACGAAGGAGAAGCTACCTGCACCGGGTTCGACCCAGTGGCAAGCGTAGCTTCGATACGGGTAATGGAATTCTGGCACTTCGGCGACAGCGACGAAGCCGGTTCCGATATTTTGCGTGTCCAACGCGAAAAATCAGGACGCGATTTCCAACCCCTGCACATGCAACGTGGACGAATTCCGTTTGAACAGGAATCGTTGGGACGTCCAACCCAGACACAATGGCCGTTCTATGAATAAAGAGGAGACTGCCCTCCCGGCAAAACTCCCCATCATCACGATGTGGGCAGTGAAAAATAAAAGGTGGCTCCGCGACCCACGGCGCCCTCGGCCCAGGTGCGCCCGCCATGCCGATGAATGATCCGCTGTACATTGGCGAGACCGATGCCTGTTCCCTCGAAATCCTCCTGCCGGTGCAGCCTCTGGAAGACGCCGAAAAGTTTCTGGGCGTACTCCATATCGAATCCAACGCCATTGTCGCGAACGAAAACGATCTTCTCGTTTTCTTTGCCGGGAATGGGGCCGATTTCGATTTCTGCCGGGGCCCGGGTGCGAGTGAATTTCAGCGCATTGGTCAGGAGATTCACCACAACTTGACGCAGCATGGAAGGGTCGCCAAACCCTTGTCCCAGGGGACTGATTTTCCAGACGATATTCCGGTCTTTGGTTTCATTGTCCACATCGTTAAGGGCGGCCTGGACGATTTGGTCCAGATTGACGGTCATTTTTCGCATTTCGGCACGGCCCGTTCGCGAGAAATCCAGCAAGTCGTCGATCAGTTCGGCCATTCGTTCCGCCGACTGCGAAATGACCTTGAGATAATGCAATTTTGTTTCGTCAGTGGCACGAGACTCGGGATTGTTCAGCATCTCGGTATAGCCTAGGATGTGACGCAAGGGAGAACGCAGGTCGTGCGACACGGAATAAGAAAAGGCCTCGAGCTCCCGATTGGCCAAGGTCAATTGCGCGGTGCGTTCGGTGACGCGCAATTCCAGGGCTTCATTGAGTTTGCGAACCTCGTCCTCCGCGCGTTGGCGCACCGCCACCTCCGCCGCCAGCGAGGCCGTTCGTTCGATGACTTTTTCCTCCAGTTGTCCGTTCAAATGCGCCAAGTCGTCGTGCGCCTTGGCCAGTTCCCGGTTTTTCTGGACCGCGGCCTCATAGGTGGAAAGGAGCAGGTTGAGGATTTGCGCCCGGCTTGAGGTGATGATGTGTTTCTGTCCGGCCAGGTAAACTTCCATGCTCATCTGCATTTTTTCGTGGCTACGCAGGTGAAGATTGGCCAGGAGATGATGGATCCGCGCCAGCAGATTATTTTCCTCGTAAGGTTTGGTGATGAAGTTATCGGCCCCGCACTCGAGGCCTTTGAAGACATCCTCCGGGTCAGCAAGAGACGTCAGCAGGATCACAGGTATGTTGGCAAGTTCCGCGTCAGCGCGGATTTGGTGACAAAGCTCATAACCATCCATTTCCGGCATGTTCACATCAGTAATAACCAATGTGGGCTTGCGGGCGCGCATGGCCTCAAGGGCGTCCTGGCCATTACGCATCGCCGTGACGCTGAAGCTGTGCTTCTCGAGAATGTACTTGAGCTGTTCGGCCTGCGTGGGGCTGTCCTCCGCGATGAGGATTTCCAGGGGATTATTGAGGTTGGCGGTATTCATGGTGATACGATGATTCTTAAAGCTTTGGCAATGCCTTGCGGCGGCAAAATGTGACAGGCAGCGCCGTCCTGGATGGCCTGGCCCGGCATGCCGTGGACGACAGAGCTTTCCTTGTCTTGAACCAGGGTGGTGGCTCCCGCGTTCTTGAGTTGTTTCAGCTCGTCCACACCGTCGACACCCATGCCCGTCAGCAAAACTCCCACAGCTTGTTGTCCGAATACCGCCTTGACGGATCGGAACAGAAACGAGACGGCAGGACACATTCCGTTTTCTCGGCCATCCCCGGTCAGGACAATGCGATGGCCGTTGCTCACCCCCATCTGAAGATTGTCAGGCGCCACATAGGCGCGTCCGGGTAAAAGGGGTTCTCCATCGATCGCCACATGCACGGGAAATCCGGATGAGCGGGACAGCCACTCGACAAACCCCTGTGTAAACCCGGGAGTCATATGCTGGACGACAAGCACCGGCACGGGAAAATCCTTGGGAAGAGCAGAGAGGATCGTTTGGAGCGCAAGGGGCCCTCCAGTCGAAGCGCCGATGGCCACAACATCGACGGGCGCCTGGGCCAGCACGGAAAGTTTTTGCGTGGAAAAGCCAGGCGGTTCGGGCATCTGTTTAGGCCGAAGCCAGCGCCGGACCACCTTGACTTCCGACATTAGCTTGACGGTATCCACCAATTGCTTCGCCGAATATTCATGCTGGATGTGACCGATGCCCTGGGGCCGGGCCACGACCGCAAGCGCCCCGGCTTCCAGAGCGTGAAAATTAGTCGAGACGTTGTCCCTGGTGGAACTGCCACTGACAATGACGATGGGCGTCGGACAACTTTCCATGATGTTCCGGGTCGCCTCAAAGCCATCGACCTGGGGCATGTGGATGTCCATCGTGATGACGTGGGGCTTCGTGCGCCGCACCGCTTCCAGGGCTTCGCGGCCATTTGCAGCGGTACCCACAACCTCCAGTTCCGGGTCGGCATTGAGCACCTGCGTAATGAAATCCGAGATGACGCGAGAGTCCTCCACGACGAGAACACGGATCGATTTTTCTTGGGCACGATTCATAGGGAACGACGGATGATCTCCAGGAGGTTGCTCTGGTCAAAACTGCTTTTCACGATATAGGCGCTGGCGCCGACATCAATGCCATGCTCGCGGTCCTCGCGCGAGTCGAGAGCGGTAACCAAAATCACGGGCAAATCGGCAAATCTCTTATCGCCGCGGATTTTTGCGGTCAGGCCAAAACCGTTCATGCGGGGCATATCGACATCGGAAACAACGAGATCGAATTCGCCGCTTCTCAATTTGGTCAAGGCATCGATTCCGTCCACTGATGTTTCCACCCGATACCCAGTCGCTTCGAGGATGTTCTTCAACAGCGTCCGGGAGGTGATCGAGTCCTCGGCCACCAGAATCGATTTTTGCTTCGTATCGGCTGCCTGCTCCGCGGCCACGGGAGCGCGTCGTCTTCCGGCATCGCTCGATTGCACGGCGAAGCGCATAAGGTCGGGCACATTGAGAATGGGCACCACTTTGCCGGTTCCCAACACGGTTGCTCCGGCAATGTTCCGCACGCGAACGAGCTGCTTGCCCAGCGTCTTGACCAAGACCTCCTGCTCATGGAGCACTTCATCGACTTGAAACGCAATCCGCTCGTTGGCGGAAATCAACACGATGACGGGAAAAACGCCGGATGGCGCATCCGCACAGACCTTCTCCGCCACGCCCAGCACGTCATGGAGCCGGGCCAGCGCGACCGCCTGTCCGTCGAGAGAAATCGTCTCCCGGTTCCCGACCGTTTTCACCTCTTCCTTTTTGACTCGCGCCACGCGCTCCACGTTGCTGGTGGGCAGGACAAAGAGATGCTCACCCACGCGTATCGTCACTCCATGAAAGCGGGCCAGCGTCAGTGGCAGGACGATCCGGAAACTCGTTCCCCCTCCCGGTTCCGATGTGACGGAAAGCGCGCCGTTCAACTTCTCCACCTTTTCCTTCACAATGGCAAGGCCAAGGCCGCGCCCGGAAATGTCCGTGATGATCGGGCTGGTGGAAACGCCGGACAGGAAGATAAGCGGCAACACATCCTTGTCGCCGAGCGATTCCACTTTCTCCGGCGAAAGGAGGCGCAGTTTTCCGGCGGCGGCCTTGACCTTTTCCGCATGGACGCCCCTGCCGTCATCCGCGATGAGCAGTTCCACGTTGCTGCCGTTTTTGGCCGAGATTCCCAGCGTGATCGTTCCGCGGGCGGGCTTGCCGTTGCGCAGGCGCTCCGCAGGCACTTCGATCCCGTGGTCCACGCAATTCCTAGCCAAATGGATGAGCGGGTCTTTCATCTCTTCCAGAATACGCCGGTCGATTTCAATATCGCCGCCATGAATTGAAAGTTCGACTTCCTTGCCTTGCTCCCGCGATAGTTCGCGGACCAGGCGGGGAAAGATATCCAGCAGGGTGGAAAAGGGCTGCATGACGACTTTCTTCATCTCGTCGAGAAGATTGCCGACCATGGAGGCGACCGCGCGCTGGTCCTGGGCGGCCGTTTGAGTCAGCTCAGCCAGGTCGGTCTCGAGCGTCTCGATAAAGTCCCCGCTCCACTCCAGAAATTCCGTCAGCCGCGCCATGGGCAATCGGTTGGCAACCCTTCCGTTCCCATCTTCCTTGTCCGGCTGGGATTGCTGGATCGACCGCAGGTCGGGACGCACGCGGGACCATTTCTTTTTCCATTCGGAAGGCCCATGACGAAGCCGGCGCAATTTGGCCGCATGTTGTGCCCCGGCCTGTGTGGCGGAGAGCATCTCCTCGGCCAGCAGAAACACCGCGTCGAGCTTGGCGGCGGAAACCCTGACGGTATCGATGACGGGCCGCTTTTCTTCATCGCCGATACGAATGGCTTCCGGCGTGGACGGGACGTGGATTTCCAACGGTGCCTCCGTTGCTTCGGGCGGATGAATGGAAGGCTTGCCCGTCAGGACGCCCTGAAGCGTGCGGATCAATTCAGATACACGTGGCTTTCCCCTAGCCGATGCAGGCGAATCGATGGTTGACAGCAGCTGGCCCAGTGAACCGGCAATCCGGTGAAGAAGATCGAATAACTCGGGGGATGGGATGATTTCCCGGCGTTTCAGGGCGGCAAAGACACCTTCCAAGGATTGGCAGAGCGCCTCGATGTCCGTCACGTTCACAGCCCGGGCAGCGCCTTTCAAGCTGTGCGCCGAGCGAAAAATAGTGTCCAGGACGCTCTCCTGCTGCGCTTCCGTCGGAGCTTGTTCCAGTTCGACCAGTCCCGAGGCGATCGTCTCGATGTGCTCCTGTGCCTCGACCTTGAAGGTCACGAGCAGTCGCTTCAGCAGTTCATCGTCTCGGTTCGGCATGATCGTGTCTTCTATAAGTATCGGCGCACGGCTTTACATTTTGTACTGTTCGACGAGTTGTTTCAGCTTCTGACCGAGGTCGTGCAGGCTGTGCGCCGCGATTTCCGCCTGCTTCGTGCCCGCAACGTTTTGCGCGCTGGCCTGCTTGATGTTTTCCATCGCCATGGCCACCTGGTCGGTGCCGACCAACTGCTGCTGGCTCGAGGCGGCGATTTGCGTTGCGGCCTGTGCCGCTTCGGTGATGCTGTCGGCCAGTTGCCGGATCGATTCGCCCGCCTCCGCCGATTGCTTCACGCCTGATTCCACCGCCTTGCTACCCTGTTCCGTGGCGAGCACGGCGGCGGTCGTAGCCTTCTGGATGTCGCTCAAAATCGTCCGCACCTGCGCTGTCGCCTGCTTGGATTGCTCCGCCAGGCTCTTGACCTCTTGCGCCACGACGGCAAAGCCCTTGCCCTGTTCACCGGCTTTCGCGGCCTCAATCGCGGCGTTGACCGCCAGGAGATTGGACTGCTCGGCCAGGTCATTGACCGAGGCGATAATTTCCCCGATCGCCTGGCTTTGTTCGCTGAGCTTCACCACGCTCTCCGCAATCGATTCCATCTGGGCTTGAATCTTCTTCATGCCCTCGATGGAAGCGTCGACCGATTTACGACCAGTTTGGGCCACTTGTGTCGCTTTCTGGGCGCTATCGGAAACGTATTTGGCCTTTTGGCTGGAAACTTGGGCGGTTTGTTTGACCTCCTCGACCGTGCTGGTGGTTTGCGTGATGGCCGTACCGGTCTCGGCCGCGCCGGAAGCGACCTGTGTCGTCGCCGCCAAAATCTCGCTGGCCGACGAGGCCAGCACATTCACGCCTTCCGCCAATTCCGCCGTCGAGTGCCGGAGATTGTCGATCATGGTGACAAAGGCGTTGCCCAGGACATCCTTTTCCGACTGGGGTTTGACCTGCACGCGAAGATCACTGGCGGCGATTTTCTTGGCCACCCCCGCCATCTCCTGCAAGGACCGATTCATCCGCGCGAAGATCAGGGACAACCTGCCGACTTCGTCCCCCCGGTCGTAGGTCGTCACGCTTCCGCTCAGATCTCCGCTGGCGATTTTTTCCGCCACGTCCGCAATTTCGTTAAGCGGTTTGGAAATGTTACGCGTGATGGTAAAACCCGCCAATGTGAGGAAGATAAAAGCGGAAAAGGTACCCCAGACAATAGTGGCGTGGGTTTGATCAACACTGAGGCTGGATTCTTCTGAGCGCTTCTTGAGCAGGCCATTTTCCTCGTCCTCCATGTCGCCCACCACCTTGCGGATATTGTCCATCAGGTCTTTTCCCTTGTCGGTCAGGACAACTTGCCGGGCCGCTTCAAATCCCTTGATCGGATCCTTTCTCAAATCAATCGTCTCCTGGAGTTCCGTAAATTTGTCCTTAATCAAGGGTTCCATGGCATCGAGCCTCTTTTGCTGGTTTGGATTGTCCTGGGTCAAATCCCCGACGGTCTTGAATATTTGGTCGGATTGTCCCACCGCCGTAGTATAGGGTTCAAGATAACGATCCTCGCCGGTGATAAGATAGCCACGCTGCCCCGTCTCGGCGTCCTTCAGCGTCGAGACCAGTTGCTCGAGATTTTGCAAAACCTGATGGGTGTGATCCACTTGCTCGGCAGTGTCAATCAGGCCGGTCGTGCTCCGGTACGAGACCCAACCGATGACCACTAGGGCCGCCAGTGCCAACGCGAATCCGCTGCCAATTTTCGTTCCAATTGTCCATTTCATAGGGGTATTATCTCGAGTCTTGTTTCTGCAATTAAGTATCCAGCGTCTGACAAACCTTGATGGCCGGATCAGCCAAAATCTTTGCGGCATCAAGCACTACCAATCGGTCTGCGGTAAGCCCCCGGACATACTCGGCCCGGACACCTGTCTGCGTCGGTAAAGACGGCTGAATCTCGTCGCAGGGAACCTGGCGCACACCCGGCACGGCATCAGCCAGGAGGCCAAACTCCATGTTGCCATCCCCAATGATGATGACCTTGTTCAAATCGGTGAGGCCCTTGGACGGCAGATCAAAAAACTTCTTCAAGTCGATGACGGAAACGATTTGTCCGCGAACATTGATAATGCCCAGGACAAATGCGGGAGCGCCGGGCAGCGGAGTAATTTCCTTTAAAGGATAGACCTCGCGCACCCACGACGATTCGATGGCATACCGTTCGTAAGCGAGGAGAAACTCGATTACTTCCAGCCGATCATGGATGACTTGATCGTCTTTCTGTTCGCGGGCCAGAATCGTGGCGCGTTCCTTGAGAATCCTTTTCCTTTCCTCGGGCGCAGGAGCGAGTCCTTGCTCAAGAGCCTTGGCGGCATGGTCCAGCCGGCGATGAATTGCTTTCCAGTCAACGGACGAACCGGAACCTGCGCTCGTGTTTGATTTGTTCATGCGGCTTTTTCCATCGCCATGGCCGATTCAACCATCTCCCTCAGACGTCCGGCGACCAAGCCATCGGACTGCGGCAGTATCTCGTTGGGCTGATAAGACGCTAAAAGCGTGCGGGTATTGGTAAAATGCCTTTCGGCCTCCTTGAGCTTCCTTTGTCGCAATGCGCAATTTCCCAGCGAGTAATGGGCCAGGACAAAATTCGGGTCGAGGTACAACGTTTTTTTCAAGGCGACGAACGCTTCCTCCGTCATGCCCTGCTCCTCCAGGATGATGGCGCTGAGATAGTGAAGCCCGGCGTTGAGTTTGTCGGCGCCCAGGGCCTTCTCGGCCCACGAACGGGCTTGATCGAGATCGCCCAGATTCGCGCAAATGCGCGCCCGGAGCCCCGCCTTCTCCGCCGCTGCCGGAGAAGAATCGCCCTCCGCTTCAAGCTTCCGCGCCGCTTGCTCGTAGTTTCCCTGGCTGAACAAGGCCAGGGCCTCTTCATAAGGAGTCCGGCCCGACAATGGCATTTCAACCATCGGTTCCGGCAATGAAACCGACGGCGCAGGCTTGAAGTCAACAGGGGACGGAAGCGCAACCGCCTGGTTCGCTTCATTCCATCCGACAACAGGCTCGCTCATGATCAGGGGAGGCGTCGTCGTGAATGAGGACGATTCCCCTTTCCGGTAAAAGGTAATGCCGTCGAACTGGACCGAGCCAAACCGGGCAAAAAGTTCGCCGGAAGTTTCCGTCGGGCTCACCATCAGCCAGCCATTTTGCATGAGGGAACGGTGAAAATGATGGACGGCATGCCTCGCTTTTTCCGGGCTGAAATACATCAGCACGTTACGGCAGAAGATCATATCCATCGCGTTGGTATTGGTGGCCAGGGAGGGATAGCCGTCTTCCGCCAGATTAAGATACGAGAACACCACCCTCTCCCGGATCGAAGGGAGAATTTCATAGTGATTCGCATCGACTTGCTTGAAGTACCGCTCTTTCAGCCAGAACGGTGAATTCCGGAAGGACCATTCGCCGTAGATGCCCGCCGAGGCTTTCTTTAAAAAGTGTGGATTGATGTCCGTGCCCAAGATCGTTACCTGCCATTGCCGTAAATCGGGCACAATCCGGTCGAGTAAAATGGCGATCGAGTAGGGCTCCTCCCCGGTGCAGCACCCCGCGCTCCAAATGCGAAGCCGCCGATCCGTGTTCCGCCGGAGACGCATTATTTCGGGCAGAATCTGGTCGGAAAGAATTTCAAAGCTCTTTTTCTCCCGGAAGAAATAGGTCTCTCCCACCGTCAACTCGCCGGCCAGTATTTCTGTCTCTTGCCGGGTGAGTGGGATCGACACCAATCGTCGGGCGCACGATTCGACATCCGGGTATCCCAGTTTACCGGCCGCCGAGCAGAGACCTCTTTCCAAGTCGGGCCAGCGCTCCCGGGAAAAGTGGAGCCCGGTTTGATCGGCCACCGCCCGGCTCAGCCCGGACAAGAGTTCGTCGGAGAGACGATCGATCATGGCGACTCCTGTGCGGGCGTCAGTGCCTCCGCCAATCGGGCCTCTTCCTCGACAGAAAGAAAGGTGCCCAGATCATGAATGAAAACCAGCCCGTCCTCGAGTTTCACAACTCCTTCAATGTACTCGAGGCTCGGAGAAATATCCTGTATTTCGGTTACCTCCTCATCCGTCCTCGCCACCACGCCTTCGACCCTGTCGGCCACCAGGGCCACGGCGCGTTTGGCCGTGCAGGCCACGATGAGATGGTCGCTGAGGGAAAATTCCCGAACTGGCAGGCGAAACCGCGCCCGAATATTGTAAACCGGCACAATTCGGCCATGGATATTAATCACGCCCAGGATGATTTCCGGTGCCTTGGGCAAGGAAGTGATTTCGACGACACGAACGATTTGCTCCACAGCGGAAAGACGCAAGGCGTACCGCTGTTCGTCAAGAGCGAACACGACTAGTTGCCCTGCCTTGCCTTCTCGAAACTCAGCGGAGGATTGAGATATAGCTTTCATGCGTAGCCAAGGGTTCTGATGAGGTCATTTTGACAAAGAGTGGGGCGGCTTGGTGTAACCGTCCAGAACCTCCCGGACCTTACGGGCGAGAGCCGACGGCGTGAATGGTTTTTGCAACAACGCCACACCGGGATTTAATACTCCCTGGTGAACAATTGCATTTTCGGTGTAGGCCGAAGTAAAAAGAATTTTAGTCTTCGGATTTAACTCGAAGACACGATCAGAGAGTTCCTTCCCGCTCATCTGCGGCATCACCACGTCGGTAAACAGCAAATCGATGGGATTATTACCCTGTTCTTTGATCAGTTTCAGGGCTTCCACACCGTTGGCCGCAGCCACCACGACGTAGCCCAGCCGGCCTAATAAAGAGGAAGCCATTCTACGTAAAGCCGGGTCGTCTTCGACCAATAGAATCGTTTCAGTTCCGCCAGGCAGGTCAATCGATTCACGAGCCATGGGACGGACCCTCGACTCTTCGTGCAACTGCGGCAGATAGACTTTGAAAGTCGAACCCCGGTCCTCCTCGCTGTAAACGCTGATGTGACCTCCGCTTTGCTTAATAATGCCGTAGCAAGTTGCCAAGCCCAGGCCTGTTCCCTGGCCCACATTCTTGGTAGAAAAAAACGGCTCGAAGACACGCTCTTTCACCTCTTCGTTCATCCCGGAGCCCGTGTCTGAAATGGCCAGCATCACATAGTCCCCCGGCTTCAATTCGGGATAGCGGCCAATTTTCTCCTCGTCGAAGCTGATGTTGGAGGTCTCCAACGTCAGCTTGCCTCCATGAGGCATGGCATCGCGCGCATTCATGGCCATGTTGATGATGACCTGTTCGATCTGCCCCGCATCCGCATTGATCGACTTCAGGTCAGGAGCAGGAAGGATACGCACATCCACGTCACTCCCCATCAGATGGCGGAACATGCTTTCCAAATTGGCAATGATGGTGTTGAGGTTGAGTGCCTCCGGCTGCAAAATTTGCTTGCGGCCATAGGCCAGGAGCTGGCGCGTCAGCGCGGCTGCCCGATCGGCGGCATCCCGGATTTCAATGGTGTTTTTCGAGAGCGGACTTTCCCGGGGAAGATCGCTCAGGATCATTTCACTTTGCCCGATAATCGCCGTCATGATGCTGTTAAACTCATGCGCGATCCCCCCGGCGAGTTTTCCGACCGTTTCCATTTTTTGGGATTGAACCAATTGATCTTCCAGATGCTTGCGTTGAAAAAACTGGCCAATTTGATTACCGAGGGCGGCCACGATATTCAATAAACTTTCGTCCGGCTTTCGCGGCTCGCGGCTAAACAGATCGATGACGGCGCCAACCTCATTTTCAATCGGGACCGGGAATCCAAAAGCGCCATGCAGGCCAACCCTTTGGGCCATGCTTGATCGAGGGAAGTTGGCATCCTGAACGACGTCATAAATCCATGCCGGTTGGCCGCCGTTCCATACGCGCCCCGGCAGGCCGGTGCCACGCGCAAAAGTCATTTGCCGGCTGGCCGTTTTGAACTCGTCGATTTGGAGGCTTGGAGAGCTCCACATTTCGGCACAGCGCAAGACACCTTCGCGACGATCCACCATCCACAATTCGCCAGCGTCCCAGCCGAGGTTTTCACAGAGGGTTTGAAGAATTTGCGGCCCGGCCTGCTCGACCGAGGACGATTCGGCCAGGACCACGCTGATGGCGTATTGGACATGCAATTGCCGCTCGGTTTTTTCGTGCTCGGTAATGTCGCGGGTAACTGTGGCAAACCCGCGCAACTTGCCACTCTCATCCTGAATAGCCGTGAGATTCACATCCGCCAGGAAGCGGGAACCATCTTTGCGCACACGCCAGCCTTTCTCCACATAACGTCCTTCTTTGGCGGCGATACGCAATGCTTCCCCGGGATGTCCTTTTTCAATGTCCTCGGGCAAGTAGAAACAGGAGAAATGCCGCCCGATGATTTCAGCCGCCTTATAGCCCTTGATACGTTCCGCACCGGCATTCCAACTGACCACATTTCCAGCGGGATCGAGCATGAGCAGCGCGTAGTCCTTGACGGCGTCGGCAATAAGACGAAAACGCTCCTCACTGGCCCGAAGCGATTCTTCCGCCCCTTTACGTTCAGTGATGTCGGAATAGCTCATGACCAATCCATCGCCGAGTTTGACCCCGGCCACCCGGTACCAGCGCATGACATTGGACCGGACCGTGGAATACTCAAAATCGAGGGTTGCCCCCGTATTGACAATCCGGACAAAATTCGGGTCGAGGTACAACGTTTTTTTCAAGGCGA
>Ga0206831_1067_pt1 | contig 11767 bp, 8 predicted proteins | sample Alteio_BWOrgCont_73_FD_152876 | JGI IMG/M metagenome (GOLD analysis project Ga0206831, IMG submission 152876) | Enriched cells from forest soil in Barre Woods Harvard Forest LTER site, Petersham, Massachusetts, United States -... | ecosystem: Environmental > Terrestrial > Soil > Temperate forest > O...
GCTGCCCGGCATATTTCTCCAGCGCTGGCTTGGGATCGAACAGATCCACGTGGCTGGGCGCGCCTTCCATGAAGCACCAGATGATGGACTTGGCGCGTGGCGCGATGTGCGGCTTCTTGGGCGCCAAGGGGTCCACCGAAGCGGCGTATCCATCCTGATCCAGCATGGCGGCGAGCGCGATGGCTGCCAGGCCGCTGCCGGCTTGCGCGAAAAACTCCCGGCGGTTGCTGATGTTCCAGTGATGCTTGAGCTTGTCTAACATTACTTCCTCACGGAGGGCATGACGCCTCAGTTGATATACAAAAACTCGTTGGAGTCCATCAGCATGTGGCACAGGTCGACAAACGCGGCGGCTCGCGCGGGATCGACGCCCTGCGGGAGATTGGTGGGCATCGGCGGTTTGGTCTTGTCATCAGCCAACCGCGCGGACATGACCGGCGTTTGCTTAGCGAGAAAATCCTCCGCGATCTTTTGCTCGTCGACGCTAGCCCCGCGTCCATAAGCCAAACGAAACGCCCGATCCACCTGCGCGGCGGGCGTGAGTCCGCTGTCATTGAAAACACGGCCAGCCATCGAACGCGCCCAATCCAGCACCAACTCGTTGTTCAGCAGGTCAAGCGACTGCGGCGCGGTGACGGTGTTCTTGCGATAATCGCAGCTTTCGAAAGTGCTGGCGGTGTCGAATTCCTGCAGAAGCGGATATGGCAGGTTGCGGCGGACGAAGATGTAGACGCTACGGCGATCGCTTTGCGCTGGATCCTTTTCGGTTCGCCAACCGCCGGCGACCGCTGTCGCTGAAAGCTCGGTGAGCAGACCGGGAGGAACCGGAGGGTAGACGCCAGGCCCGCCAGCCTGCGGATTCAGCAGACCGGCAGTGGCAAGCATGGAATCGCGAATCGCTTCGGCTTCCATACGACGGCGCGGATAGCGCCACAGCAGCTTGTTGTCGGGATCGACTTCAGCGATCTTCGCGTCATTGTCCGAGGCTTCCTGATAAGCGTTCGAAAGCAATATCAGGCGATGGACCTTCTTGATGCTCCAGCCGCTGTCGACAAAATAGCCGGCCAGATAATCCAGCAGCTCTGGATGCGTTGGCCGCGCACCCATGCGTCCGAAATCGCCAGGCGTGGCCACGATGCCTCGGCCGAAATGATAATGCCAGATGCGGTTCACCATCACGCGAGCGGGCAGCGGATTCGAAGGGTCGGTGAGCCAGGCCGCGAGCGCGCTGCGGCGGCCGGTGGAGTTGACGCCCGCGGGCGGAGTGATCTTCGCGTCGCTCGGGTCCAGAATCGAAAGAAATCCGGGCTGCACTTCGTCGCCGGGGGCGAAGCGGCTGCCGCCGTGCAATATATAGGTGGGCGGGGCGGTCGAGTTCAAGTCCTTCATGAACTGGCCTTCGGGCAGCGGAGGAGGCTTGAGCGAATCGAATGAAGCTAATTGACCCTTGAGCTCGGCGTAGCGCTTCGCATTGTCGCCTTTGAGGGCTTTCACCGGATCGCCTAATCCGCCGAAGCGAGTCTCGGCGATGTGATAGACCTGCTGCTCGAGCGGCGTGCGCTGGGCCGCATCCTTCGCCACAACGGCTTGCACTTCGTCCGTCATGACCGTGGCTGAGTGCTTCTTGCGCTCCTCCAGAATCGGGGCCATGATCCGTTCCATCTCGGCGCGAATGTCCTTTGTCTTGGCGTCCCACGCCGCGTATTGCTCTTCATACTTGCGCCTCGCTTCCGGATCGGCGAGTGGGAGCGGGCCGTCGCCGAACGCGGTGTTGGCGAAAAAGGCCTGGAAGCGATAGTAGTCCTTCGTTAAAATCGGATCGAACTTGTGATCGTGGCACTTCGCGCAGCCAAACGTCATGCCGAGGAACGCAACGCCGGTCACCGTGGTCATGTCGTCGAGGGTCTGATGGCGGCGTTCGAACAGATCGGGCGCGTTGGTTTCGTCGATCCAGTGCCGGTTGAATCCCATGGCGGTGAGCGCCTCGGTATTGCCGGGGTATAGCTCATCACCGGCAATCTGTTCCTTGACAAACCGGTCATACGGCTTGTCGTCATTAAAGGCTTTGATTACATAATCGCGGTAACGCCAGACATTAGGGCGGGTTTCATCAGCCTTGAAGCCATTACTGTCGGCGTAGCGTGCGACATCCAGCCAATGGCGTCCCCAGCGCTCGCCGTAAGCGGGCGACGCGAGTAGCCGGTCCACCACTTTTTCCCAGGCGTTGGGCGACTTGTCGCTCAGGAACGCTTGGATCTCTTCCTGGGTGGGGGGAAGTCCGGTCATGTCGATAGTGACACGTCGCAGCAGCGTCAATTTGTCGGCGCGGGGATTCGGTTGGAGGTTTTTCTCTTCAAGCTTGGCGAGGATGAACGCGTCGATCGGGGTCTTGACCCAGGCTTTGTCTTTAACGGCGGGTACCGGCGACTTCTTTACCGGCTGGAAGAACCAATAACTCTTCTGGGAGGGCGTAAATACGTGGGGAGCCTCGGCGGGGAACAGCAAGGGAGCTGACAGGGCAAGGCCCAGGAGCACAGACACGTACCGCATCCACACCTCCGCTAGCTATATATATCATCTGTAAGAGCGAAAAGGAAGGCGCTCGGGTTACTGGGCGGGTTGTTAGTTATTGGTTGTTGGTGGTCATTCCTCCCGCAGGGCCACCATTGGATCGACTCCGATAGCCTGGCGGGCCGGAATCACGGTTGCGATGAAGGCTACAATTCCCAAAATCAAAGCCACCGCGCCGAAAGTCAGCGGGTCGGTGGCTGTCACTCCGAAGAGCAGGCTGGCCATGGCGCGGGTGAGTGCCAATGCGCCGATCAGTCCCACAGCGAGGCCGATAGCCGCCAGTTCCAGTCCCTGCCGCACTACCAAACCGAGGATATTGGCCGGCTGCGCGCCCAAAGCGATGCGTACGCCGATATCGTGCGTGCTCTGGGACACCAGCCAGGACATGACACCATAAACTCCCACCGCCGCCAGCAGCAGGGCAAAGCCCGCGAAGGCCCCCAGCATAAGCGTAGAGAAGCGCTGCCGCGCCAACGAATCCTGGAGCCGGCCATCCATGGTGCGAATGTCATAAACCGCCGCGCTTGGATTCACGGCGTGAATTTCACGAACAATCGCGCTCGTCAGCGCTTCCGGATCGGACGAGGTGCGCGCCACCAGATACAAGCGGCTGTCGTCCTCCTGCTGATCCGGAATGTAGAGCGCAATCTTGCTGTCGCTATCCAGACCGTACTGTTTCACAGCGCCTACCACGCCAGTAATCGTGAGCGGCTTCTTGGGATCGTCAAACCACAGATGTTTTCCGATTGGATCGCCGTGCGGCCAAAAGCGCTGGGCGAATTTTTCGTCGATGATCACCACCTGCTGGCTGTCACTGGAATCATGTTCCGAGAAGAACCGCCCTTGCACCAGAGGAATGTCCATGGCTCGAAAGTAATCAGTGCTCGCGACACGGAAGTCCGCCTGGAGTTCGTCACCGGGAAGCGGTCTATATCCTTCCACATTGACTAGGCCCCATCCTACCGTTCCGGTCAACGGCAGCGCGGAAACCAGGCCTTCGGTCTTCACCCCGGGCAGGTGGCTAATGCGATCCCCGATTTCCTGATGGAATCTCGCAAGCCTCTTCCGAAAAACCGGCACGTCCTGCTTGGATTGCGGGCCGTTCACCGCCACTTGCATCGATAGAATATGACTCGTGGCGAACCCCGGCGGGACTTCTTGCAAGCGAACGAAACTTCTGATTAAGAGGCCGGCGCCGGCGAGCAGCATCAAGGACAGCGCCAATTCTGAAACCACCAGGAGCCCGCGCAACCGGTTTCGTCCTAAGCGAAGACCGCCGTCCGTTCGTCCGCTACGGCCGCCCGCTTTGAGAGAGGTGTTGAGATCGACCCGCAAGGCGCGCCACGCCGGCGCCAGGCCAAACAACACGCCGGTGAGGATGGAGATCGCGAACGTGAAGGCCAAAACGGCGCTGTTGATTTGAACGTCTTCGAGCCGCGGAATGTTTCCCGGATTCATGCGGCGTACCACGTACAGGGCCCACTCAGCCACGACCAGCCCGGCCGCGCCGCCGATCAGCGCCAGTACCAGGCTTTCCGTCAACAACTGCCGGACCATCCGGCGCGCGCTCACTCCCAAAGCCGTGCGGATCGCAATTTCCTTTTGGCGACCGGTGGCGCGCGTGAGCAGCAGGTTGGCTACATTGGCGCACGCGATCAGAAGAACGGCTGCTACTGCACCGAGCATTACCAGCAAAGCTCGGCGCACGTCGCCCACTACTTGTTCCTGAAGACCGATCACGCTCATCCCGAACGTTCGGTCGCGCTTGTCTTTCTGCCGCATGCGGCCGGCGATAACATCGACATCCGCCTGCGCCTGTTGCATCGAAACGCCGCGCTTCAGCCGCGCCATGATGTTGTAGTTCTCGTCGCCGCGCCGCTGCGAGGGATCGTTGGCGAGCGGCAGAGGGAGAAAAACATCCAGCTTATCTGTCGGTTGCTCGGCGGGCATAACTTCGGCGCTGAGCTTGAACTCCGGCGGCAGCACTCCCGCCACGGCGTATTGCTTGCCATTCAGAGTGACGCTCTTGCCGGCAAGTTTTGGATCGGAACCGAACATCCTGCGCCAGAATCGATAGCTGAGAATGACCACGGGCGGCTTACCGGGCTGGTCCTCTTCGGGAAGTAGAAGGCGGCCGAACAGCGGTTTGGCGCCGAGCAGGTGAAACAGAGCCGATGAGGTTCTGATCCCGTCGATTCGCTCCGGCTGTTCCAGACCAGTCAAAATAATCGGGCCGGGCTGCGCGATCGCCATCTCTTCGAAGGAATGATTTTCATTCCGGACGTCGAGGTACTCGCCGGGCGACGGCCAGTCGCGAAAGATGCCGATGCCTGGCGAATGAAGCCAGATGTTCGCCAGCCGTTCGGGCTGCGGGTACGGTAGCGGGCGCAACAGCAGAGCGTCGACAACGCTGAAGATGGCGGTGTTCGCACCGATGCCGATGGCTAGCGAAAGCACGACTGCCGCGCTCAGACCGAGATTTTTGCGCAGCATGCGCAAGGCGTAGCGAAAGTCCTGCAGCATCGAATTCATATATACATAAAAGATGACATACGTCGCCCTGCTGCGCGGGATCAACGTTGGCGGCAAAAACATACTGCCCATGAAGGACCTCTCGCAGATGTTCTCTGACGCCTCCTGCGCGGGCGTTCGCACCTACATCCAGAGCGGCAATGTGATTTTCGATGCCCCGGCCGGAATCAAGGTGCCTGAGGTGATCACGGCAAAAATCGAGAAGCGCTTCGGCTACCGAATCCCCGTGCTGGTGCGGACATCACAGCAATTGGCCAAGGTGATGCGCGACAACCCGTTTCTTAAGGCAGGAGTGCCCGAAAAAGCACTGTACGTCTGTTTCCTCGCCGATACGCCGAAGGCCGGTGCGATTGCCACGCTGGATCCGGCCCGATCCGCGCCCGACGCTTTTCACGTACGCGGCCAAGAGATTTATCTGCACCTGCCCAACGGTGTGGCGGATAGCAAATTAACCAATGCTTACTTCGATTCCAAGCTTTCCACCATCTGCACGGCGAGAAACTGGGTTACGGTGCTCAAGCTCGCCGCTATGATGGCAGAGGGATGATCTCTTTTTCCGATATCAATAAGCAGTACGGCAAGCAGTTGATTTTTGTGGACGCTTCGTTCCAGTTGAACCCCGGCGAGAAGGTGGGGCTGGTGGGGCCGAACGGCGCGGGCAAGACCACTCTGTTCCGCATGATTGTGGGCGAAGAAGAAGCGGACGAAGGCCAGGTGACGGTTCCCAAGCGGCTCCACATCGGGTACTTTCGCCAGGACGTGGAGGAGATGAAAGGGCGCTCGGTGTTGGACGAATCCATTGCGGGAAGCGGGCGCGCGGGCGACCTACACCACGAACTCGAGGAGTTGCAGCGAGCCATGGAGGATCCCGAGCGCGCCGATGAACTGGATCGCGTCTTGGAACGCTTTGGCACGGTGCAGGAAGAGTACGAGCATCTGGATGGCTACGCTCTGGAGGCGCAGGCGCGCGAGGTGCTGCATGGCCTCGGGTTTCAAGACGATCAAATCGACGGCGACGTGGGAGCGCTATCAGGCGGTTGGAAGATGCGCGTGGCGCTGGCGCGGGTGCTGTTGGGCCGCCCGGATGTGCTGCTGATGGACGAACCCACCAATCACTTGGATATCGAATCCATCATTTGGCTGGAGCAGTTCCTCAAGTCCTTCCAGGGCGCGCTGCTCATGACGTCGCACGATCGCGAGTTCATGAACCGCATCGTGTCGAAGATTGCCGAAATTGATTCGGGCGAGATCATTACGTACTCGGGTGATTACGATTTCTACGAGCGCGAACGGGCGATACGAGAGACGAATCAACAGGCTGCGTTCGCGCGCCAGCAGGCCATGCTCGCCAAGGAGCAGCGCTTTATCGACCGCTTCCGGACGCACGCGGCCAAGGCGGCGCAGGTGCAGAGCCGCATCAAAGCGCTCGACAAAATCGAAAAAGTAGAACTGCCCAAGAAGCGCACAGTCGTCAAGTTCGAGTTCCGCGTGCCGGCGAGGTCGGGCGATCAGGTGGCGGTGATCGAAGACCTGCACAAACGTTTTGGCCCGCGCGTGATTTACGACGGATTCAATCTCACAGTGCGCCGCGGGGAGCGTTGGGCCGTAATGGGCAAGAACGGCGCGGGCAAGAGTACGCTACTCAAGATGATCGCCGGAGCGATGGAGCCGGACGCAGGAAGCGTACAACTGGGCGCAAGCTTAACCATGGGATATTTTGCGCAGCAATCGCTGGACGTGCTGGATCCCGAGCTGACCGTGATCGAGCAGCTTCAGAAGGATTTTCCGCAAGACGGATTGGGCTCGCTGCGCACGCTGGCCGGCGCGTTTCAATTTTCAGGCGACGATGTGGACAAAAGCATCCGGGCGCTGTCGGGCGGCGAGAAATCGCGTCTTGCGATGGCGCGAATGCTCTACAATCCGCCGAACTTTCTCGTGCTGGATGAGCCAACCAATCACTTAGACCTGGCTACCAAGGAAATGCTCGTGGAGGCGCTGAAGCAGTTTGAAGGCACCATGATTTTCGTGTCGCACGACCGCACGTTCCTGCGCGGCCTAAGCTCTCGCGTGCTGGAGCTGGGCGGCGAGAGCGGCAGGGATCGCAATCCGCACGTGTATCTGGGTTCGTATGTCGAATATGTTCAGAAAACCGGGCACGAAGCGCCTGGTATTTACGCGTGAGCAGCCGCTAATCCCAGCCGGAGCCCATGTTAGCGGGCATGATTTTCATGAATGCCTCCACCGCGTGGATCTGGCCGCCATACACCTTGAACGCCTCCCAAACGATGAGAGCGTTGCCTTGGCCGTACGAACTGGTTTGTCCAAAATTCATGCGCAGGAGCACGATTCCAAGTTCTTCGTCGACGGCTGCGACGCGAGAGGTGATAAACGGATGCTCCATGATCTTTTGCGTCTTGATATTTTCGCAGCCTGGACGCGAGCAGCCCGGACCGGCCGTAACGAAACCGTTCTCCATCCTGAATGTGTCGGGCGCGAAAGGGGCATCAACAGTAACGAAGCTGCCGATTTTGAGGCCTGCTGGGTAGAAGTTGGCGATCCGGATGGCGACCTCGCGCGATGCGAGTTGTGATTTGTCGGGCACGAACGCCATGTTCTTATCCGCGGACTGAAGTGCATCAGGCTTGAAGAGCGCGCCTTCTTTCTGGGTTCTCGTGACCATGGTTTCGATCTCAGTGATCTTCTTGTCGGCGACTTTCAAGCGCAGGGCCAGGAAGGCTGGCGAGCCGGCCACCTCAACTATCACTTGCGAGGCAGCGACGCCTTGCTGCACGTCCAGGATGTCTTGTCGATAGTCTCGGATGCGCGAGATATCTTTCCAGAGGCCGTCGCCCAACCGCATTTCCACACTGTCTTCGGTGAATCGCGCTTTAGCGCCGAGCGGCAGCGCGCTGGGATTGTGTGCAACGAGCGCGTCCAGGTATTGAGTGACGAATCCGCGCAGGCAATCGCGATCGCACGTAGCGGCGGCGCCTGCGTGAACCGCGCCGGCGCCAATGAGGACGAGGACTGGCATCAGATGCTTCATGGCGTTTGATTGTATACCTTACTCGATCCGGACGGCGCTCAGATAACGGTCCAAGTCCTCAATGCTTGTTCGAATCCTCGCGGTATCGCTGGCTAGAGCGGATTCTTCGAGCGCGCTGCCAATTTCGGTGATCGGGTCGAAACCGTAGCCGCCGCCGGTGCCAGACATCTGGTGGCCGAGCGATCGGATGGTGTCGTAATCGCCGCGATCGAGCGCAGCTCGTAGTTTCCCAACATCGCCACGGCGTTTCTCGAGATAGCCGCCAACCACTGGTTTGAGCCAGGATTCCACGCATACATGGATACGATCAGACACATGGATACGGTCGTTCTGGGGGACGAACTTATTGATGGCGTCATTGATAGCTCGGACCAGCGTCGCTTTCTTGATTGGTTTCGTGAGATGGTCGGTGCAGCCGGCTTCGAAACTGCGGGCCCTGGCTTCCGCCAATGCGTGAGCGGTTAGCAGAAAGATAGGCGTCGCGCCAAGCGCGCGAATCTCGCGAGTTGCGGAATAGCCGTCCAGAACCGGCATCTCAGCATCCATGAGAACTACGTCATAGGCATGGTGCTTGAATTGCTCGACCGCCTGAGCGCCGTTCTCCACCTCATCGATGATGCAGCCTGAATCTTTCAGGTAGCCTCGAATGAGAAACCGATTTTCTTCCGAATCGTCGGCCAGCAGAATTCGCAAGGCTCTAGCGGGGAGCGCGACCTGCGCGTTTTCTATTGGCCTTTGTGCTGGTCCCTGCGGGACCGAGAACCGCGCCGTGAAATGAATCGTGCTGCCAACACCAAGCGTGCTCTCGGCCCAGATTCTTCCGCCCATCAATTCAACGAAGCGTTTAGAGATTGCGAGACCCAGGCCCGTGCCGCCATACTTGCGCGTGGTAGAAGCATCGGCTTGCGAAAAGCTGTCAAAGATCGTCGAAAGACGGTCGGCGGGAATTCCTATCCCGGTGTCGGAAACCGAGAATTGGAGAACGTCGGGATCCAAATCCATTTTCACTAGCACCGTCAGTTCACCACGCTCGGTGAATTTGGCGGCATTGCCGAGCAGGTTCAAAAGTATTTGCCGCAAGCGGCCCGGATCGCCGAGTAATCGCGAGGGTACTTGCGGTTGAATTCGGCAGCTGACCTCGAGGCCCTTGGCACGCGCGCCGACGCCGGCGATTTCGATTGCTTCTTCAACCACCTTCCTCGGATCGAACTCGATCTTCTCGAGTTCTATTTGCCCGGCTTCGACCTTCGAGAAATCGAGGATATCGTTGATGATGTTCAGAAGGTTATTCCCAGCGCGGCGGAATCGACGCACGTATTCGCGCTGTTCGTCGTTGAGCGGAGTTTCCGCCAGCAACTCGGCCATACCGAGCAGCGCGTTCATGGGCGTCCGGATTTCATGGCTCATGCGGGCGAGAAACTCAGTCTTGGCCTGGGTTAGTTTGGCGATCTGGTCGCGCGCAAGCGAAGTTTCATGGGCATATTGAACGAAACTCTGCGCTTGCTGGAACCTTCGCTCCGCGCACTCAATGAGAAGGAACTTTTGTTCTCCGGCGACAGCGATGGCGCAGAAGTGGAGGTCGTCTTGGGTCCAGAGGTCAGAGTAAAGCGCCGTGCGATCGCCGGGGCTGGCCCAGAATTCCTCGGCGTCGGGAAGAAAGACTTCGAGGAATGGAAAGGCTTCCGTCACGCCTCCGGCCGGTAACCAATAGGGCGCCTGCCCCACCAATCGGAACGATGATTCCCCGCTGCGCTCAAACACCGCGAAGCCGAGGGCTGTCAGAAGGTTCATTGGAGCAACTTCCCGGCCAGGGCCAGGAACATTTCTTCGACGCCGCTGCCGGCCTTGGCGCTGGTTTCAAAAGTGGGCCAGCCTCGCTCAGAGACGGCGGCAACTTGAACTTCCCACCGATCGCGAAGATCCGCCTTGTTCAACACCAGGACGAACGGCAACGGACCGAGCTGCCGGGCAATACGCTGCTGCAGTTCGACAGCCTTGGCGAGCGACGCCGCGCGACATCCATCAACCACCAAAATGTATCCGGACGCGCCGCGAAGGTGCGAGGCGTTGAGTTGGGCCAAATCGTCTTCGCCCGCGAGGTCCCACAGCATCAACGTGACCGATTCAGATCCGACGGTGACGTCCTTTCGATCGATCTTGACGCCCACGGTAGTGAGATAGCGCTCGTCAAAAATGCTGTCGACGAAACGGCGGATCAAGCTCGTCTTGCCGACACCGAACTGGCCCACCATGCAGATTTTCTTCTTCAACATTCCTGCTAGGGCACACCGATCACGCGGAACGACGCGCTGCGGCAGAACAACCGTTCTTCTTCCCTGATGGCGGAGCAGGTTTCTTTCTCACGATCATCCGGCACGGCGATCAGGCGAGCGGCGGGTACCCCCAAAGCCACCAGCGCGGCTCGCGTGTTCTCGGCGCGGGATCGGGCCAGAGCGGAATTGAACTCTTCGGTACCGATAGGGTCGTGATTGCCGCGCACTTCGATCTGGATATTCTTACCCAAGGCAGTGGCGGCTTGGATGAGAGAGGTGATTTGAGCACCCACATCTTCCAGCAGAAAACGCTGTTCAGGCGGGACCTCGGCACTGCCGGTCATGAATCGAAAAGTGCGTTTTTGCAACTGATCCTTCAATTCGGCAAGCTGGCGCTGAGCGGCAAAGCGGGGAACGAGCGAATAAAATTGCTCCCAGTGAAACTCCACCTGGTTGGAAGGCAAGTCCGCAGGCAACAGCGATGCCGGATCGGCCGCCAGGGGATCGCGCAGTCCTGAGATATAAAACTTCGAGCCTCGCTTTTCGGCGTGCGCGAGCACGATGCCGGGTTCGTTTTCCAACCGATGCGCGAAGGCTGTCCAGCGGCGTTGCATGGCAGCCGAATAAATCCACCAGCCGGCCAGCGCCAGCACCAATAACGCCGGAACTCCGAACAGGAGGGCGCGCGCACCCCAAGAGCTGGAGCGGCGTTCGTCAGGACGACCCTGACCGAGAAGGCAAGCTTCGATTTGCTGCCTGCAGCTATCGAATCGCGAGGTGTCGCCGGAGAAAGTGTGAAGAGCTTCGGCCTTCTTTTGTTCGATGGTGTCGAGAGTATCCTGAAAAACGCGGCTCAGTTTTCGCGGCGCGACACCACGAACGAAACCGGCCAGGATCGCGTCGGGGCCATACGCGAGCACCACTTCGATCTCACCCATGCGAACAGTATCGAGGTTGTCGCTTTCAACGCCGCTGACCGAATCGTGAACGAAATCCTGTATCGCGGTGAGCATTCCGGAAACCATCTCGGGATCTTTGGTTTGGGAGGGCGCTTCGGCCACCGTCGCCCCGACATGCTGGAGCAGCAGGCCGGAACTGCGATGAATTAGGAAGACCTGCTCGACGCGGTAGAGCAGGCTGCGCAACACCACAATTTCGGCGTAAGGCTTGCCGGTGCGCAACGACTCCCAGCGCCATTGCAGGCTGCGCCAGGAGAAACTTTGCTCCAGCGTCTGGCTAAGCGATTGGAGCATTCCGTCCAGTTCGGACGTGATGGCTTTGCGGATCGCTTTGCCGAAGATCGGGAACAGGGCGTCGGCCAGCATGCGCGGATTGGACTGCACCG
>Ga0206831_1033_pt2 | contig 11650 bp, 11 predicted proteins | sample Alteio_BWOrgCont_73_FD_152876 | JGI IMG/M metagenome (GOLD analysis project Ga0206831, IMG submission 152876) | Enriched cells from forest soil in Barre Woods Harvard Forest LTER site, Petersham, Massachusetts, United States -... | ecosystem: Environmental > Terrestrial > Soil > Temperate forest >...
ACCGCTGGGTTTCGTGGCTGATCGACGATCAGCACCCGCGGCACGTATTCGGTATCGGTGAATCGCTGGGCGGGGCAGTGTTGATCGAGTCCCTCGCAGTGGAGCCTCGATTCAGCGCGATTGTCGCCGAGTCGGCGTACTCCAGCTTTGAACGAATCGCGCGCGACCGGGTCGCCGAAAGACTTGCTTTCCCGCAGCCATTCGGCAGGCTGCTAGCAGCACCGCCGGTCTGGGCCGGGGTTCTCTATGCGCGGCTAAGATACGGATTAGACTTTCGCGAGGCCTCGCCTGAGGTCGCGATTGCCCGATCCGCTACGCCGGTCCTGCTGATCCACGGCTTGAACGATACGCAGACTCCGCCGGAGCACTCGCGGATTCTGGCGGCCAAGAACCCAGGCAGTACGACGCTGTGGCTGGTGCCGGGAGCAGAGCACACGGGTGCGTTTGGCACCGCTCCGCAAGAATTTGAGACCCGCGTATTGAGCTTTTTCGCCGCTGTTCCATAGTATTTGAACCTGTGGTCAGCGCGGTGCGTAGTCACAGGTGATGGCACGGCGATGGATCGGATGGAGCATAGTTGCTTTGGTTTCGATCCTCCTCGTGCTATGCGGTTTCGCGGGTGCCGTTCTGTGCGAGTCTGCGCTGCATCCTCCTCGCCGGGCGGTTCCTGCGAATCGTTGCTCGCGTACGGTGGACATCACGGCTGCTGACGGCAGCATTCTGCGTGGGTGGTTTTTTACGCCGGCGAAGCCCACGGGCAATTCTGTTTTGATTTTGCATGGTATTGCGGATTCACGCGCGAGCCAATTGGGCCTGGCCAAGGTGTTTCTCGGCCACGGATATACGGTGCTCGCGCCCGACAGCCGGGGGCATGGCGAGAGCGGCGGAGATATTGCGACCTATGGCTTGCTCGAAGCGGACGATGTGCACCGCTGGGTTTCGTGGCTGATCGACGATCAGCACCCGCGGCACGTATTCGGTATCGGTGAATCGCTGGGCGGGGCAGTGTTGATCGAGTCCCTCGCAGTGGAGCCTCGATTCAGCGCGATTGTCGCCGAGTCGGCGTACTCCAGCTTTGAACGAATCGCGCGGGACCGGGTCGCCGAAAAGCTTCCTTTCCCGCAGCCAGTCGGCAGGCTGCTAGCTGCGCCGCCTGTTTGGGCTGGGTTTCTCTACGCGCGCCTACGATACGGATTAGACTTTCGCGCAGCGTCGCCCGAGGCCGCGATTGCCCGATCCGCCACGCCTGTGCTGCTGATCCACGGCTTGAACGATACGCAGACTCCGCCGGAGCACTCGCGGATTCTGGCGGGCAAGAACCCCCGCAGTACGACGCTGTGGCTGGTGCCGGGAGCGGGGCACACGGGCGCGTTTGGAGCCGCTCCGCGAGAGCTTCAAGAACGCGTGTTAGGATTCTTCGAGGCTTACCAGAACTTGCCGCCGGGCATCCAGGCTCGCGAAAAGTAGTCGCCCAGGGTGAACACCAGCAGGATCGCCATCCAGAAGAATCCGGCGAAGACAAACAGCTTGGTCAACGGATTGTCGGTCCTCACGTGCATGAAGAACCAGATCACTAGCGTCATCTTGATTGCGGCAATCCCGAGCGCCACCACGATGTTGAAAGCACCGAGATTAATCGTTGACACGTAAAACGTGACGAAGGTCAGGATCGTCAGCGTCAGCCAGATCAGTACGTAGGTTCGAACGGGAGTGACTGGATGCATATCAGATGAGGTTCTTGGTGTGTCCGATCAAATAGAGCAGTGGGAACAGGAAAATCCAAACGATATCCACGAAGTGCCAGTAGAGTCCGGAAACTTCGACGGGCGTGTAATACGCCGGGCCGAAGGAACCCTTGCGCGCCATCAGGAGAATCGTGGTCATAATGCCGAGGCCAACCACCATGTGCACGGCGTGGAAGCCAGTCATGAAGAAATAAAAGCAGAATAGGATTTGGGCTTGATGCGCGTACTGGGGTGGAGCAAGCGGTCCGTCCCAGGCCCAATGGCCGGGGAACAGCGGAACTTTCATATCCACCCAGTGCTCGTGATACTCGAATCCCTTGATCACCAGGAAGGCGGTGCCGAAAATCATCGTGAGCACCAGCATCAGTTGCAGGAACTTCTGCTGGCCCAGATGCGCCGCTCGTACCGCCAGCGCCATGGTTAAACTGCTGACGATCAGCACGGCCGTGTTCGCCGCGCCGAACGCCGGATTCATGAAATTGCTGGTTGCGGCGAAGGCCTCCGGATACATGCTGCGGTACACGGTATAGGCGCCAAACATTCCGCCGAAGAACATGATTTCCGTCAGCAGGAACACCCACATGCCGAAAGTGGCCGAATCGAACTGTTGGTGCATGTCATCGAAGTGATGACGCAATTGCGGCGGGTGTTCGGAGGAGTGTCCGGTGGAATGTCCGGTTGCTATTGCGTGCGTGTCAGCCAACGTGCGTCTCCTCGTGTTTTGCGTATGCGTAGGCTTCTTCGGTCACGATCGGCGTCACATCGAAATTAAATGTCGTGGGCGGCGATTGCGTGGTCCACTCCAATCCTTTGGCGCCATAGGGATTGTTGCCGGCCGGTTTGCCATACTTCAGCGACCACAAGAAGTAGACCAGCGGAATCACGAAGCCGATACCTAGCACGGAAGCGCCAGCCGTCGACATCACGTTGAGCACCTGAAACTCCGGCGCGTACGCATGATAGCGGCGCGGCTGTCCGAGATAGCCAAGTATGAACTGTGGGAAGAACGTCAGGTTAAATCCTGCGAACACCAGCAGGGCGGAGAACTTGCCCCAACCCTCGGGATACATTTTGCCGGTGATCTTGGGCCACCAGAAATGTAGCCCTCCAAGATACGCCACCACCATGCCGCCCACCATGACGTAGTGGAAGTGCGCGATCACGAAGTAAGTGTCGGTGAGGTGGACGTCCATGCCCAGGGTGCCCAGGTACAGCCCCGTCAGCCCGCCGATGGTGAACAGCCCGATGAAACCGAAGGCGTACAGCATGGGCGTTTCGTAGCTGATGGAGCCGCGGAACATGGTCGCCGTCCAGTTGAAAACCTTGATGGCGGAAGGAACCGCAACCAGCATCGTCAACAGCGAGAAATACAATCCGGCGTACATCGACATGCCGGTAACGAACATATGATGGCCCCACACCAGGAAGCCGATGATCGCGATGCCCAGGCTCGATCCGGCAATGAACGAGTATCCGAAGACTCCCTTGCGCGAGAAGCAGGTAACTATTTCGCTGATGACGCCCATCCCGGGGAGAATCATGATGTAGACCGCAGGGTGCGAATAGAACCAGAACATGTGCTGGAACAGAATGGGGTCGCCGCCGATAGCGGGATCGAAAATGCCGATGTGGAAAGCCCGCTCCAGGCCGACCAGCGCGAGCGTGATGGCGACCACCGGCGTACCCAGCACCTGAATCAAGGCCGTGGCGTAGTTGGCCCAAACGAAGAGCGGCAGTCGGCCCCAGGTCATACCGGGCGCGCGCATTTTGTGGACCGTCACGATAAAGTTCAGCCCCGTCAGAATCGACGAGAAACCCGCGATGAAGACGCCGACAGCCGCGGTGATGACGAACGTGTTGGAATACGTGGTGCTGAACGGAGTGTAGAAAGTCCAGCCGGTATCCACGCCACCCATCACAATCGCGGCCAGCGCGAACAATGCGCCCGCGATGTAGATGTACCAGCTCAAGAGATTGATACGCGGGAACGCCAGGTCTTTGGCCCCGATCATCATCGGAACCAGGAAATTTCCAAGCGTGGCGGGGATGGATGGTATCAGGAAAAAGAACACCATCGTCACGCCGTGCATGGTGAAGAACTTGTTGTAGGTGTCGGAGTTCACCAGATCGCCCTGTGGCGTCAGCAGCTCCAGGCGGATTAGCATCGCGAAAACGCCGCCTAACGCGAACATCACGCTGATGGAGATCAGATAAAGGACGGCGATGCGTTTGTGGTCGGTGGTGAACAGCCACGACTTCCAGCCGTACTCCGCGTTCAGGTAGTTCGGGGTTTCGGTAGTTTGAGGATCTTGTAAAGCTGTACTCATTGTTTACCGCCATTTTGCGGCGCCGCTAGCGCGGCCGCTGTCGGCGCTCCGGGCGCATTGGTGATGCCGAGCGATTTGATGTAAATGACTAACTGCAGAATTCCTTCTTCAGTGATCTGGCCCTGAAAACTCGGCATCACGTTCGGTTTATATCCGGACACGACCTTGGCGTTGGGATTCAAGATCGACTCGCGAATGTAGGCGTCGTCGGCCTGTACCGTTTTGCCGTCGGACAGTTGCACGCGCGACCCATACACGCCGCGCAAACTCGGGCAGCGGCCCTGGCGGTCCAGCAGGTGGCAGCTGGAGCAACCCAATTGTTCGAACAGACGCTCGCCCTGCTGCGCCATGGTGCCTGAAGACCCTCCGCCGGCGAGCCAGTTGGCATAATCCGCCGGTTCCATCACGGTCACCCAGCCGACCATGCCGGAATGCTCGGTTCCGCAATACTCGGCACAGTACAGATGATAACGGCCGGCCTTGTTGGCGGTGAACCACATCGTGTCATAGTGCCCCGGCACCACATCGTGTTTAATGCGTAGCGCGGGGATGAAAAAGCTGTGGATCACATCTTCCGACGCGAGCGTGATTTTAACGGGCCGGCCAATGGGCACGTGCAGTTCGTTGATCTCACGCTGGCCCTCCGGATATTGGACCTTCCACATCCATTGCTTTCCCACCGCGTAAACATCCATTGAGTTGGGCGGCGGGGTGGCGTTCAGAAAGTAGATTTTGGCGCCCCACCAGAAGAAGGTGAGCATCACCAGGAACGGGATTACCGACCACGTGATTTCCAGGCGCAAAGAGCCGTGGATGGGCTCCGGAATTTCATCGCCGCGGCGCCGGTACTTTATGCAAAAGACAAAAATCGTCCCGAAGATCAGCACCGACATCACGACACTCACCACGGTCAAATAGATGTACAGGTAATCGATTTCAGTGGCGACCGCGGAAGCGGCCTCAGGCCAAAGTGGAAGCTGCATAGGCTAAGCCGACCTCCCAACATCCATGTGCGAGTGCCGGTCGCGGCGGAGCATAATGAACACGAACCCTCCCAAGGCCAGGACTGTCGCTGTGCCAAGCACTCGGGTAACCTGCGTGATCGCCATTCCGTATTTTCCAGTGGTGGGATCGTAGTGATAGCAGAACAGCAGAACCTGGTCGGCCGGCGTGCCGATTTTGTTGGCGGAAGCCTCCACCAGGCCGAGCCGAAAATCGCGAGGCTTATATTGGATCCCGTAGAAGTAGCGCGCGATCTTGCCTTCCGGAGTCAGCACCATGATGCCGCTGGCGTGCGCGTATTGCTTGCTTATCGGATCCCAGTTGTAGTGGAACCCAACTGTATTGGCTAGCTTGGTGATGGCGTCCTGTTGCCCGGTCAGAAAATGCCAACCTTTCTGGGCACCCGTGCGCTGATACTTTTCAATGTAGTTAGCTTTTTTCGCGCCGGCCAGCTGCCAGGTATCGTGGGGATTGAAGCTCACCGTCACCACTTCGTAATCGGAACCCACGTTTAATGAGATTTGCTCCATGGCGTGCGAGAGGCCGTTGAGCACCAGGTCGCAAAGGCCCGGGCATTCGTAGTAGACCAGCGCGAGCACAACCGGCTTGTCGCGAAAATACTGACCCAGGCGAACGGCTTGCCCGGTTTCGTCCTTGAAGGTCAGCTCCAGCGGAATCTGCGCGTTGAGATTTTGATCGATGCCGACGCCTTGCATGATGATGGGTACGCTGGTCGCCGGGATGCCCATCTGCTGCGCCGCCGAGATGGCCGGTAGCACCGCCACCATCAGGCAGGCCATCGAAAATGTTTTACTTCGCATCACTTGTTCCTTGCTTCGCTCCAGCTTCCGGCTGCTTGGCCAGCGCCGGCGGCTTCTTGCCCGCCTGAATATCGTCCAGATAATTGTGCGATGGCAGGCCTTTGGCTGCCAGCATATCGATGGCGCGGTCGATCGGTACGCGCACGATGCCAGCCTGTTGATCCACCCACGCGTAGCTGTTCAAAACGTGATCTTCATGCGCCCGCAACTGCTGGATCTGCTCATAGGGAGCGACTTCGATGCGCGGTTCGGGCGGGATTACGCCTTGCCTTCGGGAGTCGGCGGTTTTATCTGTGTCGTAGAAGTAGCGGAAGATGCCAACGACCAATAGAAAAACGAAGAACGTTAAAACTGCCAGACCTGCCAGCGACTTCACGATGAGCCGTACGCTGACCTCCTGCTGTTCGTGGCCGGCTCCGTTCGGGCTGTGATGTATCGTCTGTTCCATGTTCGTATTAATAACGATCAGTGTCCGTGTCCGTGCGCTTTGAGCAGGGAATAAGTATCCCGGGGATCATTCGAAGCGAGCAGCGGACGGGCCTTCAGGTTCCTGATGAAGTAAGCCAGCCAGATGCCGCCCAGACCGATCAGTGCGACTAGGTCGGTCCAGTAAACTTCCAGTCCGCGTTGACGCCATGCCGGCGCGACTATCCAGAATATATCCAGCACGCGCATGATGATGATCCAGATCGCCAGAGTGCGCAGCCGGGTGGGATTCTTCTTCACGAAACGCAACAGCAGCAGGAAGAACGGCACGCAGAACATGAAAATCGAAATAGTCCACGCTATATAGCCCCAGCCACCGCTGAAGCGGCGCACGTACCAGGGGATTTCGTCGGGCAGATTCTCGGCCCAGATAATCAGGAACTGGGCGAACGACATGTAGGCCCACAGCATGGTGAAAGCCAGCATGAGATTGCCGAGATCGTGGTAATGCTGCCGCGTCAGAAAACTGGCGAACGGTTCGCGCTTCGATAACAGCACCAGCACGGCCACCAGGAACGAAAACGTCACCAGCACCTCGCCTACCGTGAACATCCAGGCGTAGATGGTCGAATACCAGTCGGGTTCCAGCGACATGATCCAGTCGATGAACGCGTAGGTAGTGGTCAGCACGAAGACCAGCAACGCTGGAGCGCTGCGCGCCTTGATTCGTCTAAACAGCGCCGGATCACCGGTACGATCGTGTTCGTTGGCCATTTTCAGGATGCGGAAGCCGGTGAAGAACCAGATCACAAAATACAGCACAGTTCGGATGATGAAGAAGGTGGGGTTGAGATAAGCTGCCTTGTGCCCAACCGCGAAATGTTCGGCCCGATAGCTGGCGTCCGTCCATTTGTATATGGTGCCTAGCGCGAAAAACAACGGGATGACGAACAGCATGACTAGCGGCAGGGTTTGGAGACCGGACTCCACCAAGCGGCGCACTGCCACGCCCCAATTCCCTCCAACCACGTTGTGCAGGAAAAAGATGCCCAGGCAGCCGAGCGCCAGGCCGGCCCAGAAAATAAAGGCGAACAGATAGGATTGCCAGAAATGCGCGGGATCCATGAAAAGCCCAACCAGGCTGATCAGCAGCGCCACCAAGCCCACGAACAGGGCGTTTCGCTGTACTCGGTCCATTTGAGGGCGGAGTGTATCGCTGGGTGTCACTGATTTGCTCCTTGCGATGGTCCCAAGCTCTGTCCGGCGGCGCGCGGCGGTGGCTCGACGGTCAGATTCTGGCGCTGATCCGCAGGCACTTCGTTTACGCTCGCCGATTCGCTCAATTGGAGCGCGCGAATGTAGGCAATCACGCGCCAGCGGTCATCCGGCTGGATGCGCGATGCGTAGCTCGGCATGGAGCCAAACCCGTTAGTAACTGCGTCGAAGTAATGACCCACCGGAGCATTCACCAGTCGGTCCGAATAAAACGACGGAGGCTGGCGAAAACCTCGCAGTACCACCATGCCGTTGCCGTCGCCCAAGCGACTGTGGCATGGAGTGCAATAGATGTTGAAGCGCGTCTGCCCTCGCTCGATATCTTCCTTGGCGATTGGAATCGGAAATTGATCAATGTCCTCGCCATCGATCTTGCCCGTGTAGCGAGCTTCATCGATGCGCAGGTACCCTCGTGCCACAGTGCCTTCCACCATCGGCCGCGCCGAGCGGTGATCCGCAAAGAACTCGCTCTCCGCAAGCGGTTTATAGCGAGGCTCATTTTGCATGTCCTGGCGGCAGGCCGTCAGCGTCAGCAGAGACAATGCCGCTGCACCCAGGTGAATTTTATTTCTCAACTTCGGCCACCTCTGCTGGGTTGAGTTGCTCCAGAAACGCTTTGGTCTTCGCCATCTCGAACTTAGGATCGGAAGCCTCAATGCACAAGAAAAACCGGTCGACGGATGCGCGCATGGCGAAGCTCTCCACATTGAACACCGGATGATAAGGCGTCGGCAGCTTATTGAGCGCGAGCATCCCGATCACCGCGCTGAGCGCGGCCAAAAGTACCGTGCACTCAAATGTGATTGGAATATAAGCCGGCCAGCTATCGAAAGGCCTTCCGGCGATATTGTGAGGATAGGCGATAACCGAGATCCACCACAACAGCCCAAAACCTCCCGCGGCGCCGCACATACCCATGAACAGAACGATCGGCGCCACCCAGTTGCGCCGGAAACCGACCGCTTCAGCCAGGCCGTCAATGGGCATCGGCGAATAAGCGTCCATGTTGCGATAGCCCGCTGCGTAAGCGCGATTCGCGGCTTCGAGCAGATGCTCGGGGGTCTCAAACTGCGCCATGACCCCATATGTTCCGTGTCTATCCGCGAAAGTCTCGGTCATTAACTAGTCTCCGTGGACCGGCGCCGGTGCTGGCCCATCGTCAGCGACATTTGGCGCCAGGTGGTGCAGCACTTCGCGCACCTCGAAGATCGAGATGGACGGAAGCACGCGAACGAACAGAATCATCAACACCAGGAAGAATCCGAGAGTGCCCACGTAAACCGCCCAATCCCATTGTGTCGGATAATACATGCCCCAGGAAGATGGCAGAAAGTCGCGCGCGAGGCTGGTGACGACGATGATGAAGCGCTCCAGCCACATGCCGATGTTCACGACGATGGACACGAAGAACAGCCGCGGGATATTTTGCCGCACGCTGGCCGACCAGAGCGATTGAGGAATCAGAATATTGCAGAGAATCAAACTCCAGAAGAAATAGCGGTAGGGTCCCGTGGCGCGGTTCATGTACATGAACATCTCGTGCGGATTGCCGCTGTACCAGGACATAAACGCTTCCATCATGTAGCCGTAGCCGACAATCAGACCGGTGCCTAGCATCAGCTTGCCCATGCAATCCAGGTGGCGCATGGTGATCAGATCTTCCAGGTGGAACCATTTTCTCGCCGGGATCGCCAGTGTCACCACCATGGCGAATCCGGAATAAATCGCGCCGGCCACGAAGTAGGGCGGGAAGATCGTGGTGTGCCACCCGGGTAGCAGGCTGATCGCAAAATCGAAACTGACCACAGTGTGGACGGAAACCACCAGCGGCGTCGCCAGGCCGCCTAACAACAGGTAGGCCATCTGGTAACGCGCCCAATGTTTCGCCGATCCGCGCCAGCCCATGCTGAGCGCGCCGAAGATGAATTTCTGCCAAACGTGCTTGGCTCGATCGCGCATCGTCGCGAGGTCAGGCACCAGGCCGATGAACCAGAAAATCAGCGAGACCGTCAGGTATGTGGTAACCGCGAATACGTCCCACACCAACGGACTACGCGGATTGGGCCATATCCACATGGAGCTGGGGTAGGGAATCAGCCAATATCCCAACCACGGGCGGCCCAGGTGCAGGATGGGGAACATGCCGGCTTGCGCGACGGCAAACAAGGTCATCGCTTCCGAGAACCGATTAATCGAAGTGCGCCAGTCTTGTTTTAGCAGCAGTAGAATCGCCGAGATCAGTGTGCCCGCGTGGCCGATACCGATCCACCACACAAAGTTGACGATCGCGAAGCCCCATGCCACGGGGATGATGATGCCCCAGACACCGACGCCCTTGTAGAACAGCCATACGGCGCCCGCAGCCAGGCCTTGCATGGCGACAAACGCTAAGAACAGGCTGATCCACCACGGTCTCGGAGTCGTCTCAATGGGCTTCAGGACGACGTTGGCGATCTTGTCGGTGACGGTTGTGTAATTGAATCCCGGCGCGATGATCTTGTCCGGGCCGGGGTCGATTACTTTCGGCTCTAGTTCGTCGGTGTTCAGGCTAGGCATTGCCGATCTCCGGATTCGGGTTGCGCAAGCGGGCCAAATAGGTGGTGCGCGGCCGCACGTTCAAGTCCTCCAACAAGCTGTAATTCCGTACCTGCGCTTTGTTCTGCGCCACGCGGCTCTTGGGGTCGTTGATGTCTCCGAAAACGATGGCCTGCGTGGGACACGCTTGAGCGCAAGCCGGCGTAATTTCGCCGTCCGCGATGCGCCGGTTCTGCTTCTCGGTTTCGATCTTGGCTGCGTTGATGCGCTGGATGCAATACGTACACTTCTCCATGACGCCTCGGCTGCGGACCGTCACATTCGGATTGCGCATGCCGTACAAACTCGGGGTACCCCAGTCGGAATAGAGGAAGAAATTGAAGCGCCGCACCTTGTATGGGCAGTTGTTGGAACAGTAGCGCGTACCAACGCAGCGGTTGTAAACCATCTGATTGATGCCGTCGCCGCTATGCACCGTGGCCGCTACCGGGCAAACCAGTTCGCAAGGCGCGTTCTCGCACTGCATGCACGGCACCGGTTGGAAATACAGTTCGGGATTGTCCCAGTTGCCTTTGAAATACCGGTCCACGCGCAGCCAATTCATATGGCGCCCGCGAGTAACTTCAATCTTGCCGACTACCGCGATGTTGTTCTCCGCTTGGCAGGCTGTCATGCAGGATCCGCACCCGACACAGGAGTTCAAATCGATGGTCATGCCCCATTTGTAGCCTTCGTATCGATAGTCGGGATACAAGGTCAGCTTGGGAGGAAGTGGTCGGTCATCTTCCTTCTGATCCGCGAATTGCGGTGTCTTCTTATATTCGTCCAGCGTGGCGATGCGAATCGGCTCGGCCTCTTCCATGGTTTGCGTGTGCTGGGTGGTTGCGAACTCGTGGCTGCCGCCAACCTTGTTCATCGCCAGGCCGTAGCCGCCGTTTGGTTCCGCCGAGGTGCGTAACAGATACGCATTGAAGCCGACTTCGTTGCCGACATGACCGGCGTACGTCCGTCCAAAACCAAGATGCACCGTCACGCTGTCATTGGCGTGGCCCGGCATGATCCAAACCGGCCCCGTGATGGTGCGGCCCTGATATTTCAACTCGACCATGTCGCCCGTATTGAGATTGCTCTGCTGCGCGGTGGCCGGGCTGATCCACACCGCGTTGTCCCAAGTCATTTTGCTCTGAGGCTTGGGAAGCTCTTGCAGCCAGCCGTTGTTCGAGAACGATCCATCCCAAATGGTGGGATCGGGCCGGAACATGATTTCGAGCCCCTGCGCTGTTTGGGCCGCTGATGCTGCCGGCATTTTCGCCGTTACATTAATCGCGGGCGACGCGGTGTTCGGAACAACGCCATCGTGCAGCGCCTGCTGCCAGAAGATGTCGAAATTGGGAACTTTCGCTTGGCCCCGCCAATATTCCTGCACCAGGTCATGATCCGATTTGTCGGGCTGTCCGCCCAAGGTCGCGATCACTTCCAATGCCGACTTGCCGCCATAGAGAGGAGCAATCAACGGTTG
>Ga0206831_1242_pt1 | contig 11535 bp, 15 predicted proteins | sample Alteio_BWOrgCont_73_FD_152876 | JGI IMG/M metagenome (GOLD analysis project Ga0206831, IMG submission 152876) | Enriched cells from forest soil in Barre Woods Harvard Forest LTER site, Petersham, Massachusetts, United States -... | ecosystem: Environmental > Terrestrial > Soil > Temperate forest >...
AGGGCCTCGCCAAGGACGGCCAGCTCACGCCTGTGCAGCAGGCCTTCATCGATTGCGACGCGCTGATGTGCGGCTTCTGCACGCCCGGCTTCGTCCTCGTCACGACTGCGCTTCTCGCCGAAAATCCGAAGCCGACCGAAGCCGAAATCGTCCGCGCCTGCTCCGGCAATCTCTGCCGCTGCGGCACCTATCCGCATATCAAGAAGGCCGTTCTGAAAGCCAGCGGCCAGGCCGTCACCGAAAACACCACCGTCGTGAAATATGGCAACGTCGCTTAGCACCAATCCGCCCCCGCAGCAGTCGGCGCAGCCTCAGCCCAGCGCCCAGCCGTCTGCGGCGCCTCCCGTCACGCCGTGGCCCACGCCCAGCCAGGTCATGGGCAAGCCCACCTCGCGCGTCGATGGCCCGGCCAAAGTCACGGGCGCGGCAAAATACACTTACGACGTGCAGCCCGAGGGCTGGCTCTATGGCATGGTGCTCCGCTCCAAGTGGCCCGCGGCCAAAGTCACGAAAATCGATCTATCCAAGGCGCAATCCATGCCCGGCGTGAAGGCTGCCGTGCTGGCCGAGGGCGAACAGCGCACCGTCAGCTACTATGGGCAGGAACTCGCCGGTGTCGCCGCGACAACGAAGCAGGCCGCCGAGGATGCGATCCGCGCCATCGTGGTGGAGGCCGCGCCGCTCCCCTTCGTCGTGAAGGAGGACGACGCGATGAAGCCCGATTCCGCGCAGGTTTTCGCGGGCAGCCCGAACGTCAGCCAGCCCAGCCTGAAGGAAGAAGGCACCGTCGATCAAGCGATGGCGTCCGCTGCCGCGGTGGTCGAGGGCGAATTGCGCACCTCGGTGCAGCTCCATCATCCTTTGGAAACGCACGGCAGCACCATCTCCGTCCAAGGCGACCAGGTGAAGGCTTGGTCATCTACGCAGGGCGTCTTCAGCGTGCGCGACGGGCTCTCCGGCTTTCTCAATGTGCCGCAGACCAACGTCGAGGTGATTTGCGATTACATGGGCGGTGGTTTCGGCGCGAAATTCGGCGCGCGCGATCACGACAAGATCGCGGCCAAGCTTTCCCAGGCCGCGAATGCGCCGGTCAAGATGATGCTGCCGCGCCTCGATCAGGGGCTCGCCGTCGGCAACCGGCCCTCCTCCATCCAGAAAATCAAATTCGGCGCGGACAAGGACGGCAAGTTGCTCGCCGCCGAGGTCACCAATCACGGCTCGCCCGGCATCAGCGGCGGCGGCAAAAGCGCAGGCGGCGGTGGCGGCGCAGGTATCGCCACGCCTTATCTTTATAAGTTCCCCAATTTCCGCGTGCAGCAATACGGCGTGATCATGAACACGGGACCCTCGAGCGCCTTTCGCGCACCGGGCCATCCGCCCGCGTCGTTCGGCACCGAGTCGATGATCGATGACCTCGCCGTCAAACTCGGTTTGGACCCGCTGCAATTCCGCCTGCTTAACGATCCGAACGAAGTCCGTCAGCGCGAGTACAAGGAAGGCGCGGATAAATTCGGCTGGACCGCGAAATATAGGAAGCCCGGCAGCAGTCCCGGGCCCGTGAAAACCGGCATCGGCGTTGCGGCGGGAACGTGGGGCGGCGGCGGCAAAGGCAGCGAGGCCGAGGTGCAGATCAACCCCGACGGCACGGTGGAAGTCCGCTGTGGCACGCAGGATCTCGGCACCGGCTCGCGCACAGTCGTGGCCATCGTGGCCGCGGAGGCCTTCGGACTCACGCCCGGCCAGATCAAGGTCACCATCGGCGATACGAAGCTCCCTTTCTCCGGCGGCAGCGGCGGCAGCAGCACCACCGCCTCGATGTCGCCCGCAGTGTGGGACGCCTGCCAGAACGCGCTCGCGGCCCTGCAACAGCAGACCGGCGTCAGCGATGCGCGCGGCACGAATTGGGCCGATGCCTGTCGTAAAATCGGCATCAACCCGCTCACCGCGCGCGGCAAATGGCGCGACGGCCTTTCCGGCTCCGGTGCGGGTGGCGTAAATTTTGCCGAGGTCGAAGTCGACACGGAAACCGGCCATGTCCGCTGCACGAAAATCGTCGCGGTGCATGATTGCGGGCTCATCGTCAACCCGCTCACGACCACGAGCCAGATTAACGGCGGCATCCTCTGCGGCCTCGGCTACGCGCTCTATGAGGAGCGCATCATGGACCGCCAGACCGGCTTGCTCCTCAACACCAGCTTCGATTCCTACAAGATCGCCAACATCGCCGACTGCCCCGACATCGACGTCATCCTCATCGACATGCCCGAGCGCGGCGTCATCGGCATCGGCGAACCGGCCGTCATCCCAAGTGGCGGCGCGATCGCCAACGCGGTCGCTAATGCCATCGGCGTCCGTGTCCACAGCCTCCCCATCACCCCCGCCAAGATCCTCGCCGCCCTCGGCAAAGTCCCCAACCTCACCGCCGTATGAGCCCTTTCCAATACGCCTCCGCCACCACCCCCGAGGAAGCCATCGCGCTCGTCGGCAAGAATGGCCGCTATCTCGGCGGCGGCATCGATTTGCTGGGTGAGATGAAAGACTACATCGTGTCGCCGGATGTATTGGTCGATGTAAAAAGTATTTCGTCCGATAGTCCACCGCCCAAAAAGTGGCCTGACTTTCCAGGACATTATCTCAGTGGCAATATGACCATTGCGCAGATTGCCGCAGAGTCGGACCTGAAAGACTCTTTTCCTGGCCTGACAGAGGCCGCCAGTGAAGTCGGTTCACCCCAAATTCGCAATGTAGCAACGCTCGCCGGCAATCTTCTCCAGCATTCCCGTTGCTGGTATTATCGCCAGCCCGACATCGTCTGCCTGAAGCGTGGCGGCTCAACTTGCTACGGCCAGGACGGCGAAAACAAATATCTCTCCCTCTTTAGTGGCTGCGCATGCATCAGCCCGATTGTGTCCAACTTGTCAGTGATTCTCACGGCGCTCAATGCCAATGCCTGGGTCACGATGAAGGGCGAATTGGGCATGATAACCATGCCCGAACTTTACAGTAAGGCCTGGAAGCATTCAGAAGCTCATAACTACCTCAATCTCCAGGACCTCTTGTCCGGCGTGGCAATTCCTCTCAACCGCACCCGCTCCGCCTACCGCCAAGTCAGCGAAAAAAGCGAATTTGACTGGGCCCTCGTCAGTTGCGCCGCCGCCGGCAACGTCGCTAACGGCAAGATCACGGACGCCCGCGTCGTCCTCGGCGCCGTCGCGCCCATTCCCTACATGGTCGAGGCTGCGAACGAGTACCTCGAGGGCAAGGACCTCACCGACGAGCACGCTTCCCACGCCGCCGACATCATCCTCAAGAACGCCAAGCCGCTCGCGCATAACGGCTACAAGGTCCCGATCGCCCACACTCTCATTCGCCGCACGCTGCTCGCGCTCAACGCATGAAAACCACGACCGACTCCGCCGCCCCGACCGCGCCATCGATCCCGTGCCGTTTCCTGCGGACCAAGCGCATGTACATCCCCGCCCTCGCCGACGGCGCGCTCGACATCGAACAAGACCACAACGACCAGTCGTTCTACTGGTGCAACAAGACGCTCTCTGCCCTCGGTCGCGACGACGACCCCGTCCATCCCTGCTCCTGCCAGCCGGGCCGCTCTTGTCACGAGGTCTGATCGAGACGATGTTGGTGTGTCATTAAAACGCAGTTCGTCTCTCCCATGCTCGCTACGTCCCTCCAATCCCTCCCCGCCGTTTCCGGCTCCACGCCGCAAGCCCGCACCGTCGATTACCTTCGCATCTCCGTCACCGACCGCTGCAACGAGCGCTGCCTCTACTGCATGCCCGAGCAATTCCATGCCTGGACCCCGAAGGAAAATATCCTTACCTACGAGGAAATTCTCGCCATCGTCGAGGTCGCCGTGAAACGCGGCTTCAAACATTTCCGCGTCACCGGTGGCGAGCCTCTTCTGCGCCGCGACATCGCCTATTTTATCGAGCAACTCGTCCACACCCCTGGCGTCGAAACCGTCCAGGCCTCCACCAACGGGACGCGCCTGCCCGAGCTGGGCGATGCCTTATATAAAGCGGGCCTCCGCCGCCTCAACATCAGCCTCGACGCGCTCGATCCCGACCGTTACCGCGCCATCACTCATGGCGACATCGCCCCCGTCCTCGCCGGCATCCGCCACGCCAAGGCGCTCGGCTTCCCCTCCATCAAGCTCAACACCGTCCTCATCCGCCACAAGAACGAGCTGGAAATCTGGCCGTTGGTCGAGTTCGCCGCTTCGCTGCAAATCCCCATCCGCTTCATTGAGCTCATGCCCGTCAGCCTCACCGAAATGTTGACCGAGGAAAACTTCCTTCCCGTCGGCGAAGTTCTCGACCTCCTCGCGCGCCACGACACTCTCGTCCCGCTCGACACCAAACTCGGCCACGGCCCCGCCCGCTATTATCACCTGCAAAAGTCGGGTGCCATCGTCGGCTTCATCGGCGCGCTCACCAATCTCCACTTCTGCGAGTCGTGCAACAAAGTTCGCCTCACCGCCGATGGCCATCTCCGCCCCTGCCTCGGCCACCATGGCGAATACGATCTCAAGCCCGCGTTGCGCCCTCACGTCGACAAGACCCGCGTTCGCGCCGGACTCGATCAGGCTCTCGCCGAAAAGCCGCCCGAGCACGAGTTCCGCAACAACTGGCAACCGCACCGGATCATGACCGCCATCGGCGGTTGAACTGAGTCCTCGACAAGCCCCTCGTCGCCCGATAAGACAGCTTGCGAACTCTATGACAAAATATATCCCTCTCGTCATCCGGGTCTGCGTCGCCCTGCTCTCCGTCACGACGCTCTCGCAACTCAAAGCTGACGAAGTCGAAGTCTTCGCCGCGGCGAGCCTCACCGACGCGCTGAAGGAACTCGCGATCACCTATATGCAGACCAGCGGCGACAAGATCGTCTTCAACTTCGCCGCCTCCGGCACGCTCGCGATGCAAATCAAGGCCGGTGCCCCCGCCGACATCTTCTTTTCCGCCGACGAGCCCAAGATGGACGACCTCGCCAAGGCGGGCCAGATCGCCGCCGACACCCGCAAGGACCTGCTCTCCAACAGCCTCGTCATCGTCGTGCCCACCGACAGCACCGCCACGCTCACCTCCGCCGCGCAACTCGCCGATCCCAAATTCCAGAAGATCGCGCTGGGCCAGCCGCAAACCGTCCCCGCAGGCGTCTACGCCAAGGCGTATCTCACCCAGATCGGCATCTGGGATAAAGTCGCCTCGCGCGTCATCCCGTCGGAGAGCGTCCGCGCCGCGCTCGCCGCCGTCGAGACCGGCAACGTCGATGCGGGCATCGTCTACAAGACCGACGCGCTCCATTCCAAGAAAGTAAAGATCGCCTATGAAGTTCCGGTCGCCGAAGGACCCGCCATCGCCTACCCGATTGCGCTCGTGCAGGACTCGAAACATGCCGCCGCCGCCAAAAAGTTCTTGGAATACCTCGGCGAACCGAGTTCCTTGAAGACGTTTGAAAAATACGGATTCATCACCAAGGGCTAAGAGCGCATGACCGCCGATGACGTGCAGGTCATTGGCCTCACCCTCGGTACCGCCGCGCTCAGCACGCTGCTCACCTTCCCCTTCGGCGTCGCGCTGGCGTGGTTGCTCGCGCGCAAGAACTGGCCCGGCAAATCGCTGGTCGAAACCGTCGTTGCCCTCCCGCTCGTCATGCCGCCCGTCGCCACGGGCCTCATCTTGCTCAATCTCCTCGGCCGACGCAGTCCTCTCGGCGGCTTCCTCCAGAACGTCCTCGGCACCGAGATCGTCTTCACGTGGAAGGCCGTCGTCGCCGCGATGGCCGTCATGTCGTTCCCCTTCCTCGTGCGCACCGTCCGACTCGCTTTCGAGGAGATCAACCCGCGCCTCGAGCAGGTCGCGCGCACGCTCGGCGCCAGTCGCACGCGCGTCTTCCTGACAATCACCCTGCCGCTGGCCGCGCGCGGCATGGTCGCGGGTGCGGTCTGGGCCTTTGCCCGCGCCTTGGGGGAATTCGGCGCGACCATACTCGTCGCTGGAAACATCCCGGGCCGCACCACTGTCATGTCGGTGGCCATCTACGAAGACATCCAACTCGGCCAGGACGACCATGCCTACCAGCTCCTCGCTGTTTCCGCTGTTCTCGCCTTCGCCGCGATTCTTTTCAGCAACCAATTTTCCAAATGGGGTGGCGTGAAATGAAATTTCAATGCCGTCACCTCCAGCTTCGACAGGCCGGCTTTCTTCTCCAGATCGACGTGGAGTTGACCGGCCAGGTTATCGGCATTTTTGGTAGCTCCGGCGCGGGAAAAACCTCGCTGCTCGAAGTCATCGCCGGATTGCGCCGCCCCGACTCGGGCGTGATTGCCGTCGATGATCGCGTCCTGATGGACCTTTCCGCGAACCTGTTTCTGCCTCCGGAAAACCGCGGCGTCGGCTACGTCCCGCAGGACCTCGCGCTTTTCCCCCACCTCTCTGTCCGCAAAAATCTCGCCTATGGCCACAAGCCCGAGGCGGTGCCCTCCGGCCTCAATCTCGCGCACGTCGCCGAAGTCCTTGAAATCGAGCCGTTGCTCGACCGCACCATCGGGCAGCTCTCCGGCGGTCAGAAACAGCGCATCGCCTTCGCCCGCGCACTTCTTGCCTCGCCGCAATTGCTCCTGATGGACGAGCCGCTCGCCAGCCTTGACTACGAACTCAAACTCAAGATCATCCCGTATCTCAAGCGCATCCGCGACGAATTCAAAATCCCGATGCTCTATGTTTCCCATTCGCCGGATGAAGTCATCGAGTTGTGCGACCAGGTCATCGTGCTGCGCGGTGGAAAATGCCTCCGCACCAGCCGGCCCGACGAGATTTTCGAGGCCTCGACCTCGATGACCCTCAAGCCGGGAATTTACGATTCGAGCAAGTGACGCAAGGCCTCGCGAATTGCGGGCAAAAGCGGAGGTAAACATTGGGCAATCGCCTTGGGGTTTCCCGGTAAATTGATGATCAGCGAGTGGCCGCGCGTTCCGGCGGTGGCCCGGGAAAGAATCGACGTTGGCGCGATGGCGAAGGAGACGCTCCGCATGATCTCGCCGAAGCCTGGCAGTTCCTTTTGCAGGACCGCGCGAGTTGCCTCGGGCGTTACATCGCGCTCGGCGAAGCCGGTGCCGCCGGTGGTGATGATCAGCGGGCAATGGACCTCGTCCGACAATTCGCGTAGTGCCGACTCAATCTCCCGGACATCATCCGGAATAATCTTCGCGACGAACTCGACCGGTTCCGACCAGATGCTGGTGAATACGCGCTCGATTTCCGGGCCGCCCTTATCCACGTAAACGCCGGCAGAGGCGCGGTCGCTGCAGGTGATGCGACCCACTTTCATTTTTTGATTTTCTCCACGACATGAATGTCAGAAATTTGCATGGTCTTATCGACGGCCTTGCACATATCGTAAAGCGTCAGCGCCGCCACGCTCACACCGGTCAGCGCCTCCATTTCCACACCCGTGCGGGCTTCGGTCTCGACGCTGCAGGTGATTTTGATTCCGCGCGCCATGACGCGAAAATCCATTTCGATTTTATTGATTGGAAGCGGATGGCAGAGCGGGATCAGATCCGCCGCGCGCTTCACTGCCTGGATGCCGGCGATTCGTGCGACGCCGAGGACATCGCCTTTCGGCAACGCCTTCTTTTTCAACAGGCGAATCGTCACAGCCTGGCAGAGTAGTTTTCCTATCGCTGTCGCGCGGCGAAAAATCACCGGCTTGTGTCCGACGCCGACCATCTTTGCCGTCCCTTGCGCATCGAGATGACTGAATTTTTTCGCGGGGGCCATGGTTAGAGAAATTGTGCGCGGGTGGAGAGAATCTCGACCATCGTTCCCGTATCGATATGCGAAGTCGAGGCTGGAACATGAATCAAGGCGTGGCCTGCGGGCAATCGCGTGATGTCGCCAGAACTTTGCCAAGGCAGCGCCCGGCATTCAATGCGACCTTCCTTCAAGACGATGCGGGCCGGCCACCACGTCTCGCGGGCGTTGTTTGTGTCGGACATTCGCTCAGTCAAATGAGCGCGCGTCGTTGTCGCTGGCGAGCGGGCGAGAAGGCGATCCAGCGCTCGCCGCACAAAAAGATGGAAGCAGACAAAATGGGAAAGCGCGTTGCCCGGCAGGCCAAAGATGATCTGCGCCGAATGTTCCCGCGCCGTTGTCCCGAAAATCAATGGCTTGCCCGGTCGCACGTTCACCTCGCGAAAATGGATCGTCGCGCCGAGATGGCGGAAAAGTTCACCGCTAAAATCGTAGCTGCCCTGCCCCGATCCGCCGGAAATGAGAACCATGTCGTACGTCTCAGCCTTCGCTTCCGTGACGATGCGGGTCAGCTCGCCTAGATCGTCCGCAGCGTGGAAATGATCGACCGCCTCAGCGCCAAACTCGCGGCAGAGCGCGGAAATCAGAAACGCATTGCTGTTACGGATTTGGCCTGGCGACGGTGTTTGCTCGGGAGAGACGATTTCGTCTCCCGTGGTGAGATGCAGAATCCGTGGCTGTTTGGAAACCAGCGGAGTCGCCTTCCCCACCGACGCCAGCAGCGCCACCGCTGTCGCGTCGAGCGTCGTTCCCGGCTCAAGCAAAACTTCTCCCGCCCGCGCATCCTCTCCGCGTAGCCTGACGTGGGACGCCGCGATGCGCTTGACCACCCGGATCCTTCCGCCGCTCGCATCGACATGCTCCTGCATGATCACCTTCAGCCCCCCCCCGGCAGCCGCGCACCCGTGAAAATACGGATCGCCTCGCCGGGCCGAAGCTCGCGGTCGATTGCCTGTCCCGCGCGAATTTCACCGACCACCTGCAATTCATCCGCGTTATCTTCGACTCGCACGGCATACCCATCCATCGCCGAGCGGTCGAACGGCGGCAAGTCTTCAGAGGAGGCAATGGGTTCGCGGAGCACGCATCCCTGCGCGCGGGACAGCGAAACCGTTTCGGGTGAAAGCGAGCCCGACTGTCTATCGATTAACTCTTGGGCCTGAAGAACGGAGATCATGAGAAAATCATGCCACAGAAAACGTTGCCTGCGGTAGCCCTACAACGCGTTCGTGGCTAACAACGCTTAAAAAGATAGGCAATGCAAGCCATCTAAGCAGATTTCCAAATGGGCACATCCTTTTTGAATTCATCCATGAACTCCTGGAGCATGAGAAATCCTTCGCGCCGGTGCTTCGATTGAATTCCGACATAAATCGCGCTCTCGCCCTTCGACACGACGCCGACCCGATGCACGACCCGGATCGCCTGGCACGAGTACTTCTTTTCCAGCAGCGCAATTTTTTCCCGCATCACTTTTTCCGCCATAGAGGCGTAGGCCTCGTAGCGCAACGAGGGAATCTTGGCCTCGCCCTCCGTTTCGCGCACCATGCCGTAAAATTCGACCAGCGAGCCCGTCTCGGGATTGTGCGGCACGGGCCACGTCTGCGGCCGCGCGATGGGCTCCTGGGTCAGTTCGATGTCGATCTTCATAGCCAATCAGCCTCCGGAAACTGGCGGAATCACCGCGATCTCATCGTCAGGAAAGAGCAGTTCGCCCGCCAGCACATATTCCTCCCGGCGCGCCAGCCGTGCCGTCTTTTGATGCGGCGCCAAAGCCGGAAGCGCACTCACGAGCGCAGCCCAGAATTCGGTCTCCGTCAGCGGCTTCGCGGTCTCCAACACATACTCGTCCCGACCGGCGGCTTCGCGGCTTTGGGCAAAGAAAATCACTTTCACAGCAACGCCACGGCAAGCGGACCTAGAGCCCCCGCTGGTAAATCAGCGCCTTCAGTTCCTCGTTCGAGGCGTAAGGCGTATCCATCGCGTCGATCTTGATCGGCTGGTCTTTTTTGCAATCGGTCAACATCCGGTGCCCGTACTCGCCTAGCATCAGCTCGCGCGTCGAGATTTGCCCCTTCTGCAGCGGAATCGCGAGATAGATGTCGTACTCGGAGAGCAATTGCCCGGCCTTCAGATCGCGCTTCGCGTAAACGCCGCGGATATAGGAATCGAGATAGTCGGTTTCCTTCTGCAGCGGAATCTTGCGCGAGGTCCCCGGCGCACCGCACATCTCCTTCACCTTGTGAAACGCCTTGAACCAAGTGTCGATTTGCGCCGGCAGCGAGGAGTACTTGGCCACCTTCACGCCATCGGTGTCGATATCGATATGCCGCTCGAACGTGCGCGCGCCCTTGGCGTAGGCGATGGTCACGGAACTTGTCCAATCGTGCGACTCGTGCGACGACCAGCCCACCGTGTGCCCCGGATAACGGTCGCGCAAAAAGTCGATCTGGTTCAGCTCGCATTCGCCGTCCTCGTGCGGATAAGCGGCCACGCAATGATTCACGGCCAAGTCGATGTCGCGCTTCTCAAAAAACGTGACCATGTCATCCATGTCCTTCAGCGGCGTGCCGCCGAAGGAAACGATCACCGGCTTGCGCGTGCGGGCGATCTTCTCGATCAACTGCCAGTCATTGCTGTCCGCGCTTGCGATCTTGATGATGGGCAGGTCGAACTCGACGCATCGATCGACCGATTCCTCATCGAACGGTGTCGCCATCGGGATGCAGCCACTGCGGCGGATGAACTCGACCAACTCCTTGTAACTCTCGCGCGAGAGTTTCGTTTCGTTGACCCGGTTGATGTAGCGGATGTCGGTCCGCGACCGGAAATCCTGGTGCACGAAGCTGTCCACATCGCGAAACTGGAGCTTGATCGCCACCCGCACATTGTTGAACCGCGCGATCTTCGCGTGTTGCCGGACGATCTCGATGCCGCGTTCCAGTTTGCCGAGGTGATTGTTCGTCATTTCGAGAACGAACAGGTCTTCAAAGATGTCACGATTCATAGATATTCTTTTCCCGCCGGGAAGTGGCGGCATCTCGCTGATAAAGTCCGATGAAGCAACTCTAACTGATCCGCCTCGGGCCTGTCCATCCTGACGGATCAGCTTTGCGGGACCAGGCTGGGAAGTCCCGCCCACGCCAGCAGGCCGGGCCCCGTCACGGACCAGTCGACATAGGCGCGCTTGCCTTCCGGCCGCACCAGCGGGCAGCCAAACGCCGTGTCGTCGAGAACGAGATGGGCGTGAACCTTGGGCGACTTCGTCCAGACCTGCTCCTTATTTTCGTTGATGGCCCACAGCTTGATCTGGTGCTGGTGAAACCAGATCAGCGCGGGCGCGAGGGCATCGTAGGGCGGCTTTGGGTTGTTCAGGCCGGTGTAGCCGTCCGAGCGCATCGTCCAGAGAATGATTTTCACGCCCGCATCCGACAGCGCTTTCAGGTAGGGCGCCGCGCCGATCTCCCGGCCGATCTCGGGGGGATTGCACGCCTCGACGCAGGTGCCATCGAAATCGAGCGCGAGGATCAGCTCCCGTGGGTCCAATATTTTAGACGCGACCACGCTCATTGCGCTATTTCTTGTCCTTGCCAATGGCGGCCTGCGCCTGCGGTACATCGGCCACGCCGGCTTTGCCGGGAATCTTCGCCGTCTGCCAGCCGCCGCCCAGCGCCTCGATCAGCAACACGCTGGTTGT
>Ga0206831_1243_pt1 | contig 11531 bp, 8 predicted proteins | sample Alteio_BWOrgCont_73_FD_152876 | JGI IMG/M metagenome (GOLD analysis project Ga0206831, IMG submission 152876) | Enriched cells from forest soil in Barre Woods Harvard Forest LTER site, Petersham, Massachusetts, United States -... | ecosystem: Environmental > Terrestrial > Soil > Temperate forest > O...
ATTTCCTGTTGGATGGTCAGGTTATAGGCGTACTTGGTGGGCGTCTTGAAATTCGGAAACTCCGCGCCGCCATAGGTCTCATGAGTGTAGATGCTACCCGGAGCAGCGAGGAAAGTGTTCAGAGCAGTGTTGGAGCACTGAGCAGTGCACCCCGTGCTGCTGAACGTTGTTCCAGGCTGGTTGTTAAACGGGAAATTAACCGTGCCGGGTAACGAGACCGCAGTCGTAAACGGTTCTTGTGAGGCAAGAGACGGGTACCAATAGTCGTCTTCCATTTCCGAGAAGAAGACGCCGCCGCCTGCACGAACGCTAGTCTTGCCCTTTCCAAACGGATCCCAGTTCACGCCGAGTCGTGGTGCCAGATTGTCCTTCGGAGGATGATACCAGGGCGCTCCCACTGTGGGCGTGGCGCAGTTATAGGGCGTGCAAGTGGGCCCGAACAGGTTCGAGATGCGGTTGGCTTCCTCCGAAGGGGCAGTGGCGTATTCCCAACGGATTCCGTAAGTGAGAGTCAGATTCGACTTTGCCTTATAGGTGTCCTCGGCATAGACGCCGTAGGACATCAGGCGCATACCACGCGAAAAAGTGGAATTGTAAGAGGTGTTGTTCAGGGGATCCGTATAGTTTTGGACCCACCAGCTAAAGGCAGCCGCGCCGGAGTCCGAAAGGAACGAAGGCAAAGTACCGAATGTGTAAGCTCCACGTGGAGTGGACATGTAGTTCTCGATATTGTCATACCACCGTTTAACTTGAGCGCCAATCTGAAACGCATGCTTCCCGCTCACTATGTTCACATCATCGCTGAACGTTAAGCCCGTGTAACCGATGAAGCGGGGAACGTAGTTGAATCCCAGCGCCGGGGCGCCAACACTGGTCACGCCCGGAATCGTGATCGCCGGCAGTTGCGGGTAAGGACTCTGGTGAACGATGTTGGGATCGGCGTTCACGTAGAGTTCCGGATTGATCTGTGCGGAAGTGTAGATATCCAGGTTCCCAGCGTAATTAATTCTCTGCACGCCAGCATGGAAGGTATTAACAACGTTGGTGGAGAAAAGGTGCGTATCCTGCAAGGCAAGCACTTGGCGACGCATGTAAACGTCGTCCGCTGTAATGGCCAGCTGGGTCGGCTCATATTCCGTGGACTGGTCGATGTTGTAGCTCAACGACAACGTGTTCTTTTCGGTTAAGCTGTAGTCGACCTTGCTGACACCATAATACTCACGAACAGCCTGATTTGGATTGCTGTTGAAGTTACAGGTGGCAAAGGCTGCATTCGTATAATTTCCATCGTTGCATGCAGGGAACAAGGGAGTGTTCGTACCTACCGTTCCTCCTCCTGCTGGGGCCCCGAAAAAGATGTTTTGGATAATCGGATTGGCCCCCGTTCTGCTAGTCAAACTCGGAACCGCTGCCTGAAACGACGCAGCTGCATCCGAACGCAAGGCTTCGAAGTCCACGAAAAAGAAGGCCTTATCCTTCAGGATGGGACCGCCGAATTGGCCGCCGAATTGGTGTCGGTGAAGCGGGGGAGCGCCGGTCACAGCCGAGTCGAAGAAGTTGCGCGCGTCGAAGGCGCTGTTGCGGTAGTACTCGAATACCGTTCCGTGCCAGTTGTTGGTCCCGGACTTGAACGTGGTGCTGGTGATTCCGCCGGAAAGTTCGCCATATTCCACTGGAGGATTTTCGCTGATGACCTTAAATTCCTTGACCGCGTCCGCGCCCATGAGGATGTTGCTGGCCAAGCTGACGGGTGAAGTTCGGAAGGTCCAAGTGAGGTCGACGCCTTCCTGAAGGAAGCGGTTGTTGGCGACGCGGTCGCCACCGACGGACACTTGCTTTCCGAAGGAACTGGTAAAGGTCTGCTGCACGCCAGGCTGGATGACCGAAAGTTGCTGCAGGTCGCGGGCGTTCAGGGGCACCTTTTCGATCAGTTCCTGATCCATAACCTGAGAGACGTCGGTGCTGGTGGTCTCAACGTTGGGAATCGATTCCGTCACGGTGACGGTTTGGCTGGTTCCGCCGACGGTAAGGTGCAAATCGGCCGGGGTCTCGGTTCCGACGTTGACCACAACGTCTTTAATTTCGATGGGATTGAATCCCTGCGCCTTCACCTGCACCGTGTACCTGCCGGGCAGAAGAGAAGGAACGCTGTAAACGCCATCAGCCGTGCTGGTGGTTGTTCGAACCACGCCGGTATCCTGGTTTGTAATTGATATTTCGGCGTTGGGAACCACGCCGCCAGATGCGTCCACCACGCTTCCGCGAATCGTTCCGGAAACGGTTTGTGCGTGGACTTGAATGCCAGAGACAAAGAGCAGAGCAAAGACCGCGAACGAAATTACACGTACACCCAACCGCAAAACTGCGAGTTTAGATCGCATTATCCCCCCAAGGATCAAATTTCTTTCCAACCCCGTTAATAATTTTTGGATGGCCCCGTTTGAAGGCATGAGACCACACGGATAAATGGATGTCAAGGATAAATTAAATTTCTCGGCGCGGCCAGGTGAGCGTCATACATGGTGACTTCCATAAGTCATTACTAGATGCAGTCGGTAGTGTAATTCGCGCGGGCGCCCGAGATTTTGTATGCAGCGCGCCGGGAACAAAGTATTGCCGAACGGAAAGCCGCGGACAGCGCGCAGGCCTACGGCAATTGCGTGCAAGAGAAGCGGCACGCGTGCATCGTGGATTTCAATTGCCCCTGATGTGAGCGTGTGCTATATAGTCCGCAAAATTGTCAAGGCGGAACCGAGTACATTAAATTTCAATTTCGATTGAGGTCGCTCATGCGCAAAAGATTTTTTGCCGCTTTAATTCTAGTTGCCAGCCTGCTTGTGGCTTCCGGCCCGGTGCTCGCGCATCACGGCGCGTCAGGCTACGACATGGACAAGGACACTATATTGAAGGGAACCATCACGGATTTCTTCTGGACCAATCCGCATGGCCGGCTCGAATTTAGCGCCACGGACGCCGCTGGTAACGTGCAGGCCTGGATTGTCGAAACAGGCCCTCCCAGCAGGCTGGTGGAAACCGGCTGGACACGGCACTCCCTGAGCGTCGGCGACAAGGTGACGGTTCACTTTCATGGAGCGAAAAACGGCTCGCCCCGGGGCATTTTGATCAAAGTGGTCCTGGAAAACGGACAAGTACTCGAGAACCGCGCATGAGCGCCGGGAGGATTCTCAATATGCGGGATCGATTTGCTGCGTCCATTGTTGTAATTGCTGGAATATTGTTGCTTGCCGGGCTGGCTGTTGCGCCCGCTCTTTCCGCTCAGGTCGGAGCGCCATCGGCAACCGCCAAGAATCAAGATGCAGATCACGTGGACCTATCCGGAGTTTGGGGAAATCTGGGCGGATCGGTTGCGCCTGCTGGAAAGTCGCAGCCGGAATCGATCTACCGCATGAGCCCTAAAGGGACAATGAAGGATGTGGGAACCCCGGCGGACGGCGTGCCCTATCAACCCTGGGCCCTTACAAAAATGAATTCGGAGAGGCCGCCCGCTGGGCCTCACGCAACGTTCGACAACACCACGGACCCGAACATTCAATATTGCGAGCTGTATGGAGTGCCGCGAATCTATAACAGCCCTTCCAAGTTCAAATTTGTGCAGACTCCCGAAGCCGTATACATTCTGTATGAGTACGGAGTTGTTTGGCGGGTTATATGGCTGAACCGTAAACACTCGGCCGATCCCGATCCTTCCTACATGGGGGAATCGATCGGCCGGTACGAGGGCAAGGATACATTGGTCATAGATTCGATTGGGTTCAATGACAAGACGTGGCTGGACTCCACGGCCCGTCCGCACAGCGAAAAATTGCATGTGATCGAGCGCATCCGGCGGGTGAGCCAGGACAAATTGGAATTGGCTCTGACCATCGACGACCCGGGCGCCTACACCGCAACCTGGAGCTATCCGACCAGAACGGTGGCCAGCGCAACGGATTTTGCCAAGGAAGTTTGGCCCTGCTCCGTGCGCGAGAATAACGAATTCAACGAGTCAGCGATAAAACCCACGGTTACGCCTACTAAATAGAAGCCTTGAACACGTCGCTCAAAAATTCACTATGACCCTTGTCATTCTGAGCGGAGCGAAGAATCTCTCCTCGGTTTTCGCCCGCGAAAAGAAGGAGAGATTCTTCGCTCCGCTCAGAATGACAAAATAAAATACTCATTCCGCAGCCTTAAGCTGACCGCTTTAAGTACGCCACCTGAATTTCTTATTTGAGATTACTTCCTGGCGATGAAGTTGGCCCATTCCTGCAGATTCATGGTTTTGCCTTCGGGCAGGCGGAGCGTGTTCTGCACAAGCTCCATGCCGTTCGGAAGGGTCACGACATCCAAGAGTCCAGCAGGGGAAAAATCCTTGGCCGGGCGGAAGGAAAGGGAAATCACGTCGCCGGTGTGAAGGGACTGGCGGGTCCATCCGTGCTCCAGCAGCATTTCGGGAGGGTGCATTTCCACGGACCAGTGCTGGACATTGTGGTGATCGTCGGTCACGTCAAAGTGAATTTTGCAATGGGGATTCATCCAGTCCCACTGAGTCACGGTGACGTTCTTTGCGACCACTGTCCTGGAATAGTCGTAGGCGGCCACGCCGTGGTGCGCCGACAGGGCGGTTGAAACGCACAGAAACAGCAAAAGCAGGCGCCAAGACACATGAGTTAATGGAGAAAATGGCCGCAGGCGGTGCAATTCGACACCCTCGCTGTTTTGTAAATTACACTGTGACCGCAGGGGTGTCAAGACAACGGAATCCTCTTCCAACGCTATGCAAACGAAAGGGAATTGCGCGCCGGGAGCTGCAGGAGTCTTTGACGGTTTACCAGTTGGCATCTTTCCCCTCGCCTCAGCTTTGTAATTCACGTTGAAATTAGTGAGATGAACACGTAAGCTGTCGGCCAGATTACTGACCGGCACGCCGAATTCACAGGAAAGGAATTGCCCATGCGTAATGTTTTTGGTTTTGCGCGAACCTCTGTCGCGGTTCTAGCTCTTTCGTTCGGTTTTTCAATTGCTGCCTCCGCGCAGCAAGCAGGCGGCGCACCGGTAAAGACCGCCAAGCAGCAGTTCAAAAATATCAAGGTCCTCAAGACTTTGCCGGCGAACCAGTTGAATCCGGCCATGCACATGCTTGAGGGTGACCTGGGCGTTACGTGCGGCTTTTGCCACATCGTGGGCAAATGGGAAAAAGACGATCTGAAGCCCAAGGCAACTGCTCGCAAGATGATGGTCATGATGATGGCTCTCAACAAAAATAATTTCGAAGGCAAGCAGATGGTGACCTGCTACACCTGCCACCGCGGCGCCCCCGATCCAGTGGCCACGCTGGTTCTGCCTCCGACCGGCATTAAGTTTCCGCCGTACGATGAGGATTGGCACCCTGTGAAGCCGACTTATCCGCCCGCGGATGAAATCATCAGCAAGTACGTCCAGGCGCTTGGCGGCGAGGAGGCCATCCGCAAAGTCACCAACCGGGCGATCACTGCGGCGCTCGTCATCCCCACGGGGCCCGGAGGCACCAGCGAGGCGCCGGCGCGAGGCGAGATTTACGCGAAGGCGCCGAACCTGAGGCTAGCCATCGCAAATACGGGCAAGGCCACAACAGAAGATGGATTTGACGGCACCGTGGCGTGGACGGAGAGCGCCAAGGGTGTGGTCAATCCGGCCGCGCAGTTGGCACAGCCGATCTATCAGCGCAGCGCCGACTTCTTCGAGCCTTTGGACATCAAGAAGGAATACACCAAGATGGAAGTTAGTTCTATCGAGAAGGTGAACGACCACGACGCCTACGCGGTCGTCGGCACACTACCCGACAATACGACCGAGACCTTGTACTTCGACATGCAGTCGGGGCTTCTCTTGCGGAAAATTACAACCCTGCCGACAGTGGTGGGCAGAAGTCCATTCGAAGTGGAATATGACGATTACCGGGACACGGGCAGCGGCGTCAAGATTCCCTTCCTGGTTCGTTCCATTCCCGGGTACCCACTTGGCGCTACTACCTCACGCTTAACAATTAAGGTAGAGAAAGTTCAGGACAATGCCCCGCTCGATGACAGCAAGTTCGTGAAGCCAGTATCGAAGCCTCAACCTGCATCGTAGGGTTCGGTTCTCCACCGGTTCAACGAAATACGCCGCGGGCTTGCAGTTGCCCGCGGCGTTTTTCGTTTGCTTGGGGTTTTATTGCAAAGGATTCCTGTAGAAGCAATCCGATAAATGGCCGGCCGAAAAAGTAGCACAGGCACTCCTGCCTGTGCGGTTTTCTCAAACTTCAGGCCGCCGAGTCACCATACTTCCCCAAAACCGCACAGGCAGGAGTGCCTGTGCTACTTCTTACTTCGCTGCGGCTGAAGTTTGGGTGGCGGCATCGTAAACGATTCTGCCACCGACCATGGTGATTACCGGCTTGATGTCCTTGATCTGCTCGGCTGGAATGGTCAGGTAGTCGCGATCGAGCACCAGCAGATCGGCCAGCTTGCCCGGTTGGATGGCTCCCAGATTATCTTCCTGAAAAACGAAAAATGCGTTGTTGCGTGTGTGCGCGATCAGCGCATCCTCGCGGCTGATGGTTTGCCGAACTACTTTGGTGCCACCTACCATTTTGCCGGTGACCGCAAAATACAGCGTGTTGAATGGCGGGATTTGATTGGCCCTGGTGCCATCGGTTCCAAATCCCCACATGATGCCGCTGTTTTGAATGGTGGCTAGCTGCGGCAGATCGAAAGCGTCGTCCCCGTAGGCGGCGTGCATGATGCCGCCATTGATGACCGTCCAGGGATTCAGTGCCACATACATTCCCAGCTTCTTCATGCGCTCCAGTTGTTCGGCGTCAACTTGATTCATGTGCGCAAACACCCAGCGCAGGTTCTTGATGGGATATTCCTTGTTGATGGCCTCGACCTGATCGAGGAAGGCATTGATGGTGTCATGCAACTCCGTGTGTACGTGCAACGGGAGATGTGCCGCGGCCACTGCTGTGGCTATGCGGCGCCACTGTTCCAGTTGTTCGGGAGTCGGATTGGACTTGACCAGGAACATGGGATCCGACAGCGGGCCGTAGACGCCCTCTCCGTAGAAAATGTTGTCGACGTAATTGTCGCCCTGAAACAATTTGATCTTTGCGATCTCCGGCAGGGCTTTGGTTACCGACTCGGGCGTGTTGCCGACGCCAACACCATCGATGCAAAATACCCTGACGTTGAGCTGGTTAGCCGCTTCCCACCGGCGATACATGGCCACCAAGTCCGGATCGCAGCCGGGCACACCGAAGGTCGTGAGGCCCCAGCGATTCATGTCCTTGATCATGCCCAGGCTGCTGGCTTCGATCTGGTCCTTGCCCACGGTCGGAAGTTTCGCCGCTATGCGGCCAATACCTCCCTGGCCGACATCTCCTGTCGATTTGTCATCGATGCCCATGGCTTGCATGGCCTGGGTATTGACGCTCATGCGGAAGTACGACTCCTGCAGCGCCACGGGATTATCCGGGAAGGCTTTGTCCAGTTCCTCGCGCGTGAATGGCTTGGAGTTGTCCGTGAATTGTTCGCGAGCAAAACCGCCCATGGTGTAGACCCATTTGCCTGGGCCCAGCGTCTTGGCGCGGGCGCTTAGCAATTCAAATGCCTGCTTGCGCGTGGTGACTCCGTCGAGACGCACTTCGTACTGCCAGGTGGTGCCGCCGCGCAGAAGATGCATGTGGTTGTCGATCAGCCCGGGGATTACCGATTTTCCCTTGAGATCGATTTTCTTGGTATTGGGGCCGGCCAGCTTATTGATGTCCAGATTAGTGCCAACGGCGATAATACGGTCGCCACGAATGGCCACTGCCTGCGCAATGGTAAATTTCGGATCGACGGTAATGATCTTGCCATTCGACAGAATCATATCCGGCGCGGCCTGCTGCGCGCAAAGCGTAGCGGCGGAAAATACGAATACAAGCAGCGCAGCGAGCGCCATCATTTTCTTAGAAGCGCGAAGCATGGTTTCCTCCATTGATGCACATGGCGGGTGAGAGCAATTCGTCATTCCATTTGGTTAAATTACGCCTGCAATCCCGGCACACCCGTGCGCGGAGCATACATCAAGTAGGCTGGGGTCGGACAAGTGAAAGTTTTGCTGGGGTGGATGCTGCTGAACGAGGAGGGGGAATTTAATCTGCGTCACGCGAGCGTAGGCGACTTAGGTGAGGGCCGGCTGGTTGCTGTTCGCGGCGGTGATGCTGACGTGAATTGCCGATGAACAAATCAAAGTCAAAAGCCCCGCTTGTCACGCGACGTGACAGATAGGGCGCCAGGAAGGTCAAAGGCTGGCCCACTCGCCACAGCGTCGCACTCCCTTGGACGCATGGCCGTCATGCCGATCCGCGCCAATACCTTGAATCCTAGCCACGGCGCTGACCTTCGCCTGCGCGCTCGCGGTCATTGCGATCGTTGGCACCATTAATGACAAAATCGTGCTATTTTGGTTCGCGAACGGAGGTATCTATGAAGACTTGTGGAATCCTGCTGTTGCTTTTTTCGCTCTCACTTGGTACTTGGATCGCCGTAGACGCGCTGCAAACCATGCAACGGCGAGTCAATGATACAGGTGAAGCAACACAGAGCCTACTGGACCATACCAATCTCGGAACAACCTTCGATATGGCCGCGCCAAATCATGATGAGGATGAAGATCGATTCGACGGCCTTCTAGTTATTGTGGCCGTAGTCTTATTCATTGCGTCAATAGGCGTGATTTCTGCTGGCAAAACACACCACGCGGCGAAGGGGGGTCGATGAATAAAATCATATGGGGAATCCTTGCATCGACGTTTGTCTTTTCGGGATGGTTGCTCTATAAAACCCATGAAATGGACAGAGAGCAAGTGTGCCACGATCTTGATTACAAAATGGCGTGCGCTCAATCATGGCAGGTACATAAACTGAGTTGCGAGAATGGCGCGATATACAGTAACGAGTTTTTTTTACTCCTGAATCAACACATCGACTGGGAGTGTCCTACGATACCGGAAGAGCCGTCACGACCGGGCGAACCAGAAAGCCAGGACACTCCGGTCCACTGAATTTCCCACACAGTGACGCAGCGCAGTGACCCAGAGATTCCCGACGGGCATGGAAACGGCAAGGCGGGCGGCCTGCGCTTAGCATTTGAACTCTGGGTGGCCCATCCTTCCGCCGTTTGGAAGGGTGGGGACTTTGCCTTTCGCTGTGCGACCGTACACGCAACAACGGACGGCGAAAATCTGATTTACCTCGCGGAACAGTTGCCTTGATGTTATGAGCCTCATGGCGCGGCGCTGCGATGGTTGAACATGCTCGTGCAGCTTGCGCAACGCCTTGAATACATCCCTTGACAGGGAAGCCTCCCGTGCAGCAACCTAAATGAGCCTCGATAAGAGGTCCCCCCTTCCGCGTTTTAAAATTCAAACTAATTCATCAATGGAGCGGAAAATGACTACAACTGCATCTACCCAGGTATTAGAATCCCTGCCCGGCTTTGCAGGGGACCATGAAGTTGAGGAGAGCCTGCCGGCACGAGGAAAAAGAGCAAAGCTAAAAGCGAAAGCAAAAGTGAAGCCTCCAACCAAAGTGGAGCGTCAGGAAATGTTGCGCGAACGAATCAAGCATCTGGCGGCAGATTTGGACGTGGCGGGATTTGGAGGTTTGCTGCGAAATCCCGCAGATGTGAAACCGATTGCCCCCGAAACATCCGATGTGAAGACGGGTGGATATATTGCGCACATCGAAGAGGAATTGGGGAGCTACATTCAGCGCGTCTCGATCATCGAAAATTTCTACCAACGTCAACCCTTCGATCATCTTAACGACAAGATTTACCTTCGTCTGATTCGGGATTTCATTTTGAAAGCGGCCATGCCGGAAGCGAAAGTTGCCGCATTGGATGGGCGCGGGGGGCGGCTCAGATCCTTGAAGGAAACCAATGTGAAGTACTCTTTGATTGACGGCTTGCAACGACTTTACTGCTACTGCATTTCCGTTCTTCTGGTCTGGCAGAGAGATAAGTTGATTGCCGATCGCTGCATTACGAATGAGGCTTGGGAGTACCTGAAGGACGCCATCGAAAAATCAGGCGATTCCAGCCATGCCGTGGAAGAAATCCTGAAGAGGAAAACTCGCTATGAGATCTTCTGGAATATCGATTTGGAAGGCTTACTCCACTACATGGTCACTTACAATACGGGGCAACGGCGAATGAGTCTGGAGGTTCAGCTCGAAATCATGCAACGCCCTCTGCTGCAGGCGCTCGAGCATGACGCAAAAATCCCAATCTTTCAGGACAACCAGAATATTCCAGGGAAACAAAAACCCAAAAATGAATTCTCCGCGTCCGACTTGGTTATGGCAACCCGAGCATTCATTGAGTTTAATCCACAAATCAAGAAGCCGGACGAGGCCGAAACCTTGTTGGAGCGCGAAAGAGGATACACCGATATTCAATCCTCGTTCGATGTGGGAGATATCAGGGATGTTGTGGCAACCCTCAAAAAGATCACCATCGAATTGCACCCCAAGCTCATGGAGAAGTATGCGAACAACCCGAACTACAAGTACATTCTTTCCGGCGGCGGCGTTTTCTTGCTTGGTTTCGCGGCTGCTTGCGGGAAAGTCCGGAATATGTTGAATATGACGTCTCTAGAAGGCGCATTTGAGCGCCTATCGAGAGAATTAGAAAAGTCGGATGAGGATCTCTTGAACCTCGAAGAGTATCAAAGAGTTCTGGCCAGCATCAAAACTTCCCGAGGCAAGGCTGTTCGACGGCTCGTTTACGATACCTTTCTGCGCTTCTTCAATATGACGACTCCGACGCTGGACTGGTCAGACACCGCCCGACAGATCAGCCTGTAAGTCAGAGAATAAGCCGGAAGCTGGCACTCTCTCGCATCCAATTAAAATAGCGTCAAGAGGCCCGTTCGCATCGAGGACGGGCTTCTTGTTTTTGATCACTCGTTGGGTGGCAGCGAAGCTTTCTTACATAAAACTAAGAAAGGGATCACGTCGCCAGAAAGAAGTGAGGCTCCGCAAAGGTTTGTCAGAATTTATCCGTGGAATGCCGCAATAACGATAGAAAATCTCAGTTTACCCCTCCCATTCGGTGACGGACGTCACATTTGATTAGTAGTTGAGTACATGCATAGTAATCTGTTATTGAAAAGTATCAGTGTAAAACAATAAATTGTACGGACTCGTGTCGGGGGGCACGTGTGTTCTTCTTTCTATCCCCCCAGGATTAAGTCAGCAATGAAATCAGTATCTCAGGCACTAAGGAGACGAATCGATGTCCACAGGGGCTATCCCAGAGGCCTTACAAGAGAATTATCGCGTTTTGATTGCAAGTTCAGACCCCAAAATGTGGAATCGCGCCGCTTCTGATCGGGGAGGACAGAAAGGAGGATTGATTGAGGAGGTTCCCAGCGGAGCCCAAGCGATGGCCAAATTACGTTTGCTTCCCTTTGATTTATTGATATTGGATCGCCGGCTACCCGATCTGGATGCCGAGGAAGTCGC
>Ga0206831_1245_pt1 | contig 11447 bp, 9 predicted proteins | sample Alteio_BWOrgCont_73_FD_152876 | JGI IMG/M metagenome (GOLD analysis project Ga0206831, IMG submission 152876) | Enriched cells from forest soil in Barre Woods Harvard Forest LTER site, Petersham, Massachusetts, United States -... | ecosystem: Environmental > Terrestrial > Soil > Temperate forest > O...
TATCACCCGCTTTAATATCGGCGACACTCGGCGCTGCTTCAGCGGGGGCTTTGGCATCTGCACTGGCCGCTGCCTCTTTTGGTTCGTCTTTTTGTGCAGCGGCTTTTTGCAGCTCGTCAGGAATTTCGAAATCTTTTCCTTTACCGATTTTTTCAAATAAGGATGAAAGGCCTGCGCTTGCCACCCCGGCTGCAGCGCTCGCCGCTACGGTACCGGTGACGCCATCCAGCATCGCATTATTACCACCACCACCGCCGCCGGAAGCAGGTGCTGCAGCGGGCGCTGCAGTATTGCCTGTTTCACCACTTTGATCATCCGTATTATTCGTGCCATCCGTTTCGGTTTGTGAAGTATTACCCGTTGTTTCACCGGATGATGAGTCGGAAGTTTGTTCTTCCGTATCACTCTTGTCGTCTGTTGAATCAGTATCCGTATCATTATCTGATGCATCACCTGCCGTGCTAGCAGAATCTTTATCTGATTCTGCATCACCAGCAGTCTCTGTTTCAGGAGCATCGCTCGCAGAATCTGTACCGCTGCCAGTTTCAGAAGATGAACCCGAACCGCTGCCACTGCCGGTTTCAGAAGATGAACCCGAACCGCTGCCGCTGCCAGTTTCAGAAGATGAACCGGTGCCGCTACCACTACCGGTTTCAAAAGATGAACCCGAACCGCTGCCGCTGCCGGTTTCAGAAGATGAACCGGTGCCAGTACCACCAGTAGTTGGCGTACCCGTTCCTGTTCCTGTTTCGGTTCCAGTTGTATTGCCGCCGTTTGCGGTACCTGGCGTAGTACCCGTGCCTGTATTATTGCCAGCACCCGCGGCAGGCGTAGTACCAGCACCTGCTTTAGGAGCTGCGGCTGGAGCACCAGGCGCCGCAGGGACTTTCGGAGCTGTCGAACCACCACCGAAATTCAAACCACCACCCGGCAAACCTGGAACTCCAGGCATGCTTGGCATTCCTGGCAGACCTGGAACTCCAGGCATGCTTGGCATTCCTGGAACTCCAGGCATTCCCGAACCTAAACCACCTGGTAGCCCAGAGTTGCCCATGCCCGGGAAATTATTCATGGTCGAAAAATTATTGGATGGATCATTCATCGATGTCGAATTGAAATTGTTGGCGCCCCCACCATCATTGCCCAGATTGTTAGCGCCAGGCCCTTGATCTTTGGGTCCATTATCTTGCGCGGTAGAATTATCTTTATCGCTTGGCGGAGGACTATTTTGGCCTGCAGTCCCTGGATTATTATTATTGGAATTTTGGCCTGCGACCGCGCCCAGGGTTGCCACACTCGCTCCAGCTGAAAGCGCCATTGCCGCAGTCATATAAGCCGATGCTTTGGGATCAACCCCCGTACCACCTTGCAAAAATAGCGGTGCATTACCATCAACCGCCTTCGCGTACATATTAATATTAGTAGGGGTGCTGAGAACGATATCTTTTTGACTGTGGATCACCGTGCCTTTTTGGCCACTGTCGAGCATCAGTTGCTCGCGAGGAAATAAATTGACATTATCGGTTATCACATTAAAAGAAACTTTACCGGCGCTAGAACCTTGGGTTTCTTTTTGCAGTGCAATATATTCACCGGTATTTTTCCACTGATCATCAACCCGTTTGACGATAAAATCTTTTTTGACTTTGAATTCAATATCTTCGGCTTCAATCGTGACTTTGCCGTCTTTATTAACGACAATTGCTGCCTTATCATTGAAGATGGTATAACCACCATCGGCATCCAATTTAAATTTTACTTTGGGATTTTCTAACAGAAAATGGCCGTTACTTTGTTCCTTATCTTTTAATACATCTTTAAATAATTTGCCATGCTTTGCCAATAAACCTTGTTCGCCTTCTCCACTTGGAGCAGCTTTTTCTTCGGCTGTTTCATCTTTTTTGCCGAGTTGTATTTGGTAATTTTCGGAAGTGGAATAAATAAAATGCCGTAACGGATTTCCCTTGCCTCCTTCCTCTGGCCTATAATTGTCATGATCCACATAGGCTGTGTAACTTTTCTCATTTTTATTATTAGCATCATAGTCACTAGGCACGACTCTAAGCAATCCACCCGACTCAGTACCATAGTGCTTAAGTGTACGCTGTTTAAATCTATCTTTTATGAGCGGCCCCTCTGTAACCGTGGGGACTCCGGTTGCTGGATCAAATTTTACTTTATAGAGTTGTCCAATCTTGAGTTGTCTCGCGCCGTTAAGCTCGAGGTTACTTGCGGGAACGCTGATAGGATTGTCTACCTTATTTTTTTCTGGCCCTTCATCAAACAAAAAACCCACATACTGAACTTTCTCATCAGCCACTGAGGTCTCGGAACCACCATATTCGCCTGTCTTGTTAACTGCCCGCATGGTAAAGATTTTGCCGTCGAGATTGGCAAAAGGTGATACAGGCTGCAACACCGGCAATGCCAATTTGTCAAAAGGAATGCAAATAATTTTGGCGCGCAAACGGCTTTGATTTTTATAAAATACGCTCTGGAGCTTATTAGCAAGCGTAGTTCCCCATCCTTCTTCGATGTAATCACTCTCATTCAAAGGTTCGAGGGTAAACTTGATTTCAGCAACTAAGTATTGCGTTACTTTCCGACTAACCGGATCTGTCAGTTTAAATACCTGGCCCACAAATACAGGTATATTGGTATAGGCTTTTAATAAGCTACTATTCCAGTTAACGCTTTGCTCCCAACTTTTTTGCTGCGCATTCGCTTGAGCAGACTTTCCTTCAATGTTGAGAAGCGAAACGCCTTCTGTCACTTTACCTGCTGTCGTTATTTGAGCGGAGTCATCAGGATTAACCGCCCGTACTGCAAAGCGTTTTTTGGGGCGATTGTATATTTTGGGTAAAAATATACCCAATCCGCCATTACGTACCCGGTACTTATCTTTTCTATAGAACTCTGCTGTATATGATTGGCCCATTTGCGCAGCAAGCATATGAACAAGCAACGGATCCTTATCCTCATAATTTTCCGCCCGAATCTGATAGCTAAATTTAAAATCATAACAAGGTGTTTCATGCTCTGGCGTTTGAAACCGTATGGACTGATTAGTAATAATTAGAAGAGTTTTACCGTCTTTATCATGCTCAAAATAAAAAGTAGCACCGACACTTCGGATTAAACGTAAGACTGCACTCCAAACAGATTCTTCCATTTGCAGGTAATACTCTACCGCAAGCGGTTGATCGCTAGCTTTATCAAGCAGAACTTTTACATCAAAATGTTTTTCTTTTTTATAGGCTTCAAAAAAGTCTTTTAATATTTGAGATATGGTTTTCTTTTCGGCCCCAATAACCTTGGAACCAAATTGTTCCGCTAATTCAGCAACCGGCGAAACAAGCAGGACATCCATATCAACAATTTCTTGCTTTTTATCATGGGTGATGAGAGTGCGCCGCATCTCGAAATTTTGAATCACACCATTAATGTAGCGAACAAAAACGTGGGGATTATCTTTCGTGCCGGTTTTAATTTCAATGGCCAAGCCCAGCGTTTTATTGAGTATTAAATCTTCCATAGTGGCCGCTTGTCCCGCTGGCACAGCAAGGCGTAAATTTAATTTGTATTCATAGAGCTCTAAAAAACGTTCGCGCGCGTAATGGTCCCGACTAGTTTCTTCTTCTTCATTTTCACTCGCCGTTAGCCGTGTAAACAATAAATTGGGGTTCTCATCGGATCCCGCCGGTACCCAATTAACAAAAGGTTTACCATTATTAAGCTCAGATTCATAAATATTAAGCCGCAACTGGTAATCTTCAGACTTATAACTATAGCGGTGGTTGGGATCTTTGCCTTTAAACGCTGGATCAATTTCTATCACTGGCCGCGATCGCTCTTCAAATTCGAGCTGCAGCTGTTTCTGAACTTCTTCTGCTACAGCCGGAGCCTGCTGGGTTAATTGCTTAAGAACCTTAACGAAATCCTTGATGTTGGCCTGCAAAGTTTGCGCTAAATTCGGCTGATGAATCGCCGCTACATCATACGCTCCTGGTTGGGCGGGAAGATTATTGCGGGCTAGAAGTCCTGGTTGGACGGGAAACCCACCGCCGACTGGTCCAGGATGAGATGGTTTCAGTGGCTGTAATTCCACATAGCGCGGATCAAATAGCGGATTTTCATCGCCTGGCAGAGGGGTAAAAGGATTATTATTAGCCATATTATTACTAACTCAATATAAAATTAAACAAAATTATCCTACATAATTCTTAAGGAAATATTAAACAGTGATTACTTTATTTTACAACTCAAATTCATGTAGGGGCGGGTCGCGACCCGCCCGTTATTTTATTTTTTTCCACCGCTCAACTCAAAATCAATTTGCCGTTTATCGAGGTCAACCCGGGTAATACGCACCTGAATTTTATCACCTAAACGGTAGGTTTGTCCGGCACGCTGGCCACGCAGCACGTGGTGCACCGCATCATAATCATAATAGTCGCTTTTTAAAGCCGTGATGTGTACCAAACCTTCTACATAAACGTTATCTAACAACACAAAGATACCAAAATTTTTCACGCTGGTGATCATGCCGTTAAAACTTTGCCCGACTTTATTTTGCATGTACTCACATTTGAGCCAATCATTGACATCGCGCGTTGCTTCATCGGCACGCCGCTCGGTGTGCGAACAATGTTCGCCCGATTGTTGCATTTGATTAGCGGTGTGAGGCCAATTGTGTTTACCAAGCACGGCTTTAATCGCGCGATGCACCAGCAAATCCGGATAGCGACGAATCGGTGAAGTGAAATGCGTATAAGCCGCATACGCCAAACCAAAGTGACCAATATTTTCCGGGCTATACACTGCTTGCGACATTGAACGCAGCAATACGGTTTGAATTAAATAATGATCGGGACGGGCATGAATACTCTGCAACAGATGGGCATAATCGGCTGGCTTAGGTGTTTTGCCGCCGTTTAATGTCAAACTAAAGCTGGCTAAAAATTGCCGTAAATCGACCAGTTTTTCTTCCGGCGGGCCGGCGTGATTGCGATACACAATCGGTACTTTAGCGGCATGTAAAAATTCCGCCGCACAGACGTTGGCAGCCAGCATCATTTCTTCAATTAAACGATGCGCTTCATTGCGTTCCACCGGCACAATATTTTCGATTTTTTTATTGCGACCAAACACAATTTTGGTTTCGACTGAATCAAAATCCAAAGCACCGCGTTTTTGACGCTGCACAGCAAACGCTTGATATAAAGTATTTAAATTATCTAACTGCGGCGTAATCGCGGCATATTGCTTGCGGAGTTTTTTATCGCCTAATAAAATTTTGGCGACATTAGTGTAAGTCATGCGCGCTTTGGAATGCATCACTGCCGGATAAAACCGAAACTCGCTCACTTTGCCGGCTTTACTGACTTGCATATCGCAGACCATGCACAAGCGATCGACATTGGGGTTTAAAGAACACAAACCATTGGATAAAACTTCCGGCAACATCGGAATCACGCGACCAGGAAAATATACCGAGTTGCCGCGCTCAAACGCCACTTTATCGAGCGCGGAATTTTCGGATACATAATAACTGACATCAGCAATCGCCACGATTAAACGCCAACCGCCCCCTTTGCGCGGTTCGCAATACACTGCGTCATCGAAATCTTTGGCATCTTCACCATCGATCGTCACCAAAGCCAAATCGCGAATATCTTCGCGATCTTTATACGCTGCCAGTGGAATTTTTTCGTGATAGTGTTCACTTTCTTTGATGACTTCGGGCGGCCATTCATGCGGCAAACCATGACCGCGAATCGCCACTTCAATTTCCATGCCGGGCGCCATATATTTACCGACAATTTCAATAATTTCACCCACCGCTTGACGATGCGCGGTCGGTTGCGAAATAATTTTAACGTTGACGATGTCGCCATCTACCGCATCAAGAGTTTTATCAGCCGGGACCAAAATATCTTGCAAGACTTTTTTATTGCCCGATTCCACCCAACCAATGCCATTATCGCGCCGATATTGCCCCACTACAAATTCGGTATTGCGCTCGAGAATTTCAACGATATTGCCTTCTAGTCGACCGCGTTGATCTTTGCCAATAACGGAGGCGAGTACGCGATCGCCATGAAACACCGCGCGCATTTGCCGCGCACTTAAAAATAAATCATCGCCGCCGGCATCGGGAATTAAAAACCCAAAACCATCTTTGTGCGCCGACACACGGCCGGGAATTAAATTCATCCGCTCCACTAACGCATAAGCACCGCGACGATTTTGCATCAGCTGCCCATCGCGCTGCATCGCTTTCAAGCGGCGCCGTAAAGCTTCTAGAGCATCAGGCTCGGTTAATTTTAATTTGGCAACCAGTTCATCGTAAGATAAAGGTTGTTGCAGCTGAGTTAATAACTCCAAAATATATTCACGACTGGGAATCGGGTTTTCGTATTTTTCAGCTTCACGCGCGGCGTGGGGATCGTTAAGTTTGGTCATTGTTTCTACTGCTAATTTAATAAATATTTTCTTTAATCTTAGGGCGATGTGACAAGCTTACATGAATTCTGTATAGTACTGGGTTTGCTGAACTTTAAAAGGTAGATTTCGCCATGACACATCGAATGTTCAAGTATAGCCTGCTTTTATTAATTTGCTGCCTGTTGGCCGGCTGCGTGACGCCCAAAAACCAATTACCTAAAAATCAGCAATGCGCCGGACTCAAGCGCCAAATGATGCAAACTGCACAAAATAATCCCGATTCTCCCGGAACTGTGATACAATCGAAAAATGATGCTTTACTGCAACAATACCAGGCTTTGGGTTGTGACAGCTAATGGTCATCAAAACTAAAAATGTTAGGGGAGAGATAATGAAATCTTTAGTAAAAATCGCTGCTATCGCTGTATTAGCGATGGGTTTGGCAGCATGTGCTAGCAACAAAGCTAACGAAAACACGGCGGCAGCTCCTGCGGCTCCGGCTGTTACCCAGTCTACTGGTACAACAATGACTGGCCACCACAAACACCATGCCAGCAAGTGCGCTAAAATAAAAGCTCAGTTGCGTAACATGGATCGCCAAGCACCTGGTGCAGCAGCGAAAGTTCAACAGTTGGAAAACCAACTTGAAGCAATGAACTGCGGTGTGAAGTAAATTGTAGTAAAATAAAAGGGCCGGTTAATCACCGGCCTTTTTTGTAGGATTGCTGTCATTCCCGCGAAGGCGGGAATCCAGTTTTTAAAAAAGCGTATTTTAACTCCCTTTATTAAAATTAAAGTTTGAGAAAGATTTTTATTTTGGCCTGGATTCCCGCCTTCGCGGGAATGACGTGACAGCATGGAAACATCTCCCGAAAAAAAATCCTCCCTCCGTTACCTGCTCTTCGCTGCGCTATTAATCGCCGCACTGGTTTTAATCGCCTGGTATTTTTTAGCCCCTGCTTTAGGCTTAGTGATTGGCCTCACGGTCAATGCTTTGAGCATTATCGTTGCAACGTTTATTATTTTGGCTTTAGCGATTGTTTTAATTCCGCTGTTAACGGGATTTATTTTTTTCCTGCTGGGAATTGTGATTTTAGTATGGGCGATTATTGCGATTATTTTATTCCCACTGATTTTCCCGATCATCGTACCGGTATTGATTTTAGCCTTGTTGATTTATTTTATTCGTCGTTGAACCCGCCCTTTTAATAAACGCCTTCACCATATCATTAGCAATATAATTTAATAAAGGCTTACTAACGGCTGAAAATAATTTATTTTTAAAGGCAAAATCGAGCGTAAAATTTACTTTACAAGCGTTATCTTCCAAAGCAATAAATTGCCAATGGCCGCGCAAATATTCAAACGGTCCATCTAATAATTCAATCATTATCGAATCCGGCGGTGTTAACGTATTGCGGGTGGTAAAACTTTTTCGTATTGGGTCTTTGACAATCTCTAAGCTCGCAATCACAACATTATCTTTTTGTTCTTTAATTTTTGCGCTTTTGCAATAAGGCAGAAATTCCGGATACGCTTCGATGCAATTAACTAACTCATACATTTGCTGAGCGGGAATAGGAACGAGAGCGGTGTGTTGAATAAGTGGCATTTTTAAGGCGAGCGGGAATCGCTGCTGTTTATTGTAAAACTTTTTTAATCACCGGGTTAATAATTTGATAGCGGCTTTCTTCTTTTTCAATCACATCTTTTTCAACGAGTCCCGCTATGGCGCCCGAGGTTGAACTCAGCGCCATATTGGTTTTTTTAACCGAGCTGGCTGCCATCAAATAAACTCCCGCCGTTTCTGCAATCAATTTTAAAATCTTCTTTTGCCCCATTGAAAGCAGCATGATTTCAGCGCTTGCGTCACTATACTCTTCCTCGATAACTTGCTGCCAGGCTTTATCTACATCAATAAGGGTTGGTAATTTATCACATTCTGTCCAAATTACATCGCATAGATAATTAACATAATAAGGATGTCGCTCCGACAAAAGCATAATACGCTCAAACACAGCTGCTTCTAAATGTCCTTTCCATTGCTGCTTGGCAGCACGATTAAGATGTTGCTGGTAATGTTCTGCATCCATGCGTTTTAAATGGAGCTTTCTACACAATTTATACAGTGGCCGGCTTTCATTTTCAAACATGCTTAATAATAAAGAACGACTACTGCCTGAAAAAATCAGCGATAAATAACGCATATTTTGTGCGGCATTGCGAATCGCCGCTTCTACCCCTGCACCTTTGGCAATCAGGCCTACAATTTGAAATTCATCTAAAATCATCACCGCGGCTTGTTTCTTTTCGGCTAATAATTTCTCCAATAGCGTCAAGGATTCTTCAACGTTTTTTGCCGGCGAGACATTTTGTTTTTCTGAAACCAATTCTAAATGCGCATGCTCGGTGCCTAAAATTAATTTAGGCGTTAAATTGCTAACATATTTTTTAATTGAGTGTGCCAGCTTTTCAATCGAACCCAAGGCTTTGCCAATTAATTGGCTCACCCCCTCGCGGATTAGTTTTTCAACTTCTTGCTCATCAGTGCAGGTATTAAAATTAAGACTGACCATGGGCAACCCGCTATCTGTCACGGCTTTTTCAGCCAGACTGGATTTGCCAAATCGGCGCGGGGCAGTTAGCAAAGAATGTTTCGCCGCTTTAATATTAGATAATAACCACTTGGTTTCGCTAGTGCGATTACAAAAGGCTTTACCATTAGCTTTGCCTAAAGGGAAATAATCTCGTCCATTCATATACATAAAGCCTTTTGGTTGTTTCTATTTCTTTCGCTTCTATAATTATAGAAGCGAAAGAAATAGAAGTCAAATTAAAGATAAAATAATAGCCCCTGTTGCACAGTCAATTTAAAATGTAATGGGTATAATATGTCATGCCAAAAAAACCGCACACTGATTCGACCATCGCGCTCAACAAAAAAGTGGGGCATGATTATTTTATCGAGCAACGCTTGGAAGCGGGTTTGGTGCTGGAAGGTTGGGAAGTGAAAAGCTTGCGCGTGGGCCGCATTCAATTGGTCGATAGTTATATTATTTTCAAAGACAGCGCCGCGTGGCTCATCGGCACCCAAATCCCGCCCCTGCAAACCACCTGCGCTACGCATGTGAAAATCGATCCACAACGCACCCGCAAATTATTGCTGCACAAAAAAGAAATCAATAAATTAATCGGCTCAAAAGAGCGCGATGGTTATACGATTGTACCCACCAAATTATATTGGAAAAATAATAAAGTCAAAATTGAAATCGCGCTGGCGAAAGGGAAAAAACAACACGACAAACGTGCCAGCGAAAAAGAACGCGATTGGCAACGGGAGAAGCAGCGACTGAATCGGCATGCGGCTTAGGCGTGTCCTAAATAACTTTCAATTCTTTCCCAACTTTGGTAAACGCCGCAATCGCTGCGTCGATTTGCTCAAAGCTATGTGCGGCTGACATTTGCGTGCGGATACGCGCTTTACCTTGCGGCACGACGGGATAAGAAAATCCAACCACGTAGATACCTTCTTGCAGTAAGCGATTAGAAAAATCGCGCGCCAGTTTCGCATCATATAACATCACGGGAATAATCGGATGTTCACCGGGCAATAAATCAAACCCGGCTTTGCTCATGCCCGCACGAAAACGCGCACTGTTAGCGCGCAGCTTATCGAGCAGTTGATGATTGGATGCCAGTAAATCCAGCGTTGCCATCGCCGCACCGGTGATAGAGGGCGCGAGCGCATTGGAAAATAAATACGGTCGCGAACGATTGCGCAACCAACTGATCACTTCTTTTTTACCGCTGGTGTAACCACCGGAAGCACCGCCCAAGGCTTTACCTAAAGTGCCAGTTAAAATATCAATCCGGCCCATTACCTCACAATGCTCGTGTGTACCACGACCATTTTTCCCCATGAAGCCAACGGCGTGTGAATCATCAACCATCACGAGAGCATCATGTTCGTCGGCCAAATCGCAAATTTCTTTTAATTTCGCAATGTAACCATCCATGGAAAATATGCCATCGGTAGCAATTAAACGATAGCGACACTCTTTGGCTTCAATGAGTTTAGCTTTTAAATCGGCCATGTCACTATTTTTATAACGCCAGCGTTTAGCTTTACACAAACGAATGCCATCGATGATGCTGGCGTGATTTAATTCATCGCTGATGATCGCATCTTCTTCACCGAATAAAGTTTCAAACAAACCGCCATTGGCATCAAAGCAAGACGAATACAAAATCGTATCTTCCATGCCGAGAAAGTCGCTGAGTTTTTGCTCGAGTTGCTTATGTAAATCTTGCGTGCCACAAATAAAGCGCACCGACGCCATGCCAAAACCATGCGTATCGAGCGCGTGTTTTGCCGCTGCAATTAAAGTCGGGTGATTAGCTAAGCCTAAATAATTATTGGCGCAAAAATCTAATACCGTGCGGCCATTCACTTGGATTTCCGCGCCTTGCGGGGAAGTGATGTAACGCTCGCTTTTAAATAAACCTTGTGCTTCGAGTTCCGCTAATTGTGCGTTGAGTTGGGTAGTAAATTGAGTTTTCATAAGTTTTAAAGGATTTTAGAGTTGTGAAGAGATTAGGATCGATTTACAATCTTACGTCAAATGACCCGCCGCATATTTATGTAATACACTGGCAGCTAAGGTTTGATAAGGCAATCCTTCATAAACAGCGCGTTGCTTGATAAGTTCCAAATCAGTGCTGGAAAGCCTAATATTAATGCGCGTGTCTTTACGTGAGTAATTAGCAGCCGCTTTTTTTGCAAAAGTTTTTTCTTCTGCCAGATTTTTAACGGTTTTCCACTCGCCACGCTTGTAAGAAGCTAATAAATCCTGCTCTTCAGCATCTAACTTAATCTGTTGTCGTTTAACAGATTTTTTCATGCCAATTTTTTTAGGCTTGGGTTTAGACTTAGGTACTGTCATGAAGGCTTTCTCCTTTATATAAACAAGGCTAGCACAATGTGTGCATTATGGCAACAC
>Ga0206831_1005_pt2 | contig 11341 bp, 9 predicted proteins | sample Alteio_BWOrgCont_73_FD_152876 | JGI IMG/M metagenome (GOLD analysis project Ga0206831, IMG submission 152876) | Enriched cells from forest soil in Barre Woods Harvard Forest LTER site, Petersham, Massachusetts, United States -... | ecosystem: Environmental > Terrestrial > Soil > Temperate forest > O...
GCGTCAGCTTCACCGAGAATTGCGCCGACTTGCCTAGCTCTAACGCATTGCCCGGAGGCGCGACGATTTCGAACGGGATTTTCCTTATGTCGGTCTCGATCTCCTGCACCGGCACTGGCCGCGACTCGAATTTATACGACTTCCCCATCGAATCCCGATGTCCCTCCCGCGCGATGTACAGCACCCAGGGATGGCTTGCGTCGGGCGCTTCGCCGGTGAAGTGCTGGCCCTTGTACTTCTTCTGTTCGAGCGATTCGCCGGTGGCGGGATTGAGCCACTCGACGTCGTAGCCGTGGTTCTCCACCGTCACTTCGACCGGCGGCCCGGGATGTTCGACGTAGTTCAGGTACTCGACGTCTTCGAGCGCGATCGCACGCGTGCCGTCAACATCGAAGTAGGGTTCCAACTCCCAGTGCCGCGTATCCGACATGAAGTCGAACCAATACTTCGCGATGTTCGCATTGCCGCCGCGAAATTCCGGGTACTCGCCATTCATGGTCGCGTTCCACAAATGCTTGGAGTCGGTAACGCCCACGAACGGCACTTGATAGAACTGATGTTCCACCGAACTCACAACATCGTGTGCCGAGGCGCTGTCTCCAGATCCTTCAACGACAAAATCCATCCATCCATCGGCGAGCAGCGGCGAAGATGTCACCTTGGCGCTCGACGATCGGGGGTGCTGATACGGATCTAGCTTCTTCAGATCGAGCCCCAGTTCCTTCAACAGCGCGCGGCCATCGGCGTAATGCTCAAACTCCTCCACCCCTTGCCAGGTGACGTTGAACGCCGCGTAACGCGCCACCACATAGCGAATGAACCGCTCGCGCGCTTGCCAATCGGGACATTGCGCGATGATGGTTTCGGGGTCCGACGCCAGCATCAAATCGATGGTGATCCCGTGCTTGTGGATTTCGGCGATGCGACGGTCGAGTTCGTCAAAATAAGCTGGATTGGGGCGGTCTAGACCTAGATAAACAATTGAGCGATCACTCACCCCGCCCAGGATCGAACCACGAAAATGATTGAATTTGTTTTGGACCGCGACGTTCAGATCTTGCTGAAACTCGGGATAATTTACGAAAGCAAAGCGGTCGGCGATGTAGCCCATCCACAAGTGCGGCTGGATGTTGCCGATGACCACCTGCTGATTATCTGTCGCCCAGTGATGGACGTTCGCGACAATGACATAACCGGGCGCATTGGAAGCAGCAGCGCTGAACATGCCTTCCTTGCCCTCGAAGGATGGAAGGTTGCTGGTGGCTTTATAGGTCCACTGTCCGGCTTCGGTGGGCGTGAAGCGGACGATCATCTTGCGGCCGCTGTCCCAAAAGGCCGGCAGCGCATAGGTGCGGAAGCGCGGCGACTTGAATTCTACGCGTAGCGTGACAGTGACGTAAGGATTGGGATGCGTAGCGAGATCGGCCGCCGACAAATCGAAAGCTATCTCACAGGGCGAATAGGCGGGCGTCCCCTCGCAAGGCGCATCGGCGAAGGCGGCGGTAGCGACGGCAAGTAATAGCAGCGGCAACAAGGCCAGCATCAACTTCAGCGTAACGCAAGTGTGCACCTATCGCGCCTCAATGGCATCTAATTGGTTTAAGGAGGAACGCCCATGAACAGCGTCCATCGCGTGGTGATCCTGGGCGGAGGGTTCGGCGGCCTGTACGCAGCGAAAGCCCTGAGGAACGTGCCAGTGGAGGTAACATTGTTGGACCGCCGCAACTTCCATCTGTTCCAGCCACTGCTCTATCAAGTAGCGACCGGCTCGCTCTCGCCTGGTGAAGTCGCCTCGCCGCTGCGCGCCGTGCTGCACCGCCAGAAGAACACACAAGTGCTGTTGGGCGAAGCTACTTATCTGGATGCCGAGCACCACCGTTTGATTTTGGATGACGGTCAAGCCGTCGAATATGATTCGCTGATTGTCGCCACCGGCTCCACTGATTCGTACTTCGGCCATGACGATTGGCAGCGCAATGCTCCCGGCCTGAAAAGCATCGAGGAAGCCACCGAAATCCGGCACAAAATCTTATACGCGTTCGAGGCGGCTGAACGAGAGCGCGATCCCGAGAAACGGATCGAATGGCTGACGTTCGTGATCGTGGGCGGGGGTCCTACGGGCGTGGAACTCGCGGGCGCCCTGGCCGAGATTGCACACGACACGCTCCGGGACGACTTTCGATCGATCCATCCGCAAGACGCGCGCATTTTCCTGCTGGAAGGCGGCCCGGTGATTCTTCCGTCGTACCCGGCGGATTTGTCGGCTAAGGCCGAAGCAGCGCTGATCAAGCTCAGCGTGACACCTCGAACTGAAGTGTTCGCTACAGATATCGATGACGGCGGAGTGACTATCAAGACCTCCACCGGCCCGGACCGAATATCCGCGCGGACGGTGATCTGGGCGGCCGGCGTGAAGCCGTCACCCTTTGGGGAGGTGTTGGAACATCGCGCTGGCGCGCCGCTCAATAAAAGAGGACAAGTTCTCGTCAAAGACGATTGCAGCGTGGCAGGACATCCGGAGATCTTCGTCATCGGAGACCTGGTGTACCTCGAGCAAGATGGAAAACCGCTGCCGGGCGTAGCGCCGGTCGCCATGCAGCAGGGAAAGTATGTTGCGAAACTGATCGGCGAACGATTGCGCGGCAAGACGCTTCCGCCTTTCCACTATCGCGATAAAGGTACCCTCGCAGTGATCGGGCGCTTCGCCGCGGTAGCCCAAATTGGACCGCTCCACATGTCCGGGCTGCTCGCGTGGCTCACCTGGCTGTTCGTCCACCTTATGTATCTGGTGGAATTCTCGAATCGCGTGATGGTGTTCATCCAGTGGGGATTTCTTTACCTCACGTTCAATCGGGGAGCCCGCCTGATCACGGGACCCGATTCGTCCGGCCGCCCGGCCCCCGCGGAAATTTCGTCCACCCATGTCTTGAAGTAATCCGACTTTGACCCGCTATACTTGCCCGTTATACTTGATCATTGGCGGCAAATTCTCCGACAGATTTCGTCTCAAATACTGAACAGACGCCCACGCCGGCCCCACCAACTCGCAGGGTTTGGCCTCGCCTGCTCGCAGCGATTCTGTGCTTCATAGCGCTCGAAGGCATTCTCTTTCACACGGGACTGTATTCCTCCATCATCGAGCCCGATTCAAGCACCGGTTACATGGAATTGCAGTTGCACAACGAGATTCGCCGGCCGAAGCCCAATCGCAATCAGGTGCTCGCGGTGGGCCATTCGCGCATGTCGCTTCTGCCGCGGGTGGTGAACAAGGAGCACCCCGGAACAGGCTACACTTTCGCCAGCATCGCTTTGGGTGGAACCACCCCGCGCATTTGGTATTACGCGCTACGCGCCCTCGATCCCACGGCCCACACCTATGCCGCGATCGTGATTCCAACCGACGATTTCAACGAGCCCGATACATACGACTATCAATCGGAGCGCGAACCCGACCTGCACTACGTTCTCGCGCGGCTGCACTTGCAGGATTTAACGGAGTTTCCGTGGACCTATCGGAGCGGAAAGTTTCGATGGGTGACCTTTCGGGGAATTCTCCTCAAGGGTTTTGTGTATAAGCGCGATTTTATGGAATTTCTGGATCACCCATTTGCTCGTGTCGCCAAGGCGCGCTACTACTCGACCGATTCCGCCGGCTGGTATTACGGCTACGGCGGGGTCGACACCAGTCTGGCGGGCCTGCAGATCGATTGGCAGCATAGGACCATGCAGTTTCCCGACCGCATTCCGGAAAACCAACGCAAGGAAATCGAGAATGTGGTGTTCCAGAAGCTTCCACAGGACCAAGGCCGCGAAACCGCCTACCTGCGCTATTGGTATGGCAAGATCATCGAGCACTACCGCGGCTCCGGCACTAAACTGATTTTCTTGCGAGTGCCGCGCGCGCCCACTTCTCCACCCGATCCGGCGCCCAAGTTGAACAGCGCCATCCGGCAGATTGCTTCCGAACCGGACGTGATCGTGCTGGACGAATATTTATTCGATCAGCTCGAGCATCCCGATCTTTTCTGGGATGGTCAGCACTTGAACCGCCAGGGGATGGAAGCTTTCTCGCGTGTTCTAGCCACGGAAGTGCGCCGGGTGCTGGGCCCGCCGAAATCGTAGCCCATGCTGTTCAACACGCCGCAGTTCTTCGCTTTTCTGGCCATCGTCCTAATCCTGTTCTACACAGCACCGCGAGCCTGGCGGAAATACATTCTTCTCGCGGCCAGCTACTTTTTCTATATGAGCTTCATTCCGAAGTTCATTCTGCTGCTGCTCTTCCTCACCGCCATTGACTACACGGCGGCGCGCTGGATAGCCCGAACACGCTCGCTGCACCGGCGCAAGGCCGCGTTGGTGATCAGCCTCGCCGCGAATCTCGGACTGCTCGGCTTCTTCAAGTACTACAATTTCTTCGCCGCCAATATTGCGGAACTGTTCCACAAGCCTTCGAACGTATTCGCGCTGAGCATCATTCTTCCGCTCGGTATCAGCTTCCACACGTTCCAGAGCATGTCCTACGTGATTGACGTCTACAACGAGGAGGAGCCGATCACCAATCCAATCGACTACGCGCTGTTCATTTCGTTTTTCCCGCAGCTGGTAGCCGGCCCGATCGTCCGCGCGCGCGAATTTTTTGGCGACCTCTACCATTGGAAGCGCCCGTCTTCCGATGACGTCTTGCGCGGCCTGCTGCTGTTGCTGCTCGGCTTAGCCAAGAAGATGGTGATGGCCGATCAGTTCGCCCAAGTCGCCAACGGCTATTTTCAGAATGTTTCGAAGCAGCCGGGCATGCTGACTGCGTGGTCCGCCACCATCGCCTTCGGTATCCAGATCTACTTCGATTTTTCCGGCTACACCGACATGGCGATCGGCATGGCGAAACTGCTGGGCTTCCACTTTCCGGTGAATTTCCGGCGTCCGTATCTGGCCTCCAGCATCACCGATTTCTGGCATCGCTGGCACATCTCGCTGTCGCGCTGGCTGCGCGATTACCTGTACATCCCGCTGGGCGGCAATCGCCACGGCCGGCTCGAGACGTATCGCAATCTGATGCTCACCATGCTGCTGGGCGGCATGTGGCACGGTGCCAGTTGGAATTTTCTGGTGTGGGGCGGCTATCATGGCGCGCTACTCAGCTTCGAAAGAATGTTCCGCCGCAAGAACGCTCCCGAAGGCCATAAGTGGACGCTCCTGTATCCGCTGCAAGCCGTGATTACTTTCGGCTTGGTGATGATCGGTTGGGTATTCTTCCGCGCGGCGTCGTTTCATGACAGCATGTATGTCCTGCGGCAGCTGTTCTTTGGTCCGCTTGGACCGCAACTGATCCCAATGTGGCAAGTGGATCTGGCCCTGATCACACTTCTGCTGGCGCTGTTCGAGGAGAAGAAGGAGTGGTTCGAGAAAATCGCGATCGGCCCGGCTTGGGCATACGGCGCGGTCTGCGCAATCCTACTGCTCTCGGTGGAACTCATCGGATACACCGAAGCCGCAGTGCCGTTCGTGTATTTTCAGTTTTAGGCGCCCCGCCGCAGCCGTTAGAATCCGGCTGTTAGAATCAAGTCGTGTCCAGCTTCCACGTCCATAATTTCGGATGCCGGGCGTCGCAAGCGGATGGCGCCGCACTCGAATCGGCCCTACTGGCCGAAGGTCTGGTTGCCGCTGCCCATTCATCCGACGCCCAACTGGTCGTGTTGAACACTTGTACGGTCACCGCTTCAGCGGATGAGGATGTGCGTAAGGCCGTCCATCGCGTGCATCGTGAAAATCCCGACGCGCGCATTCTCGTGACGGGTTGCTATGCGCAGCGCGCACCCAAAGAGCTAGCTACACTGCCGGGCGTCAATTGGGTCGTGGGAAATTCGCACAAGGTTCGAATTCCGGAGATCATAAGCGAACCCTATCACGGCCAAATCCATATTGGCGATATCGTCGTTGGAGACATCATGGCCCAGCACGATTTTCTTTCTGCCCCTGTGGAAGACGCCGCGGGCGATCGCACGCGCCCCAACCTCAAAATTCAGGATGGCTGCAACAACCGCTGCTCGTTCTGCATCATTCCGTTCGTCCGTGGACGCAGCCGCAGCGCTCCCGCCGATCGGGTTGTCGAACAGGTGCGCAATCTCGCCGCGCGCTATCGCGAAGTTGTGCTGAGTGGGATCAATCTGGGCCGCTGGGGCCGCGAGCCGGGGAGCTCGATGCGCCTGGCCGATCTCATCCGCCGTCTTTTGGATGAGACCCCAATCGAACGCCTGCGCCTCAGCTCCATCGAGCCGATGGATTGGAGCGACGATCTGCTCGATCTGGCGGCCTCGTCACCGCGCATCGCCAAACACGTACACGCGCCCTTGCAGTCGGGATCGGATCGCGTGCTGCGGCGCATGCATCGCAAATACCGTCCGCGCCATTATGAAGACCGTATCTTGAAGGCTCGCGGCTGGATGCCCGACGCGGCCATCGGCGCCGATGTGATGACCGGCTTTCCCGGCGAGACCGATGCCGAATTCGAAGAGAGCCGTGCGTTCATCGCGAGTCTGCCCTTCACCTACCTACACGTGTTCACTTATTCGGAACGTCCAGGAACCCCGGCCGCCTCGGCCGAGCAAGTGCCGATGGAGGTGCGCCGCGAACGCAACCGGATACTGCGGGATCTGGCCGCTGCGAAGAATCTGGAGTTTCGCCGACGCATGCTGGGCCGAACTCTCTCCGTTGTGACGCTCACAGAAGGCGCTCTCTCGGACAATTTTCTGAAGGTGGAACTCGCTGCACCGCGCCCGGCGAATCAATTGATCGATGTGAAGATCGGCTCCGTCACGGCTGCCGGCCTGCGCGAATCTAGCCCGCTAACCATTCTCTAGAATCGGTGTTTATCGGTGTTCATCTGTGGCTTCACATCTCCCGCCGGTTCTCCAGCGACTTCCCCATCGTCACCTCATCGGCGAATTCCAAATCGCTACCCACCGGGATCCCCATCGCGATGCGCGTCACCTTCACGCCTAGCGGTTTCATCAGCCGCGAAAGATATACCGCCGTCGCTTCGCCTTCCACCGTCGGATTGGTCGCGACGATCAGCTCCTTGATCTCCTCCGACTGCATCCGCTCCACCAGGTTCGTGATGCGCAACTGCTCCGGCCCAATGCCCCGCAGCGGCGAAATCGCGCCGTGCAGCACATGATAGACGCCGTTAAACTGGCGCGTGGTCTCGATAGGCAGCACATTGTGCGGCTCCTCCACCACGCAAATCACGGAATGATCGCGGTGCGGATCACGGCAATAATTGCACACCTCGCCATCGCTGATGTTGTTACAGACGGCGCAAATCCCGAGGTTGTCCTTCACGTCCGTCAGCGCTTGCGCCAGCCGCTCGGCCTCTTCGCGTGGGTTGCGCAACACATGAAAAGCTAAGCGCTGCGCCGACTTTTGCCCGATCCCAGGCAGTCGTTTGAACTCCTGAATCAGACGCGCGAGTGGTTCGGCGAAATCCGGCATCGAGTGGTTGGCCTGAACAGACGGAGGCTAAAACATTCCCGGCGGCAACCCGAGGCCGCCTAGCATTCCGCCCATTTTCTCTTGCGTCGCGTCGTCCACTTTCTTCGAAGCTTCGTTGAAAGCGGCCATCACCATGTCTTGCAGCATCTCGACGTCCCCGGCCACCTCCGGATCGATCTTGACGGCCATCACGTTCTTCTTGCCGTCCATATGTACCGTCACCATGCCGCCGCCGGCCGAGGCATCCACGCGAATCAGCGCGATCTCCTCCTGGATCTTCTTCTGCATCTGCTCGGCCTGTTGGAGCGTGAGATTAGATGGTACGGGCGCACCCAATAGCAGGCACGAGGTAAACACCAGGAGGCTGGTAAGCCGGCGGGTGATCGTAACTATCGCCCTAACCCACATATCCACACTAGATAGATCGGCTGATATCGCCGGAACTCCAACGCGGTCAAGGTGTTTGGAGCGTCGCGACGCACGGTGAACTGAAACTTTTGTTCTTAACGGGATGATAGCATAGGCCGCCACTGGATCGACCGGGAACCAGCGTCCGAGTACCGGTGTCAAACACGGAGAATGCCCGGTCGCTCGGAGGCGTGGAAGATCTCTGCCCTTGCACTGGCGGTGTTTCTGGGTTCGTTTTCTTGCGCGAGTCCACACCCGCGTGGTTCCTTCCGGGTTCTGCCGGCCGAACCAAGCTACGTGATCCATTCGCCGGACGCCGCGGAAACCCCTTTTCCGGAAGTGCTCAGCCGGTACAGCGATGTCGGGCCGCCACAAGGATGGCTGTTGCACTCCTACACAGAGCTGCGCGTGGAGAATGCTTATTATCGCGAGGGGATTCCCAAGCACGGAATCGATGGTTTTATAGGAACACAGAGCGCTGTATATCGAGTTCGCGTGCGGGGGCTACAGCTATTATCAGTGCGGTCGGAGCTAGCGCGGCGCCCCAAGGATCAACTGCCGGTTCAAGACTTGATAGGCCCCGAGCAGCAGCACTATCGCTATTACCGATATTTCTTCCAGATCGTGTTCCGGCGAAAGGCCGATGTTCGTGGCGCGGTTCTGCTGGGAGCGGATTCGTTGGACGAACTGAATCGTCTGGCCGCCGAGCTCCTGGAAGATCCGGATGCGGTTTGCGGCGGCTCGTCGAAGCACTGCGCGGCATTTCCCGAGGCCTGCACGGTGGCGCTTCAAATGGAGATCTCGGTCAATGGTGTTCGCAATGTCGTGGGGTGGGGCAACACCCTGGGCAGCGTCGCGGCGCATCCGAGGATGCTGAAATTGTCGCGCATCGATAATGGTGCTCTGACGTCGGTGGAGATTGATGCGGGCGATCCAAATGCATTGCGCTTACCGTTGTTGCCGGGCGATCGGATCGAATACGAGTAGGCCAGGGTCAATGCGGATAGCCTGCTTGACTTGTACGGTTGAATGACGTACATTGTGGACGTCGCAGCTTCGGACGCTCATGCCGCAACAGACCACCACACGAACCGCCCGCTTGGAGGCTCGAATCACGCGCGACGCTCTAGCTACTGTCCGCCGCGCCGCCGAGATCCAGGGCCGCTCGGTCAGCGATTTTGTTGTTGCCGCCGCTCAAGAGGCGGCGGAAAAGACCGTTACGGAAGTCGAAGTTATTCGGCTTTCCCGTGAGGCACAGGAGAAATTTGCGGCGCTCCTGTTGCGCCCTCCCCCGCTGGCGCCGGCGCTGAAAAAGGCCTTTGAACGCCGCCGCAAGCTAATCGTGGAATAAGCGTGTCGGGGGCGTTTCGCGTCGAGCCCTTATCGACGGATCATTACCGGTCGCAATTTCTCAGTGGCTCGGATGCGCTCGATCGCTACCTTCGTGAGCAAGCCTCGCAGGATGTCAGGCGGCGCATTGCGACGTGTTTCGTTGCGGTGAACGTCACGTCAAAGGATGTGGCCGGGTACTACACTCTTACGGCCACAAGCATTGCCCTGAATGCGCTGTCGCCGGAGATCACCAAGAAACTGCCCCGGTATCTAGTAGTGCCCGCAGCGTTGCTGGGACGGCTCGCCGTGAGCCGTCAATACCAAGGCCATGGACTCGGCGGCATCCTTTTGGCCGATGCATTAAAGCGCATCGCGCGGGCCGAACTCGGTGTCTTTGCCATGCTGGTTGATGCAAAGGACGAGGCCGCCCAACGCTTTTACGAGCGTTACGGGTTCACGCTTTTGCCCGGCGAGGCACGCCGTTTGTGTCTTCCGATTTCTGCGGCACTTCGGCGTATGGCGACTCGGTCATAGGGACGCAAATTTGACCCGCATGCTAGCATGAGAGGTTGTCAGGCTCCGGGCTTCGTGCAACGGATGGCTGTGAACCCCGCCAGGTCCGGAAGGAAGCAACGGTAACGGTTTAATTCGTGTGCCGCGGATCACCCGGGGTCTGGCAAACCCTTTGGGGTTTGGCAGACATCCGCTCATTTTTCCATGTACCAAGTCATCGCCAGGAAATACAGGCCGCAAGCGTTTGCGGAGCTGATCGGCCAGGAGCACGTTCGCACCACGCTCGAAAACGCCATCGCGCAACAGCGCATCGCTCACGGTTACATCTTTTCGGGCCAGCGCGGGACAGGCAAGACCACGGTGGCGCGCATTTTGGCTCGCTGCCTGAACTGCATTGAAGGTCCCACCGCGACACCCTGCGGTGTGTGCGCGAGTTGCCTTGAAATTACGGGCGGGAATTCGCCGGACGTGATCGAGATCGACGCGGCGTCCAACCGCGGCATCAACGAAATGCGCGAGCTGCGCGAGAACGTGCGCTACCGGCCCGCCCGCGATCGCTACAAAGTGTTCATCGTCGATGAAGCGCATCAGATCACGAGTGAAGCCTTCAACGCGCTGCTGAAGACGCTCGAGGAGCCGCCCGAGTGGGCCGTTTTCATCCTGTGCACAACCGAGGCGCACAAGATTCCGACCACCATCGCGTCGCGCTGCCAGCAGTTCAGCTTCCGGTCCGTGGATTTCGCCGAAGTGGTGAAGCGGATGGAGGAGATCTGCGGGAAAGAAGGGATTGAGGCTGATCCCGAGGTTCTGAGCGTGCTCGCGCAGGCCGGCGAAGGCAGCGTTCGCGATTCGTTGTCGGCGCTGGATCAGGCCATCGCGTGCTGCGGCGTGAAGCTGGACGCGGCCGAGGTGCGCGGGATGCTCGGACTGTTCTCGCTCGATTCATTGGGCGAAGTGACGCAGGCGTTGGGGAGCGAAGATTCGCGTAAGATGCTCGATCTGGTAATGGAGCTCGAGCGCAATGGACGCAGCCTGCAACATTTTTGCCGCGAGCTTGCGCGTTATTTCCGGAATCTGCTGGTAGTGAAGGTGGCAGGCGCCGATACTCGGTTGATCGCGGCATCTGGCCGGGAACAGCATCGTCTGGCGGAGGTCGCGCAAGGTTTTTCCGAGGAAGATCTGACACGCTACCTGCAGCTCACGCTGGATCTGTTCAAGGATTTGCAATTTTCCTTGCAGCCGCGCCTGCATTTGGAAATTGGTCTGTTACGGCTGATCCAGGCGGGCAAGCTCCAGCCAATCGAAGAAGCTCTGGCCGATCTCGGCGGGGCTGGCGGCGGCTCGAAACCGGCTCCGATTCGAAAAATTACGCCCCCTCCTCCACCGACAGCCAGCCATCAACAACCAACAACGGCTAATCCGCAATCCCAAATCTCTAATCCCGTTGCCTCCGGCCCCTGGCGCGATCGTCTTCACGCGGCGTTGCTTGAGGCGGGCATGCAGTTCACCGCCGATGCGGTAGAGCATTCGCAAGTGACGGAATCCAACGGCGAGCTGCAATTCGTGACTCCGGAAGAGTTCGGCCTCGCGATGAACGAAA
>Ga0206831_1247_pt1 | contig 11209 bp, 8 predicted proteins | sample Alteio_BWOrgCont_73_FD_152876 | JGI IMG/M metagenome (GOLD analysis project Ga0206831, IMG submission 152876) | Enriched cells from forest soil in Barre Woods Harvard Forest LTER site, Petersham, Massachusetts, United States -... | ecosystem: Environmental > Terrestrial > Soil > Temperate forest > O...
TGGAGTCGATGGATGGGTCTCTTTAGAGGTTTCGCCGCTGCTCGCGTATGACACCGCCAGTAGTCTCGCGGCTGCCAAGAGTCTCAGTGCCCGTGCAGAGCAACCAAACCTTTTCATCAAGATTCCGGGCACCAAGCAAGGTCTGCCGGCAATCGAGGAGGCGATCTTTGCTGGTATCCCGGTCAACGTCACTCTATTGTTCTCGCGCGAACAATACGTGGCGGCCGCCGATGCTTATCTCAGCGGCGTTGAACGGCGTATCGAAGCGGGTCTGAATCCGGTTGTTGGATCCGTTGGCTCTATTTTTATCAGCCGATGGGATGTCGCAGTGGCGGAGAAAGTGCCAGAGTCGTTGCGTGAGCAGCTCGGCATCGCCGTCGCCAAGCGCGCGTATAAGGCATATCGCGAACTGTTGGCCTCCGCGCGCTGGCAGCGGGCTCTCAACTTTGGCGCCAGGCCGCAGCGGTTGCTATGGGCCAGCACGGGAACTAAGGATCCCAAGGCGTCCGACGTGCTTTACGTAAAGGCTCTGGCTGCTCCATTTACGGTGAACACGATGCCGGATGCTACGTTGAAGGCGCTCGCCGATCATGGCGAATTTGGCGCCACATTGCCGGCCGATGGCGGCGACTGCGAGCAAGTCTTGGCGCAGTTCGCCAAGGCCGGAATCGATGTGGATGCGCTGGCTGCCCAGCTCCAGGACGAGGGAGCGAAGTCGTTCGTCAAGTCGTGGAGCGATCTCATGGCGGTGATTGATTCCAAGAGCGCTGCGCTGAAGAAGGCTAGTTAACCAGACTAGCCAAACCAGGGATCTCTCTTCATGAAGGTATTGGTTGTGGATGTGGGTGGCACTCATGTCAAAGTCCTCGCCAGTGGACAAAGCGAGTCGCGCAAGTTTGACTCTGGGCCGGATCTGGTCCCCAAGAGCATGGTGCGCGAAGTCAGGAAGATTACAGGCGACTGGGACTACGACGTCGTATCAGTCGGCTATCCCGGACCGGTGCTCCATAATCGCCCAGTGGCCGAGCCGCACAACTTGGGTTGCGGTTGGGTTGGTTTCAATTTTGAAACTGCATTTGGGCATCCCATCAAGCTGATTAACGACGCGGCCATGCAAGCATTGGGAAGCTACAAGGGCGGCAAAATGCTTTTCCTGGGACTGGGAACGGGCCTCGGATCCACGATGATCGTGGATGGCGTGGTCGAGCCGATGGAACTCGGCCATTTGCCGTACAAAAAGTCCACGTATGAGGATTATATTGGCGAGCGAGGGCTGGAGCGCCGGGGCAAGGACAAGTGGCGGCGGTATGTCGAGGATGTCGTAGCGCGCTTGATCGCCGCGCTCGAACCTGACGACGTGGTTCTGGGCGGCGGAAACGTAAAGCAACTTAAGAGGCTGCCCGCAGGCTGCCGCGCGGGTGACAACGCGAACGCATTTATCGGAGGATTTCGCCTTTGGGAGGGTACTGGTATTCCTCGCAAGCCAATCCCTACAGACAATTCCACAACCGGACAAAAAGGAGCACCACCATGGACACAGTAGCAGCGGAAACAGTAGCATTGGCTGGGACCGATCACCCGCTTACCGCACGGCCGGCATGGAAGAATCTACAGAATCATTTTCAGAAGGTCCGCGAGCTTCATCTTCGGCAGCTATTCGCTTCTGACCCAGAGCGTGGCAAGCGCATGACGCTGGACGCCGAGGGAATCTTTCTCGACTACTCGAAAAACCGCGTCACGGATGAAACCATCCAGCTGCTCCTTCAACTCGCCGAAGAAGCCAGCCTGCGGCAGCGGATCGACGCCATGTTCCGAGGCGACAAGATCAACATCACCGAGAAGCGTGCGGTGCTGCACGTTGCGCTGCGTGCGCCGCGCGGTGCATCCATTTCCGTCGACGGCCACAACGTCGTGCCGGATGTGCATGCGGTGCTGGACAGAATGGCTGACTTCAGCAACCGCGTTCGCACGGGAGCGTGGAAAGGTCACACGGGGAAATCCATTCGGAACTTTGTCAACATTGGCATAGGCGGTTCCGACCTCGGGCCGGTGATGGCGTATGAGGCTCTGAAGCACTATAGCGACCGCGCGCTGACGTTTCGCTTCGTTTCCAACGTCGATGGCACCGACTTCGCCGAAGCCGTCCGAGATCTCGACCCGTCGGAAACGCTCTTCATCGTCTCATCGAAAACCTTTACGACGCTGGAGACGATGACGAATGCCCACACGGCTCGAGCGTGGACGCTGAAAGGTCTGGGCGGCGACGAGAAGTCGGTTGCCAAACACTTTGTAGCCGTTTCGACCAATGCGGCTGAAGTGTCGAAGTTCGGGATCGACACTGCCAACATGTTCGGGTTCTGGGATTGGGTCGGGGGACGTTATTCCATGGACTCGGCAATCGGACTCTCGACGATGCTGGCCATTGGCCCAGACAATTTCCGGGCGATGCTCAGAGGCTTTCACCAAATCGACGAGCACTTCCGCACTGCTCCATTCGAACGCAACCTTCCGGTGCTCATGGGCCTGCTGGGCATCTGGTACAACGATTTCTTCGGCGCCGAAACGGTTGCGGTGTTGCCGTACGAGCAATATTTGAAGCGTTTCCCGGCATACCTACAGCAGCTGACGATGGAAAGCAACGGTAAGCACGTCACTCTGGACGGGACCGTGGTGAACTACGCAACCGGTCCGATTTATTGGGGTGAGCCGGGGACCAACGGCCAACATTCGTTCTATCAGCTCATCCATCAAGGGACCCGGTTGATCCCCTGCGACTTCATCGCTTTTGCAAAGGCGCTCAATCCGCTTGGCCGCCATCACGATATACTCCTCGCGAACGTCTTCGCTCAGACAGAAGCGCTAGCGTTCGGAAAGACCGCGGAGCAGGTCAAAGCCGAGGGCACGCCGGATTGGCTGGTGCCCCATCGCGTCTTTGAAGGCAACCGGCCATCGAACACCATTTTTGCGGACCAGCTCACGCCAGAAGCTTTAGGCAAGCTGGTAGCGCTGTACGAGCACAGTGTGTTCACGCAGGGCACGATCTGGAACATCAATTCGTTCGATCAGTGGGGGGTTGAACTCGGCAAGGCGCTGGCGCAAAAGATCATACCCGAGATCGAAACCCAATCCGAACCAGCGCTCCACCACGACAGCTCGACTAATAACTTAATAAGCCGATATCGGAAGCTCAAGGAGTAAATCTATGCAACTCGGAATGATCGGTCTTGGAAGAATGGGAGCCAACATGGTGCTGCGGCTCCTGAAAGGAGGGCACCAGTGCGTTGTATTTGATCGCACGCCAAAAGCAGTGAATGATTTGGCTCAAAAGAAGGCAACCGGGAGTTCGTCGCCAGCGGACCTCATCGCGAAGCTCGATAAACCACGCGCAATCTGGCTGATGGTGCCGGCCGCTGCGGTGGACCAGACGATTTCCGAGCTGGTCCCCCACCTCGACCCTGACGACATCCTGATAGACGGCGGCAATTCCTACTACATCGACGATATCCGGCGCGCCAAAGAACTCGCGGCGAAGCGTATTCACTACGTCGACGTTGGGACCAGCGGTGGTGTCTGGGGACTGGAACGAGGCTACTGCATGATGATTGGCGGCGAGCCAAACACGGTGAAACATCTCGACCCGATCTTCGCCACGCTCGCCCCGGGTGCAGGCGACATACCGCGTACCGAAGGACGCGAAAAGCTGGACGGCACCGCGGAACAGGGTTATCTGCATTGCGGCCAAAGCGGGGCCGGGCACTTCGTCAAGATGGTCCACAATGGCATCGAGTACGGCCTGATGGCTGCCTACGCCGAAGGTCTCAGCATCCTGCGCGATGCCAATGTGGGAAAGCAGAAAGGCGCCATTGATGCGGAGACAACGCCGTTGCGCGATCCTGAACACTATCAATTCGATCTCAACTTGCGAGACATCGCGGAAGTGTGGCGGCGCGGAAGCGTGATTGCGTCATGGTTGCTGGACCTCACGGCGAGCAGCCTGGTGAAGGATCCCGCTCTCTCGCAGTTCGCCGGACGTGTCTCGGATTCGGGGGAAGGCCGGTGGACCATCAAGGCCGCCATTGACGAGTCTGTCCCCGCGCCTGTTCTTTCCGCGGCCCTCTACGCGCGCTTCACCTCACGAGGCGAAGCGGATTATCAGGACAGACTGCTTTCTGCGATGCGCTTCGCGTTCGGCGGCCACTTGGAGAAGGCTGCCGGCCAATAGAAAAGGAGACTGCGATGAACGATCCCCATTCCGATGCTTTAGTCTTCTTCGGTGCAACCGGCGATCTCGCCTACAAGAAGGTTTTCCCCGCTCTACAGGCCATGGTGAAACGCGGCCATCTGAACGTGCCGGTGATCGGTGTGGCCAAGAGCGATTGGAACCTCGATCAGCTTCGCGAGCGAGCGCGGGACAGTGTCCAGAAACACGGCGGCTTGGATTCCGAGGCGTTCGCAAAGCTCAGCAGCCTACTGCATTACGTGGACGGCGACTACAGCGACCCAGCAACTTTTCAGGCACTCCGCAAAGAATTAAATGGCGCGCAGAGGCCGGCGTTTTACTTGGCCATTCCGCCGCTTTTGTTCGAAACGGTTGTCCAACAGTTGGCTAAGTCGGGCAGTGCGCAGGGTGCTCGAATCATCGTGGAAAAGCCGTTCGGCAATGACCTTGCCTCCGCGCAGGAGCTCAACCGCACTTTGCATTCAGTCTTCCCGGAGTCTGGGATCTTTCGTATTGACCACTATCTTGGCAAGCGACCGGTAAATAATGTAGTGGTGTTTCGATTCGCGAACGCGTTTATGGAGCCGTTCTGGAATCGAAACTACATCGAGAGTGTGCAGATCACCATGGCGGAAGATTTCGGTGTTGAAGGACGCGGGGCTTTCTACGATCAAACCGGGACAATTCGCGACGTGATCCAAAACCATCTCTTCCAGATTTTGTGCAATCTTGCGATGGAGCCTCCGGTCCGCCTCGACAGTGAAACCATTCGCGACGAGAAGGCCAAGGTGCTGAAAGCGATCCCGCCGATCGAGCCGAACAATCTGATCCGGGGGCAGTTCCGCGGCTACCGGCTGGAAAAGGGGGTCGCGCCCAATTCGAACACCGAGACATTCGCGGCTCTCGCACTCAAGGTCGACTCCTGGCGGTGGAACGGCGTGCCATTCTATATTCGCGCCGGGAAGAACATGCCGGTGACCTGTACGGAAGTCGTCGCCCGGTTTCGAAAACCCCCTAGTGTCGTCAGGGACAAAGTTGCCCAGAACTACATGCGGTTCCGCATCAGCCCTGAAATGACAATCGCCTTGGGCGCGAATGTGTTGGGTGCTGGTGAGCAGATGAAAGGCGAAGCGGTTGAGGTGATTGCCAGCAGTCATCCCAGTTCGCAAGAGATGGATGCGTACGAGCGAGTCCTGGGCGATGCCATGGCGGGCGACGCCACTTTGTTTGCGCGAGAGGATTACGTGGAGGAGGCGTGGCGGATCGTGGATCCGATACTGAAAGCTGGTGGTCCGATTTACGAATACGACAAAGGCGCCTGGGGTCCTGCTGAGACTGCCGGGAAGGTTTCACCCCCCGGAGGGTGGCAGAATCCAACCGCCACGGACCTCGAGGACTTTCGAATCGCGCAAGCCAATTGAGATCGACTATGAAGATAGAAGTCTTTGACGACGCCGATGCTGTCGCGCGAGCGGCTGCGTCGACTATTGCTACCGATGCTCGTGCGGCGGTCGCTGCTCGCGGCGTATTTGCCTTTGCCGTGAGCGGTGGCCGCACACCCTGGATTATGCTGCGCGCCTTGGCAAGCAAAGATCTGCCTTGGACTGCCGTCCATATCTTTCAGGTTGACGAGCGTGTCGCTCCTGATGGAGACCCGGATCGAAACCTCACGCATCTGCAAGAAAGTTTGCTGCAGCATATCCCTGTTCGTCCGGAACAAGTCCATGCGATGCCGGTAGGCTCTCCCAATCTGGAGGCTGCGACCGCCCAATATGCGCTCGCACTCCAGGAGGTCGTTGGATCGCCGGCGGTGCTTGATCTGGTCCACCTGGGTCTTGGCCCGGACGGCCACACCGCCTCGCTGGTACCGGGAGATCCAGTGCTCAAAATTACGAACGCCGACGTCGGGGTGACTGGCGTCTATCAGGGCCGCCGCCGAATGACGTTGACGTATCCAGCGCTTAACCGCGCCCGCCGTGTGCTTTGGGTTGTCACTGGGGGCGAGAAAGTGGAAATGCTCCGTCGACTACTCGACGGCGATGAATCCATTCCCGCCGGGCGGGTCAGCAGCGAAGAGGCACTCGTGATCGCCGATCGCGCAGCCGCGAGCACTTTGACCGCTTAACCATTCATGGTAGCCGCGCCTCGGAACTTCCAGGCCAGCTGGGGGACATACTCAAACAAACGATAGCGCACGTCGCTGTTTTCCGCACTTCGCGGACTCCCATTGATGATCGAATGACTGGGACAGAATCGCACTTAAGTCATCCTGAAGAACCGATCAAACCGAATTATCATCAAGGGATGAGATGCGCTGGAGGTCGCTGTTAAAGAGCATGATCGATAAGAGCCCAGTACAGGCGGCCAGGCTACTGGTGTTTGCAGGCACGATGCTTTGTGCATTGAGATGCGTCCAAGGTCAACTGATTTCAAGCGATCCTGAAAAGCCTTTTCAAGCCCCCTCGGGCTTTGCTTCCAAACAGCGTGAGGCCGCGGAGCAGGACCCTCGCACGCATATGGAGGCTGACCATCCGTACACTGTATCCGAGCTGGTGGATCTGGCCGAGCGTCACAATCCCTCTACCCGCGCTTCCTGGGAGAACACTCGGGCCGCAGCCGCACGGCTCGGTATTGCTCGCAGTGATCTGCTGCCGGCCGTGAACGCTGTTGCTCTAACCAACACCACTCGGGAGGGGATACTTTTCGACGACGTTTTCGTGCAGCAGACGCTGGGTATCTTCCAGCCAATGCTTCAGCTGAATTACCTCATCTTCGACTTTGGAGGTCGCTCGGCGCGCATTGACGAAGCCCGACAACAACTGCTCGGTGCAAACCTCACCTTCAACCGTACGTTTCTGGACGTCCTCTTCGAAACGATGCGGCGGTACTACGAATTTCTCAACTCCATGGGCCAAAGAGATGCAGCGCAAGCGAACTTCGACAATGCGGAGACCGTGCGAAATGCCGTCGAGGCCCGTTTGACTGTCGGTCTCGCCACTCTGCCCGATGCTCTGGAGGCGCGGTCCGCGGCAGCGCAGGCCAACTTCACCCTGCAAGCAGCGATCGGCGACGTAGATATCCGACGTGGTGACCTGCTCTCCCTGCTCGGAGCGGCTCCCTCCGACCGCCTTCAAGTTCAACCCCTCGCAGAGATTCCAACACCAGATCACTTGGATACTGACGTGCATGAAGCCACCGAGCGCAGCCTGTCACTTCGGCCCGAGATAGGGGAACAAACTGCGGAGCGCGAGGCAGCTCGCGCTGAGATCCGTGCCGCTCGTTCAGCCTATTTTCCAACCCTTCAGTTCCAGGGCCAGGTAGGAGAGTTCCGTTCTTACGGAAAGCAGGATCTATTTCCCGCAACGTACACCGGGCCGCAGGGGGAATGGAACGTCAATGTGACTCTGGAGTGGGATGTCTTCGACGGAGGCCGGCGTTCCAACCAACTTGCCGAAGCACGCGCCGTTGAGAGAAAGGCACAGGCGCAGATCGATCAGACCCGCGACGATGTAGAGCAGCAGGTCTGGACCGCGTACATAGCTCTGCGCACCGCGTTTTACCAACGCGACGCCGCAGCGGCGCTCCTGACTGCCTCGCAGTCCTCCTACGACGCCGCTCTTAGAGCCTATCAACTAGGTCTGCGCAGTACCGTCGACGTGGTCTCAGCACAACGCACCCTGGCGCAGGCGCGCAGTAGTGATGTCTCCGCACGAACAACGCTTCTGACAGGGCTCGCGGGCTTGGCCTATCGCACAGGCGATCTACTGCAGACAGCATCCCGAAAGTCCCATCCATGAGCAGCCAGGAAAAGACCAGCCCGGAAAAATATCCGTCTCGCCACATCGTTTCTGCGGGCCTCGCCGCGACCCTTGTTTTCGCCTTGACTGGCTGTGCGCGCTCTCCTTCGTTCAACGTACTTGGTTCCTACTTCCCCGGCTGGATTGCCTGCATGGTCGCCGGCATCCTGCTGACTGCTCTCGTTCGGTTCGTACTAAATCGTTTGCAATGGGAGCAACAAGTGCCGGCTCTGCCTTTGTTCTATTTCGCCATGGCACTGCTCATCGCTTGCTTAATCTGGCTGATCGCGTTCGACTAAAACAGAAAGGAGGTTTGTGTGACAGACGACAATCGCAAGGAGCAAGACCAAGCACCGCCTGAGGCTCGCGTGCAGCAAGCCCAACCCTCCGGGCCGCCTCAGGTGGATTCCTCCCAGATTAGACAGAGCGAAGAGCACCAACAGAAAAGTAAGCAACAGCCCGAGCACGAAGAAAATCAGCACGACGAGTCACTCCGTAAGCCGAAACCGATCCTTGGATGGCTTCTCCTCGGCTGTGTCGTGCTGCTTGCTTCGATCGTTGTTCTGATGGCTGTAGGCCGCGCGGTGGAGAATCCCCGTACCGACGACGCCCAGGTCTTAGCAAACTTCATCGGCATGGCGCCTCAGGTGGACGGGCCCATCCTGCAGTTGCCTATTCGGGATAACCAATACGTCAAGGCTGGGGACCTGCTCTTCGTTGTGGACGAGCGGCCTTATCGTTACGCGCTGGAACGCGCGCTCTCGCAGCAGGACGCGCTCGAAGGTCAAATAGAAGATCGTCAACGTTCGATCAACTCGCAGATCAGCGGCGTTCATGTGGCTCAAGCGAACATCGCCAGCAACTACTCCAACCGCGACGCCCTGAACGCGACCATCTCCGAAGCGGAGGCAAACTTAGCCGACTCACGCGCTGCTTTGCTCCGCGCCGAGGCGGATCGCAAGTACGCTGCGGACAATCTGCACCGGCTTGAGCCTCTGCTGGACCAGCAATTTGTGACTGTCGATCAGGTCGAACAGGCGCGAACTCTGCTGGAGACGCGTACGCGCGCCGTCGAGCAGGCTTCAGCGCAGGTCACCCTCAGCGAAGCCCATGTGCGGACCACTCGCTCGCACTATCAACAGTCCGGCGCAGAGGTGGAGCAGAGCGAGGCCCAGCGCGAGCAGGCAGCCAACGGAGTGGAGACGCTGGCCCCACTCACAAATCAGCGTGAGGAGCGAGCCGCCGCAATTCGCACCGCCCGGTACAACCTCAACAACTGCCGCGTGTATGCCCCATTCGATGGCTACATCACCAATCTGACCACCTCCGTGGGTGAGTATGTGCACACCGGCGTTCAGGTCTTCACCATGATCGATTCGCGCGTTTGGTGGGTGGTCGCGAACTTCCGCGAAACCCAATTGAGCCACGTCGCGCTGGGTTCTCAGGCCGACCTCTTCCTCATGTCTCACGAAAACCTTCCTTTACGGGGTGTCGTAGAAAGTATCGGGCACGGCGTGACGCCTGATCCAAGCGTCGCTGGTGTCATTTCGCCGGGTCTTCCCGCCATAGAGCGCTCGCTGAGCTGGGTTCACCTCGCGGCTCGCTACCCGGTACGCATCCGGATCGAATCGCCACCCTCCGGTCTGGTGCGTATCGGCGAGAACGCTGTGGCGGTGGTCCACCCCGTGCAGGGCCCGGCGAGATAGACGTTGCCCGCCTTAGCCCAGCCCGGTCAGCGGCAAACTTTGAAGCAAGCGCCAGGTGCGCCTCCCTCGCCACCCTTCTTACAGTGGTTCGGAAGCTTCCTGCGGGAGGAGCTCAAGCCCTATCCGGGACGCGCTCTTCTCGCTCTTCGCTACGCCGTTGCAGCCACAATCACCATGTTGTTGATCGTGACCTTCCGCCTTCCTGGTGCGGCCGTCGGAGGCTTCTTCTCGCTCCTCCTCTCGCGCGAAGCGCCGATCACCACCTTGCGCGGAGGCATCAGCACCGTTGCCAGCTTTCTTTTCGGCACGGCCTTTTTGCTGACAGGAGCGATCCTGCTGGTGGATTATCCGTTGACGCACTTCCTGTGGGTGATTTTCAGCTTCTTTGTTGCCTTTTACGGCCTCAGCGCCCTGTCCAACTACGGCGCAGGGACAGCCTTCGCAATCGTCATCGTCCTCTCCGTTCCAGCCTGGGATCAAGCAGACCCTCAAGCCGCTATCGTCGTCTCCAACCTTTGGGTTCTCGGCAGTGTGGCGCTTGCGGTCTGCGTAACCATCGTTGTGGAATTCACGTTTTCGCTGTTCGACACGCGTGACGAACTGACTGAGGGCTTAAACCAACGTCTGGAAGCCGCCCGCGTGGTCCTCAATCAAAGCGCCCGGCGCGCCGTCAGCCCTGAAGCCATGGGCAAGCTTGCTCAGTTTGCCATGATCGGTGTCTCACGCCTGAGGCGGCTTGCTGTCAGCGCGAACCCTGCCCGGCACAACATTCCGCGCCTCAGTACCACGGTCTCTGTCGTCGGCAGGCTTGTAGACACCCTCGCGCCCTTCAGGCGTTTCGATACGCTCACCCCAAACGACGCACCTCGCCTCCAGGCCATGGCCGATCAGATCGCGAAGATGCAACAAAAACTTCGCGCCCGCAACGGTGGGCAAACAATCCAGCCTCTCAGCCCCCCCTCTGACGGGCCACTGATCCTGCAGGGCCTCGAACAGACGCTCGAGCTGCTGCGCATGAGTCTCTCCCCCGCGCCTGGGCTATCGTTCACGCTCGATGAAATCAATCCCGCCCCTCCGACAATCCTGAAACCCGATGCTTTCCATAACCCCGAGCATCTGAACTTTGCTCTTCGCGGCTGCCTTGCGGCTACACTCTGCTACTTCATTTTCAACGCCGTCTTCTGGCCCGGACTCAACACCTCGCTATTCACATGCGTTGTCACCGCCGTTACCAGCATCGGCGCCTCACGGCAGAAGCAGTTGCTGCGCTTCTCGGGCGCCCTTTTTGGCGGCGTTGTGCTCGGCATCGGTTCTCAAGTCCTGATCCTGCCCATGCTCGACACCGTCGCGGGTTTCACCGTCATGTTCGCCACCGTAACTTTGCTCGCAGCTTGGATCCTCACCTCGAGTCCGCGCCTTTCCTACTTCGGCAACCAACTCGCCCTGGCGTTTTACCTCATCCAACTTCGAGGCCCATCTCCTCAAAC
>Ga0206831_1248_pt1 | contig 11203 bp, 12 predicted proteins | sample Alteio_BWOrgCont_73_FD_152876 | JGI IMG/M metagenome (GOLD analysis project Ga0206831, IMG submission 152876) | Enriched cells from forest soil in Barre Woods Harvard Forest LTER site, Petersham, Massachusetts, United States -... | ecosystem: Environmental > Terrestrial > Soil > Temperate forest >...
CATGGCATCGCCGGGATGGATCTTATTTTTAATCCCGTCAAGTCCTGCCATTAACATGGCAGCAAAGGCATAATAAGGGTTAGCAGTAGGATCAGGAAAACGTACTTCAATACGCTTACCTTTTGGGCTTGCCACATAAGGAATACGAATCGATGCAGAACGGTTACGCGCTGAATAGGCAAGTAATACCGGTGCTTCAAAGCCAGGAATCAAGCGTTTATAGCTATTCGTTGACGGATTGGTAAAAGCATTCAGTGCTTTCGCATGCTTAATGATACCGCCAATATAATAAAGGCAGGTATCAGACAGTTCGGCATAGGCCTTCCCTGCAAAAAGTGGCGTATCACCTTTCCAAATTGATTGGTGCACATGCATTCCTGAACCATTATCACCGCTGATCGGTTTCGGCATAAAGGTCACCGTTTTCCCATAAGAATGGGCGACATTATGTACAACATATTTATAGCGCTGCACATTATCGGCTGTTTTGACCAATGTATCAAAATCAAAACCCAATTCACACTGCGACGGTGCAACTTCATGATGATGTAAGACAGGCTGTAGCCCCACCATTTTGAGTGTAGTGAGCATTTCAGCACGTAGATCATTGAGCGAATCAACCGGCTGTACAGGGAAATAACCGCCTTTTACTACAGGACGGTGTCCATGATTTGAACTGTCGTATTCTTTTCCTGAATTACACGGAGCCTCTTCAGAATCCAGCTTCACAAAACTATGATGCATAGAGGTTTGAAAACGTACGTCATCAAAAACAAAAAATTCTAACTCTGGTCCAAAGTAAGCACTGGTGCCAACACCTGATTTTGCCAAGTACTGTTCTGCCTTTTTAGCCGTAGAACGTGGATCACGATCATACGCGGCACCTGTTGTTGGCTCAATAATGTCACAGGTAATAACTAATGTTGGCTGTGCAGTAAAAGGATCAACAAATGCCGTGGAAGGATCAGGCATCAATATCATGTCTGATTCATTAATTTCCTTCCAGCCGCCGATTGATGAACCATCAAACATTACCCCGTCAACAAAAGTATTTTCAGTAACTTTTTCAGCTAGATAAGCAGTGTGATGCCATTTGCCCTTGGGATCAGTGAAGCGAAAATCGACAAATTCGATATCATGCTCTTTTATCAGATTAAAAACAGCCGTACTACCGACCATGATTTCCTCCATATTTATTAGGTTGCTTTTCTCATAGTGTAAGTTTTCAATTTAGGCAAGTTCATTTTGTTGATTAATCTTATGAATACTGTATTAATATAACCGCGCACAGCTATAAATATTTTATAGCATTATTTGAACATCCATAGAGGGTATTTCAATCAAAATGACATTAGATTGCTCTGCACTGTAATATTTCGTAACAAAGTGTGATTTGCCTAATTTTGGTAGGCTTGTTACTATTATGATCAGTAGGTTTTTGCCTATGATGACTTAGGTATCAATCTAATTTAAGTAAGCGCAGGAGATTTTTAGTGTATAATTATCAATGTACCCTCAGCAGTCAGGTCAGTTGTTTCGGAGTTGGCCTACATACGGGGCTGACTATTTCCATGACACTCTATCCAGCAGAGGTTGATAGTGGCATTAGCTTCAGGCGCAAAGATATAGCTGGCAAACCACTCATTAAAGCTGATTATCGCTATGTATCAAATACGTTGCTTGGTACTACCGTCTCTAATAAAGAGGGAGTAAAAGTAGGCACGATTGAGCATTTAATGGCCGCATTATGGGGTTGCAACATTGATAATGTCATCATCGAACTAGATGGCCCTGAAGTGCCTATTATGGATGGAAGCTCAGAACCATTTGTATTTCTGATCGAATGTGCAGGAATTGCCGTACAGCATAAAACGCGTAAAATCATTGAAGTCCTGAAAAAAGTTGATATTAGCGAAGGTGATGCTTACGCCTCTATTGATACGGCAGATGGTTTTTCAGTAAGCCTAGAAATTAATTTTGATGATGAAGTTATTTCCAAACAAAGCTGTAGATTTGATTCTCGGGATTTATCCTTTAAAACTGATTTATGCCGTGCCCGTACCTTTGGTTTTGCACATGAAATTGATAAATTACGCAGCCTTGGACTAGGACGTGGCGGCTCACTAGATAATGCTATTATTGTCAGTGGCAATACGATCCTGAATGAAGGGGGATTGCGCTATAGCGATGAATTTGTACGTCACAAGGTGTTGGACTGTATTGGTGACTTTTACCTAGCAGGGGCACATGTAAAAGGACATTTTCATGGCGTCCGCTCTGGCCACGCAATCAATAATCGCTTACTTCGGAAATTTTTTGCTGATAAAGATGCCTGGCAAATTACACAGCCTACCGAGATGCGAATTGCTGTGTAATGCAAAAAATTACATTCTTTAAAAAGAATCCTTGATTTTCTTACCAATCTTAGCTAAGAAGGTCGTGCTTTTGGCATTTTACTACAAGAGTATCCATGACCCCTTCGTCTAAGGGTTAGGACACCACCCTTTCACGGTGGTAATACGGGTTCGAATCCCGTAGGGGTCACCATCTCTACAGTATATAAAACAATAGTTTACCGAAATTATAGAAAATCCTAAAACGGTTTTCGGTAATATTTCGGTAATATCCGTGCGTGGATTTACATGCACTTATCTAATATCTTCCCCCTAATAAATTCGGTATTACTTTGTTGAAAGCAGAAAATGCTGAAATACGACACGGATAATGCAAAGTTATTGATCACGTGTCTTTAATATAAATTTTGCTGACAGTTGCGCCGCTGTCTTACCGTAATGCTCCCCTGCTACGGGATAACACCAATCTGGCCAGATTTGTGCAAACGGCACTAACGCAAAAGCGCGTTCAAGCAACATAGAATGTGGTATCCTCAGATGCCTCAGAGTAACCACTTCATTACCATAGGCCAAAATATCAATATCGATTTCACGCGGTGACCAGCGGCCACGATCTTGTCTTCCTAGTGTTTCTTCAATATGTTTGATGGCAATAAGTAAGTTTTCAGGATTATAACTAGTAGCCCCTGAAAGCGCCCTATTAAGATAGGGCATATTCCATTCATCCGGGGCATTCGGTAGTAATAACGCTTCCGTTTCATAGCATGACGATAGAACGATATTCGTTATAACCTTGCCATCTTCGAGCATGGTTTTTGCCTGATCTAGGTATGACTCTCTGTCACCTACATTGCTTCCCAGCCCTAAAACGACTTTCATGTTACATATCACCATATGAAAAGCTAGTAGGCCCTTCCATATCTTTAATAGGGGGATTGCACTTCACTATTTTCAACCATAACTTTATAGACGGATCAATTGAGCTACGCAAGTGTGTATGGAGTTGGAAACAAACATACTCTAAAAGCCGAAATTCCTTATTGCGACAATATTCTTGTACCTGTTGTACAATTTTATCGTAACATATTGTATCATCAAGCTTGTCATTTAAACAAGATGGTGGTAGGGTAGGAAAAAAAACTCTTAGATACAAATGCACGCTTTGTGGAACCTTACGTTCTTCCTCCGTTACACCCAGTGACAGCATTAAATGTAGCCTGTCCAGTGCAAGTATAGCAGGATAACAATGATTGCAATCATTTGCATCTGAGAATGGATGGTCCATAAATTTTAACCCTTATAACATCAACGGATGTAGTAATGACGACGAATTTTGCTTATGTAAAAAATGATTTTTATCCGAAAGACCAAGCGTGTATTTCTATAGAAGAACGGGGTTTTAAATTTGGTGACGGTGTCTTTGAAACAATTCGCGTCTACAGTTCTATTCCATACCAGTGGGACTTGCATCTTGCAAGGTTAAAAGAAGGAATTGATGCTCTTAAGATTAACGCTGATTTATCAGGATTACATGCATTATGCCGCCAGCTGATACAAAAAAATGCCGTAGAAAATGGCTTGTTGCGTCTTTCGCTCAGTCGCGGTATTGGCAGTGATGGCTATTTACCGGTAGGCACAGCAGCCTATGAATCAACATTGGTGATTGAAACCTTGCCTTTACCTAATGCCCCACAAGAACCTGTTGATTTATGGATTAGTGGGTACCAAAAAATTTCTGCTAAAGCTTTACCTGTACAAGTAAAATTAATGCAAGGAATGAACTCTATTCTTGCACGGATGGAAGCAGCTGAGCATAATTGCTTTGATGCGCTGATGCTCGGTGACCGTGCACAAATTTGTGAATGCAGCTCTAGTAATATTTTCTGGTACCGTGACAACACCTTGTTTACTCCCTCCCATATGTCTGGAATTATGGCTGGCACCACCAGAGAAGCAATCATACGGCTATTTCCCAAAGTAAAAGAAGGCTTATTTCTACTAAAAGAACTCCATTTAGCCGATGAGGTGTTTTTGACCAATGCTGCTTATCAAATCATTCCTGTACGGTCTTTATCTCCTATGAAATTGACCTGGGATAGTTTTGCTATCAGCAGCAAAGTACAAAAATTACTGGAACAAGATATCCATACCTATGCTGCTAAGAAAAAAGCAGCGTAATGGCTGACTTTTAGGGTAAACAGGTGCAAACATCTATTGACTGGATTGACCCACTAACACTTGTTACGGCCATTGCAGAAACAGAGCGTTTTTTTGTATTACTCTATTCAGGAATGCGTAGTGATTATACTGGGCGTTATTCATACTTAGCACTGCGTCCTGAAGAGCATATTACTGGGAATGATTTCACAGCTTTGGCAGCAGCATTAACCGTACAAGCACCAACGCTTCATGATCGTTGGTTTGGTTATTTAGGCTATGGCCTCGGACATAGCCTAGAAACACTTCCTCCCTCTATACCATCATCAATCACACCCCCCCCTCTATGGATGATACGCTACCGCCTGGTGCTGGTGTTTGATCACGATAAACATCACATAACGGTTTTCGCTAAAAACAAGAGGGAATTACACTACTTACCTGTAGTTTCTAATAGCGTTTCTCCTACTAAAATTCCTCATATTATAACGCTGTCCTCCAATATGAGTAAGGCTGCTTATTTAGACAGGCTAGCTATTATCAAGCAAGCCATTAACAATGGGGAACTATATCAAGCCAATCTAACGCGTAAATTTTTTGGTACCATCAAGTATGCAGACCCAATAGGATTATTTAAGGCAATCTGCGCTATTAGCCCTGCCCCCTATAGCGCCTTATTGCGCTATGATAATAGCACCCTCATTTCCTCAAGCCCTGAACAGTTTATTCACTTAGACAACAATGAAGCCGTATCACGCCCCATCAAAGGTTCCGCTCCGCGTTTTATCGATAGTAAACAGGATGCGCAAAGCAAAGCCGCACTGATAGAGAGCGAAAAAAACCGTGCTGAAAATTTAATGATTGTAGATTTAATGCGCAATGACTTAGCACGAAGCTGTATCCCCGGATCGGTAAAGGTCAGCAGTTTGTTTGATTGTACCAGCTATGCAACTATTCACCATCTTTCTTCTACGGTTACCGGGACAAAACGCTCTGATCTTACTGCTCTTGATCTGATTAAAGGCTGTTTTCCTCCTGGTTCCATGACCGGCACACCGAAGATTAAAGCAATGGAATTATGTGCGCAGTTGGAAGCGCAAGAACGTGGTATCTATAGTGGCTGCCTAGGGTGGATGGAACGGAACACAGCAGATCTTTCCGTAGTAATTCGTACGTTAATTTTGCAGGATAATAAATATGAATTTCAAGTAGGGGGCGCCATTGTTGCTGATTCTGTGGCAGAAGAAGAATGGCAGGAAACCCTGACTAAGGCAAAAGCGATCGCTAATGTATTAGGAATATCACAAGCAGCGTTGGAAGCTCTTTAGCTGTTCTAAGTGCGCCGTCCGCACACTCCACCAAGCGGTTCCCCAGCCAGTATATGGACATGAAAATGGAAAACAGTTTGTCCCGCATCTGCACCATTATTTGTGACCAATCGAAAACCATTTTTATCTACACCTAAATGCTTAGCAACACGCTGTACGCTCTGAAAAAATTTCCCGATAGCTTCCACTGGGGCTGTTTCCGTAAAATGCTGAAATGAACTATACTCCCCTTTGGGAACAACAATGACATGCACAGGCGCAGAAGGACTGCTATCGTTAAAAGCCAGTACAGTATCATCTTCATAGACTTTTGCGGCAGGAATATCACCGCTTAGGATACGTGCGAACACATTGCTATTATCATACATACGATACTCACTATTAATTTGCGTTCAAAGCGTCACGCAGGCTGCACGCCTCAACGGCGCTAGTCCTCGCTTTGCTCGTCCAGTAATGGACATAATGATAAAGAAATAGTATCATTCCTTTTTCCGTGATTTTTTCTCATCAATACCTGATGTCCCTTTGCGCTGGGTCAGTTCTGCTAACACCTCATTGGGGTGAATATTTTGATCAGCCCATAATACCAGTAAATGAAACAATAAATCTGCACTTTCTGTAATTAATTCATTTTTATCGCGCGTTACTGCTGCAATGACCGCTTCTGTTGCTTCTTCGCCTACTTTCTGGGCAATTTTTTTGGTACCACGCTCAAAGAGTTTAGCCGTATACGAGGTGGTACTATCAGTACCTTTGCGACTTTTGATCAGTTCATAAAGAGAATTTAGGACGATATCGGTCATAATCTGACAGCTACTCCAGCATCATGCATGGTTTGTTTGACTTGTTTGATGGTCAGCAAGCCAAAATGAAAAATAGAAGCAGCAAGCACCGCCGATGCGTGGCCTTGCTTGACCCCTTCAACAAAATGATCAGCCGTTCCTACACCGCCTGAGGCAATGACAGGGACCGAAACACTATCTGCCACTGTCCGCGTTAGCCCAATATTAAAGCCCTGTTTGGTACCGTCACGATCCATTGATGTCAGCAATATCTCACCAGCACCATAACTTACCATTCTTTTTGCCCAATCTACCGCATTAATACCAGTAGGATTGCGGCCACCATGCGTAAAGATTTCATAATGATCTGGCCCTACCGCTTTTGCATCAATCGCTACAACAATACATTGTGCGCCAAATTTCTCAGCCGCCTCTTTGACAAATTCAGGATGTTTGACCGCGGCAGAATTAATCGATACCTTATCCGCCCCTGCTAACAATAATTTTCGTATATCCTCAATAGTGCGCACCCCACCACCAACCGTCAATGGCATAAAACATTGCTCAGCAACAGCCGTTATTGTATCATAAAGGATTGAGCGATTATCGCTAGTGGCTGAAATATCTAAAAAACATAACTCATCAGCACCTTGCGCATCATAGGTTCTGGCTTGCTCCACCGGATCCCCAGCATCCTTTAGGCCAAGAAAGTTAATACCCTTAACTACCCTGCCATTATTGACATCAAGACATGGAATGACACGTACTTTAAGCATGTGTTGTTTCTCCATTGGCTATAGCAAGGGCAGCATATGCATCAATTCTGCCATCATAAAGCGAGCGCCCAAGAATAACCCCCTGAACACCAGCTGGTTCGAGTGCCTTAATACGTACCACATCGTCTAAACATGACATGCCCCCTGAGGCAATAACTGGTGTATTAATATGCCGTGCCAGCCTTTCTGTACCGCTTAGATCCGGTCCACCAAGCAATCCATCACGGTTAATATCCGTATAAATAATTGCTGCTACTCCTGCATCTTCAAATTGCAGCGCCAAATCTACAACCGATAATTCAGATGTTTCTGCCCATCCTTCTACTGCTACTTTACCACCACGACCATCAATACCGACAGCAATTTTATCAGGAAATGCACGGCACGCAGCACGTACCAGTTCAGGATTACGCAATGCTATAGTCCCCAAAATTACCCTTGATAATCCTGCTTCTAACCATAGTTCAATAGTAGCCATATCACGGATACCGCCTCCTAACTGTGCTGGAATCCTAATAGCAGCGAGAATGGATTTGACTGCTGCGCTATTGACCGGTCGCCCTTCAAAAGCGCCATTTAAATCAACAATATGCAACCAGTGAAATCCTGCCTCCTGAAATGACAGTGCTTGTGCGGCAGGATTTTCGGAAAAAACTGTAGCCTGCGCCATGTCGCCTTTTAATAACCTGACACAATTGCCGTCTTTTAAATCAATAGCGGGGTAAAGAATCATGAACGAATTGCCTGTGAAATTAGAAAAATGACGATAGCATAGTGATGAGGAGTAATCATATTTACTAACATCTTATCCAAACCGTCCCGTAATATAATCCTGCGTTTGCTGCATTTTAGGATTAGTGAAAATCTGACTGGTATCGCCATATTCAATAATTTTACCAAGATGAAAGAAGGCAGTGCGTTCTGATATACGAGCAGCCTGTTGCATAGAATGGGTGACGATAACAATAGTAAATTGTTGTTTCAAATCATCAATGAGCCCTTCAATACGGGCTGTAGCAATTGGGTCAAGAGCAGAACAAGGCTCATCCATCAAAATCACTTCTGGGTTAATAGCCGTCGCACGGGCAATGCATAAACGCTGCTGCTGCCCACCTGATAATGCAATAGCTGATGATTGCAGACGATCCTTAACTTCTTCCCAAAGACCTGCTTTTTGCAAGCTGGTTTCAACAATAATATCCATATCGGCTTTTGTAGCAGCAATCCCATGAATACGCGGAGCATAAGCGATATTTTCATAAATCGATTTAGGAAATGGGTTAGGTTTTTGAAAAACCATACCAATTTTTGCACGCAGCTCCACCACATCCACACTGGGAGCATGGATATTGTCACCACTGATTAAAATATTGCCTTCAATGCGGCAATGCGGAATCAAATCATTCATTCGATTAATACAACGAATAAAGGAGGACTTACCACAACCTGATGGTCCGATAAGAGCAGTGACCGCGTGTTCTTCAATATCAAGAGTAATATCAAAAAGCGCCTGTTTCTCAGCATAAAACAGATTAACATCCTGAGCCGAAATTTTGGCATTCTTAGCTATTTTGTGCATATCCCATACCTTTTTACCATCGATGTTCAAATTTCTTGCGCAAATAGACAGCAAGTGCATTGATCAGCATAAGCAATAGTAATAACATCATAATTGCTGCCGAGGTTTTTTCAGCAAATCCCACTTCAGGATTGTCTGACCATAAATAAATCTGTACCGGCATAACCGTTGCTGAGTCTAACATGTGATGCGGCACATCTGCAACAAAGGCAATCATACCAATCATAATCAATGGCGCTGTTTCACCAAGTGCCCGCGCTACTGCTAAAATAGTACCCGTCATAATACCGGGCATTGCTAGCGGCACGGTAAAGGCCATAACAACCTGTAACGGTGATACCCCAAGCGCAAGCGCCCCTTGTTTGATCGAAGGAGGTACGGCCTTGAGTGATTGTCGCGTAGTAATAACAATAGTAGGCAGCACCATTAGCGCCAAGGTCAATCCTCCAACCAGTGATGATGAACGAGGCAATCCAGCCATCCCCAGATAGACAGACAGCCCCAGCAGTCCAAAGACAATCGAAGGAACGGCTGCCAAATTATTAATATTCACCTCAATAAAATCCGTCAAAGCATTTTTCGGAGCAAATTCTTCAAGGTAAATCGCTGATAATACGGCAAGTGGGAAAGCCAGTGCCATACAGACTATAATCGTAAAAAGTGAGCCAACAATACTACCGGCAATACCTGCCTGCTCTGGTTCACGTGAATCGCCATGCGTAAAAAAAGAAATATTAAACGAAGAACGTATAGCCTTTTCTTGTTTTAGAGTATCAAGCCACGCCAATTGCTTGTTTTTAATTTTGCGCTGGCTTTCAGGGACAACACGACTAATACGTCCTTTTTCTACCATATCAACAATACTGGCAGCAGTCACCCATACCTCATGTTCACCGCCAACCATTGCCGGATGGTGCTGTACAATAGTACGAAGCTCTGAATCTGCCGCTTTACTGAGCAGTGCATAAAGCTGAAAAATTTCCTTGGTGCTTTTGGCAGCAGGGAAATGTTTTTTAAGCGCATTATGAATGATTGTCGTATAATTTGCCGTATTAATATCACTTGCCGCTATTGTAACCGTAACCGGCAAACGAATTTCAGTGCGCCAAAATGCCGTATAACCCTGACTAATAATAGACCCTAGCAATAACACAAGAAATGCACAGGACAATAAAATAGCCCCCAACCCATAAAATTTAAGACGCCGCTCTGCATTGTAGCGTTTTCGTAAACGTTTTGAGTTAGTGATGTCATTCATCAGATTAGTACTTAATTATTGACGGCCCCTTAGAGCCTATGAGTAATCTACCCGGCCCTTATAACATTGGAAAAGATCTCTGTCTAGATTCTTGACGAGAGAAGCCCTCTCTCTATAAGGGAACGCCCAAATTCAGTAATTTTTTCAGAATATCATAATAGAAATATTGACAAAAGCACAGATAAATTCTAAAGGGTACTTCCCGATAACAAAATTTGCTTGGGGGTATGTGTATGAATAACGATGCTAAGCCTCCATCACCTGAAGGTTTGGAAACACGCATAAAACATGCGCGCAGACAAGCAAACAGCGAGGGAAAACAAGTAGAGTCCAACCTATCAACAGCATTTGCGGTAGGTACGGATTTGGTGGCAGGGGTAGCCGTTGGTACATTTATTGGTTATTATCTCGATAAATGGCTTAATACTACACCGCTGTTTTTTCTCATTTGTTTTTTTCTGGGGGCAATTGCAGGTGGGTATAATATCTATCGCTCAGTACAAAAAGATTCTATAGAAAACGATAAGCAGTAATATAAAATAGTTTTACCATGGCACAACCGCATAGCCCTCTTCATCAGTTCGAAATCCACCAGCTCATTCCTATACATATAGGTGGGTATGATATTAGTTTTACTAATTCATCCTTATTCATGGTTATTGCTACACTGCTTGTTAGCCTGTTCTTTATTAGTGCCATGCGCAGCAGAGCTCTGGTGCCAGGCCGCATGCAGGGGCTAGCAGAAGTTGGCTACCAATTTGTTGCTGATGTCGTGAAAGACAATGTTGGCAGTGAAGGACGCAAATATTTTCCTTTTGTTTTCAGTATCTTTATGTTTGTACTGATAGCAAATTTGCTTGGTATGTTACCTTATAGCTTTACCGTTACCAGCCATATTATTGTTACCTTTGCCTTAGCAATTCTTATTTTTGTAGGCGTAACTATTATTGGCTTTGCTAGGCATGGCTT
>Ga0206831_1249_pt1 | contig 11134 bp, 8 predicted proteins | sample Alteio_BWOrgCont_73_FD_152876 | JGI IMG/M metagenome (GOLD analysis project Ga0206831, IMG submission 152876) | Enriched cells from forest soil in Barre Woods Harvard Forest LTER site, Petersham, Massachusetts, United States -... | ecosystem: Environmental > Terrestrial > Soil > Temperate forest > O...
GACTGGACCGTAAGCAGGGTGGACGGCAATACCGTCCGCTAGCGGGGCCACCGACGGCTGCGGTCCATGGACGAAGTATTTTCTCCTCCCAAGGCGGCGATCATCTCAACTTCGTTTTGACATTCCGCGTTGTTGCGTGATTCTTACTCAAGTATGGATTTGATCGCTGAGGCCGGCTTGAAAGGGGATGAAGTCCTTTTTCTTGCCCTCACGATCGCTGTGGCTGCGATTGCCACGCTGGCCGTTTGCATCGCCTGCTTCCTTTGGTTTCGGCGGGAGCAACGCCGGTGGCAGAAAAAAATCCTCCGGGCCATCTCGGAATCGGGACGCAATCCCGAGGATTTGATCGTTACCGGCCGGGACGCCATGACCTACGGTGAGCTGATCGCGCAATTCAAAGTCAATCATGGCAAGCAGGTTGTCTCAGTCTTGGAATCGGACGGAAAGCGGTTCATCCATGTCGTGGGTGAATTAACGCCAATCGAGCGGACCAAAATGGTGCGCTATTTGAAGTCCGAAGGCTTCATGTCCTAAGCTCAGCTTGGTTGCGATTCTGTAACCCGCCGGCCCCTTGCGAAGCCGTCTCACTCGACGGATATTGAGGCCAATTCAAAGGAATAATTATGCTTTGGCTGCTTATAATTGGTGTGACGATGCTCCTCTCATTTGGAGCGATGGCTTATCTCAAGAGCGAATTCGCGAAAGCGAGCCAGGTGCCGGTGGCTTCCGGCTTGACCGGAGCGCATCCTGCAATCGGCAGGGATCAACGATGTCGTGATCGAGGAAGGCGAGGGATTCCTCGGCGACCACTACGACCCGATCAACAAGAAACTGGTGCTCTCGCCGGAGAATTATGAGGGCTCCTCCGCTGCGAATGTCGGGGTGGCGGCGCACGAGTGCGGCCACGCCTTGCAGCACCAGCAACACTACGCCCCGCTCGAGATACGGATGGGCTCGGTTTACGCCACGACCTTTGCCAGCAACGCGGTTTTTTACGTCATGCTGGCCTCGCTGTTTTTCCACCTGATCAGCACCTACGTGGCCATCTGGATCATCGCGCTCTGCTTCGGCATCATCATGCTTTTCAACCTGATTACGTTGCCGGTGGAATACGATGCCAGCGCGCGGGCGAAGGTGGTCTTGCAGCAACTCGGGATCGTGCGCGCCGGGCCGGAAGCGGCGGCGGTGAATGCCGCCTTGATAAAACCCTCAAAATCGGTCACTTCAGGGAAGAGCGACAAATCCACCGTCCGGTTATCCGCCGTTACCTGTGGCTTGATGACCAGGCGCACACCCACGTTGCGTCGTTTGAAGTCGGTAGGCGTGGTGGCAATGACGGTAGGAGGGGTGAATTGGAGGGTTGTCGTCACTGTCGTTCCCGTCGTCGTTTGCGTAACCAACTCGGGCGGGTCAAACGAAATGGGATATGGGAACACACGCACCGCTTCGAGCACGCCTTGTTCACCACTCTTGGTCAGCACGGTTGGCTCCGAGAGAAGATCAAAGCTCTTCTTTTGCGAAAGCGCAGTCACGACCAGGTTATATTGGACCGCGCTCATGAACCCCCGGATGGCAAGCGTATTGGGCGTGATCGTCTGAGGACTGATCAGCTGATCGATGCCGTTCGGCGAGAAGCCCAATGATCCCGCCAATTGCGTGGCAAACTGGGGGGTGACGGGATTACCAAACTGATCAGCTTTGGCACCGAAAAAATTAACCGCTGTATTAAACGTCAGGTCGTTGAGGTCCGTCTGGTTGATTTCCACAAACTTGGTAGCGATCCGGACCATGAGCGTGGGCGCCTGCCCGGCATTCACCAGCTCTTCCACTAATTCCATCTGGTCGGCCGTATCCACGACAGTCAATTGCCCGGTTGTAGGAGTGTAAACCGCGCTGGCTCCAGGTGGGAACTTCACGCCCTTGGCGATCAAGGCCTGTCGGACAATATCACCGGAATCCGTATCGGACGGAGTCGCGTTCGTATCGGGTGTCGTGGCAATGGGACGCGTTCCAGTCAAGGCGCTGGTTGCGCTATCGATGGTGCCCGTTGCCGTCGGAGGCGCGACAAAATTGGGTTGGACATTAAAGGTACGGCTGATGAGGTCATCCGTGCTCTGGCTAAAGGGAACGATGGAGATCGCGTAATCCTGTACCTTGAATTTGACGTTCGCCAGCTGGCAGACGTAGCGCAAAGCCTCGCCCAGCGGCACATTATTCAACGTGATCGAGACAGCCTTGGCCGTGCTCGAAGCCTCGGGCTGAATGATGAAATTGACGCCCTTGTGGTCGGGATCCAACCGCTTGCTCTCGATGCTGAGGAAGTTGGTGGCCTCCTCGATCGTGGCATTGTTGAAGTCGAGCGAAAGGAAGATGTCTTTCAGCTTCTGGTCGAGACCGAAATTCGTATTGCGAAGCAACGCAGGCTGATCCTCCTGAGCGGACGACGTGGTATTCTTGTTGGTGATCGGCTCGTACCATTTCTCTTCGATCTGGCGCAGGCGCTCGTCGCGGGTTTCGAGGCGGGCGTGCTCGTCATACTGCAGCTTTTCCGCGTCGATACGCTCGAGTTCCTTGGTGGCGGCGATGTTATACGCATCGATGCCGAGAATGCGCTTCAAGCGCGCCGTGGCTTCGTCCCATTGTCCCGTGCGGCGAAATTGTTCAGCTTCCGCGAATAGTTGCTGGACTTCGTTGACCTTGCTAACAAAACCGGGCGTTATGGCGGGGTTGCCGAGCTGGGTTGTATCGTTTGGATTGGCCAGCGCCGCGTTAATCGCAGCCAATCGGTCATTGGCGAGTTTGTTATTGGGATTGTATTTAATGACCTCGTCCATGAGCCGCTTGGCGCGGGCTGTATCCCCAATTTTGAGTGCATCATCGTAGAGTTGAAGATCCACGCGAGTCAGGCCTTCCGCCGCGGTGGCGTACGAAGCGGTGGAGCGCGAAATGGAGCTGAAGGCCTCGGCCGAGAAGAGGTAATCCTTGCGCGCCTCGGGGTATTGTTGTGCAACCTCCGCCTTCCGCGCGGTGCCCAGCGATTCATTGGCCCGATACACGAGCTCCTGGCGGCGGATGATTTCCTGCTGCTGAACCTGCCGGATCTCACGAGAGCTCATCTTGGTCGTGCTGACAGAGCTCGTTTTGTCCGACGTCGTGGTCGTTGTGGTAGTGGAAGCCGAAGGTGTCGATGACACGGCGGGTGCATTGTCAGGCGGAGGCGCGAGCAGACCGGACGGTTGATTGCTCGGTGTCGGGATGGAAGGCGCAGCCTGCCCACCAGCTGCGGTCTCCTGGGCCGAAACCTGCGCCTGCGCGAGAAGTGCGAGAAGTGCGCCGAGATAAATAGTGCGTTTCATGGACTGGATCCAGGCTTGGGCAGTAAGTGTGATCATGAATTCGGAGTTTCCTCGGGCAGTGGCGGCAATGTGGTGCCAGGTCCGACCGTCTGATCGGGCTCAGGCAAGGCTTCCTCCTCCGGCTCGGCATCGAGGGTCTTGACGTATTCCGGTTTCCCATTGGACTTGATCAGTCGCGCCGTGACAAAAATCAGGAGGCTTTTCTTCGTGCGTTCGGTGACCTTGCTTTGAAACAGACGTCCGAGGAGCGGCAAGTCACCAAGAACAGGGACCTTATCGTTGATTTCCTGTGTATCTTCGCGGATCAATCCACCCAGAACGGCGGTTTGGCCATCGAGAACCTGCAGATCAGTCACCATGGAGCGAAGATTAAAGACGGGCGCGTTGATCGTTCCTATCGTCAAAGCCACACCTTCGCCCTGCGCGTCACCGTTGCCCAAGGAATCTTCCCGCAGACGGGTACGAATCGGGACGCCATAATCGATGAAGCCATCGAAATCCAAGACCTGCGCCTTGGTAATATCCAAGTCAATGCGTTGATCGGGATAGGTGGTGGGCTTGACCTCCAAGCTAACACCGACATCTTGAGTGACAAACTCACGGGGCGTGGGCGGAATCGCCAAAACCAGCGGCCTAGTCTGAGGAGGGAACACATTGGAGATACCATCCGTACCCGATCCGCTGGAGTAGGCAAGATTCGAGCTGTTGCTGAGCTTCGGTTTTTCGAAGCTGGTCGGATAGGGAAACTCTTGAACGATATCGATATTGGCCTTGAGTCCGTTCTGCGTTGTGACGCTGGGCGCGGACAGAAGCGAGACACCTTGCATATTATTGATCGCGTTGATGATCGCCAATAGCCCGGTATTATCAATCACCGCTCCGATATCAAGTTGAGTACCCTCGTTGTTGGCAACAGGTGCACCCGTCAGCGGGTAGACGACACCAGAGCTGGAACTGTTCGCCTGAATCAAAGTATCGATGCTATCCGGAGTAAGGCCTCCTATCCCGGACGTCACGCTCGAGGGCACCGCCGTCGTATTATTGGCATTTCGCAAGCTGGTTTGGACACCAAAATTAACGGTCGGCCCAATTCCCACACCCGCAAAATAATTGAATGACAGGGCCTTGATGGCATCCTGATTGAATTCAGCGATCTTGGCCTCGATTTCAACCTGGGGAGTCTCCTTGCTGAGCTGATCGATCAGGTTGGTAATCAGGTCGAGCTGCTCAGGCGTATTGCGCACCACCAGCTTGCTGGAACCGGGAAGAAACGTCGCCGTCGCGCCCGCAGGGAAGCGAATGCCCTTGTCCGTCAGCGCCTGCTGCACAGGGACGCTGACGCTGCTGACCGTGCTCGGCGTATCGCTGCTTGTCGGCGCGCTGACCGAGAGCGTGGAACCTTGGAAGAAGTTCGGGGGAACGAGGTAGGTGCGAACCGTCAAGGTATCACCTTCGTCGATGGACGGACGCAGATAGACGGCGTAGTCTTCCACCGAATACTGAAGATTGGTCTGCGAGATGACATAGCCCAGAACCTCGGAGAGCGGCACATCCGTCAGCGTGATGCTGACTTCGCGGTGAATGGGATGCGCGGGTGACGAGGTATCGGGCGTCGCACCAGGAGCCGCAGGAGAAGCAGCCGGGGTGGCACCCGTCGCATCCGGCGGAGGCGTAGCTACGTCTGAGGTCAGACGCAGAACGAAGTTAATGCCCTGATGATCCGGGTCGAGCTCCTTACTTTTCTGCTGAAGGAACTGAATGACTGCGGCAATGTCCAATTTTTCAAAGTTAACTTTATCGATAATAATCGTCTGAAGCTTGCGCGTGATCGCCGCGCGGTTGGACGGAAGCGAGGACGCTTCTTCCTTGGTCGGAGCTTGAACGATGTCGGGAGAGATCGATTCGGCCCAGCCGTGATCGACATGCTCCATGGCCGCGCCTTCGTACTCTTCATGACGGAAACCGTCTGCGCGCAACCTGTAGCGCTCGATGTGGTCCATCTTGTCGCGGGCTGCCTTGTTATAGGGATCGAGAATCAATATCTTGGAATAGGTTTCCTCTGACTTGTCGAATTGGCCGGTCCGGAAATAAGCATCCCCCTGAAAGAGAAGCTTCTGCACCGTCGCCACCCGGCCCCTGAATTCGTCCGTCACGGCGGGATTATTCTCCGTGCCTTCGGGATCACGAACCTGCTCCTCGTAAGCCATTTGCTCTTTCTTCAGTTCCTCGATGTCCGCCGGATAGACGGGATTATCGGGCTGAAGAATGACCGCCTGCTGCAGCATGGTGGAGGCCTCGGCAAACTTATCATCCTTTGCGAGTTCCTGCGCCTGACCGGCCTTCGCGGCGGCCAAGCCGACTTCGGCCCGATGGTAAGACGTGGCAGAGACGCCAGACGGGCTCAGGGAGTCGAGCGCGAACTGGAATCGCTTGGCTGCGTCGTCGTAATTACCGCTGCCGAGAAAACGTTGACCATCGGAAATGGCCTGATTGGCAGTAATGGCAAGCTGCTGGCGATTAACCGCCTCGGCGTGAGGGTCTTGAGTGACCGTGGTCGTTGTGGAGGTCGTCGTGTCCGCTGCGGAAAGCCAGAGTGGAGACAGTGGCAACAGCGAGGCAGCTAGCAGAAAGCATGCTTGTTTAGGTTTCATTCGTAAGGCCTCCGAGTTAAAGGTTTTTATGTAAAAAAGGATTAAGAGTCAAGTGCCGAAAGTGAGTTAGGGCGATTTAGGTGCAGGAGGCAACGGAACTTCGTCCCACTCGGCGGGGTCCAATTTCGGAATGGTATAATCCTGTTTCGTCTTCGTGTCACGGATGGTAGCTCCAGTGTCATTGGCATCGATAACGAGGAATGACATATCGGATAGATAGGGCGCCGGACCGGTAAAAATCTTACCGCGAGATACTTTGATGACTTTATCAACTTCGGTCGGGAGAAGTGTGACAAAATTCGCGGTCGATTCGGGCGAATCGATGATTTGGCGGAAAGGAAGTTGGACGGTCAGCCCAATCTCCGGCTTAACCAATTCCAGGATCGATTCATCTTTCTTCTCCGTCACATGAGTGTTGGGATCGGTCTCATCCTTGAAGATCTGGTGGAAGGCGCCAATCTTGTAGCCCTCGAAACCGAGATCATCGCCGGTCTTTTTCAGCGGCGGCTGGTTATAGCTGGGAACGTCGTTGAGATAGAGCTGGAACAGGGTCTCGCCGTTAAGTTGCTCGTAACCCTTGAACTGAATGTGGAATGGCCGCAGATCGTACTTCTGCAGTCGCAGGCGGGCCAAGTAACTGGGATGGCTCTGGGGATCGGTGGGGTTACTCGATTTCGTCCCGTCGCAGTCGGCGGCTTTCTGATGCACGCCCACCGGATCGTTCTTGAACTCGACGATGTTGGAAAAGCCGTCGCCATCGGGATCTTCGCGATCGACATTCGGGTCGGTGAAGTCGAGGCCGTATTTCTGGTACCAGCTCAGGAGCACGCCGCTGGGCGATCGCGTCTCGGGCGTATCTTTCTTGATGTAATCGCCGGAAGGATACGCGGAGGGATAAAAGAGGTACGGGGCGGAATCAAACAAGCGGTGATGATCGGACGGCTCCTGCCACAAAACCGGAGCCTGCCAGACCGCGAGGCTCGCCTGCAGATCGTCGGTCTTGATCCTCGTGCTCGGATGCCCCTTGGGTTCCATGGTGGTGACACCGGTGATGTCTGCCGCCGAGGGGAACATGTAGGCCAGTCCGGCGGCGCCAAGCGCGAGCAGGAACAGGGCGACTGCCAAAATGATCGGTTCGGGCGATTTGCTCATCATTGATCCTTCGCATTCCACTCGATCAAATCGATACGGGCCTTGACCTTGAGCGTGGCGTTGCCAAATAAGAATTGAGGTCCCTTGACAGTGGTGGTGGCCGCGACCTCACCCGGCGAGGTATCGACCACCGACGATGTCGCCGGCGTCCCCGCGATTTGGTCGAGCGTGCTCGGCGTCGGCGAGGTGGGCGCCGTGTTGTCGATCGTGAGGGTGCGAACCACAAAGACGTAAGGCGACTGGATGAAATTGTCGAGGACCGGGCGCAAATTTTCCGGCGTCGTTTCAAAGTCGACCTCGAATGGATAAACGGTGTAGGCGTTGCCGATTGCGCTGAGCGAAAAACCGTTGAGGCGGTCTCCTTCGGTCGCACCGTACGAACCGCCGCTGCCGCCGCCCGAGCTCGTGGAGGTGTGAGGCTCCTCCTCATACGTGCGGCGGATCGCCGTGATGCCCTTGACCGGCGCATTGATCAGGATGTTGGAGATCAACTCGACGCCCAGGAGTTGCTTGCTCAGCACGGGCGTTTGCTCGTCGGTCGGGCTCTGGCTGATATAGCGGGAGAAGCCGAAGTAAAAATTGGGAGGAACGGTGACCGTGTGGGCCTTGGCCGCCATGTTCAGCTTATGGACGTTATCGTCGAGATCGCGCTTCCACGCGACCGGATCTTCCTTCTCCAGAGAACTGAGTTTATTTTCCTTTGGCAGCAGCTTGGCCGCGATCAAGGGATCGAGCTGCGCCTTCAGCAGGTCGATATTCGCCTGGAGAATCTTGCCGTTGTTCGGGCTGACGACGATATCGTATTTGGTCGAATACTTGTCGAAATCGGCCTTGGCCGCCGTATCTTCACTCTGCGCATCCGCCAGCGCGCCCGACAGATACCACCAGCCGCCGATGCCGGCGATCGTGATGACGGCAAAGGCGATAATGACTCCGAGATCAAACCCGGTGAGTGAAAGTTTCTTCATCATTTGCTCACCTCGGGTACGAGACGAATCGGCACCTTGAGCTTGAGGTGCATGGTGAATTTCTGGGCGAATGAATTCGGATCGGCCTCCGATGTCGTCAGGGAAGTCAGCGTCGCGGTGATGTTATTCTTGTCGATGTCGAAATTGGGCAGATCGGCCAGCGCATTGACGAATTCCCGCAGCCGCGCCGGGTCAACCACCTCGGTCCTGGAGTAGGCGTGGTAAAGACCGCTGATCACCAGCGCATCGACCTGACCGGTGGGGAAGTCCATGCTGCCGGGAGGGCCGGAGTGGGAGTTTGTGTTTCCACCCGTGGGCGGATTGGCAGCAGGCACGAGGCTCGTGATCCAAACGCCCTCCGGGATTTTATCGTTCAAGGCGGCAAGCGTCTGCGCCCAGGCATCGCGCTCCACGCCGAGATCGACCACCGATTTGAGCGTCTTCTGCAGATCCTCCTGCTGTTTGGCGAGGATCCCAATCTTGGGCGCAAGCGTCTGGAGGCTCTGCGTATTATCGCGAAGATTCTTGGCCATGGCCTCCGCCACGTTCGTCTGCTGATAGTAGTAAAGACAAATGCAGGCGATGAGCACGACCCACGCGGCGAGCGCGCCGAAGTAATAGGGCTGCTTGCGGCGTTTGTCCGCACGGGCAGCCAAGCTGGGCGCATCGAGGATGACCTCGGCTGGACTGCTTCCCGTGGCCCGAAGCGCGAGGCCGACCAATTCCGCGGTGTAGCAACTGTTTTGCACCAGTTCCGTCGACTGGAGATTCGGGCTGAGGGTCACATTCCGCAGCGGATTAAAGTAAGCAATGGGGAGGCTCAGCTTGTCGGCGATGAAAAGGTCCAGATACGGCAGTTGTGAGCTTCCGCCTGTGAGGTAAACCCGCTTCGGCGGCGCACCGTTTAGCGTCGTGCGGTAGAACGCAATCGAGCGGTTGATATCGACGTGCAACCGCGTCAGAGTCGAGCGGATCAGCTTGGAGATGCGCGCGGCATCGGCATCGTCCGGGTCGGCATAGACGCCGCCGAGGGAGACGAAGCCCTTGCCCTTCTTCAACGTTTCCGCCGCTGTGAAAGGCTCCTGCATTTCATTGCAGATGCTCTGCGAAATCTGATTGCCGGCGATCGGCACATTGCGAATCCAGAAGCTGTTCTTCTCGACGAAGACCAGGTTGGTCGAGCGCGCGCCGATGTCGATGATCAGCGAGCATTCGTTCGTCTGCAGCTCGCTGTAGCGGAAGGCGTTTAACAGCGCGAACGGTGCGACATCGACCTGCTTGATCTTGACCCCTACCCGCTCGACCGCCTCGACTTCGGCCTCGATCACTTCCTTCTTGATCGCGACGATGACCGCTTCCGCCTCGCTGCTTCCCGCGGTGCGGGCCGGCATCATCTGGTAATCCCAGGTCACTTCGTCGATCGGGAAGGGCACGTTCTGCTGCGCCTCGAATTTAACCACCTGCTCGACCTGCGCCGGATCGACGGGAGGCAGTTTGACGAAGCGCATGAAAACGCTCTGGCCCGAGATGGAAAGGTAAACTTCGCGGCCCTTGATGCCCTGCTCCTTGAAAAGCTTCGAGAGCGTGGGCGTGATGAACTTGGCCCGCTCCTCTTCCTTATTCGGATCGAGTCCCAGCTCAGCCACGCCGAAGCGCAACAGGGTCAACGCCCCGCCGCGGCTGATTCCGAATTCGGCGACCTTGAGCGTGCTCGTCCCAAGATCGACGGCAATAACTTTATTGGCTGCAGCCATGGTGAAAAATTTCCAAAATTAAAATGAGGGATACAACGGATCGATTTCTTACACAACGTCAGACTACTGGGCTGCAGCGGGCAGTTTAATCGCAGGGTAACGATCCGGGTCGGCGATGATAAAGGGTGTCTGGTCCTGGCGATACACGAGATTGGGCACAACCGTAAATTGTTTAAACCAGCCGAGCGCGTCCGTCTCTTTATTTTTATTGATCGCATCCATCATGGCGCCGCCCACGTAAGCCTCGACATGAACGTCGAACTTGCGGTCGAAATCTTCATAGCCCCGGTCATCGCTGTAGCGGCCCAGGGTTGAGGGGTGAACGTAAAAGACTCCATAGAGATCCTTGTTCGCCGGGACATTGACGTAGGTGACCGAACCGGTCAGAGCGACAGCGACGCCCTTGCCCGCGACCGGCGCGTTCTTCGCCAGCATATCAAGGCCTTCGATCCAGACTTTGAATTCTACCGAATCCAGATACGGCGCCGTCAAAGCGGCCGTGGTGCCGTAATGAAACTCAACCTTGAGCCATTGGTTATTGGAGGTTCCACCGGGCGCACCCGATGTTCCGGCCAGATTCGGCGCCTGCACAAAAGAAGTCGTGATTGCTTCCTGATTCGCGAACGCAACCGGCGAGTTTGCCGCCTGTCCAAAAGCCCTCGGGACAGTCGCCAAACCCAGAAGAATAATGAGAAGGTGACTCCGCTTAAGTACCGTTGCGCGAAATGACATACTTGTATGTAGTTTCAATCACCGCCATAGGTCAAACATTTTACGCAGAATGTGATCAAATCTTGCCGACTGTGCACGGCACTATTGGTGCGCACGCTACCCTTTTTTCCGACGAAACATTACTGCCGTCCGAAGGATCGTTATCCAGCGACAATCTCCAAAACGACCAATTCCAATGCACGCCGCTTGTCGCTTTCCCCAGTCAACATTTCCTTCTGGGTGCGGTAAACGATCGCCAGCGCCTGGAACCAAAACTTGGCCGGACGATGCTGGCTGCGCTGCGCGGCCTGCCCGAGAGCATAGGTGCTGATTGGCTCGCCGCTTTTCTTGCGCGGGAGGTAGGCCTGGCCTTCCTCCGACACCTCCGCCGAGGTGAACTGGCCGCGGCTGAGCCGCAGCATTTTATTTTCGCGTAACACCGCCGCCAGCGCCGCCTGCCTCACCTGCCCGGCCAGCAGAATCAGGATGCCGACTTCCGACTCATCCTGTGCCAGCAAGGCGGAGAGTTGCGCGAGCGCCAG
>Ga0206831_1244_pt2 | contig 11109 bp, 9 predicted proteins | sample Alteio_BWOrgCont_73_FD_152876 | JGI IMG/M metagenome (GOLD analysis project Ga0206831, IMG submission 152876) | Enriched cells from forest soil in Barre Woods Harvard Forest LTER site, Petersham, Massachusetts, United States -... | ecosystem: Environmental > Terrestrial > Soil > Temperate forest > O...
TCGAGCGGGCTTTTGCCGGGAGTGAATCCGGACGCGGGCGGACCTGATGGAACGGCGGACAAGCGCATCCAGGCTTATTGCTATCGGATGTGCCTGACGGACGTGCCGGAAAACCGGGTGCCGTTCGAGAAGCCGGAGGGATATAACGCCTCGGACTACGAGCTGCTTTTCCGCGCGATCGACGTGGACCCGACGGTGCTCGATCCTAAAAGGGGGCTCGTGCGCGGGCCGAACCTGGTACCGAACCGGAAGACCGACACGAATAATTTTTATGGCGTCTCGACCGATTTCATCGGAATGAATTACGCGTATCCGGACGCCGATTACGCGACGCGCGCGAAGATCGAGGCGGCGCACAAGAACTGGCAGGTCGGGTTGATGTGGACGTTGCAGCACGATGCGCGGATTCCGCAGCCGATCCGTGCCGCTTTCCTGCCGTGGGGTTTGGCGAAGGATGAGTTCACGGACAATGGCAACTGGCCGCCGCAACTTTACATCCGCGAGGCGCGGCGGATGGTGAGCGATTTTGTGGAGACGGAGCAATTGATTCGCGATGGCAATCCGGTGCAGCACAGCATTGGGATGGGGTCGTACACGCTCGATTCGCATAACGTGCAGCGGTACGTGAATGCGACGGGCCGGGTGAGCAATGAGGGCGATGTGCAGGAAACGATCCGCGGGGTGCCGTACAAGATCGATTACGGGAGCATCGTGCCGCGCGCGAAGGAGTGCGAGAATCTGCTCGTGCCGGTGTGCGTGTCGGCGTCGCACATCGCCTATGGGTCGATCCGGATGGAACCGGTGTTCATGATCCTCGGAGAGAGCGCTGGAGCCGCCGCTGCGCTAGCCGTGGAAGGGCACACGCCGGTGCAACAGGTCGATTATGAGAAGCTGAAAGCGCAGTTGCTCAGTGAGGGGCAGGTTTTGGAGTAGGCCAGCGGTCCAAGTTTACTCTAGCGGCACGCGTCATAATCGACTAATATCCCTACATGGCGCTTTGCTTGGACGATCAAGACTTGCAGGAACTTTCAACTGGTTCGTTGCAAGCATTTGAAAAACAAATAGCAGCAATCCCCGCTGATCTTTGCGCTCCATTTTACGTTGCAGCCGGTCGTTTGGAGTCACAGCTTTTGCAGCTTTATGGAATGGTTGTTCTTTGCACAAAGAAAGAGGACGACCTGGATAAAATTGCTCTTTGGTGGAGCAGCATGGTTGGGGTCTGCGACGAATTTATCACTCATCTTGAAGGACTCGTTATTCACCATCCCTACTGCGGAGTTGAAGTTTATCGAGACCGTTTCTTGGATGTTCGAAATACATGCAAGAGACTTCAAGAGCTGCACAATTAGATCGGATCTTAGGGCCGGAAATTATAGCCCAACTGGCAGGGCTGTATGATCGCGCCGCGAATTCACTTGATCCTTATTCGACTGACCGAGCGGAAGCCGAACGTCTTTTGGGCGAGGAATTGCGGGGAATTTACGACTCTCTTCCTCCATTACCGCCTCCTCGGATTGAATTTCGCGATTTCAGAAGATTCGTCATCGATCGATGCCGAAAGCATCTCAGGGCAACTGATCGTCCAAGCTCGACCTAATCAAGAAGCAAGGCGAATCAACCCTTCGGGCGGATGATTTTCCAGAGCCAGCCGAGCGGATCGTAGAAGTCATCGACGACGCGTTCCTTGAGCGGGATGATGGCGTTGTCGGTGATGGTGATGTGCTCGGGGCAGACCTTGGTGCAGCACTTGGTGATGTTGCAATAGCCGATGCCGTGGGCCTGCTTGAGTTCGGGAATGCGGTCCTCAGTGTCGAGGGGATGCATTTCCAGCGCGGCGGTGTAGACGAGGTAGCGCGGGCCGATGAACTCGTCGTGCTTGTTGTGATCGCGCAAGACGTGGCAGACATCCTGACAGAGGAAGCACTCGATGCACTTGCGGAATTCCTGCACGCGATCGACATCCTGCTGCTCCATGCGCCACGTGCCGTCGGGCGCGTCGGGCGGACGCGGCTTGAACTGCTTGATCTTCTTTTTGACGCGGAAATTCCACGAGACGTCGGTGACCAGATCGCGGATGCTCGGAAACGCGCGCATCGGCTGAATGGTGACCGGTTGGTCGATCGGGATCATGTCGAGCCGCGTCATGCACATGAGGCTCGGCTTGCCGTTGATTTCCGCCGAACACGAACCGCACTTGCCGGCCTTGCAATTCCAGCGGCAGGCGAGGTCGTTGGCCTGCGTGGCCTGGATTTTATGGACGACATCGAGGACGACCATGCCTTCCGAGGCTTCGGTCTTATAATCGACCAGCTTGCCCGGCTGGCCCTCCTCGCCCGAACGCCAGATGCGGAAAGTGACTTCGCTCATTTTGACATCTCCTCAATGACTTGCTTCAGTTCCTCCGGCATCGGCGGAATCGGCTCGCGGCGCAATTGCATGGATCCGTCCGCAGCCTTCGAGATAACGATGTTCATCTTCGCGTCCTCCACCGATTTATCGGGGAAATCCTCGCGGAAATGGCCGCCGCGGCTTTCCTTGCGGTTGAGCGCCGAGCGGGTGATGGCCTCGGAGATGGTGAGGAGATGCTTAAGATCGAGCGCGGTGTGCCAGCCGGGATTGTATTCGCGGTGGCCGTGCACGGCGGTCTTGCCGGCGCGGTCCCAGAATCCACCGAGCTTTTCGAGCGCCTGGGTCATTTCGCTTTCGGTGCGCACGATACCAACCAGGTTCTGCATCATGGCCTGCAATTCGTGCTGGATGACGTAGGGACCCTCGGCAGTCGGACCACCACTGGCACCATGTTCGTACGGCACCAAGGCTTCACGCGCGGCAGCTTCCACCTGCGCGTCGTCGAGGCTGACGTTCGGATTTTCCTTCGCGAACTTCGCGGCATATTCGCCAGCGCGCTTGCCGAAGACGAGGAGATCGGAGAGGGAATTCCCGCCGAGACGGTTCGCGCCGTGGAGGCCCGCCGCGCATTCGCCCGCGGCGAAGAGACCGGGGACGCTCGACATCTGCGTGTCGCCGTTGACGCGCACGCCGCCCATGGCGTAGTGGGTCGTCGGGCCGACTTCCATCGGCTCCTTGGTGATGTCCAAATTCGCGAGCTGCATGAACTGGTGGTACATGCTGGGGAGCTTTTTCTTGATGTGCTCGGGCGCGTTGGGGAGTTTTTCCTTGATCCACGAGATGTCGAGAAACACGCCGCCGTGGGGTGAGCCGCGACCGGCCTTGACCTCGCGGTTGATGCAACGGGCGACGTGATCGCGCGTGAGCAGTTCTGGCGGACGCCGGGCATGCTTGTCGTTCTGCGTGTAGCGCCAGCCCTCTTCGGGATCGGTCGAGGTCTGGTTCTTATAATTGTCGGGAATGTCGTCGAACATGAAGCGCTTGCCTTCTTTGTTCCGCAACACGCCGCCCTCGCCGCGCACGCTTTCGGTGACCAAAATGCCCTGCACGCTCGGCGGCCAGATCATGCCGGTCGGGTGAAACTGGATGAATTCCATGTCGAGCAAATCGGCGCCCGCATGATAAGCGAGCGAGTGGCCGTCGCCGGTGCCTTCCCACGAATTGCTGGTGATCCGATAAGCGCGGCCCAAGCCGCCCGAGGCAATGACGACCGCCTTGGCCTTGAAAATCTTGAAGCGACCGCGCTCGCGATCGTAGCCGAACGCCCCGGCGATGCGGTTGCCGTCCTTGAGTAGCGTGACGATGGTCCATTCCATGTGGACGGTGATGCCCTGATGGATGCCGTGGTCCTGCAGGGTGCGGATCATCTCGAGGCCGGTGCGGTCGCCGACGTGGGCGAGGCGCGGATAACGATGACCGCCGAAATTGCGCTGCGAAATCTTGCCTTCCTTGGTGCGATCGAAGACCGCGCCCCAGGCCTCGAGTTCGTGCACGCGCGAGGGAGCTTCCTTGGCGTGGAGCTCGGCCATGCGCCAGTTGTTGACGTACTGGCCGCCGCGCATGGTATCGGCGAAATGGACTTTCCAACTATCGCGATCATCGACGTTACCCATCGCCGCCGCCATGCCACCCTCGGCCATGACGGTGTGGGCCTTCCCGAGAAGCGATTTGCAGACAAGACCGACAGTCACGCCCGCAGCCGAGGCTTCAATGGCGGCGCGCAATCCCGCGCCACCCGCGCCGATGACGAGGACGTCGTATTCAAAAGTTTCGTAAGCGGTAGCCATGGCAAATTTTTTCGGTAGCAATTAAAAGGTAAAAATCCGGAAGTCGTGCCAGACACCCATGGCGCAAAGACGAATGTAAACGTCGGTGAATCCGACCCAGAAAAGGCTGAGCCACGCCCACAACATGTGCTTTTGATTGAGGCAGGTGACAGCATTGTAGCAACTCGCGCAGGCGGAGGCCTTCGACTTCGAGTCGAGGAAGCCGCCGACCAGGTGGCGGAGCGAGTGACAGCCGAGCGTGTAGCCGGCGAGAAGAAAGACGTTGATGATGAGAACGAGCGATCCGATGGCGAGGCCGAAGTGGGCCACGCCGTTCGCATCCTTGAACCAAAGCGCATCGAAGGCATCGCGGCCGAGGATGAAGATGAAAACCAGCGCCAGATACATGAAGTAGCGGTGGACGTTTTGAAGAACGAGAGGGAGATAACGCTCGCCGAGGTAGGACTTGCGCGGCTCGCCGACGGCGCAGGCGACGGGATCGAGCCAGAACGCCTTATAATAAGCGCCGCGGTAATAATAACAGGTGAAACGGAAGCCCGCCGGAATCCACATGATCAAAAAAGCGGGCGAGAAGATGGCCCACGCAGGCCACCACGAGGGCGTGACGCCGAAGATGCCGGGATGGGGATCCGAACCGAACAAGGAGGGCGAGTAAAACGGGGAAAGATAATTCGCGCCCTCACCGCCAAACCAGTAATAACAGACGGCGGGATTGGTGCCCTGCAGCGCGGCCCACGTCGAGTAAACGATGAACGCGGTGAAGCCGAGAAAGACGGCGATCGGCTGCATCCACCACGCGTCGGAACGGGTTGTCTGGCCAAATCCGAGTTGTTTAGGGATGGTGACGCTGGAAGCCATACCGCCGGAAGTTAGTGATTTCCGAGGAGAGCGTCAACGCAGGAGGAAAAATATAAGCAGGGCTTGGTTAAGCTCTGTAACAGCTTATCGATTGCGGCACGCCTTTGGGTGGCCCAGACAACTCGTTGTCTGGGTCGCGCAGCGACAGGAGGTCACCCGGAATGCGCACATCTCAGGCGACCTCCTGTGGCCTGCGGCCACCCGGACAACAAGTTGTCCGGGCCACCATCGTTCGACACCTACCTTTTCGTCACAGCCCGAACGGCCGCCCAGAGGTCTTTCTTGGGCCGCTCGATCTGCACGGCCTGCCATCCGGCTTTTTTGGGACCGTTGATGTCGTTTTGGGGATCGTCGCCGATGCTCATCAGCGCGGTGGGCGGTATGCGGAGGATTTCGGCGACGTGGCGGTAGATGGCCGGATCGGGCTTTTCCCAACCGAGCTCGGCGCTGATGAAGCGCTGGGAGAAAAATTCGCCGAGACCGTTGCCGTCAAGCACGGTGTGGAGGCGGGCGTCCCAATTCGACAGGACGACGAGATCGATGGCGTGATCGCGCAGGGCCTCGAGGACTTCAAAGACCTCGGGGTAAACGCCCCAGGCTTCGGGCTTCGCGTAGTAAAGATAGACATCCTCGAAGAAGGCGTCGAAGGCGGCCTGGTCGGCGAAAGATTTGTCGCCCATCGATTGCTTCACGACATGTTTCCACCAGACGCGGTCGTCGCCGTTATTGGGGACCGTGTCCTTGGCGCGGGGAGCGGAATTTTTCATCGCCTGCGCGAACGCGGCGGTAGTGGCTTCCGCGGGCAACCGGACTCCATACCTGTGCGCAAACTTGGCGTACGTTTCCCCCACCGGATCGGCCGGATAGATCAGGGTGCCACCGACATCGAAAACAAAGGCGCGAACGCGAGGCATAAAATTGAGATTACCGGGTTACCGCTAATTTTTCCAATCGCTCGTTGAGCCGATATTCTTCCGCATTGCCCTGCCGGAGGGCAAGCATTTCTCCAACAAGAAAGAGCGATCCGGTGATGAGGATTACCGTCTCAGGATCAGCGCTTGCGAGGTCCTGCCACACAGCGGACACCGAATCGTAACAAGAGCTGGGAAGTCCGTTGAATGCTTGCGCGAGCGAGGCGGGGTCCGCACCACGTTCGTTGGCGAGACGGACGAGTGAAACGTCGCGAGCGAGCGGGCGGAGCAGTTGCGCCATTTCCGAAATGTCCTTGTCGGCGACGGAAGCGAAGACGAGGCGCGCGCGCGAATTGGTTTCGCCGACACTCCAGCCAAAACGTGCGGCCAGAAAGGCGCGCCACGTTTCGATCAGCATTTTGGTTCCCGCCGGATTGTGTGCGCCGTCGAGGACGATGAGCGGTTTCTCGGAAAGGATTTCAAAGCGGCCGGGCCAGACGGTATTTTTCAAGCCGCTTGAGATCGCCTCATCGGGAATAAAATAAAATTCCTCGTCGAGTTGCGGATAGTCACCGGACCGCAAGCGCCACATCGCTTCCACCGCGCAGGCGGCGTTCGCGACCTGGTGCGGGCCGGTCAAACCGAGTTCGTACTCAACGCCGTCGATCCGCGCGAGTTGCCGTCCGTCGCGCAGGCCGCCGTCCTGCAAGTCGAGGTCGCGATGGATCAGGGTCAGCGGACATCGCTCGGCTTGGGCGCGCACGATGATCACGTCCGAAGCCTCGCCGATATCGACCGCGCTGATCACCGCCGCGCCCGGTTTGATGATGCCGGCTTTTTCCGCGGCGATCTCGGCCAGGGTATTCCCGAGATACTGCTGATGATCAAGACCGATATTGGTGATGATACAAAGCTCGGGCTGCACGATGTTCGTCGCGTCGAGCCGCCCGCCGAGCCCCGTTTCCCAGACGACCCAATCGACTTTCTCGCGCCCGAAATACCAGAGCGCGAGCGCGGTCATCAGCTCAAAGAAAGTGATTTCATGATCAAGCTGCTGGTCGACGGCGCGCTGCACGGTCGCCATGCCCTCGGCGAAGTCGGCTTCGGAAATCGGTTGGCGATCGATCTGGATGCGCTCGCGCACGCTGACCAGATGCGGCGACGTGTAGAGCCCCACGCGAAAACCGGACGCGCGCAGGCACGATTCGCAGAACGCGGCGGTGGAACCCTTGCCATTGGTCCCGGCGAGATGAATGAAGCGCAATTTGTCCTGCGGATTGCCCAGGGACTGTGCCAGGCCGCGCATGCCGTCGAGGCCCAGCTTCATGCCGAAGCGGCGCGTTTGGCCGAGATAGGAAAGGGCGTCAGGGTAGGTCATGGAACGGAGGGCTGTTCTTTGTTCTCGCACCGATAGATTGTGTATTCGCGGAACGGCTTGCCGCGAAAGCTGACGATGACGCGCTCGACAAACGTAATGGTGTTGAAGTCGTGGCGCAACGCGTAGGGCGACGATTCGCCGGTGATCCAGAGCGCGCGATGCGTCGGCCCGGTCGGATAACCGGGCCAGAAATCGAACTGGTTCGACGGCGGCACGTGACGCAACGTGTAGATGAAGGCGTGGTCCGGCAGGTGAAAGGAGAAGACGCTCGCCTCTTTGTAGGCATCGCAGATGAGCACGTCGGCCTGCTGCTCGTTGCGCAAATCGTCCAGGTGCGCCGCGATTTCCGACCAGCCGACGACGCGGCTCATCGGGTCCATCTTTTGCGGAAGCGGAAAAATCTCCGGGTCATGCATCAGGAGCGTTTGCAGCCACGCGAAAATGAAGGCGAAAATGATGAACGGCTGGCCGCCGGTCTGCGCGGCAATCATTTTGCGCCATTGCGCCGCCATGATGATGATGAGGGACAGATAGGAAATCGCAGGCCAGTTTGGTTCCTCCTTCAGATGCCACGCCAGCACGGCGTACATGAGAAAAACCGGAAGAAAGAGGAGGAAGAGGAGCAATTCGCCTTCGTGAATCCGGACGCCCTTGCGGGGAAATCGGCGCACGATGACAATAAGCACGGTCATCATCAGGGCCAGGAACAGCCAGGGCGAAAGGACGAGCGCCTGCAGTCCGAGAAAATTGAGGAAGGTGGAAAGATGAATCTCGAACGGGCCATTAAGATGACCGCGCTCGCTGAGTTGCGTCGCGCTGACCCAGCCATGCTGCCAGTTCCACCACCAGACCGGCGTCGTGCAAAGCACCGCGACGCCGAGCATCAGCCAGAAATGGGGCTTCAGCAGCCATGGGCGGCGCGTGGGGACGATGAGAAGAAAAGCGAGAAAGGCGACGAGTTCCAGCGCGTTGAGATATTTCGCGAGGAAGCCACTGCCAACGGCGAAGCCCGTGAGGAGCCAGTCACGCATGCGCTCCTCCTGGATCGCGCGCGAGAAGAGATGCGCCGCCCAGATCCAGAAAAAGGCGGAGAGCGGGTCGATGGTCATGACCACGGCGCCGAGCGCGTAAATCGGAACGACGTTGGTGATCAGGACGGCGATCAGCGCGGTCGTTTCATCGTACCAGCGACGGGCGAGAAGAAACATCTGCCATGCCGTGCCGGCGGAAAGCATGACGGCGAAAAAGCGGACGCCCAGGTTGTTCGCGCCAAAAATCGCCGTGCCGGCGGCGATGGTGTAGGCGACGGCGGGGCCTTTGCTGAAGTAACTGGCATCGAGGTGACGTGCCCACTGGAAATAGTAGGTCTCGTCGGGGAGAATCGGCAGCCACAGGCAGTAGAAGAAGCGGAACAGGGTCGTCACGCCGATGACCAGCATGGCCGCGACCGCCGGTGACAAGCCAAGGAAACGCAGGGGCGGAACGGAAGCGGTAGTCATTCGGGGAAACGGCGAGTTTGCGTCACGTCGCGGCGACAAACAAGCCGCTTAATCAGGAGGGTCAGCCTCCAGAAGAGTTCCCTTGCCAACCCGGCGAATGTATGCAAGCATGTACTTGCATGAAAGACACCAGCCAACGCATCCTCGACGCCGCCCTGATCGTCTTCAGCCGCGACGGCATCTCGGGGGCGACCACCCGCGAAATCGCGCGCGTGGCCAAGGTAAACGAGGTCACGCTCTTCCGCTATTTCAAGAACAAGAACGAGTTGCTGCGCCAAACGGTGCACTGCTCCGCCAGCCGCTATGAGCAGGTCTTTGCCGAGGCCTCGCTGGAATCGCCGGAAGACCTGCGCCGCACGGTGCAGTCTTATGCCGAGGCCTACGCGAAGAAGCTACGTGATAACGAAGCGCTCGTCCGCACTTTCATGGGTGAGCTCACCCGGCATCTCAAGCTCTGGCGCAGCCTCTTCGCCGAAGGAGCCAAGGCGAGCCGGCAAAAGTTTATCGCTTATCTCGAGGCCGGCAAAAAAGCGGGCTTGGTACGCGAGGAAGTGGACGCCGAGACCGCCGCCGACGCACTCACCGGCATGCTCATGTCCGGGCTCCTGCGCCATCCCCTCACCGATTCATTTTATCCGTCGAAGCGTTACGTGAAGACCTGCATCGATCTTTTCCTGAAGGGAATCGAGCAATGAGCAGCGCCGCGATGGCCGCGCCCATGCCGGGCGCTTACTCCACACTCGCGCAGCGCGCGGCGGAGCAGGGCTGGCTGAAATGGGCCATCGTCCTCACCGCGTCCTTCGCCGCGCTGCTGGAGGTCGTCGATGTCAGCATCGTCAACGTCGCGTTGCCTTATATGCAGGGCAACCTCGGCGCGACGCTGTCGGAAATCGGCTGGGTTTCCACCAGCTATTCCATCGCCAACGTCATCGTCATACCCCTCTCCGCGTGGCTCGGCCTCCATTATGGGAAGAAACGCTATTTCATTTTCTCGCTCGTCGCGTTCGTGCTGGCCTCGATCCTGTGCGGACTCGCTTCCAACCTGACCATGCTGATCGTCGGCCGCGTAATTCAAGGCCTCGGCGGCGGTGGTCTGATCGCCAAGGGCCAGGCGCTGATGTTCGAGACCGTCCCGCGCGAGGAGCAGGCCAAGGCGAGCACGATCTTTTCACTCGGTGTGATCGGCGGCCCCGCGATCGGTCCGGCGCTCGGCGGTTATCTTACGGATAATTTCGGTTGGCGCTGGATTTTCTTCATCAACATCCCGCTCGGCATTCTCGCCGTGATGATGGCCTCGACCTTCCTTCCCGCCGACGATCCCCGCACACGCACGTCGAACGCGGTCGATTGGCAGGGCATTCTCTACCTCGCCCTCGGCCTCGGCGCGTTCCAGACTGTGCTGGAGCAGGGCCAGCAGGACGACTGGTTCTCTTCCGTCTTCATCCAGCGCATGGCGGTCCTGAGCGTCGCCGGCATGGCCCTCTTCATCTGGCAAGAATTGCACACGGCGCATCCGGCGGTCGACCTGCGTGTGTTGAAGCACCGCTCGCTGGCGGCGGGGAGCATCATTTCGCTCGCGGTGGGCATGGGCCTCTATGGAACCGTGTTCGTCGTGCCCGTCTTCGCGCAGACCGTGCTGCAATTCACCGCGACCAAGACCGGGATGATGCTCGTGCCCGGCGCGATCGCCTCAGCGGTGGGCATGTTCGCGCTCGCACCGCTGCTGAAAATATTCTCGCCCCGCCTGATGATCGCCTGCGGCTGCGTGATGACAATTGGCGTAATGTTCTCCTTCTCCACGCTCAATCCCGATACCGGCGCCGACCAATTCTATTGGCCGCTGATCTGGCGCGGCTTCGGCACGGTCATCATGTTCCTGCCGCTTTCCATCGTCACGCTCGGGTCATTGCCGAAGAAGGACGTGGCTTCCGGCTCCGGCTTTTTCTCGCTGACGCGGCAGTTGGGCGGCAGCGTGGGCATCGCGGCGATCACGACGCTGGTCGCCAAGCAGCAGTTCGTTCACCGCGCCCAACTGGTCTACGACGCCTCCGACCTGAATCCCGCCTACCCCGAGCGCCTCAGCGGCAACACCGCCTACTTTAACACCACGTCGGGCGACCCAATCGCCGTGCATAACCAGGCGCTCATGATGATCGATCGCGCCATCGATACACAGGCCTCGTTGCTGAGCTACCGCGACGTCTTTTATTTCGTCGCGCTCGTTTTTTTCCTGACCCTGCCGCTGATTCTGCTGCTGGGCAAAAATG
>Ga0206831_1250_pt1 | contig 11094 bp, 13 predicted proteins | sample Alteio_BWOrgCont_73_FD_152876 | JGI IMG/M metagenome (GOLD analysis project Ga0206831, IMG submission 152876) | Enriched cells from forest soil in Barre Woods Harvard Forest LTER site, Petersham, Massachusetts, United States -... | ecosystem: Environmental > Terrestrial > Soil > Temperate forest >...
TGGCATCGACGAATGGGACTCGGGTGATCGCGCTCTGGTCTTTGCCATCAATGGTGGGGAGCAGAGATATGCGATGGGCCTGGCCGATGCATTGGTGGAGGATGACACACCCCAGATTGCGGACGCCGTAAGACGTTTCATCGCAAAGGGCCTCCCGCCAATACATCGAAGTTCGCAGGTTGAACTCTATCGGAGGCGCATCTGCGCACTCGACACATCGCGTCAGTGGGACCCCAGCGAGTTGCGCCGTGCCTGGGGAACGAATGGTTCTAAGGGGGACAACCGATGAGCATCTTTACCGGTGTTAGAGGAGCCGCTTGGTTCCGCGCATTGACAGGGAAGGCTGCGCCCATCCCCGGTGACCCGAAATCCGTACTGACCGCGGATGCACCGCTTGGTACAGACAATGCGAGATTTCTCTGCGTTGTTCCAGATCCGCATGCGCGTTTTCCTTGTGCCCGGCAAGGGCAAGTTGGACTGGAAGAGGCCTATACTCTTGCCACGCGCGTGCGTGAGGTGATAGAGCTCGATAAGAACACGGCCAAGCGGCCCATCATTGCGATCGTCGATGTTAAGAGCCAGGCCTATGGCCGGCGAGAAGAGACCGCCGCCATCTTTCTTGCGGGGGCGGCAGCAGCCGACGCGTACGGTTCGGCTCGGCTGGCGGGCCATCCCGTGATCGCGCTGGTGGTCGGCCATGCACTCTCCGGTGGCTTCCTCACGCACGGCTATCAGGCCAATCGCATCCTGGCGTTTGACGACGACGGCGTCATGATCCACGCAATGCACAAGGAAGCCGCCGCCCGCATCACACGCCGGTCTGTGGAGGAACTCGACAAGCTCGGCAAAATAATCGCTCCATTGTCGTACGACGTAAAGGATTATGCGAAGCTCGGTCTTCTCTACAAATTGTTGCATGTCGAGAATCCCGAGACGCCCTCGGCGAACGACATTCTAACCGTAAAGAACGAAGTGATCGCGGCCATCGCCGATGCTCGCAGTAAGCCGGTCGATCTTCGCAATCGACGCGAATCGCCAGGAGCGCTCCAAACGCGGAAAGGCACTATCCTCGTACGCGCAAAGCTCGAAGAACAATGGAAGCAAGCGTAGGTATTTGAGTTGGCTACCATTCTCACTAATTCGCTTGTGCCGATCTTCGTGGGCCTGCTGCTCGGATATGCAGCAGGCTTGCGGAAGATGGTCGATAACAAGGATGTAGAAAGCCTCATCACCTTCCTCATGACATTCGCGCTTCCTTGTTCGCTGTTTGTCACTATTGCACGCACACCTCGTGGACTCTTGGGAAGTCAGGCTAAGGCAGCGATTGTACTGGCGATTGTATACGTGGCTGTCTATATCCCCACGTACTTTGCAGCGCGCGGTTTCGGCAAGGATAGTGACGCAAATAGCGCAGTTTTAGCGCTGACCACTGCCTTTCCGAACAGCGCCGCAGTGGGTTTTCCTCTGCTCCTCGCCGCTTATGGTTCCCAGGCCTCCATTACGGTTGTCATCGCCATAGCCATGGGCGCGATTACGGTCACGCCGATCACTCTGGCGATGCTCGAGAACGCGACTAGCAAGGACACCACACTTACTCATGCAGCGCATATCCGCATCGCACTTTGGAGCGCCTTCAAGAAGCCAGTATTCTGGGCGCCGATGCTCGGCCTTGTTGCGGCCATCGTCGAGTTCCAGATGCCTGCTTATCTGGATAAGAGCCTGAACATTCTCGGGTCCGCGACGGAAGGCACAGCATTGTTCGTGACAGGTGTGATTGCATCCGCACAGCCATTCACCCTCAACTGGGGCGTCGGGTGGGTTGTCTTAGGCAAGAATGTGATCCAGCCTGCCTTCTGCCTTGCGGTCGCACTGCTGGTGGGGATGCCACTGGAGCAGACCAAATGGATAGTTTTGCTGTGCGCCATTCCCTGCGGTTTCTTTGGCATTCTGTTCGGTGAAGCTTTCAAGGCAACCCCGCAAGTGGCAAGCTCGGGGCTGGTTGCAAGCACCGTACTTGGAATCTTCACACTGGCGGGATGGATCATTCTCCTGAGCCATGTGCACTAGGACCTCCGATGAGTTTCTGCGAAGCGAAGTCGGTTCGGACGCACGATTTGCTGGAGATAGATGCGAAACGGTTCGGCTCTTGCCAAGTTTCTCCTCCTGAATGGGTCGTGGCGGGCTTGCAAAGAGCTCCGTTCGTGGTTGTTCGCCGAGATCTGGCCACGGAGCAAATGATTCCAGTGGGCGTTCGCGGAGTGCAGCGGAATCAGCGCTGGGCCGCTATGTGTTCCCTAAAACTGGTGAAGAGCATCCTGGCGCCCCCGCAACTCCTCAAACGTCGCGTTCCTAAGTCGCGAGAAGATGCCACTTCTGCTTTTCGCGCTCTCAGAATTATGAAGGAGCGGTGGAGGGATCTCGATCATTCCTGGGGACCCGGGGGCAGCGTTGGTTTCGAGCTTGCAGTCGGCGGGAATATCGTTAAAACAGAAAGCGACCTAGACATTGTGGTTTATGCAGCTGAGCGGATCACACGGGACATGGCGAAATCTCTCCACGCTCAAACGCTCAACCTTCCCGCCGCTGTGGATGTTCGCGTGGAGACGCCTTTATGCGGCTTTTCTCTAGAGGAATTCGCGTGGCGAAGTACAGGCAAGATTCTATTGCGCACGCCTAGCGGGATGACGCTCGGGACCGACCCGTGGAGCGATGACGTGAGATGAGCGTCGCGTTTCTCTTTCCTGGACAAGGCTCCCAATTCCCCGGGATGCTGCACACACTCCCAGATCACCCTATCGTCGCCAGGACGCTCGATGAGGTGAGCGAAATCCTGGGAACAAATAGTCGAGAACTGGATTCCGCGGAAGCCCTGCAGTCTCCTGTTTCAGTTCAATTGGCTTTGCTGGCATCCGGCGTTGCGGTAGCACGCTCTCTCAATGAGGAAGGAGTCGAGCCGGGAGCAGTTGCAGGCATGTCGCTCGGAGCTTATTCCGCTGCAATTGCGTGCGGTGCTCTCAACCTTGACGAGGGCGTGCATCTTGTTAAGCAGCGTGCCGAAATGATGGAAAAGCTTTACCCCAAAGGCTACGGTCTTGCCGCCATCATTGGGTTAAACGAGCGACAAGTCTCAGACCTAGTCCAAGAAGTTCATTCAGAGCACACGCCCGTGTATGTCGCCAACATCAATGCCCCTCGTCAGATCGTTATCTCTGGTTCCGACGAAGGAATGAACAGGGTGTTGCAGGCTGCCCTAAAGAGAGGAGCACGTAAGGCCGAACGCCTACATGTGTTCACGCCCTCCCACTGCCCATTGCTTCAGCCTGTCGCGGATGCCTTAGAAACAAGCTTACGAACAATGCATTTGCGATCGCCGAACCTGGTCTACCTCAGCAATGTCACCGGCAGAGCAACGCAGAGTGCAGAAGTCATCTCTGAGGACTTGGCGAATAACATTGCGCACGGTGTTCGGTGGTCCGACATGACAACTGTAATCGAAGAATTGGGCTTCCGGATCTTTCTCGAGATGCCGCCGGGCCATGTTCTGACTGATCTGGCAAAAGAAGCATTCCCGGATGTACAGACTCGGGCAGTTGGTGAATACTCAATCAGTCAAACAGTACGTTTGGTCGATCGATATTCCGCAAGGTCGTAGAATTGCTGCGGGACCAATGGCAGTAGCCCAGGGATCGTAACCAAACGTTCGCGACCAGTTCCCCGTGGTGGCTGCGCAGGAGGCCGCTGTCGTACTTTCGTTGGCGCATGCGAGCCTGTTCAAGGAGTCGTAGGCGTAGCTATGGACCCAACTCGAGCTGCCGCGCGTGATGGTTCGGCTCAATCTAAACCCTTAAGTCGTAAATTCTTGGGTGCCTGCACTTCGTATAGCCTCACGTCGTTCATCCGTAGACATCAATGAATGCCACCGATGATTCCTTCGTCCACGCAACCCGGACAGCATCTCGATCAAAGCCACCAATTCGACACGCTGATATCGAGGTCGGGATGCCATTTATGCATATAGGCGATGGCTTCCCGGTGCGATCCCGATCCGTTCCGCTTTCTCAACAAGGGATGGCCGTTAGAGCACCGGCGAATCATTCCCCAGTAAGGCCTTGCGAACGATCTTGATCGGCGGCGTGCCTTCCCGCATAAAACGATCGTGAAATTCTTCCAACGTGAACGCGCTGCCGCGCATCTTCTTGTAGTCTTCGCGCAGCTTCAGGATTTCCAGCTTCCCAAGCGTGTAATAAAGGTACGTCGGATCGCTGGTTCCGCGCTTGGTTTCGACCTCGCCAATGGCGTGCGTCTGGTAGCCCTCCTTGACGAAACAATCAATTCCCTGTTCGTAGGTCATCTTGCCGGTGTGCATTTGGATGCCGACAACGTAGCGGGCATCGCGCAGCAGCGCATCTTGCAATTGGCCGATGCGAAGCTTCGGGTCGCCGTTCCCATAACCTTCATCTTGCATCATCTGTTCACAATAATGCGCCCAGCCTTCGTCATTTGAGTTGGCGTCCAGAAGCTTGCGAACCTTTGAGGGGATGGTTTGCTTCCACAGAAACTGAACGTAATGGCCTGGGTACGCCTCGTGGACCGCAGTTCCGATGTTGTTGCCGCGGCTAAAAGCTTCCATGAACTCTTCCACGTGTTCTGGAGTCCAGGAGGGTTCGGGCAAAGTTACGTTGAAGAAGGCTTCCTTAGCTACTTTTTCATATGACCCCAGTATATCCATCGACGCGAAAGTGAGAGCGCGCATGAAGGGGGGAGTTTCCTCGAGAATCGGCAATACTGGCGAGGGAATAGTGATGATGTGGTGGTCGGTGACGTAGTCTTTCAAGCCGCGCAGGATGTCGCGAAAGGCTTGCAGCAGATGATCGGGTGCAGGATGATCATGCGTGGCTTCATCCAGGATCTGCAGCGGAGTCTTGCTGGGATCGATCTTCGCGGCGGTCTCGGCGAAGGCGAGCTGGTTTTTGCGCAGATCGGTCATCCCGATTTCTAATAGCTTGTCTAGCGGCAGGTCCACCATTTCCTCGTACAGCAGTTTCTTGCGATAAAGCGCGGCGCCCAGCCGAAAGTCGCCGTGCGAGCGCGGGAGCAGATCCTTTTCCAGGAAATCCCGATAGCTTTTCAGAATATCGATGGCCATGCCATTCGATTCCTGAAACTCGGCCAGGAGCTTAGAGTCCGTCACCTGCTTAAAAGCGTCCGGCACATCGTGCTGGAAAAAACTGACGATGCCGGGCAGTTGCTCAATCGCCACCTGCGTATAAATGCGGGGAGGGTTTTTGAGATTGGCGCGCGCAGCGGCGAAAACATTGGGGAAGTGACGTTCCCGAGCGATAACCGATCGCAGGCGATCCGCCGGGGGCGCGAAGGTCCGGCTCATAATCACGAAAATGCTGTTGGTCACGCCGCTCGAGTAAATGTCCGGGTTTTTCTCCCGGGTAAGAATTTGCTGCAAATCGAGCAGCGAATCGCGGATGGAATACAAGATGAGATCGCGATCAGGATCTGTGGGTAGCTTCGCGAATTCGCGTTCGGCGCCTTTGAGCGCCTTAATTCGGGCGCCGATTGCGGTCTTGGAATAGTCTTCCAGCTGCGTGTCGTATTGATGGAAGCCGGGCCGACGTTCCAATGGTCGGATTGAACTTGAAGTAAACGTCGTCGAAGAACCGGTCCACCAACTCGGCGGGCGGAGGCTGGCCTGCTGCCGCCCCGGCGATGGCGATCCAGATGAAAGCAATCGTGCAGATGAGTCGCATTGATATAAGGGCGAACTTAGCACATAACGTGCGATCTCGGCATGACGCGATCGCGCCAGTACCGCGCCTCGTGACGCAATAGCGCTAAAGCGGGCTTTCGAGGCTCACAGCGGCAGTGCTACGGTAGGATCGCATTTGCTACACCCGGAAGGCCCATAACTGTCGGTTATCCCGTGACAAAAAGAGCGTTCTCAAAGGCGCTTCATGTCGTCCATGATTGGCTACTCACGTCTCACTTCACGGACGGCAAAACCACCGTAACCCGGCCATTCACGATCGGGTTTCGGTCATCGGGCCCGCCGCACGTTTCCGGCTCAGCCGCCCACGACCCAGGCTTCATACGCGTGTAATGCTTCGTGAAGCTCCACGGCTTTGTAAGCGCGGTGGGGTCGGTGATGGTCGCCTGATCTTCGAGCGTATTCGCGTCGATCTGACGGATTCGCTCCGTATATCGGGCCTGCTCACTTAGCGTCGCGGGCGTGGTATCGGCCCAAAGACCGGACTTCACCGAGATTGTCTCCACAACCAGGGTCTGGCCTTCCCAATGGCCGATTGAACGGCCCAACAACGTTGGCCAGAGTTCATCTTCTGGCGGGAATCCGCGGCCATCGGTATAGATGTGCCTGGTCTCCTTCTCGACGATGATCCAGGTGGCCTCCGGAGTGACAACGAACTCATAGTCGAAAGGCGTGCCGATGATTCGGGGCATGCCCGCGGCGCAGTACAAAGTGTGAGAATCCACCAAGGGGTTCGGATAACTGGCGTCGCCCTGGTGCTCGGCGCGAACCAAGTCCGTCTGATACCTGGCTTCCCAGTCTGGTTTGTAGGGTAGGTGGTCTCGGTTGCCAGGCGTGAACGATCGGCCGTTTTCCACATCGAGCAAGGCCGCAGAGCCCTTTATCCTCCATAAACCGCTCCAATCGGGGAGCTTCGAAAATACTTCCATGCGCGCCGGCGAGTTTGGGGTTGTCTGGGCAGTTGCCGATTCGCACAACAGAAGCGGCACGATGCCCAGCACCGCGATCACTCGTCCGGCCGACCTCCGAAGATCGATCCACATATTATTTAGTTACTCTGGTAGACTGCCAAGTTACGGATTTTGGCTCTTGGTTTGAGCATCTCCCGTCGGCGAGCCTCCGATCCGCGTCCCATCGGCGAGTATCGCAGAGACGAAGGAACCGCCCGGTCTCCCATCGCGCAACGGGTGCGCGGTAACGGTGACCTGATCACCAGCCTTCAGCATTTTCGGTTTCCACCCTTGTCTGACAAGACTGGACGGCGCACTCATTTCAATGCTCCATTCCACCGCAGCTCCCGAGGCATCCGTCACCATCAGCTGGATCCATGAGTGAGGGTTTACCCACTGGAACTCCTTGACCGTGCCCGTCAAAGTAACCGTCTTCGACAAGTCGAATCCGGCGAACGAATGATGTCCCAACAGGGGCATCCCGGCCAATAAAATTGCTAGCCCCGTAAGTTGGATCAGCCTAGAGTTGGTGTTCGCCTTCATTTGCATTAGCCCAATCTACCGGCTACGCGAGGGTCCCTCACGGATTACTACTCTATACCATCTAGCCGCTGGCCGGGCCGGTCGCGGTTACCTCCATCTAGTCACCAACGCATTTAGTGATCGAAGGGATGAAATCCGATGGGAGCTTACTATCGCGAAAGACGGTGGAGAGGCTCTAGCACTGTTGTACGACGAGGAAAATACGATTCGCCTTTGCCCGACCTGATCCTGGCTCAGCATAGCCGTCGAGCCGAGCACGACGCGTTTTCTAAGCGTAGGACTCCGTTGCTGATCCCGCAATTGAGACCAGCTTTCAATGGTTCGGCTCCTCAGCTGAGTTTTCCCGCGATGTTTCTGATGACGGTGATACGATCACACTCACGGGCGCACACATACAAGGCTCAGGCGCCGGGCAGTTCGGTGGAACTGAACGCCACCACCCCGCACTCTCTTAGCGCGCTCATTACTTGCCGCACGCTGTTCGCGATGGCCGATTTGTGGGAAGCTTCAATCCACCGAGCGCTGCGGTTCTGCGCTTCCGGTTCATTACGCACTCAGCTCGAAGATGCCCTCGCGCTCTTGTGAGGTTTGGCCGTTCCTGGTAACCGACCGTACAACCTCGGCCTGAAAAACCTACGGTCGCACCCATAGCAACGGCACGCGATCACAACTAGGCTGAACGCTACTTCAATGAAGTTGCGCTCGTGGGATTTGTAGATTTCGGTGGAGGTACACTTTGGACATTTGAACTCGACAAGGAGCAGACAGACCTGCTTCTGGCGTACCGAAAGCGGAACCTTGGCTGAACGTAGAGCTAGCAGTGACCTTGTCCCGACTGGTATGTTTAGTTCGCCAAGGTGCGGACCCGGCTTGATCGCACGGATCCCGGCCATCACAGCGTGAACGGTGGCTTTTGCGGCAGCGCGCACATTGATCATCTCCGACAGGCTTTGTACGTCCGTGAGGGCAGTGACTCGTGCTCGAACTTCCTTAAGCTGAAATGATGGCCACTTCTTAGCGATGGCCATGCCCCACAATGGTGCGTTTGGCGGGTCACCTGTAATGCCAGGCGGCAGGTCTGGGCGCAATCAGTGATCGGCTTCGTGCTCGGTCGATCTCAATCTCTGGGCGGTCGATCCTCACGCCCAGAGGAAGTCGAAAATCGAAGCAGCGTGTCAGGGCATGACGTTCTGCGTGCATAGCCAGCTTGTGTCTGGGCTGACAACGAATCCCAACACATATCTTACTCGTGATCGTCTAGGATTACACACATGGACGATCCTATCCGCCACGTAGTCGTCTTGATGCTTGAGAACAACTCTTTTGATCGGATGCTTGGATGCATGCAGGAAGTCTATCCCGATCTCGAGGGCATTGATCGGAACGCACCGCCTCGAACCAATCCTGACTATCCTGATGCCACCCACACATTTGCTCAGCTTCCCGATGCCGACTTCACTGTGGCGCAAGATCCAGGCCATGAACTCGACGACGTTCTGCGCCAGATTGACGACCGATGCTCGGGGTTTGTCGCCGATGAAGCGCAGCATTGTCCCGCTGCGCCCCAGTCTGAGAGATATCAGATTATGGCTTACTTCGAGAAAGGCCAGTTGCCTGCGCTGCATATCTTAGCCGAGAATTTCCTAATCTGCGATCACTGGTTTTCGTCACTCCCCGGCCCGACGTGGCCTAACCGCTTCTTCGTTCACAGCGGAACTTCTCTTGGACACGTAGACATGCCGAACGGATTCTTCCACCCCGGCGTGCACCTCTACGATCAAACGACCGTTTACGACCGCCTGAACGAGAAAGAAGTCAGTTGGAAGATCTATTTTGGTGACTTTCCACAATCGCTACTGTTGACGCACCAATGGCTGCATCCCAGTGGTTATCGACATCTCGAAAAGTTCTCAGAAGATGCTGCGGGACCCGAAGCCGAGTTCCCCCAGTATTCGTTCATTGAACCTTACTATTTCGAGGCAAAGCAAAACGATCAGCACCCTCCTACTGATGTGCGACACGGTGAGACTCTCATTGCGCTCGTGTACAATGCGCTGCGTGGGAATGAGGACTTGTGGAGGTCAACGCTATTCGTGCTCCTCTATGATGAGCACGGTGGTTTCTACGATCACGTTGAACCACCGGAAACCGTGGCTCCCGATAAGAATACGAAGACCTTCGCTTTCAACATCCTCGGCGTCAGGGTTCCGGCGCTTCTTATCTCTCCGTGGGTGGACCCTGGCGTACTCAAGACGCAGTTCGATCACACCAGCCTTCTAAAATACGTCACCGACAAATGGAACCTCGGTCCGTTAGGAGAGCGTACTGCACAGGCCGGAAGCTTCGTTGACGTTCTCGTGAAGCGCAATTCGGCCAGGCCAGATTGCCCCAAGTCCATCGCAGTTCCCGTTCCGACTGACAACTCCACCGACATTCCGCTCAACGGAAATCAGACGGCGCTGGCTGGTTTCAGTCATTACTTAGAAGTCAACGTGACGAAGGGCGACGATGCCACCCTCGCTGCGCAGTCTAGGGCGATGGCGGGAACCTACACGGAGCAAAGCAGGGCTGTGGCGGAACGTGCTGACCATTTTCTGACGAGACGTGTTCTCGCGGGAGGCTCTGGGAGCGCACATTGAATTTGTCCGGGACAGATTTACCCTGGTCTCTCCGGGCGTTGACAGGTAGTGCGCCAAATCTGTGTCCCTGGCTTTCTGAGTGCGGTTGGACCGATCATGTTCCTTCGTCTCTCTTTACAACAAAGTTCCGGCGATCCGGGTCCAAAGCTGCGTGCGGCGTAGTGGTGTGCGATTCTCCGAATACGTCAACGTAATAGACGCTTCCTGCAAGCTGAAGTATAGAGGCCCCGGATATAGAAGGAGCACCATTTGGGATTATGGGGACAGGAGGCCGTTGCTTGTGAGCGTTCACTGATGTTGAACCTTGAGAGAATACCAAGGCTGAAAACAATAACAGTACGGCGAGACAACGCATTCGGCTACGCCTACAGCCCGAATTGGTTCTTCGTTTCCTCGGCAGCTACGAATTGAGTCCTAGCTTCCGCAATCTTCTGAAGGAGCTCGATGGCGGGCTTGTGCAGTAAGGTTAGCCTGCCGACGGCACTGCTCGCGGGCTTCGGCTTGCATTTCGTCCGCAAATTTGCGGAAATCCTTAACTACTCCGATCCATCGCCAGCAGCTTGCCGGCTTCGCGTTCCGTGTAATGAAACGCGCTCACCACCAACGCCACATCCTGCCTTCGACCTACAAGCTCCAGCCGTTTTTTCGAATCACCGTTTTCAGCGCTTCTTTGTCCAGGCTGAGATCGGCGACCATGTGCTTCAGCCGGCGGTTTCATCTTCCAGCTCCTTCAAACGCCGTGCTTCATTCACTTCCATGCCGCCGTACTTGCTCTTCCACATGTAGATCGTCGCCTCGCTGACGCCTAGCTCCCGCGCGACTTCCTTCACTGTCCGTCCTGCTTCCACCTGCTTCAACACGCCGATTGATCTGTTCTTCTGTGTGTTTGCCCTTTTTCATCGAAGCTCCTTTTCTTCGCCTTTCACTGCTGGAGCCTCTCAATTATGGCTGGAGGAGATTATCGAGGGCAGGTCAAGCCGATCTCAGACATCGCCGATCCGGGATTCCTAGACGAGCAGGAGTTTCGCAATGACTGCACAATTTTCAAAAGGGGCGTGAAGAAACTCAGCCGGTCCCGTTGGCCTATTTCCTTTCTGACCAGAAGCATCCGGGGCTCGCCGTTCGCGATCCGCTCCGCGTCAGCATCTTTACTCACCAAGGAAAATGGATCGTAGCCAACGTC
>Ga0206831_1251_pt1 | contig 11068 bp, 12 predicted proteins | sample Alteio_BWOrgCont_73_FD_152876 | JGI IMG/M metagenome (GOLD analysis project Ga0206831, IMG submission 152876) | Enriched cells from forest soil in Barre Woods Harvard Forest LTER site, Petersham, Massachusetts, United States -... | ecosystem: Environmental > Terrestrial > Soil > Temperate forest >...
TGGCCCATGGCGTAGCCCAGAAGCGCGGCGAGGACAATGATGGCGCCGCCCATAGTGGGGGTGCCCGCCTTGTGCTGATGGGTTGGTCCGTCCTCGCGTATCACCTGAAAGAGCGAGCGAGCCGAGAGAAAGCGAATCCACAGCGGGGTCAGAAACAGCGCCACCAGAAACGCGACGCCGCCCGACTCCATCAAACTCAGCATGATGCACTCACCTCAAAAGTTCCTTCGCTACCGCGCGATCATCAAAAGGGAGAACAACGTCGCCCACCGTTTGGGTCGCCTCATGACCCTTTCCCGCGATCACGACGACGTCGCCCGTAGACGCCTTCTCCAGTGCCAGGCCAATAGCCCGACGACGATCGCTCTCGCGAACGACCTGAGCGTCCGACACGCACCCCGACATCACTGCATCAATGATGTCATCTGGCGCCTCCGAACGAGGGTTATCGGAGGTCACAATTGTCACGTCCGATAGTTGTGTGGCGAGGCGACCCATCTCTGGCCGCTTGCTACGGTCACGATCGCCACCCGCGCCAAAAACCGTGATCACTCGACCCTCGGGCTGCAACGAACGCACGTCCCGCAGCAGCCTCTCCAGCCCTTCGGGGGTGTGAGCGTAGTCAACGATCACCGTGATGTCGCGCCCGTACATGACGTCGAAGCGGCCCGGCACCGAGGTCACCTCGCGCATGGCGTTCGCGATCTCGGCGTCGTCGACGCCCATCGCGCTCATGATCGACATCGCCATAAGTGCGTTGTCGACGTTGTAGTCCCCCACTAAGGGTGAGTTCACGAGGTGGTCACGCCAGAAGAAGGTCGAGCCGCGCAGCGAGTTCATGACGTCGTGAACGTCGCCTCGACTGACCCGGGTAACCGGCAAGGTCGTCAGCCCCGCCAATCGTTCTCCGTAAGGATCGTCAACCCAGACCACCGCACGTTTGGCGAACTCGCTGGTGAAGAGCGACGCCTTGGTCTCGAAGTACTGCTCCATCGTGCCGTGATAGTCAAGGTGATCGTGGCTGAGGTTCGTGAAAGCGGCCACGCAAAACCGAAGCCCATCCACGCGATGTTGATCGAGGGCGTGGCTCGACACTTCGAGAGCGATCAGTGACTGCGCGCGCGTCGCGTCAAAGCCCGCGACCATAGAAGCCAGGGTGCGATACAACTCGGGCGGGGCGGGCGTCGTTCTTTCGTTGGTGAGTGTGCCGATGCTCGAGGCGTTCCACTCTAGAGCGCGTGCCAGAGAAGCGAGAATCGTCGTGACGCTGGTCTTGCCGTTGGTGCCGGTGACGCCGACCAGCGTCGCTCGCGTTTCGGGATGCCCGGTGAGTGTCGCGCTGGCGTGAGAGAGGAGGGCGGGCAACTGCGACGAGGGAACCACCACGACAGGAGCATCAAGGGAAGCCGACACGTCGCCGACCACGCACTCGGCACCGAGCGCGACGGCTTCACGCGCGTAGGCCACCCCATGCTTCTTGGTACCGGGCATGGCAAAAAAGAGCGCGCCGGGCCCACAGACCCGCGAATCGATCTCCACGCGATCAATCTCGAGGCTGCTCGTGGCCACGTCGATCGAGACGTCATCCAGGATGTCGCCCAGTTGCATCAGGTCACGTCCGAGGAGATCGCGGCGGCGCCGGTGAGGGGCTTTTGGATGGCCCCGTTGGAGGGAATGCCGTAGTGGTGAAGGGCGTAGGACATGATCTCTTGAAAGACGGGGGCCGACACCGACCCACCGTAAATATCGTTGAGAGGGCGCTGAATCACAACAATCATCGACAGTATGGGGTTGTCGGCGGGAGCGAAACCTACGAAGGTGGCGTTGTAGCTATCAGTCAATTTGTCTTTACCAGGAAAGGGAATGGTCGCCGTTCCGGTCTTGCCGGCGACGGTGTAGCCGGGGATGATGGCCTCGGTACCCGTTCCATCTAGCACTACCTGTTCCAGCATCTTCACCATGGTGGCGTCGGCGCTCTTGGACAAGACCACCCGCGTCGCGCTCGCCGGCGTCGCTTTCATGGCGCCGTCAGCGGACACGTAGGCCCGCACCAACTTGGGTTCAACGAAGACTCCCCCGTTCGCGATGGCATTGTAGGCGTCGAGCACTTGAATGGCCGGCACCGCGTCCACCTGACCAATGGGAAGGGCGACGCGGTCGCTGGCGTACCAGTTCGCGGCGTTCACGAGCAGACCGCTCGTTTCGTCGGGGAAGTTGATGGAGGTGGTTTGGCCAAACCCGAGGCGCTGGACCTGGGCCAAGATGCCGGACTCGCCGACGCGCAGTCCTATCTCGTAGGTGCCAATGTTGGACGACTGGGCTAGCACCTCGGTCGCCGTCAGGTGTTCGAGTCCGTGGTTTTCCGCGTCGTGGAAGTAGCGTCCGCCCACCACCACCGAGTTCGGCACCGTAAAGATGGTGTTCGGCGTGATCAATCCGGCCTGGAGCGCGGCGGAGAAGGTCACCACCTTGAACACCGAGCCCGGCTCATAGGCCTGGGAGAACGGCAGGTTGTTGATCGTCTGATCAATTCCCGCGTATCCGACACTTTTGCCCCAGCTCGGAATTGGTCCCAGTGCGCCGGCGGGCGTCTTCGTGTTGACCAGCGAAGCGTCCGCGAGGATCTGTCCAGTCTTCACGTCCATCACCACGGCCAAGCCCGTTAAGCCGTCTTCGGCTTTGAGTTGCTGTGCGAGGTCATGCTCAGCCACATACTGGAGGGAAGAGTCGATCGTCAGTTCCATACCGACCCCTGGTTTGGCCGGACGGATCACTGTTGAGTGCGTGGCGGGGAGGTTCACGCCCGAGGCAGAGACGAGTTCGCGGGTCACCCCGCTCTGGCCGGCCAACGTCTTTTGAAACTCGTACTCAATACCGGTGGTCCCGGCACCGGCCGCGTTCACTCCCCCGAGGAGCGACGTCGCCAGCGTGCCGTCGGGATAGGTACGCACCGACGAGTCCTGTACGACAATGCCCGGGAAGCCCAGCGACGAGACTCGACGACCATCGGTCAGATTGAGGGCATTGTTGACAACGACGTAGCCGCTCTGACGCGACAACAGCGCGGTCAGTCGAGCCAGAGGAACCTGCACGAGGGGCGCCATCGCTTGGGCTTCCTTCGCGGGATGTTTGATTTGAAAGTCGTCGGCAATCACCTGCGAGGTTGGTCGTGAGACGGCCAGCGTCTGTCCGTCGCGGTCGTAGATTCCGCCGCGCAACGCCGTCGTGGTCAATTTCTCATCGACCTGCCCCACCGAGAGGGCGGCGTAGTGCGCGTGATCGACCACTTGGAGAAAAAACAGCCTCACCCCGAGTGCGCAGAACGCCGCGGCGAGGAGGGCGCGCAACAGGAGGAGTCGTCGGGGACCGGGCGGACGTTTGTGCGGGGTTCGAGAACTCTGCGTGCGCGAGTGAGTGGAGGTCTGGTGGCTCACCGAATCGTCCTTGATGTAGCCGGTGCATAACCCGAAAATCTTGGTAGCGGCAGAGGTGCATCAAGAGACGTTGACGGTACTTGAGTAACCGAGGTGGGATTCACGAGATGCAGCGCCCCCGCTTGCGTAGCGATCTGACTCGGCGCGGACAGGTTAGTCAGTGACCCAACTTGCTCGGCGTAGGCGGACTGCTGTTGAAGAAGTTCGCTTTGCAGTTGGTGAATCTGGATTTGGCGGTTCGCTTCGAACATCGAGCCGACGAGACATATGGCCAGCGCCAAGACGAACACGACAGCCGCTTTGCGCGCCGAAGAGGTGGAGCGCCAGCGCTGGGTGGCCTCGGCCCGTCGCGGCGCGCGCTGTCGATGGGTCGGGCGCGCTGCTGGTCGAGCCGGCGCGCGACGGGTATCGACTCGACGAGGGAAACTGATAACGCTCACGGCGCGACCTTTCGCGCGATGCGCAGGCGTGCGGAACGGGCGCGCGGATTGAGCGCGACTTCGCCGAGGCTGGCCAACTGCGCACTGGCCTTGAAGACTTGGACACGGGCAATTGCGCCACAGACGCATCCGAGTTCCAACGTGCAGCGACACCCGCCACTTTGTTGCTCGGCGAAGAATGACTTGACCACCCGATCCTCGCCGGAGTGGTACGAGATGACCGCCACCACTCCCCCGACGCTCAGCGCATCAAGGGCCGCGGTAAGACCTTCGCCCAGTTGCTCTTCCTCGGCGTTCACCTCGACGCGCAGAGCCTGAAATACTCTCGTCGCGACGTGACCACGTCGTCGCGCGGCCATCGGCACCGCTCGCTCTACCGCTTCACTCAGTTCACTCGTGGTCCGGGGCCGTCGATCAACGATGGACTTGGCAATGGACCCAGCAAATCGGCCCTCGCCGTGGTTGCGCAGGAGCCGGGCGAGCTGGTGCGTGTCCACGTGCGCGAGGTAGTCCGCCGCCGACTCCCCCGTGGTGGGATCCATCCGCATGTCGAGTGGCGCATCGGCCCGAAAAGAAAAACCTCGACTGCCTTCGTCGAGCTGGTGCGACGAGACACCCAGGTCCATCAAGACGCCGACGACGGGCCCGTCCTTTACAAAGGAACTCTCGCGCTCGAGGACGTCGCCGATCTCGGCGAAGGTGGCCTTTACGACGTGGGCGCGTGACCCAAAGCGGGTGAGACGAGTGCGCGCCTCTTCAATCGCCGCGGGGTCGCGATCAATACCGAGAACGCGCAAGTGTGGAGCGGCGGCGAGAAGCGACTCCGTGTGACCGGCGCCGCCCAGCGTGGCGTCGACGACTACTCCTTCGGGGAGAGTGGAAAACAGTTCAACGATCTCGGTGACGAGAACAGGTTCGTGAAAACGGTCGGGGGCCATCCGCAGCCTTTCAATCGCGACAGCGGGCGAGAGGGCGGAGGAGGATTCCCGCGTCGCTGTCACGATTGCCAGGCTGCGCGTAGTCCGCGGCCGATACTGCTCCGAGAGTCGTGTCACTAGTCACTGCCCTGCTTAAAGATCTCTTCGGCGGCATTCACTTTCTCCATGTAGGTGGCCGGGTTCCACAGTTCGACGTGGTCAATCGCCCCGACGACGAGTACGTCGCCACTGAGTTCGCCAAACTCCCGCGTCGATGACGGCAAGGCGAAGCGGCCCTGCTTGTCGAACTCCACGTCGAAAGAGTTCGCCGACCAGTAGCGCACTTGCTGGCGCTCTGCCGCGCCACCAACTCGACTTTGAGCGAGACGCTCTTCCATCTGACGCGAAAACTCACCCGGTGTCCAGAGCGCGACGCAGCCTTCGGTGTTGGGGCTCAGGTGACCGCCGCGCTCGAACTCGCCGCGAAACTTTGCGGGCAAAATCAGCCGACCTTTGGCGTCCAGCGAGTGCTGAAACTGACCCACAAAGCCGAGCATCTTCTTCGTCCTTTCGCGGGTTCACCACTTTCCCCCACTCCGTGACACATTACACCACCATCTACCACTCGTCACCAAATCTGTCGCGGTTTGATCAAAATGAGTGACACCGAACCCACGGTCGCGCCATGCGATCAAGTGTTCGTACGAGTGCCTCCTCCGGTGAGAGGGACGAGGTTCAGATGAGAATGAAGTGGCGAAGGTCCCAGGGACCGCCCGCCTCGAGTACCTGGGTGAGAAAGCTCTCACGATCACCGAGCGTCAAGGACGTCAGCGTCTGATGATCAAGCGCCTGATCAAGTCCGTTCGGAACGTGACGAAGGTACTTGAGCACGTCGGTCGTTGGTCCGGCGTGCAGAACCGTGGAGATGAACACACCCTCACGCACCCGCCACTGCGTGAGCCCCACGGTCTTTCGCCCATCGACAAAAACTTCACCAGGTCCACGCCCAGCGAAGCACACCACGCGAAAATCGCTCTCGCCTTCGAGCGCGCCCTCGTGCACACGCACTACCCCCCCTGCGTGGGCTTGTAACGCCTTCGCCCACCAGGTACCCACCTGAATCGAGCTCAGGCGCACATCGTGAGTCCACCGTGAATCGCCGTGGGGAATCCACCAGTCGATCCATAGATCCTCTGGGCGCAGGAGGACTAATCCTCCCCCGCCTCGACGGCGATGAAGTGTCATCGTCGGGTCCAGGGAGAGATCAACCACATCGGCCACTTGGTTTCCCCCGAGCACCAGGGTCTCGCGCGAGGCCCACGCGACAAAAACTGTGGCGACCTCTAGTTGGCGCAGCGCGTCGTAGTTGTAGAGATCCTCAACGCTCACGAAGCGCGCGGCAGATACGGCGCCCACAACGGATCAGGATCGGGCACATGGCGCCAGCGCCACCAGGGCCCGTCTGGCACCTTGGGTTCGAAGTGCATGCGCCAGCCAATCTCCTCGAGCAGTCGATCGCCTTTTTGCATGTTGTGACGACGACAGGCGGCGACCACGTTCGTCCACTCGTGACGTCCGCCGCGCGATCGAGGCACCACGTGATCGATAGTGTCCGCGTGCTCGAGGCAGTACGCGCAGCGGTAACTGTCGCGCAACAAGAGAGACCGTCGCGTCAGCGGCGGGGTACGAATCTTGCTGGGCAACTTGACCATGTCGTGCAGGCGAACGATGGCTGGTATCTCAATGACCAGGGACGACGACCGACAGACTTCAGGTTCGTCGGGCATCGCGATGGCCTCAGCTCGGCCGGCGAGCATAAGAACGACGGCTCGACGCTCCGAGACCAATTGGAGCGGTTCGAACGTGGCATTCAAGAGGAGCACGCGAGTCACGAACGACCTACCGTCTCGTTCGCTGTCGATCGGACCACTTGGCGAACTCGATCACTTCGCGCACGCTCGTCGTTCCCGCCGCCGAGCCCGTCGCGGTGGCCACGCGGAACTGCCAGTACTGGCGCCCGGGCAGCGGAAGGAAGGGCGCCCGACGCCACCACCCCTGGCGGCGAAGGCGCCACGCGGCCCGTGCCACGACGGGAATCTCGCCCGGGTGATGAAGTAGATGGGTCATCATCGAACGCGCGTCGAGTCCATTCATGTCGCACCTCGCCAGCCCACCAGGGCTGCCCCCAGCAGGGGGCCGTCATTGCCAAGTTGTGAGGGGCGTATCTCGATGTCGTGGGAATAGGGCATCATGGCGAGCGAGCGAGCAGCCTTGTTCGCCGCGTCAAAGAACTCGTCGCCGTAGCCCAATGCAACAGAGCCCGCGATGTAGCAGTGGCGAAAGTCGAGGACCGAACTCAGCGTGCCTACCGCTCGCCCCACCAGTTCTCCCGTACGCTGACGGACCGCAACGTCGGCCTTAGCGGCCGGCTGTCCGGTTCGCGCCTCAATGGCGCGACCAGACACTTCTGCTTCGAGGCAACCGAACGCCCCACACGAACAGAGGGCACCGTCCGTCACCACGTTGAGATGACCGACGTGGCCCGAGTTACCCGACTCGCCATCGAGGAGGCGTCCATTCAACACGAAGCCACCGCCGACACCGGTTGAGACAACCATCGAAAGATATGAAGTCTGATTGCGAGCGGCACCGAAAGATCCCTCCGCCAGCGCCAATGCTCGCGCATCTCCGTCTATATATATGTCACGACCAAGCGCCTCTCGCAGGGCCTCGCGCAAGGGAAAGTTTCGCCACTGCATGATGTTGAGCGGAGAGACGCTCTCGCCCCCCCGCGTCATCGGCCCCGCGCATCCTACGCCGACCACGGCGATGTCACGACCCGCGAGGATCTCGCCCGATTTCTCCGTAATGGCCTCAAAGAGGTCAGACGGGTGGGCCGTCACGTCGATGCGACCACGAGATCCGATGGTGCCATCGACACTGACGACGGCCACGTCGACCTTTGATGCTCCTATATCAAGCGCTAGGCACGGAGACGCGTCGCGCGCGCCTCCGGTATCGTTCATTCGCTTTTATGGCGATGACGCGACAACCAGTCGCGGAGCGAACTGGTACGGGGACCATAGTTCGCGTGGGCGTCGTCGCCCTGGCCTCGGGTGATGTCCTGCCAGGACGCCCGACCCAAAAGCCGAGCATTACGCTCTACAACAACTGCGGATACAAACATCAAGGCGACGCCCACCAGTCCAAGAAGAACTGAGTGCGAAAAAAAGAGAACCAGAATGGCTAGACCCGCGATGAAGCCGGCCACTCCCCAGCGAACTCGCCGACCACTGTGGGAGTAGATGTTCGTCTCCCTGACGTTTTTCGCGAACCGAGGGTCCTGCTTCGACAAGGACTCTTCTAGTTCGGCCAGGATTCGCTGCTCGTGCTCTGACAGGGGCATCGCGACTCCTTCCGTTACTCCCAAACGTACTTTATCTTTCCTCCCCTAATATTCGCACGTCGCTTCACGCGATTTCACCAAACCGGACCTAAGAATTCCCTAGGAGAGACGTGCCTCACCCCGAACTGAGCGTGGCCACGATCTGCACGGGCAACATCTGTCGATCCCCGATGGCCGAGGTGGTCCTAAAGCACCTCATCGCTGAGGACCCCGAACTGGCTGGTCACGTAGTTGTCACGAGCGCCGGCACCGCGAGTTGGCATGTGGGCAGCTCCATGGACCCCCGGGCGCGCGAGGCGCTCGATCGAGCCGGCTATCGACTCGACGGTTCCCGCGGCGCCTACGCCAGCCCAGAGTTCCTCGATGCCCAGGACGTGGTGGTCGTGATGACCCGCGAACACCTGGCCGACGTGCGGAGCCGCCTGAGCAATCCCGGGACCAACCTGGTTCTGTGGCGCCACCTCATCGACCCCTCGAAGGACCTCGACGTGCCCGACCCGTACTACGGCGATGACGCCGAGTTCGACGCCTGCCTCGGCGTCATCAGCGCGGGCAGCGAGGCACTTTTATCCCTCCTTCGATCTCAACTAGCGGCGCGCAGCTGAGATGAGTGAGTGACGCGACGACGGTGCAACCAACCTGTGTAGGTTGATTCTTCATGAAGACCCGCCTGACCGCTCTCCTCGGTATCGATCACCCAGTAATGCTGGCCGGTATGGGCGGCGTCTCCTACAGCGCCCTCACCGCCGCCGTCTCGAACGCGGGAGGGTATGGCTGCCTCGGCGCCTCCACCATGTCGAGCGTTCAGTTGGCCGAGGAGATCGCTGCCACCCGGGCACTTACATCGAAACCGTTCGGCGTCGATCTACTGACTGCCTTTCCCGACACCCTCATGGCCAACGTGGAGCTTCTTATCGAGGGTGGCGCCAGCACCTTCGTCGCGGGTCTGGGCGTTCCCACACACGTCGTCGATCTCTGTCACAAGCACAATGTCCTGGTGATCTCCATGTGCGGAAAGGTCGATCACGCGCGCCGGGCCCTCGACGCGGGCTGCGACGTTGTCGTGGCTCAAGGTACTGAAGCGGGCGGCCACACGGGCACCGTGGCAACGTTGCCCCTCGTGCCACTCATCGTCGACGCCGTCGGCGCCACGATTCCCGTGGTCGCGGCGGGCGGAATCTTCGACGGACGTGGTTTGGCCGCCGCCCTGGCCCTCGGAGCTGACGGCGTCTGGGTGGGCACTCGATTCATCGCGACGCCCGAAGCGCGAACGATTCCGGGATATCAGGACCGCTTGCTGGAGTCGCGCGAAGATGGAACCGTCATTTCACGCGCCTTCAGTGGCAAGACGATGCGCGTCATGAAAAATGAGACGACCGATCGCTACGAAGCGGAGCCTTCTCTATTGCGGGGATTCCCCGACCAACTCATGGCTTCTCTAAGAGACGGGACATTCCACCTCGGCGGAGACCTCTCCACTCCCGGGGTGGACCGAGACCGCGAGGGCTATCCGGCTGGTCAGGTGGTGGGTGGGATCCGCGACATCGTTCCCGCTGGCGAGATCGTCACACAGATGGTCCTCGAGGCCGAAGCTATTCTCGAGCGACTCGCTCGCTGAGTCGACAAGCCATCACCCGCCCGTCTCCCGCGGAATCCGGGCCACTGAGGTTGTGCCGCAGCGTGTCCTAGGATCTGTCAGTCCCCATGATCAAAGTCGAACATCTCACAAAGAAGTATCAAACGACACTCGCTGTCGACGATCTCGACTTCGATGTTCGACCGGGCGTCGTGACTGGTTTCCTTGGGCCCAACGGCTCGGGCAAGTCAACCACCATGCGCATCATCCTCGGACTCGACCATCCCACCAATGGTCGCGCCACCGTCAAGGGAAAACGATACGCGGAACTGCGCGATCCCCTTCATGAGGTGGGAGCGCTTCTCGACGCGAAGGCCATTCATCCCGGCCGTACTGCCCGTAACCACCTTCGCGCACTCGCGGTGTCCAATCGGATCCCCTACTCGCGCGTCGACCAGGTCCTCGAGTTTGCCGGTATCGCCTCGGTCGCCCACAAAAAGGTCGGAAACTTTTCGCTGGGCATGAGCCAACGCCTCGGGATCGCCGCCGCGCTGCTCGGTGATCCTGAAGTCCTCATCTTCGACGAACCCGTCAACGGACTCGATCCTGAGGGGATCCGCTGGATTCGCGACTTCTTTCGATCGCTCGCCAACGAAGGCCGGACCGTCTTTGTGTCGTCGCACCTCATGAGTGAGATGGCGGTAACCGCCGACCAGATCATTGTCATCGGCCGAGGAAAATTAATAACGCAAGGTTCCATCGATTCGCTCACCGCGACAGCCAAAGGCACCGTGTTTGTGCGCGGGTCCAATCACGAGCAGCTGCTGGCCGCCTTACGGGCGCACGGCGCCGAGTCGACCGAGGTCAACGACGAAGGTCTTACTGTGTCAAACCTGACCGCCGAGCAGGTGGGACAAATAGCCTTTGACGCCCAGGTGGTGCTTTTCGAACTAACGCCACAGCGAGCCTCGCTCGAAGAGGTCTTCATGGACCTCACCTCTGACTCGGTGGAATACGGCTCATCAGAGGTGCGACATGAGTCGTAACATCTCGCTCGGTACCATCGTTCGCTCTGAGTGGCTGAAGTTTCGCAGCGTGCGGTCGTCGATCGTCGGCGTCGTGTTGACCCTGGTTTTGACGATCGGGCTGGCGGCATTGGTCACGTGGCTCATTCGCAGAAACTGGGCGACAACCAGCGTGCTCACCAAGGCCACTTTCGATCCCGTGCAGACAAGTCTCGTCGGCGTCATTCTGGCGCAGTTTGCTATCGGAGTGATCGGCGCTCTCTTTGTCAC
>Ga0206831_1252_pt1 | contig 11053 bp, 10 predicted proteins | sample Alteio_BWOrgCont_73_FD_152876 | JGI IMG/M metagenome (GOLD analysis project Ga0206831, IMG submission 152876) | Enriched cells from forest soil in Barre Woods Harvard Forest LTER site, Petersham, Massachusetts, United States -... | ecosystem: Environmental > Terrestrial > Soil > Temperate forest >...
ACGCGTCGTCATGCGGGATTCCTCTCGTTAGTGCGAACGGCCGACGCCACGTCCAGAGCCAGTTCATAACGGCCAAACGGAGCGCTGAGCTGTACTCCTTGCACCATCGGCTGTACGCGCTCCACCATTTCGCGCGCGATTGCCACGCCCGCCTGGCTGGCTTTCTCTGCGCCATCGGCCTGGCGCATACGTTCCATGAAGCGCTCCGGAACCGGTACTCGCAGTTCATTTACCATGAACTCTGCGTTACGGTAACTGGTCAGCGGCCAAATCCCACAGATCACGGGAATTCTGAAGCCTTCAACGCGCCGAAGGAACTCCTCGAGCAGCCGAAGATCGAACACCGGTTGAGTGACTACGTATTCGGCGCCAGCTTCCACCTTGCGCTCAAAACGTTGCATCTCTTCGTCCAGATTGATTGCACCGGGATTTGCTCCCACCCCTATCACCAGTGCCGTCGCGGAACCCATGGCCCCGCCGCCAATGTCGAGTCCGCGATTCAAATTGTGCGCGATGCGTACCAAGCCGATGGAATCGACGTCGAACACCGCCGTGGCTTCGGGATTTACGCCCATCCGCGGTGGATCGCCAGTGATGCAGATGAGGTTGCGTACACCCAGTGCGTGGGCGGCCAGGAGCTCAGACTGAATCCCGAGAATATTGCGATCGCGGCAGCAGAAGTGATTCACGGCCTCTATGCCAGCGTGCTGCTGGATCAATTGGCAGGCCGCTTGTGCGCTGAGGCGGGCACTGGCGCGCGGGCCGTCCGGGATGTTGATGCAGTCGATGCCGTGTCGGGCGCACAGAGCGGCGCCCGCGATCTCACGCGAAGCGTCTGTTCCGCGTGGTGGGAGTATCTCGACGAAGCTGACGAAGCGGCCTTCTGCCAGCTTTGCTCCTAACTTGGACTTGTCGCGCAAAGGAACGGCAAAGGTCTTGACCTCCGGCGCCGGGTTCTTCTGATTCGCCCGTTCCGCGTGGACGATGGTCCTGGCTTGGCGCGGTTGTAGCGACCGTGTCTCTGAAACCATCAATTTGGTGTGCTCCGGTGTGGTCCCGCAGCATCCGCCAATGATTCTCGCTCCTGCTTGCAGCAGACGGCGCGAGTACTGCGCCATGTATTCAGGCGAACTCAAGTAGATGTGTCGGCCGTCGACGCGTACTGGTAAACCAGCGTTGGGGCTGGCGCTTAGCGGTTTGGAGGTATGCGCAGCCACTTCTTCCAATGCCTCCAGCACTGTTTTTGGCCCGACCGAGCAGTTGAAGCCTAAAACATCGACCGGCCAATCGTTCGCTTGGCGGACGAAATCAAGAGCAGAGGCTCCTCCAGGTAATTCACCCGAATCTCCAATAGCCACTTGGGCGACAATGACCATGTCATCGCCCGCCACGTCGCGTGCGGCAAGGACCGCCTCGCGCAGCTCACTAAGGTCTGTAAACGTCTCCAGAATCAGTAGATCGACACCGGATTCGCAGAGCGCTTGAGCTTGTTCGCAAAAGACATCTCTCGCCTCGCCCAGCGTCATTGCGCCCAGAGGCTCCAGGTGCACACCGAGAGGTCCCATGGAACCTGCTACGTAGGCCACTTCCGACGCTGCCTCGCGGGCCAGACGAACGCCGGCGCGATTGATATCGAAGGTTTTATCGGCCAGTCCAAAACCCATCAGTCGGGTGCGATTGGCGCCAAATGTGTTGGTCCCCAGAATCTCCGCGCCAACCGCGGCGTATTCGCGATGAATCTCGGCAATCATCGCGGGGGCGGTGAGATTTAGTTCATCGAAGCAACGATTGATGAACACGCCGCGCGAATACAGCATGGTCCCCATCGCACCATCAGCAACGAAGATGCGTTGGGAAAGGTGCGCGCGAAACTGAACCGATCGAGAGATTTGTAATGATATCGTCATATCCATATATCAAGATATGTGCATATCTTAGTTGCAAAACACCGTCGCGTCAATAGGAAAGTTGTAGTTGACGCACTGGACACGCGAACTGGCAACTTCAGCGTTTCAAGAACTGGGCGCCGTCAGCATTGCCGAATCGAACGCCCGGCGTTGCGGCGCCGAGGATGACGCCGTATACTCCAGTTGGCCATCGCAATAGTGATGACGCGATTCCCAGCACCTTCGGCATAGTTGGCGTCGGAAGCGCCATGTACACCATCCAATCGCTCTGGATTCCGCGCGACTTGTGCGAAAAGTAAAAAAGTGAAAGGGGAGTGTGAGGAGTGAGATCGAATACGATCCATAGAGTTGCGGGAATCGTTGTCCTAGGGCAGCTCGGAATTTTGATTGCGTTCGGACAAGCTACAACTGTCACGAAGCCATTGATGGCCGAAGACGTCTTCAAGAATGTGCAGATACTCAAGGGAATCCCAGTGAACGAATTCATGGAGACAATGGGCTTCTTCGCCGCGTCCCTGAGCTATAACTGCACCGACTGCCACGTTCCGGAAAGTCTCGAGAACTGGGCGAAGTACGCCGACGACATTCCTGCAAAACGTACAGCCCGCGCCATGATTCTGATGGTGAACGCGTTCAATAAGTCCACCTTCGGCGGCCGACGCGTCCTGACCTGCTACTCTTGCCACCGCGGGGCTTCTACGCCGAAAGTGATACCCAGTTTGGCCGAGCAATATGGCGTCCCGCTGGACGATCCAAATGAGGTGGAGATTTTGAATCAACACCCGGCAGGGTCGACACCCGAGAAGATCTTAGACAAATACATCCAAGCTGTCGGAGGACCTCAAGGGCTGGCCGGCCTCACCAGCTATACGGGGAGAGGGACGTACGACGGATTCGACTCAGACAATCTCAAGGTGCCTGTAGAGATATTCGCGAAGGCTCCGGGCCGCCGCGCTTTGATTGTCCATGGGAAGCTCGGAGATAGCACCACGACATTTGATCGCGGCTCCGGGTGGATTGCTGGGCCGGATAAGCCGGTTCCGGTGCTGACACTGCCGCGGGGAGACGATCTGGATGGCCTCAAGCTGGACGCCGACCTGAGCATACCGGTGGACCTCAAGCGATCGCTCAGCCAATGGCGCGTGGGCTTCCCGCCGGTAAATATAGACAATCACGATATTGACGTTGTTCAGGGTATGACGGCGACAGGATCGCGTGTGAAGCTCTATTTCGATAAGGAGTCGGGTTTACTGGTTCGGCAGGTGCGGTATGCGAACACTGCGGTCGGCGCGGTGCCGACGCAGATCGATTATTCCGACTACCGCGCGGTCGCCGGAGTGAAACTCCCTTTCAAATGGACCGTTACCTGGACAAACGGGCGAGCAGCCATAGAGTTGAGCGATGTACAGCCGGACACCCCTATCGCCGAAGCAACGTTCTCGAAGCCAGCTCCGCCTTTAGCGCCAAGGACCGGGCCTACGACACAATAGTTTTCCGTCTCATTTGATTCGTGAGACAATTTTGTGAGATCTAAGATGACATTTCGTTTGTACGGTTCGATATTTACCGCAGCCGTTGTGTTGGCCTTGTCACCTCTGGCGCCGGCAGTTAAAGGACAAGAGGTGCCGCGCCTAACGAACGGTAAACCTGACTTGAGCGGAATTTGGGACAAGCCGGTCGTTTTTGACATGGGCATGGATAGCAAAGGATGCTATAGCAGCCAAAAACCAGACTGCACGAACATAGGAGCGAAGGACCTCAAATCTCTTTACACGCCGTTCGCCGTGACGGAGAATGCGAAACCGAAATTGGAGTACACGCGTTTTTGCCTCCCGTGGGGATATGTTCGCTCCTGGAACGGTGTCCCTCCTGTGCAGTTACAGCAGAGTCCTGCCTATTTGGTGATCCTCTTCGAACAGGACAATTGGTTTCACATAGTTCCGACGGACGGCCGTGCTCATTCCGAGAACGACTTTCCCACGTGGTATGGCAATTCAGTCGGTAAGTGGGACAGGGACACTCTCGTTATCGATACAACCGGCTACAACGGTAAAACCTGGCTTGATACCAACGGCCAACACATCACGACCGACTCGATGCATACGATCGAACGCATTTCACGTCCCGACTTTCAGCATCTCAACTACGAGATCACGGTCGAAGACCCGAAGCTGTACACGAAATCCTGGAAGAATACCAGAGTCTTTCGGCTCATGAAGCCGGGGCAGGAGCTTCTGGAATATTCTTGTACGGAAAATAACAAGCTTGAAAACTATGGGGGCAAGCGAGAAGTCACGCATGAGGATGCTCCTGGGGAAGTCATAGGGAACAACCCGCAGAAAGATCCGATAATCAAGCATTAGGTGGCTCGGACTCAACGTCCGATGTCGTTGATGTGAATACTGTGATTATCGAAATCGCATATGGGAAGTTGCATGCGGAGAAATTGCCTAACCCGATTGTTTACCGTTCTCGCCCTGTCAACTGGCCCTTGGCTTGCCCATGCCGAAAATCCTCTCGCGTGCGCAACCACCATATCTCCAGAGCTGGCGAAGCAGTGCGTATTGGAAAACAAGCTCGTTAAGATCACTGACGACTTGTATGTCATCGCCGGCGATGGCAGTAACACGACAGTGTATCTGACCGATGAAGGAGTCATTCTTGTCGATGACAAATTCGAGCGGGATTACGATGACATTCTGGCCAAAATAAAATCTTTGACTGACAAGCCGGTGAAATATGTCATCAACACCCACTTCCATCCCAGCTCCGCCGGCGGCAACGAGAGATGGCAGGTCTCCGCACAAATCATTGCCCATAGCAACGCGCGTGCCGACATGATCAAAGAGAAACTTTCCGGCGCACCGGGCGTGACCTTCACGGACGAGATGACGATCAACCTGGGCGGGAAGGAAGTCGTCGCGAGGCACTTCGGGAAGGCCCATACCAATAGCGACATCGTCGTTTACTTTCCGGGGCCAAAGGTGGTTGTCATGGGTGATGTGTTCAACCTCCCTCCCTGGGGTGTGGCGCCAGACTACAAGGGCGGCGGCAGCATTGCTGAACACAATAAGACCCTCGACGGCGCTTTGCAGTGGGACTTCGATCTCGTGATTCCCGGACACGGAGCCCCTATGGTCAAGCGCGAGGAATTGATCACTTTTCGAGCCAGCCTTGTAGCCGTGCGCGATCGAATCAGCACAATGGTCGGCGAAGGCAAGAGCAAAGACGACATAAAGAAAGTGCTCATAGGTGAATTTGGCTGGAACCCGACCGGTGGGGGGATAGGCGCCCTCGACGACATCATAGCCGAGCTCAGGCGCTAGCAGCCCGTCTAATCGGCGCCTTTGTCGATGAGAGAGCCTAGTACTCCAACCAGGGCGATAACGCCAGTCACCGTGAGAATAACCATCAATACGAAAGGCATCAGAATGCGCCGCCGAGGAACGGGAGCATTCTGCCGCAAAACAAAATCGCAACCCAGAGGCACAACGCCAAACTGGCCATCGCTTTGGCCGCCAGCGAAGCGTCGCCTCCCGCTTTCAGCGTCCAGGCGTCGTCCAGCATGGTGAAGTAGAGGGCGTTGATGCCGGCGAGGATCACCAAAGCCATCTTCCACTGGAAAACCGCATTCGTTGTGTACTGCGCGGAGCGCGCGGCAAAGAATAACATTCCAGTCAGGGCGTTGACAGAGAATCCCAGGACACCCCACGGCAGCAGGCGATGTACAGCGCGGAACGACACGTTCTTCGCAACACCCAGCATGCGCATATCAATCAGCAGCACGACGCCCATAATGAGACTCAGCCCCATAAGGTGAAGAGTCTGGAACGCTGGCCACATCCACTTATGATCGGTAACGAAATCGCTGATTCCTCCGACCTCCAGCTCCTTCACTACCACCCGTTGTTCCGGTACGACCAATACCTTCTTTGCGCCTGGAATCTTCTTGGCGTCAGAATCCTCGATCTCGGGATGCCGGATGCCACCGCCGAGATTTGCGGCGTATCCGACTACTCCTAGGGTGACGATTGATAACAGCAGAACTGCCGGCAAAGTTCCGCGTCCGAAGCTTGATTGCCGGCGGAATTTCCAGAGGCCGAACCAAGAGATTACGCCGGTGAGTTCCATGAACACCACCGCCAGCTGGGCGGCGTTGCGATGCGCTTCGATAGCCGCGAATGACACGCCGGTACGTCCCCGAAGCATTTCCTCCGCGGCATTGCCGCTCATGTAAGTGGGAAGCGTAATCAGAGAAATGAGGAAGAACAAGACCAGGCTGGCGAGCCTCAGATCAGAACTCTTCGAGACCAATGCGACCAGAAACAGCCCCAGCGCGATGATGGTCCCGATGGTGGGGAAATGATTGATGAGGAGGTGAATATGGGCCAGATTCATGAATGGTTCCTTACAAGGAGCACAATCAGGCTAACCACCTATCGCGCCCTTGTTCGGACCCACGTATGCCAGCAGGCGTCCGGCGGTAATGGCCGCAAACCAGCAGAATAGCGAAGCCAACGCCCACATCTTCGCGCTCCGGGGCACCGGGCCTTTATCCAGCTGCGGGTCCGCGAATACCGTCTTTCGCATTGCGTGCAGCACATATACTCCCGAGAAAACGAAAACCATCTTTAAATAGAAGTCGGGACTGCTCAGCTTGGCGGTAGCATCCGCGCACAACATAACCGTGCCGGTAATCGCATTCATCCAGAAACCCACCCAGATCACGGGATAAAGCCGCACCAGTGGCTTAACCGGCAGAGACGGCCACGTCCCTAGGAGCACGAGGTCAATGATCGCGCTGCCCCCCGCGACGATGGACATGCCCGTCGTGTGCAGGAAAAGGAATGTGGGAAATGCCCAGGCCGAGGGGGAATTCGTCACCCACTGGCTGAACGCATTGTGCTCGAGCGTATTCAGAAAGTCCATTATCTGTGCTGTCTTTTAGAAATGTTACTGCCAGGCTGCTTGCTTCGCCTTGGCAGCGGCAATGCGCTTCTCCGTATCCGCGATGCGCAACGCTATGAACTCCTGAAATTCTTTCGGATTCACGAGCGGATTGGGATCTCCCGGCTTGCGGGTTCGCGCTTTCTCGACCTTATCCATCAGGCTGACGGACCAGGGGTGACTATGAATCATCACGTCCACGTTGGGAAACTCTGCCTGCAGACGTTTCGTCGTCACAAGAAACTGTTCGAGCACAGGCAGTTCATTGCTTTGAACCGTGGGACCAGCCCAATAAAACAGGTTGTATTTCTTGCCATTGTCATAGACCGGCATTTCAAAGGAAATCACGCCCGGCGTATGTCCCGGGGTGATGTGCAGCCTCAGGGTCGTATCGCCCAGAGTCAGACTGTCACCTTCTTTGACCACCAGATCCCGGCTGATGATGGCTGTCCCCTTCCCTTCCTTGAAAGTCTTTTCCATCAGATCGTAGTCGGCCTCAGTCATCATGAAGCGTGCTTGCGGCGCTCCAGCCTTCACCGCCAGTGCCCCGCCATAATGATCGTCGTGCCCGTGCGAAATGATCACGTACTTGATGTCCCTGGGATCCATCCCTAGTTCCTTGATGGCATCGATGGTGTGATTTTCAAACGGAACGTACAAAGTGTCGACCAGGATCAGGCCCTGGCTGGTCTTGATCACGTACGCGCACACGAAATCCAGGCCGACATAGTACATGTTGTCGAACATCTTGACCGGAGCAACCACCTTGGCGGTTTTTTCCGACAGACCAGGGGCACGCTCTGAAGCCTGACCTCGCGCGCTTTGGACGCTGGCCATCGATGCCAGCAAGGCAATCGCAAGAATCATAGCCCCACTCTTCAACTTCATTGCCGACTCCTCTTCCGCAGAATTCGGTTATCCGAAAAGCGCCGGGTGGTTTTTGGAGCGATCATGTGGATGCTCCCCCAGAGGGTCCCGAAAGACTTATCAAAAAACCTAGAGACGACATCCCAGGCTTCTTTTGATTCAGGCGCATCGGGGTCAAGCTCAAAGAATCCGTGACGCAGGCCCTCAATTTCATAACTAACTTCTCACCCAGCTCCATTTTGGCTCTTGTCTGCGAGTCAGAATATCACGAGCCCGAAGTTCCAGACCGGCTCCGGCGGAACTCCGTGTATGATGGTTGCGCGAAAAAATGCGAATGCCAGCAGCCGTGAAAGTCAATGTTACCGAAAGAGTCGATTTCAGCCGCCCGGGCGCGTTTCAGTGGGCCATTTTCATCCTGTGTGGACTCTGTGTCGTCGTGGAAGGTTTCGATTTACAGGCTATGGGGTACGTTGCGCCTCAACTTACAAGTGACTGGCATATTCTAGGCTCCATGCTGGGTCCAGTCTTCAGCGCCGCACTTGTCGGAGTTCTGATCGGATCTCTGTTGTGCAGCGTCCTCGCGGATAAGATTGGTCGCCGTCCCGTATTAGTGTTCGGAGCGATGTATTTTTCGATTATGACCCTGCTCGTCGGACGCGCTGGATCGGTGGGCGAGCTCATGTTATTCCGGTTTTTCGGGGGTATCGGGCTCGGAGGCATGATGCCAAACGCGATGGCTTTGGTTGGTGAGTACAGCCCTAAAAGGTTGCGACTGACGGCAATGATGGTCATTGGCTGCGGATTAACTGCGGGAGCGGCTATCGGAGGGTTTGTCTCTGCCTGGCTGATCCCATCGTTCGGATGGCGAGCTGTGTTCTATTTCTGCGGTCCGCTGGAATTCAGCCTTGGACTGCTGATGTTGGCCTTGCTACCCGAATCCTTGCAGTTCTTGACTGTCAAGGGAAGACGGCCCGACAAGATTCGATGCTGGCTAAAACGCATCGATCCGTCGGTGCCTGAGGGGCCAGGTGTTGAGTACATGGTCATCGAAGAAAAAAAGGGCGGGATGCCAGCGGCCCATTTATTTCGCGAAGGCCGAACCCGTGTGACTGTGCTGCTCTGGATCGTAAATTTCATGAACCTTCTGAATCTCTACTTCCTTGCAAGCTGGGTGCCGACGGTCATCCGCGATCGAGGCTACTCGACTGCGATCGCAGTACTGGCTGGCACGGCGGTTCAAGTAGGCGGAACGATTGGAGCGTTCGGGAACGGTTGGTTTATCACGAGAACTGGCTTTTCCAGGGGATTGGCCGCTATTTTTGCCGTGGGCGCCGTAGGCATTGCCTTCATTGGCCAGCCATTTTTGTCACTCCCGTTTCTTTTCCTCTCGGTTTTCCTGGCAGGATGGTGTGTGCCGGGAGGTCAGCCGGGTGTGAATGTTTTTGCAGGCATGTTTTATCCCACATATCTCCGTTCGACCGGGATAGGTTGGGCTCGGAATAGGCCGTATCGGCGCTATTATCGGACCTGTCGTCGGAGGTGCTCTGATCGCACATAAGTGGTCGCCTCGTGACGTTTTCCTCGTTGCGGCCATCCCTGCGGCGATCTCTGCAATTACGATGCTGGGCCTGAATGGCGTAATTCAATCGCGGGACGTATCAGCGGTAGAAGCCGCCGTAGTGACGCACTAGCGGTTCGTTCAATCCCCGGCTTATTGTTCGAGGGTGCGCAAAATCGTTTCCGCAATGCGTTTCGTGCTGGGAATTGCCATGTCCTCGAGGATATCTGACGAGGGGAGTGGAATATGGGGGGTGGTGATGCGCACCGGTTGCCCATCCAGGCTGTAGAAGGCCTCCTCCGCGACAATCGAAACGATTTCACCACCCCAGCCGCAAAGCCGCGGATTCTCCTCTACCGTGAACAAGTGGTTGGTGCGGCCAACCGACTCGAGTATGGTCTTCATATCCAGCGGAACCAGAGACCGGACGTCGATCACCTCGCAGTCGATGCCACTCTCCGCCTTCAGTTGTTCGGCCGCGGCGACAGCGTGAGGCACCATGAGAGCAAGCGCGAGGATGGTTGCATCCTTGCCGGGCCGGACGACTCGCGCGGTGCCCAGGGTGTCGACAATCTCGCCATCGGGAACCTCTCCTTTTGTAGAGTACAGGGTCTTGTGCTCGAAGAAAATTACCGGATCCGGATCCCGCACTGCCGCAGCCATTAAGCCGACGACGTCGAGGGGCGTTGACGGTGCAACCACCTTGAGGCCGGGTATCATCATGCACCAGTTCTCAACGCTTTGACTGTGTTGCGCCCCGAATCGAGCTCCGCCGCCGTTTGCCGTTCTTACTACCAGTGGGCACTTGATCTGTCCGGCGGTCATGTAATGGTTCTTGGACATTTCATTGGCAAAGTAATCGAAACAGACCGCGATGAAATCCGAAAACATAATTTCAGCAATTGGCCGGAGCCCGGTCATGGCCGCGCCCATCGCGGCGCCCAGAATTGCCTGTTCTGAAATGGGAGTATCACGCACTCTCAGCGGTCCAAATTGATCGAGTAGCCCAACCGTGGCCTTGAAGACCCCTCCGGCTTTGGCAACATCCTCGCCCAGTAAAACAACATCCGGGTCGCGTTCCATCTCCTGCGCAATGCCGCGCGCGACTGCGTCGCGATAGCTTAGTTCCGCCATGCCGAGCCTCCATCGGCGTAGACATCCTTCATCAGGAGGTCCACCGAAGGGGGAGCCGCAGCCTTACAGATCGCCGTAGCCTCATCAACTTTCCGTTTGGCATCGGACTCAATTTCCCCAATTACTTCTTCGGAAAAGCCGAGGTCCAAGAGCCGCTGACGGTAGAGCTTAATAGGGTCGCGTGACCGCCAATCATCCAATTCGCCCGCCGGCCGGTATTTTGCCGGGTCGGCTCGCGAATGACCACTGTACCGGTATGTCAGGCATTCAACCAGTGAGGGACCTTCGCCGGCTCTCGCCTTCGCGAGAGTCGTTTGCGCGATCTGATAAACGGCATCCGCGTCCTGTCCATCAATGATGATCGATGGAAGGCCATAAGCACAGGCGCGACCGGCGCCCGGGTCGGGAACGGCGGTAACCTCCGAGATCGGCGTGTATTCCATGTAGAGGTTGTTCTCGCATACGAAGACCACGGGCAGTTTCCAGATCACCGCGAAATTCAGGGCCTCGTGAAAGGCACCTATGTTGGTGGTTCCGTCGCCGAAGAAACATACGGAAACATCTTTTTGTCCCTTATACTGCGCTCTCCATGCGGCGCCGCATGCGATAGGAAGATGAGCGCCAACGATCGCATACGATC
>Ga0206831_1253_pt1 | contig 11028 bp, 10 predicted proteins | sample Alteio_BWOrgCont_73_FD_152876 | JGI IMG/M metagenome (GOLD analysis project Ga0206831, IMG submission 152876) | Enriched cells from forest soil in Barre Woods Harvard Forest LTER site, Petersham, Massachusetts, United States -... | ecosystem: Environmental > Terrestrial > Soil > Temperate forest >...
CGATCCAGCGGATCCTTCGCTTTGTGATAAGGAGCCGCCAAAAAAAAATCACCGGTCGTCGTGGTCCAATAAGCGGCTGCGAGGAGTGCGAGCTCTTCCTTGCTTTCGAAGTGATGGAAGAAGCTTCCTTTGGTGATTCCCGCTTTGTGGCATATGTCATCGACGGTCGTGGCCGCGTAGCCCTTGGCCCGGATGACGCTCAAAGCGGCGTTTAGGAGCCTGATCTTTGATTCGTGAGCCGCAGCGGCGGGGATGACGGATGATTCCATTTCCATCTCACATACCAACTAGTGGGTATGGTGTCAAGTTGGTCGATGGAATTTCTATAAATGTGATGCGCCTAGGCTCTGAACCCGCCCCGCCGGTCACCGCGCTTGCGGTAACACCGCCGGATCCGCGCGGCTCCCCAATGCGGTTAACCATCAGCCCATATCCCACGTCCCCACTTCGTGGTGGAGAACCGGATCATCTTAGATATGGCTGCCCGGGCTGGGATCGAACCAGCGACCAAGTGATTAACAGCCCTTGAAGCAGTGTAACCTGTTAAACTACAGCAAGAAGAGACTCATGCGCTAAGGAGGCGATCTGTGGGAGGAGGAAGCCCCCATGTCCTCAATTGTGCAACGCCGCGTTGCACAATTGAAGTTAGCGAAAGGTGCCTGGCGTCGGCCATTCATCTCTAAACCCGACTCGTCACTCCGGCGCTTGCGATAATCAGGAATATTGGACAAATCGCGGACGTGAAAAAGCGCAGCGTTCCATCGTTGAACAAACCGCCAACGCAACGCGCAAACTCCTCTGATGCGCGCCGCTCGCTTGGCCGGACTCGGGAGGACGCGCGGTTTACCGCCCCTCCGGCATCAGCAGAATTGCCAGCCGACTATGCCTCCACCTTGGCTACCCTCAAAGAGCAGATCCGGGAAAGTCGATTACGCACAGTCCTGTCAGCCAATGCCGCAATGGTGACGGCCTATTGGGAGGTGGGACGGATCATTCTCGGGCGCCAGGAAAAAGAAGGTTGGGGAACCCGAGTCATCGACCGGCTATCGACGGACCTGCGCCAAACCTTTCCGGACATGCAGGGGTTGTCCGCTAGAAACTTGAAGTACATGCGGGCTTTTGCCGCGGCTTGGCCGGACCCGGCAATCGTGCAACGCACCGTTGCACAAATTCCCTGGCGCCAGAACATCGCCTTGCTTGAGCGACTGAGCGACCCGACGACCCGGCTCTGGTACGCCGCCCAGACCCTACAACATGGATGGACTCAGCCGATCCTGGCCCTTCAGATCGAAAGCGGACTTCACGCGCGCCAAGGCAAAGCGGTGAGCAATTTTCCAGCCACCCTTCCGCCCGCACAATCGGACATGGCGGCTCAGGTGTTCAAGGACCCCTACCTATTCGACTTTCTCGGAACCGCAGATGAACGGCGAGAGCGGGACGTGGAGCGCGCCCTGGTGGACCACATCCAGAAGTTCCTACTCGAACTCGGAACGGGCTTTGCGTTTCTCGGGCGGCAGGTCCACCTCGAGGTCGGCGACAAGGATTTCTATCTCGATCTCCTGTTTTATCATGTAAAGTTGCGCAGCTACGTGGTCGTGGAACTGAAGGCTGTCGCCTTCGATCCCGGCTTTGTTGGTCAGATGAACCTATACCTATCCGCCGTCGACGACCTCCTTCGGCATCCCGACGACAAGCCGAGCATAGGTCTGCTTCTGTGCAAAGAGAAGAACCGCCTGGTCGTTGAATACGCGTTACGTGATTTGAAAAAGCCAATCGGGGTCGCGGAATGGCAGACTAAGCTTGTCGAGTCTTTACCGAAGCCGTTGCGGAATGAGCTGCCAACGGTTGCGGAAATAGAGGCGGAGATGGAGAAGGCCGAGCCATCCAAACCGGACGCCTCTTGATTCGCCTATTAGGTTATCGCGTTTATCATTTTCGTAAGCGGATGGCGGGTGCTTATCGGCTTGAACCAAGGTCTCTGGTACGGCATATTTCGCGGCGTCATGAAGTCCTCCATCGCAATTAAGCATACGCTGTCTCGTCGAATGATGACGAGCCGTGGCCTGTTTGCGTCTCTGGAGGACACCTCGCGCAGGTAGCAGTTCTCCAAGCGCAAACGACTTTGGCCCAGGTGCTCACGCGCCTGGGCCTTTTTGTTTTTCCAACCCGTCCCACTATGAAAACACGCTCCTACATCACGACCACCATTCCCTACGTTAACGCGGCGCCGCACATCGGCTTCGCGCTCGAACTTGCCCAAGCCGACGCGACCACACGCCGACATCGTGCGGTGGGCCATTCCACCCGGCTCCAGACCGGCACCGACGAGAATGCTTTTAAGAACGTCGAGGCGGCAGCCGCCGCTGGCACGCGCCCGCTCGATTGGGTAGACGCAAGGTCAGCACAGTTCCGGCAATTGGCCGATCATATCCAGGTCGGTTATGATCGCTTCATCCGCACCACCGAGGAAGCGCACGTTCGCGGAGTACACCAATTCTGGCGGTCGTGGCGTCCCGAGGACATTTTCCAAAAGGACTATTCGGGACTCTATTGTTCCGGCTGCGAAGACTTCCTTTTCCCTCAGGATCTGGTCGATGGCCGCTGTCCGGACCATCAGGTTATTCCGGTTGAAGTCGCCGAAACAAATTACTTTTTCCGACTCTCCGCCTATCAGGAGCCATTGGAGCGCTGGCTTTCGAGCGAGGCCGTGAAGATTCGCCCCGAATGGCGGCGGGTCGAAATCCTGGCTTTCGTGCGTGCCGGCCTGCAGGACATAAGCATATCGCGTCCGGCGACGCGTTCGGGAGGATGGGGTGTGGCCGTGCCGGGTGACGATTCTCAGGTCATATACGTCTGGATCGATGCCCTGATCAACTATCTCACCGGCCTGGGCTACGGCACCGACAATCGGTGGCGAGAATGGTGGAATGACGATACCCAAAAAATCCATGTCCTCGGAAAAAACGTCTGGAAATTCCATGCGGTTTATTGGCCCGCGCTGTTGTTGTCGGGCGGCCTGCCCTTGCCCGATGAGCTTGCGATCCACGGATTCCTGACCATCGACGGCCGCAAGATCGGCAAGTCCCTCGGCAATGCCGTCTCGCCCGATGATTTCATTCAGCGATATGGGCCCGATGCCGTGCGCTATTTTCTCCTGCGTGCGGTCCCGCAATTTGGCGACGGCGACTTTTCCGCGGATAGGTTTGCGGCTATCTATGAGGCGAATCTCGCCAACGGTCTAGGCAATCTCGTGAGCCGGTTGTTTACGCTCGCTGCCCGCAGCGGCCTTGAGTCCGGTCCCGATTTGGCCGAGGCATCTGCGCAGGGATCGACGTTCGATCTGGACGGGCCGCACGATGAGGCCCTTGCGGCCATTTGGACACAAATCGATCAGCTCAACCGCGAACTCGAAAAAGCAAAGCCCTGGGTGGCGCTGCGTCAGGGGTCAACCGCTCCGGTTCGCGAACAGATTGCCGGCTGGCTTGGTCAACTCTCCCACATCGCCCGACAGATCGGGCCTTATTTGCCCAGCACTTCGCGTGAAATATTGGCCCGACTCGGGGCTGGCCATCTGCAACCCGTCGCTCCGCTTTTCCCGCGCATTTGAGCCAAACCGCACCAATAAAGCCGGAAAAACGCGGGCATGAGAAATCGCGAAGCCAGTCGGAGTCGCCAAGATATTTTAGCCTCCATTGCCGGTCGTTCGACAACTTTATGGAAGTTTCCGAATGGAAATGAAGCCGTGGCCCAACATAAGATCCAACATAAGTGGCCATCCCCGACCCCGTAGGAGTTTTGTAACTCCTTGTCAAAATGGCTGCCCGGGCTGGGATCGAACCAGTGACCAAGTGATTAACAGTTTTTTGGTTCGGCTATTTCAGTATGTCTGCAACTGTCTTTATCTGACATCACTTACGTCGTTGATTTCAGAGGGATAAAGTCACATAAGTATGAGACATGAAAGCGCAGATCGAGAATTTTGAGGACTTGGAAAACCGGCATGTAACCGGCATGTCAAATGGCTACATGCCGGTCTCGCGGGCGGCCAAGACCCACCAGGACTATTGGAAATCGCGGCTTATCCATTGCACATTCCGAGGGCGCGACGGAGAGAACTACACCCCGCCCGAGTTCTACGTGAGGATGTTTCACCTCGGACGGGAATCCCGCTTCTGCCTCGATACCGCCAACCAGGCCGCCGCCGCCGTGAAGGCGCGGGACATCTACCTTTCGCTCGTTGCGGCAGGCTGGGAGGCGACGCTGGCCAAGTACAAGCCCGCCCCGGTAACGCAGGCCGAGGTCTGCACGGTCGGCGAATTTCTCGCGGATGTTCACACCCGGAGCCACCTGAAGCCCGTGACGGTGCGACGCTACGCCGTAAAGCTGCGCAAGATGGTTTCGGACATGGTAAAACTGGAGGCGGGTCTGAGAGGAAAGGCGCGGCGTGCGAAATACGACTACATGCACGGCGGCCGCCAAGCTTGGCTCGCCAAAGTCGATGGCCAATCGCTCAGCGTGCTGACGCCGGAGTCGATCAATGTGTGGCGCAACCAATACGTGACCAAAGCTGGCGCGGACCCCGTCAAACGAAAATCGGCGGAGCGATCGGCAGCGTCCTACCTGCGCTGCGCCCGCTCCCTTTTTACGCACGACGTGATGAGCCTCTTGAACGTCAAGGTTCCCGCCAACCCGTTCAAGGGGGTGAAGCTGAAAGACCCCGGCCCCCAGCGCTACCACTCGGAGGTGAACCCGGAATGGCTGCTCGCGTGCGCCGGCCGCGAATTGCGGGAGAAGCAACCCCAGCACTATCTCGCGCTATTCCTGTGCTTGTGGGCGGGCTTGAGGCGCAAGGAAGCGGACCTGCTTCTTTGGGATCAGGTCGATTTCAAGGAGGGGCGCATCCACGTTCGCCGGACCGCCTATTTCGAGCCGAAGACGGAGGAGAGCCAACGCATGATCGACCTCGCGCCCGAGGCCGTCGACGTGATCCGGTCGTACAAGAAAGGCAGCCAATCCGAATTCGTCCTGGACGGTTCGGAAGCCAATCCCTCCGCCACCTATGACTACTACCGTTGCGATTGCCTCTGGCGCGATCTCAACGCATGGCTGCGCGGCAAAGGCGTCCGCCACCGCAAGGCAATCCACGCTCTGCGCAAGGAAAGCGGCTCCCTCATTGCCTCCGCCTTCGGTATCGAGGCTGCCCGCCAGCATCTCGGCCACCGCGACATCCGAACCACGTCCGCCCACTACGTGGACAAAAAGAAGCGAATCGAAGTGAGTTTGGCACTGGGCACGGCAGGGAAGCTCGAAGGGTTCAACGAAACCGCAGGGCGCTGATGTCTTGCGGGCACTCTGCCGGCGTTTTCACTCTTAATTTGTTAATAAAACATACTTGTTTTTTTAACATTTTGATAGGGGAGTTCACACCGTGCCCCCGGCGACGCGTAGACCCCGACACGCCCTGGGAAATAATTGTCGTCGACAGCACCGTGACAAAAGCCAACGCATCGCCTATCGCATCCAGCGCAAAAGGCCCGGCTGCGCGGCTGTCTCGATCAAACTACGATTGGCTTCCAACTCGCAGCCGAATGATGTATTCGTCGAAGCCTGCCGATGCAATCCGTACCCAAACCCACCTGGCTTTCTCCAGCCGATATTGCCCTCTTCCGGCGGTTTTTGGAGTCAAAGCCGCAGCTAAATAATCATTCGTTACCTGCGATTCGGCATTTAAGTTTCTATTCGTCGGAGCTCAAGTCGGTGAGCGCGATTCCTACGGTATTAGGCGATATTCGTTCAGGTCATATTAATAGGGGAAACTTGGGGATCAGAAGAAATCAACGTTATGTGAATACTTTGATGAATTTCGGCTTAGTGGATAATTCCGATCTACAGATCACTCCTTTGGGTGAGCAGATTTTAGCCTTCCCCCAAGCCCAAGATATATCTGCTCGGACGATCGCCGTCGACGGCGTCATTTTTAACGGATTATTCGAACAGTTGCTCCGCGGCACACCCAACAATCGAGCTTTAGTCTTTTTTTTAAAAATATTGCGCCAAGCTCGAGATTTCTTGGATGCAATTCCGGCGGGGGAGCGACGCGCGGTAGCCGAACACGAAAAATCGCTTCTTTTGCTTCAAATAATAAACTCGAGTGGTCTTGAAGTTCCTCGTCTCTGGCAGCTCGATGAGAAATCGAGGAAGGCCGCGATGGCCGCTTTGCAGAACGCCTACACAAGCGATGCATTTCCAGGTTCACATCCCCCAAAAGACGAATCGCTAACCGCCTATCGCTATATCGCTATCCTTCGGTTAAACCGGATTCAGGCGGACGTACGGTACAGAGTCCGCGCTTTTCTTACGGCCTACCTAGATAGGCAGGAGCAAATGGGTGACACGTTCTCCCGAATATTCGAATTGCCTGTCCAAGACGCATCGCCGGCCCGCGCAACGCTGACGGCTCCGATAGAAGGCCGCAGATCGACCAAGCCGGTAATCTCTCCCGATCTAATTACGGTTACGGAGGACGTAGAAGGTCCTTCTGGTGCGCTTCCGCGCGAGCCGGCGGCTCTACCCAAAGCTTCTTCGGCGCAGATTAGTTCGGATTGCCCCTTAATCCCGCCAAAACCTCGTACTGGGGCGACAGGCAAAAGTATTATTCTGAAAAAAAGGGTGTCGCGCCGTGCAAAAGAGCTAGGAGACTGGGCCGAAGAATGTGTTTTCAAACAGCTTACCGGACAGCAGGAGGAAGGGAAGATTACGGCCCTCACGTGGCACGCACGAGAAGGGAGAAAGCCAGGATGGGATATCGAATATAAGGATCTACCATCCGGTACCGTAAAACGAATTGAGGTGAAAGGAACGACGGCGCGAATCTTTCAAACATTCGATCTAACGGCTAATGAATTTACGATGTTGCAAACTTTCGGGGCGGATTACGCATTAGCCTTGGTTACGCGCTCCGGTAGCGCCGATCCTAAAGTATTTTACCTTTGGAATCCTGCCCAGTGGTTCGCTGAGAATCGTCTGGCATGCGAAACTCAGATTTGGAGCGTCTGGACCCCGCTTCTCTAAGCCACGTAAGCCGCCGTCTTGTTGGACAAGAACCCAGGCAACGGGTTTTGAAACCGGCCGGTCGCGTAGCTGTGAAATCGACCCAATCCTAGTTTTTCGTTGATCTGGAGTATGGGATCGGTGTTCCGCGTCTGCGCCAGCCTCGCCCGAGAACGCTTCTCAGCAAAGAAGAAATGCTCATCCACAAACTCTTTTTTTTCTCCTACGCGGCTCTGGTAATTTCGCCTAACTTGGAGCGCTGGGAAGACTTCGCACCCACGAAACCGGCCACTATCACCAAAGAAATCACCTAAAGTGAGAATCCCCTCATCTGTCGGTCTGTTTTTGTGTGACCAGTGGTTCCAATGGTTTCTGCCCCCATAGTAGCTCATGCAAACGTATTTGCAGGGCATGGAATCAATCAGTTCACCCAAAGCGTCGACGAACCTGTCGCGAAAGCAAAAATCGCTAGCGAAGTCATCTTCCATATTTTGACCCCGAACGAACTCCAATTTGGCTAAGTAGCTCTCGATATCTGGCAAGAACGGATAGGCTGCGATGAAATTCAAGAGATGATAATATGCGGTGTATTGCCGAAAATTATAAGGCGGATCGAGATAGAGGATTTCATAGTTTGCCAGTCTTTCGCCCACAGCCAGAGCATCTGCACAATTGGCCTGAGACGAAGTTGCAGACGGTGCAATTAGAGGAATTCGAAGATGCAAAGACTGAAGAGAATTAGGCCAGAGCCGGTCTCGATTAAAGTCATGAAAGGTCCCATTCACATTTGCGACGATAGTCACTTCCTCCAAGACGGAAGCCATCAATAAGTGGACTTCCGTCTCGGTAAGTCTTCCTTCATCCCACCACGCCCTAATCGTGGTTAGAATGGCATCCAAACGCTCAGCGTTCTCCTTCGAGAAGTAATTCCGCTTCCCTTCCGTGCCCCGCACACTGAGGAATTTTGATTTCTTGCCCCAAAGAGTAAAATTTTCGAAAATGTAGCCGCCCGTCACTGGTGGAAGTTCGTTAAGGTAAGCAATTATATGCCAATATGGTTTGAGGTTATTCCATGAATCTTCAGCACGATCCTCAGGAAACGTCTGGCCAGCATCCCGTCGCGCCGCTGCTAGAAACGTCTGATGCAACCGCTCGATTGTGCCAGCGCTCGGTTTTCCGACGCATTCAATTCTATCGAAATCCGGCCAAGCTCTTAGGCACAAGTATGCTACCCCAAGAACGAATGAGAATCGATTGCAGTCGTTAGAAATCACATCGAAGCCCCGTTGACGGAAGTGCCTTCCAACATTGGTCGTACCAGCAAAAACGTCACAGATGGATTTCGCGCGGGGGGCGTGAGACGTGACCGCCGTATGGATTGAATCGAGCAAGGCGCGCTTATTTCCAAGATATTTATCCATGTTAACTACAGATTATGAACACCTCAGAATTTTCGAGAGGTTCGACGTTGTTGGAGGCTGCGTTTAGTCGCCTGTGGGCGTGTGGTGCAGCATTTTTGATTTCGACAGAGCCGAAGTGCGATTGCGCAACTTTCTTCAGTTCAGAGAGGGTTAGGAGACGAGGGCGATTTCCATCGCGATCGGAATAAGGTGAATAGGAAAGCACCAGTGGAACGCGGTGGGCGGCTACCTGGCTAAACAAAGCCTCGAATGCCCCCTCCACCTGTGATGGGATGCAGAACGAAGACTGAATTCGATCTGTGCGATAGAGTCCCCGCATCACAGCTGTAGCGCCGTCTTTGCTCATCGTGGCCAAGCGTGGAATGTCCCGTCTGGCTATGGTCTCTAAGACGTGGTAAAAACGACTGTAGTGATCGATGGTGTAAGGAGGATCCGCGTACACACAGTCGAATTTATTGCTTCGGTCGGTAAGAAATGCCGCGTAGTCCGCTTGACACACGGCGTGCTGGTTCTGGCGATCCGGCACGGCGGATGACACCGCGTTAACTCCCAAAACGAACTCCCTGCAAACTTCGCGCCTGCGGTCTGCCAGAATTCGCTGAACTAGAAGCTGTTTTGTCGTTCCGTCTTGCCGAATGAGACGCATCGGCTGGGCAAACTGTTTTCCCACAGTTCCGACAACTTCACTAGCCGTACGAAGGAGCGCCGCTCTCATTACGGAATCTATCGGTTCAGCAAAACGCCTTTGAGCTATCGCCTCATCCAATGATGCGATCATGCAGGCCTGTTCGTAGGAAAAATACGAACCACCATAGTAGGTTGGAATAACCAACTGGCACCGAATAGCCGGAGCTAGCCGGGCGAGACGGGCAGATGCTGCAGCGATAAGCCCGGCAAGCCGGCTGTCGGCGTTCCCCGCATTGCCAACTACTTCGAAAGCCGCAATCGACGCATGTTCGACTAGACTGGCGATCAAGAGCGTATTTCCTTTCTCCGCCTCTTTGATGCATAGTGTCTCATAAGCGATCAGATCTCCGAATACTTCCTTTCCGATTGTGAAAAGCGCGCTGCTTTTCGCTGAGTTCACTATTTCTTCGGTTTGCTTCACTGAAACCGGCCGGCCCATCAATAGCGCTCGTGCGAGCAATGCAGCAAATTCCTGAATATCGACGGAAACTACCTCGTATTTGTCTGCCATTGCCCTGGATACAACAGACGATCCGGAAAAGAGATCGCATACCCGCTTCGCCTTCGGCGCGACTTTATTCACCTCATCGAGGATCTGATCCAGAAGGCGAAGTTTACTGCCGAGATATTGTATCGGCCGAAACCTAGTCAACTTGCTGTTATGCGATGATGCATCGATCAAAATTCGCAATTTCTCCAAGTGCGTTTTATCGGGACGAGTGAGGTCTTTCTCCCAACGCGCAATAGTCATGGGTGAAACTCCGATGGACATGGCGATTCGTTCACGGCTTAGGCCAAGCCGTTGTCTACTTTGTAGGAGATCACTACCCGTCATACCAAATAAGATGTGTAGAATTCACATCTTTGCAATAAAATTTATCGAAAAATACGCATGCAACGCAACAGTCTCGAAGTCCATAGCGCGCAAACACTCGGCCAAACAGCACTTTTCGATTAAATCGACCCTATGCCTCCGACAACGAGTCGCATTCTAAGCGGATTGTACGTAGGTGCTCCAATGCCGCAGCAGAAAGCCTCTCATCCCGTCTTTGGGATTGTAGCGAGGATAGACTCGCCGGAAGTCGACTTCAGCGTCCGGCAGGTTCTGTGGCGCGATCGATCCTACCCGTGCGGCCAAATAGAGCAGGCCGAGGGACGGCGCGCGCGATTCCCCAAGATTACAATGGATGAGCACCCGATCACCCGATCGCATAGCTTCGTCAACGAAGGCAATCGCGGCGTCAACAATCTCCTTTGGTATGTAGTTCGGATCATCCGCATCGATAAGGTTCAGGTAAAGTTGCCTGTCTCGACGCGCAACGAGATACTCGGGGTCGTTTCTTGGGGCGGCACGTCCGGTATAACCAAGTAGTCGCCGATGATAGGGTTCCTTGCAGGCATGAACGACCCACCATCCCGGATTCGAACCCACCTGGGTTTCGAAATCAGCCTCGGCCCCGATGAAAAGATGGGGATGAACTTCAATCATGGGGTAGCTTTTTTGAGGATGTCAGTCCGGAGAAAATGAGCGATTAAGCTATGAGCGGAAGGCTGGCCGGTGTCACGAAATCGAGCACCAAATGTGAGCCGTAGCCCCCCAGCAGTCCCGCGAAAAAGCCGGCGGCAATCTGCCAAAGGAGCGCCACTATCCAGTTACAGATGCTCTGCCATTCGTTTGCGTCGACGGCGCGCCTCCTGACGCGAGCCGCTTCTGCCTTTTCCCTGCAAAATGACTCCCAGCGCGTCAGAGTGTCCATCGCGGTAGTTGCCGCCACACCCCCTACTAAAAGCGAATGGAAGAAGCTGCGATGTCCGGGCCAGGTGGCTGGCTCGATCCAGTCCGGCAGGCCGCCTCCGATAACTCCGCCAA
>Ga0206831_1254_pt1 | contig 11025 bp, 10 predicted proteins | sample Alteio_BWOrgCont_73_FD_152876 | JGI IMG/M metagenome (GOLD analysis project Ga0206831, IMG submission 152876) | Enriched cells from forest soil in Barre Woods Harvard Forest LTER site, Petersham, Massachusetts, United States -... | ecosystem: Environmental > Terrestrial > Soil > Temperate forest >...
GAAGGCTTCCAACTTTTGTGGGAGATCCTTCTCGCCGCCCCACTCGGCAATGCGGTTGACGAGGACACTCCCAACGACGGCGCCATCAGCCTGTTGCGCCACGAGACGGGCCTGTTCCGGCGTGGAGATGCCGAAGCCGACGCAAATAGGCAGCGTGGTGTGCTTGCGCAGGAGGTCGATCCGGTTGCCGATGCTGGTGGCGACATGCTCCTGCATGCCGGTGACGCCTTCGCGCGAGACATAATAGACGAAGCCGGTGGCCTTCTCGATGATCTTGGCGATGCGCTCGGCCGGGCTGGTCGGCGCGACGAGAGAAATGCGGCGCAGGCTGCCATCGCCGAGACGGGAGCCGACACCGGTCGTGCCGACGGATTCCTCCGGCGGGAGATCGAGCACGAGCAGGCCATCCGCACCGGCCTGGTAGGCGTGAAGGCAGAAGCGCTCGATGCCGTAGGCGTAGACGAGGTTGAAGTAGGTGTAGAGGACGATGGGGATCTGTGATTGCGCGCGGACGGCCTGGAGGATTTCGAAGACGCGCGCCGTGGTGGTGCCGGCCTCGAGCGCGCGCTGGGCGGAGAGCTGGTTGACGACGCCATCGGCGAGGGGATCGGAGAACGGGACGCCGAGCTCGACGATGTCGGCCCCGGCGCGCTCAAGCGCCCAGACGAGGTCCGGCGTGGTTTCAGGATTGGGATCGCCAGCCGTGATGTAGGCGACGAAGGCTTTTTGTCCGCGGGCCTTGAGCTCGCGGAATTTGCGGTCGATGCGGTTATCGGAAATGGGATTCATACTTTCTAGCGAGATCAGTGAGGATGGATGCGATTCCCGATGATGCGCAGACCCTCAAAGACGAGTAAAGGCCGGAGCGTGTGGGGGAGATCGAGTAAGTCGGTGAGGCGATGTGCGTTGCCGCCGGTGAGAATGATTTCGGGCTTTTTGTGGCTGGACAGCACGTCACTCAACTGGCGGATGATTTCCTTGACGCCGCCCAGGAAATTAAGCGTGACGCCGGAACGGATGGCTTCCTCCGTCGATTTGGCCAAAGGGGAGCGCGGAGACTGTAAGGAGACTGTGGGCAACTGTGCCGTCGCGCCGATAAGGGCAGCGAGTTGTGTTTGTAGGCCGGGAGCAATGGCACCGCCGCACAGTCGTCCCTTCGCGTCGAGGACGGTAAAGGCGGTTGCGGTACCGCAGCTCACGACGATGATCGGCCATTTTTTCGTCTCGTGAGCGGCGACAGCGGCGGCCAGGCGATCGGCGCCGAGTTCGGCCGGTTTGGGATAATCGAATTCCAGGCCAAGGGCGGGCGAATCAGCGGATACACAATGACACCCTCGCTTGAAGGTATGGCGAAAATAGAAAGTAAGCTGAGGCACCACGGAGGCAAAGACAAGAAAGTGACCGGGAAAATCCTGGTGCATTTCACGAATGCGATCCGCTGTGGCGTCCTCGGTGGCCATTTCGCCTTTGATCGAGGAGGGTTCGCCGGAGAATGCGGAGGTCTCCCACTTCACGCGCGTATTCCCGGCGTCGACGAGTAGGAAGGAATGGAACATCATGGCTTCACGCAAGGCTGACGCGGACGTCCTCGACTTCGCCGGGCTGGCAAACGACTTCGATATTCATCGGTGCGCAGCAGACCTCGCAGTCCTCGATGGTCGAGTAATCGCCCTGAGAGGTATCCGCTGTCGAGGTGATGGTTTCCCCGCAATGTGGACATTGGATTTGGATTTCAACGAGCACAACTCAGTTTAGAATTTCGCGGACGATAAACAAGCTAAGTCCCATCCGTCCTATTTGTCCCCTAGGACCCCAAGGCCTTTAAAAAAGCATTGCCGAAGCCATTGCTTTGCAGTACAAAGCTAGCAATGACCGACACCGATTCCGCCAGCAGCCAACTCCGCGTCATCCGTTCCCTGATGGAGCGAGCCACTATCTATCGCTCGCTTTCCGCGCCGACCGCACTGGTGGGTGGGCTGCTCAGCCTGGGCGGTTTTGCGACGGCCTATTATGCCAAGCATCATCGCGATCATCCGCTAACGCCCGTGGAGTTTCTCATCGTCTGGCTGGTCATCCTGGCGTTGACCTGCTTCACGAACCTGATCTTCCTTTCCCGCGGCGCGGCCCATCGCGGGGAATCCTTTTTCTCCTCCGGCATGAAGTGCGCGTTGACGAGCCTCGCACCCGCGTTTGTCTCTGCCGGCGTGTTGACCGCGCTGCTGATGCATCGGCCCATTCATCTTGCGCTGGTCTGGATCACGCTTTACGGCATCGGCCTGTTGGCGACGCAACATTTCGCGCCGCGCTCCATCGTGCTTTTGGGACTGACGTTCTTCCTCACCGGCTGTGGTCTCATGATCACATGGAAACATTTTTTCATGCCGAACCCGCACGTCGAGCCCTCCGCGCTGGTGGTTTCCGGGATCATGGCGGCGACTTTCGGCGGCTTTCACCTGGCCTATGCCGCGGCGGTCTGGGCGATGGGGGAGGAGCGGGCGGAATCACCTGCCACTGAGTCCGAGCATGTTTGATTTCGACCGGCTCGATAAACTGATTCATGAAAAGGGGAGGCTCGCCATCATGACGCTTCTCGCCGCGCGCCCGAACTGGCCGTTCCAGGATCTCAAGGCCGAGCTGAAGATGAGCGACGGCAATCTCGTCAGCCATCTGCGCACGCTGCATCAGGCCGGCTATATCGCTTACCGGAAGGAAATTCTCATTCGTCCCCAGACCCGTTACGAGCTGACTGCGAAGGGAAGAAAGGCGTTTCAGGATTATCTGAAAACGTTGGAAGATATGGTCCGCAGCGCGAAATCGTTGAAATAACGTCCTCATTTTTACCGATCTACTTTGTATAACAAAGCTAAAAAATAAAATCTATGCTGCACATTCACCAGGGAATCTTGTCGGACCTGCTCCCGCAGGTGCAAATCGTCGTCCTCATCGGCAACCGCGCGAGTGATCACCTGCGCGAGATGGCGCGCATCGCCGAATTCAGGGGCCGCGCGGCTTATCGCATCGAAAATGCATCGGAACTGCAACCACGCTGGTTTTCCGGGGTTAAAGAAGTAGGCATCGTGGTCGGCGCGACCGGACTCGAGCCGATCGTGCGCGCCGTCAACGAGCGCCTCGATCAATTTTCCGACGCGCAAGACAAAGGCATGCTGGACGGACTTGCGCAATGAATGCCGCGGAACTTCCATCCCTACCCGTTGGCCTGGCGATCCCAACTCCCAAGGCTAAAGACAAAATCGAGCCGCCGGTCCGTCTGGGACGGTTGCTTTGGGGGCTGGCTTTTGCGGTGGCGCTCTTCGATTTATGTTTTTGGGGTATCCAAGCCGCTGGGCTTTCGGTCACGGTGTTTTTCGTGGTTTTGTCGGTTATTATCTTGGGTAATCGTGAGCTGGGACCGGCACGAAAGAGCACTCGCTTGATTCTCGCCTTGCTGGCGGGGGCAGCCGTGGCCGGAGTGATCGAGACGGGAGTAACCAATATCACCATCCTGATCGTGCTTATCGTTGGGCTGGCGGGGAACACGTTTTTCACTGGGGCAGATTCCCTTTTCGGACGATGGTTTTCCCAAGGTTTCGCGCTGATTTTCGCGCCAGGACGTGTTTTCTGGTTGGGTGCACGGGTGATGGAGGCTGCTTTCGGGAAAGGATTAGGCTGGACGGGTGGGGTGATCGGTGGCGTCTTGCTGGCGATTCCTGCCATTGTTCTCGCCTTGGTGTTCGGATCGCTTCTCGCCTCGGGCAACGCGATTTTCGGTAATTGGACGAATAGCTTCTTCGATTGGTTCTGGAATGAACTGGTGCAGTATCTCGACGCGGGCCGCATTTCGCTGTGGCTGGTGGTGGCCTTGGTGATTCTGCCGCTTTTGCGCCCGACGATGGTTTCGGAGTGGCTATGGCGATGGACGGAGCGGTTGCCACGGTTGCCGGAGATCATTCCGAATCGTGGAGCCGTATTCAGCAGCGGGCTTGTCCTGCTGGTGCTGAATCTTCTCTTTTTCATTGCGAATATAGCGGACGCGCTTTTTCTTTGGAGCGGGCGGTCTGTGCCGGTTGGTGTGACGTACAGCGAGTACGTTCACTCCGGTGTAAATACCCTGTTGATAACGGTCATTCTGTCCGCGCTTGTCCTAACGACAATTTTTCAACAGCCCTTGGGGGTCGCCCGTAGCCGTGTCCTGAAGACTTTGTCAATTGTCTGGATCAGCCAGAATTTGTTTTTGCTTTTGAGCGTGAGTCTGCGACTAAAACTATATATCGAGGCCTATGGCATGACCGTCACGCGCCTAAGCCTAATGATTTTTCTCGTCCTGGTGGCGATGGGGTTTTGTCTGCTGACGGTCAAGATTATGAAGGATCGCTCGTTGTCGTGGCTGATCGGAGGGTGTGTGCTGGCTGTTTTCCTGACTCTATATATTACTCAATTTCTCGATCTTAAGGGATGGTCGGCGAATTATAATGTGGCGATGTGGGAGAAGGAGCGGACGCGAAATTTGGATTTGGTCTATCTTCGCGATCTCGGACCAGCCGGTTGGCCGGCTTTGCGACGCGCGGTGGATGAGGGCGCCCATTGGGATGAGCCCGATTCAGCGATGGATCTGACATGGGCAGATGAAACCAATCATCCAAAAGCCCGATTGGATCTGAAGCATTGGAGGGAATTCAGTCTTCGGGCTTCCTGGAACCGATGGGCACTGGAAGAAAAGCCGAATAATTGAGGCGCGTCCGGGACGCGCTTGCGTTACATTCGCGGCTTTATGGCAGCCATCGTTTTCTGGATTTTTGTGGGCGCCGTTTTCGCGGGTGCTGCGACGTGGCTTGCGCTGCGAGCGCAGACGGCGACGTTGCAGGAGCGGCTGACAGGACGTGAAAGGAAGATAGGGGAACTCGAGGTGCGTTTGACCGAGCAGGCGGCTTCGCTTTCGCTGGTGCAACTCGAATCGACACAGGTGCGGCAGGAGCTGATCCAGAGCGAGACGCGGCTGGTGGAGGAGCGCAAGGCGGCGACGGAAAAACTGGCGCTGCTGAACGAGGCGCAGGCGAAATTATCGGACGCGTTCAAGGCGCTTTCTTCGGAGGCGCTGCAAAAGAACAACGCGGCATTCCTGAATCTCGCAAATGCCACGCTGGAGAAATTTCAGGAAGGCGCGCGCACGGATTTGGAGAAGCGCCAGACGGCGATCGATCAACTCGTGAAACCGGTGCAGGAGACGCTGCAAAAATTCGACGTGAAGATCGGCGAGATCGAGAAGTCGCGGATCGAGGCTTACGGCGGCCTGACGCAGCAGGTGCGCGGGTTGGCCGAGGCGCAGGTGACGCTGCAACGCGAGGCGACGAATTTGGTCAAGGCGCTGGGCACGCCTCGGGTGCGCGGGCGTTGGGGCGAATTACAGTTGCGGCGCGTGATCGAGCTGGCCGGGATGCTGGAGCATTGCGATTTTGTCGAGCAGGCGCATGTGGCGACGGATGAAGGCGCTCTACGACCGGATGTCGTGGTCCGATTGCCGGGGAACAAGAGCCTGGTCATCGATGCCAAGACGCCGATGGAAGCTTACCTGCAGGCGCTTGAAGCTCCCAGCGAGCCGGAGCGCCGCACCAAGCTGGCCGAGCACGCGCGCAACATCCGCGAGCATATGAAGCTGCTTGGGATGAAATCGTACTGGAAGCAGTTCCAGCCCGCGCCGGAATTCGTGGTGCTTTTCATTCCGGGCGAGAGCTTCTTTAGCGCCGCGCTCGAATTCGAACCCGATTTGATCGACCGGCAGATCGACGAGAACCACGTCATCCCGGCCAGCCCGACGACACTAATCGCGCTGCTCCGCGCAGCCGCCTACGGCTGGCGGCAGGAATCGCTGGCGGAAAATGCGCAGAAGATCAGCGAACTCGGACGGGTGCTTTACGAGCGGGTCCAGACGATGAGCGAGCATTTTGGACGCGTGGGCTCATCGCTGAAAGGCGCGGTGGAAAACTACAACAAGGCAGTTGGCTCCTTGGAGAGCCGCGTCCTCGTCAGCGCGCGGGAATTGCGGAAGCTGAAGGTGAGTGACGCGGCCAACGAGATCGAGGGACCGGCGCAGGTGGAGGTGATTCCGAGAGCGTTGACGGAGCCCTTGCCGGAGAAGACGGATTAAATCAGGGTTGGGACGGAGTCCGACCCTCCACTATTTAATCCAGCCCCAGCGTTCCGTGAAGGGCCAGAAGACGAAGTAGCCGCGACCCACCAGATTTTGGCGGGGGACCCCGCCCCAGTAGCGACTGTCCTTGCTGTTGGGGCTGTTGTCGCCCATGGCCCAGTAGCAGTCGGCGGGGACGTAGTAGGTTTGGGAATTGTTCTTGTCAAAAACACTCTTGGGATCGAGCCGGGGATCGATCAGGCGAGTCGTGTCTTTCGTGACGCCCGTGCAGGTGGATCCGGCAGGGCCGTCACCATACTCAACGAGGCTGTAGCCGGGGTAGTTATCGGTCTGGTTGAATTCCTTGGCAAACGAAGGAGCGAAGTCGGCCGGCTTGCCGTTGATGTAAAGGACCGGCGGCGTCACTTCGACGATATCGCCGGCGAGTCCGACGCAGCGCTTGATGAAATCTTCGCTGCCTTCCTGGTCAGGACCGCGTTCGTTGGCGAGGCCGGGAATGCCGGAGGTCTTGAAGATGAATACGTCGCCGCGGCGCGGAGGATGAAAATTGTAGGTGACCTTGTCGACGAGCACCTGGTCACCGGTCTGGGTGACGTAGTTGGCCAGCACATCGCCGGGCTGGAATTGCATGCCTTCCTGCAGATGCAGTTTCATTCGGACATCGCTGGGGCGAATCCAAATGCGGTCCGTCTCATCGCCGATATGCACGTCAGTGTACTCGAGCCAGATGGTGAAGGAACCGGGCGTCATCGCATCGATGGTGCCACCATGCTGGGTCACCACGCGGCTGTAGGTCCTGCCGTGGATGAGGAATTCGTAGGTCTGGACGAGGAAATTGGGAGGCAGTTCGACGGAAGGCTTGGGCTCGATGCCGTAGAGCGTAGGCTCCATGGACCCGGTCGGAATTTTAAACGGTTGGAGGAAAAAAGTGCGAATGGCGAGCGCCATGATCGCGGCGACGACGAAGACTTCCACGTTCTCGCGCCAGCCGTCCCACGGTGAGGGCGGGAAGAGGCGGTTACCGAGCTTCATGACTTCTTTGTTCAGCTTTTCGAGGCCGGCGACGTCGCGCGCTTTGAGCAGATCCGGATAGCGGGCCTCGAGAGCCATGATGGCACCGAGGTCCTTGGCCGAAAGTATGTCCTGTGTGTAGACGCGGTTGCGCTTAAGGCTGCCCTGGATTAATTCCGATTCGGAGAGAACCGCCTTCGTTTTGCTGGGGAGGAAAAAGTTGAACATAGAGTTGAGGCAGGCAGGACCAAATTACCAAATTCTCCAAATTAACGAAATTAGGGGAAAGTACCGGAACAGAGCCTTATCAGTCTTTGTTTTTGAATTTGGTAATCTGGCAGATTTGGAAATTTGGTTGTGGTTCCCCTGCTATTTATTCTCCGATTTCAGCACGGCGATGAAAGCTTCCTGCGGAATATCGACGTTGCCAATCGATTTCATCCGCTTCTTTCCTTCCTTCTGCTTTTCGAGGAGTTTGCGCTTGCGGGAGATGTCGCCGCCGTAGCATTTGGCTGTCACGTTTTTGCCGACCGACTTCACGTCCTCGCGCGCGATGATCTTTCCGCCGATGGCGGCCTGGATCGCGATCTTGAAGAGGTGCGGGTGGATGACCTCCTTCAGCTTGGCCGCGATGTGACGACCGCGAGCAGCCGCCTTGCTTCGCTCCACGATGCAGGAGAAGGCGTCGAGCGGTTCGCCGTTGACGAGCATGTCCATCTTCACCATGTCGGAGACGCGGTAGGGCGCATACTCGTAATCCATGCTGCCATAGCCACGCGTGATGGACTTGATACGGTCGTTGAAGTCGACGAGAATTTCGTTGAGGGGGAGATCGCAGTGGAGCATGACGCGCTTGCCATCGAGCGATTCAGTCTGGTCACACGTGCCGCGCTTTTCCATCACGAGCTGCATGATGTCGCCGATGTAATCGTTCGGGATCATGATGAAGGCCTTCACCATCGGCTCGGCGATCGACTCGATGACGGAGGGATCGGGCAACTGCATCGGGTTGTCAATCATCAGCACTTCGCCGTTGGTGCGCTTGACCTCGTAGACGACGCTTGGGTAGGTCGCGATGATGTCCATCTGGTATTCGCGGCGGAGGCGCTCCTGCACGATTTCCATGTGGAGTAGGCCGAGAAATCCGCAGCGGAAACCGAAGCCGAGTGCGACGGAACTTTCGGTCGAGTAGGTCAACGCGGCGTCGTTAAGCTGCAGCTTGCCGATGGCAAGCTTAAGCTGCTCGAACTGTGACGTGTCGATCGGATAAATGCCGCTGTAGACCATCGGGGTGATCGTCTTGAAGCCGGGCAGTGGTTCCGGCGCGGGCTTTTGCGCGTTGGTTAGCGTGTCGCCGATTTTCACGTCGGCGGTTGACTTGATGTTGGCGATGAGGTAGCCGACTTGGCCGGCCTTCAGCGATTCCGTGCGAATTTGCTTGGGCGTGAAGATGCCGACTTCCTTGATGTCATAGCGGAGGTTCGAGCCCATGAGCAGAATGGGCGTCCCGGTCTTGAGTTCGCCGGAAAAAGTGCGGACGTAGGTCACGACGCCGCGATAGGTATCGAAAAGCGAATCGAAGACGAGGGCGCGAGTGTAGTCGTCGTTGAAGGTGGGCGGCGGCGGGATGCGCGCGATGATGGCCTCGAGGATGTCCTCGATGCCGATGCCGTTCTTGGCACTGGCGAGAATGGCCTCCTCGCCGGGAATGGAGAGGACCTCCTCGAGTTGGCGTTTGCAGACATCGATGTCGGCGTTGGGCAGGTCGATCTTGTTGATGACCGGAATCAGTTTGAGGCCCTGCTTATTGGCGAGGTGGACGTTGGCGACAGTCTGTGCCTCGACACCCTGCGCCGCATCGATAATGAGCAGCGCGCCTTCGCAGGCGGAGAGGCTACGCGAGACTTCATAGGCGAAATCGACGTGGCCGGGAGTGTCGATCAGGTTGAGCATGTAGGTCGCGCCAGTCTTCGACGTGTAGGCCATGGTGACCGGATGCGCTTTGATCGTGATACCGCGCTCGCGCTCGAGATCCATCGAGTCGAGATGCTGTGCGGTCATGATGCGGTCACTGACGGTCTTGGTCGACTGAAGGAGACGATCCGAAAGCGTGGTCTTGCCGTGGTCGACGTGTGCGATGATGCAGAAATTACGGGTATGGGCCTGGTCCGACATGGGAAGTGAGATTGTAGCTGATCCTTCGCACAAAGGAAGCGACGTTTTTGCCTCAGCTTTGTCTTTTCAAGAATTGACGGACGGCATCATGATCGCCCATGAAGGCGAGATGAAGCGCATCTCTGCCGAGAATTTTGAAGACTAGGCGGGTTCGGAGTCCTACCCGAAATTCAAAATAAGTTGGCGTTAGCTTACGAATACCCACACCCGCGTGAAGGTGAGGGTGGCCCCACGAGCGCGCGACCTGATCAATGATCAACCCGATTTGCTGGCGGTCGGCACGAGGTAATGAACGCAACTGCTCGCGAAGTGCGTAGGCGATTTCAATCTTTAAGGAGCTCTTCGATGTCGCCGGTGTAGATTTTGTATTTTCCTGCTTTTCGGTCTTTTTTGATTTTGGCATCCATTCGCTCCGTAAACCGTTTCAACTCCTCCTTCGTCACACCGTATTCTTTTTCAGCGTAGTCAGTCGATTCCACTTCAACAGGTCGAAGGGCGATGACTTTGTCGCCGAAAAGAATGCCAATATCCTCGCCGGCGGCGGCTTTTTTCAGCCAAGCAGTCAAATTGCTGCGAGCTTTGGTGGGAGATAGCGTCGTCATAGAGACGATACTAAGACGCTATAGCGCAAGCGCAACTTTAAACTTGTGATGAGTGATCACCCGCCCGCGCCGACCTCATTCGCCCGGGCGCGGAGGAGGCGGGAGGCTTCGCTGGCGTCCTTCGGGATGAAGAGCGGACGGCCCACGACCACCTGGTTCGCGCCGGAGGTGACGCAGGGGCCGACGGTTTCGTCGGTCACGCCACCGTCGATGGAGATGTCGAATTGCAGATGGTTCTTGTCACGATAAGTCTTGGCCACGCGGACTTTTTCCAGCACCTCAATGATGAAGGGCTGGCCCATAAAGCCGGGGTTGACCGACATGCAAAGCAATTGATCCGCAGTCTTGAGCAGCGAGTAGGTGTTTTCCACCAGCGTCATCGGGTTGATCGCGAGCGAGCAACGGCAGCCCATTTCCTGCACCATCGCGATGGTCCGCTTCGGGTCGTGGTAGGCCTCAAGATGGACGATGAGCAGGTCGGCTCCGGCCTCGATGAAGGCGCGAGCGTAGCGGTCCGGTTGCTGGATCATCAGATGGACCTCGATGGGCAGCCGCGTCACTTTGCGCACCGCCTGCACGACATCGGCCCCAAGCGCGAAGTAGGGGACGAAGTGGCCGTCCATCACATCGATATGGATCGAATCGACCTGCGCTTCCTCCATCCGCTTCACCTCGAGCTCCAGCTGGCCGAGATTGGCGGCAAGGAGGCTGGCGGCGATGCGGACGGTTCTCATCTGGGCGAGGACGATAGCCTAGCGAGAGCGATTAAGGAAGGAAAGCCATCAGCTTTTCTTCTTTTCGATCAGCTCGAATTCGTAGCCCTCCGGGCCGTCGATGAAGGCGATCTTGCTGCCGGAACTGGTCACTGTGGGCCCATCGCTGAGTGGATAGCCCTTGGTCGCGGCTTCCTTGGCGAAGGCGTCGAGATCGTCGACCTCAAAGGCGAGATGGGTCAAGTCGGGTTGGACTTGGACCGGGCCGCTCTTGGGGTAATGGCAAATTTCGATCTGCTCCTGGCCGCCGGGCGGCTGGAGAAAAACGACGGTCGATCCGCGCGGTGAGGTGTGGCGGGAAACTTCCTTCAAATCGAAA
>Ga0206831_1255_pt1 | contig 11019 bp, 13 predicted proteins | sample Alteio_BWOrgCont_73_FD_152876 | JGI IMG/M metagenome (GOLD analysis project Ga0206831, IMG submission 152876) | Enriched cells from forest soil in Barre Woods Harvard Forest LTER site, Petersham, Massachusetts, United States -... | ecosystem: Environmental > Terrestrial > Soil > Temperate forest >...
ATCGACTTAATGGTTTTACGGCGGAAAGGTAAGTAAGAGACTTCTAAGATTGAAATTGTGTGCATATTTCCAATATAATAAATCTTTCCAGCCCTGCTAATCTGCCCCCAATAATCGTGGATGTTAATAGACAGCAATGGACAACAAAATACCCTGATAGGCTTGATTTGTCTAGTTATTTTGGATGTTATTGGACTTTGTGGGAGATGAAAATGGAGCGGGTGATGAGATTCGAACTCACGACTTCGACCTTGGCAAGGTAGCGCTCTACCCCTGAGCTACACCCGCATCCAGAAAAGCAGTGACTTTCAATAAAAGCCACTGTGGAGCAACACTATAATCGATAAAATTATTCTTTCAAGCCTTAAAATGACAGAACAATATATTTTCACTATAATTTTTGTAGTGTTAATTTTTTAATCAATAATTAATGGTCGCTATGCTATACTAACGTGATCTAAGTTTTTTTAAAGGGGAATTGGATTATGGTTGCTGTTGTAGCGATATCTGAGGCAGGACAAAACGCTACTGCAGCACATGCTGTAAAATGTTATGACATGAATTCTACTAAAGAAACTAATCTATTACAACAAGTTACATCTAAATTTAAAGGTTCTCCATTAATTATGGACGCCCCTTTGGGTACAGAAAATTCTGCGCCAAATCTGCCTAAAGGGCCGCCGGGAGTTCCCATGCGTTGATAAAAATATTTTACTTTTCTGATAATATCCTGTATGTAACCTGTAGTGGGTTCGTTATATGAAACCATTGGGTGTGTGCTATATAGTGGCCTATCATTATATTCTATCGTTAAAAGTGACCAATAAAGTATGAAATTTTTTCGTCATATTATGTCAAGTATTCGTGGTACTGAGGCCTTGTTGCCAAAGGATGAGGTCATTGAAAAGCTTTCGCCGGTAGCAATTATCTGTAAAGCCTACTCAATGCCTAAAACAGCAACGGTTATCTTGGCATTCATTGCTAACCCTACCACGACAAAAGAAGATATTTTTTCACTATGTGAGCAAATTAGCATTGTGTATGACAACAATGTCAAAGTTGCTAAGGTCGTTTCTGATGCAGTGAAAGCCCTCTATGAAGCCTGTGTGGATGAAAGCTTTGCGCGTACGGTCTATAGTAAAGTGGAAGAAATCGCTGCATCGCATAAGATCGTCCTTGATCAGCCATTATTTATGGACATGCTGGCCTATAAAGCAAATCCCATATCGGGTCAGTATAAACGGCAGCGTTACCGTATGACAGTACCAGAAAGTAGTGTGTCATAGTCTTTATCATATATACTCATTTTAAATTCTTCGCTTGAATATCCTAAGCGAAGCGAGTATTTTGCCTGCAAAACCTAGGATATTTTAGCATGACCAGTGATAACCATTCCTTTCAGCAGATTATACTCCGGCTTCAGCAGTTCTGGATTGATCGTGGCTGCGTGATACTTCAGCCCTATGATAATGAGGTGGGGGCAGGGACCTTCCATCCGGCAACGATGCTGCGTGCGCTAGGGCCAAAATCCTGGAACGCGGCTTATGTGCAGCCGTCACGCCGTCCTAAAGATGGGCGCTATGGTGAGAATCCAAACCGGTTGCAGCATTACTACCAATTTCAGGTGATATTAAAACCGTCTCCCGATAATTTGCAGGAGCTTTATCTGGATAGCTTGCGTGCTATCGGTATTGATCCCAGCGCCCATGATATACGATTTGTCGAAGATGATTGGGAAAATCCGACGCTAGGTGCCTGGGGACTGGGCTGGGAAATATGGTGTGATGGTATGGAAGTATCACAATTTACCTATATGCAGCAAGTAGGCGGCCTGGAATGTGACCCCGTTGCAGGTGAGCTGACCTATGGTTTGGAACGGTTGGTGATGTATATCCAAGGTGTTGAAAATGTCTATGATGTAAAGTGGAACAAAGATATTACGTATGGTGATATTTTCCTGCAAAATGAACAGGAATTTTCGGCCTATTGCTTGGATTTTGCTGATACAGATATTTTACTTCGGCATTTTACTGATGCAGAAAAAGAATGTAATGCGCTGCTTGCGAAAAATTTACCGCTCCCTGCCTATGAACAATGCATGAAAGCCAGCCATAATTTTAACCTGCTCGATGCACGCGGTGTCATCGGGGTGACAGAGCGGGCAAGCTATATTGCAAGAGTGCGGGCGCTGGCGAAGGCATGTTGCTTGAAGTGGGTGGAGAGCCAAGAGGTTAGTTCGTAGTTTTTATAGAGCAGACTTGAGATGACAAGTAATTTTGAGAAATTACAGGATTAACAGGTAGGGTTATGGATGTTATTCCTGAACATGAATTAAATCGCCATTTGCGTAGTTTTATTATAGAGGAATCAATCTTTCTATGACAAAACATTGGAAGCCATATGCGTTACATTAACTACTAACTACGAACTAACTATGCTACTCACATTCCTCAAATCAAAAATCCACCGGGCAACGGTAACGCAGGCTGACTTGCATTATGAAGGCTCTATTTCTATTGATAAGACCTTGATGGAAGCCGCGGGGTTTCACCCTAATGAGCAGGTTGATGTTCTCAATATCAGCAATGGTGAACGTTTTACCACCTATGCCATTGAGGCTGCCCGTGATTCGGGTATTATTACCATTAACGGTGCTGCCGCACATTTGGTGGATCCAGGGCATTTGGTGATTATTTGCGCCTATGTGCAGTTGACACCGGAAGAAGTAACAAGCCATGCGCCAGTCGTAATACTTGTCGATGAACATAACAGGATAAAACATGGCTGAGTTACTATTTGAAATTTTCTCGGAAGAAATTCCTGCCCGTATGCAGCGTGCTGCCGCTGAAGAATTAAAACAGCGTGTAGAGGCCAAATTACTTGCGCTTGCGATTCCTTTTGCACAGTCAGCCAGCTATGTCACGCCACGGCGTTTAGTATTGGTCATGGAGGATATTCCCCCGGTGTTACCGGATGTTGTTATCGAGAAAAAGGGGCCGCGCGTCGGGGCAGCGCCAGCGGCAATTGAAGGTTTTTCGACAAGTGCTGGCGTGAAGGTGGATGCACTGGAAATTCGTTCTACCGATAAAGGAGATTTTTATTTTAGTAATGTGCATCAGAAAGGACAAGCAACAGCTGGCAGTCTGGTAACGGTACTCAAAGAGGTAATGGCTGAATTTAGCTGGCCAAAATCAATGCGTTGGGGAAGCTATAATTTGCGTTGGGTACGTCCTTTGCAAAATATTCTCTGCTTGTTTGATGGTAAAATATTGCCTCTTACCTATGGGCATATTCAGGCGAACCGTACCTCTTATGGCCATCGTTTTCTAGCTGCTGAGCCGTTTGAAGTACATTATTTTGCTGATTATCAAAAAAATCTGCGTGAGCGTTATGTGATACTTGATCGTGAAGAACGTAAAAGCATCATTGAAAAAGAACTGACCAAGCTGGCCAGTGCCAGGGGCTATAGTGTCAAAGCGGATGCAGGTTTGCTTGAAGAAGTGGCAGGGTTGGTAGAATGGCCGCAAGTGCTTATCGGGTTGATTGAATCGCGCTTTATGGAAGTGCCGAAAGAAGTGCTTAGTACGGCTATGCGTTCACATCAGAAATATTTTTCATTGCTTGAACAAGATGGCAGATTAGCACCCTATTTTGCCCTGGTATCAAACATGAAATCCACAGATGCTGGTGCTACGATCATTACCGGCAACGAACGTGTGCTTCGTGCCCGTTTGTCGGATGCTAAATTTTTCTGGGATCAAGATCGTAAAAAAACACTTGCCTCCCGCGTAGCAGGGTTGGCGAATATTGTTTTCCATACCAAACTTGGCACGATTGCTGATAAAGCCGAACGTATTGAGCTGCTTGCTAAATTTATCGCGGTATGGATTCCTCATGCCAATTTAAAATTGGTTGGCCGGGCAAGTCTGCTGTGTAAGACAGATCTACTCAGTGATATGGTGATGGAATTTCCTGAATTACAGGGGATGATGGGTACGTATTATGCTGCTCATGATGGCGAAGATAAAGAAGTCGTTGCCGCGATGGGGGATCATTACCGTCCGATGGGACCACAAGATAGTTGCCCGACGGCGCCCGTCAGTATTGCTGTAGCGCTTGCGGATAAAATTGATACGCTGGCTGGTTTGTTTGCCGCCGATGAAAAACCAACCGGTTCTAAAGATCCATTCGCATTGCGCCGTGCGGCGCTTGGTGTTATCCGTATCATTCTTGAAAATAGTCTGAGCATTCCGCTGAAATTGGTATTAGAAAAGTCGCTGTCTTTTTATCCCACCACATTATTTAAATCCAAAACGGAAAAAGCAAATGTGAAGCAGGAACGGCTGATCAGTGAATTACTGGAATTTTTTGCCGATCGTCTCAAAGCCTCACTCAAAAGCCAGTCTGTACGCCATGATTTAATTAATGCGGTCTTTGATGGCGGCAATGAAGATGATTTGTTGCGTTTGGTCAGTAGGGTAATGGCGCTGCAGCAATTTCTTGAAAGTGAGAATGGGGTTAGCCTCTATAATGCCTATAAACGCGCAAGCAATATAGTATTTTTAGAAGAAAAAAAGGATAAAACTGTCTATAAAAAAGAAGCATCGCGTGACAAGCTGATTCAAAAAGAGGAACAACATTTATTTAATTGTCTTGAATTGGTCAAATCTGATATGATCGAAGCATTAAAAGCAGAAAAATTTGAGCAGGCGTTATCATTGCTTGGTGCACTACGTGATCCGATTGATCAGTTTTTTGATCATGTGACCGTCAATTGCGATAATCCTGATATACGGCGCAATCGCTTGATGATATTGTCGCAAGTGCGTGGTTTGCTTGATGGGCTGGCGAATTTTGGATTAATTGAGGGGTAGTGGGTAGCCGTGACACACTATACTATTGAAACATTACGTAACCAATATGCAGATGCAATTGTTGCGGTGATGGATAAATATGGTGCAGATCAGGTACGTGTTTTTGGTTCTGTCGCACGCGGTGAGGCTGAACAGGAAAGCGATGTTGATTTTTTGGTGCATCTTCGTCCGAAAACAACATTACTACATTTAGCAGCGCTGCATCGTGAATTGGGACAATTGTTAGGGTGCAAAGTAGATATCATTTCAGAGAGGGCAATAAATACACATATTAGGGAGGGCATCTTGAAGGATGCAGTACTGCTTTGATGAAAGATGAGGCCCGCTTGCAACATATTCTTGATGCAATTGCACTCATTAATATTTATATGGAAGAAGGCAAACGTGATAGTAAAACAAAAGCGGCTATAGAACGGCAGATTATTACGATAGGTGAGGCAGTACGCTATATATCACCAGAATTGAAGGAATGTTATCCGTTAGTACCGTGGCAAGATATTATTGGTATGCGTAATATTATAATCCATGAATATTTTGATGTGGATATAATGACAATTTGGGATACGGTGGAATATCATATTCCTGCTTTGTATGAGTGGATTAACAATATATTAAATTCAACTAATAATAAATAATTTATATATTAGACTAAGGAAGAAAAATGACCAAATGGGTATATAGTTTCGGTGACGGCAATGCAGAGGGCAGGGCTGATATGAAAAATCTCTTAGGAGGGAAGGGGGCTAATCTAGCGGAAATGTGCTCGCTGGGGCTACCAGTACCGCCTGGTTTTACCATTACCACTGAAGTGTGTACTGCTTATTATGATCATCATAAAGAACTTCCAGCGGATCTCTCTTCTCAGGTAGAAACGGCGCTTAGGGCTGTTGAGCGTAATCTCAAAGTTGAGTTTGGCAATCCTGCCAATCCGTTGCTTGTGTCTGTACGTTCTGGTGCTCGTGCGTCAATGCCGGGGATGATGGATACCGTACTGAATTTGGGCTTAAATGATAAAACAGTGCGTGGGCTGGCAGAAAAGAGCAATAATGAGCGTTTTGCTTATGATAGCTACCGTCGTTTTATTCAAATGTATTCGGATGTGGTGCTGGGTATCGATCATTACCATTTTGAAGAAATGCTCGAAGATAAAAAACAGCAACGTAATGTTGAGCTGGATACAGAGCTTACGGCAGAAGATTTAAAAGAGCTGGTGGCAGAATTTAAAGCCAAGGTCAAAGAAGAATTAGGTCAGGATTTCCCGGATGATGTGCAGCAACAATTATGGGGAGCAGTAAAGGCTGTCTTTAACTCATGGATGAATCCGCGTGCCAATACGTACCGTAAATTGCATGATATCCCTAGCAGTTGGGGTACCGCAGTGACGGTGCAGTCAATGGTATTTGGCAATATGGGGAATGATTGTGCGACAGGTGTTGCTTTTACGCGCGATCCTTCAACGGGGGAAAATAGTTTCTATGGCGAATATTTAATTAATGCCCAGGGTGAAGATGTGGTCGCGGGTATTCGTACGCCGCAAGCAATTACCATCAAAGGTAAAGAGAAAAATGGCTCCAAGCTGCCGGCGATGGAAGAATCTCTTCCCGCGGTGTATCGTGATTTAGTGACGATCTATAAAAAACTTGAAGGCCATTACCGTGATATGCAGGATATCGAATTTACGGTACAGAACAGTAAATTATGGATATTGCAAACCCGTTCGGGTAAACGTACGGCACCGGCAGCGATCAAAATTGCTGTTGAGATGGTCAAAGAAGGCTTAATTAGTAAAGAGGAAGCCGTGAAGCGCGTTGATCCTGCGTCACTTGATCAATTGCTGCATCCGACACTGGACCCCAAAGCCAAGGTGCAGATTATTGATAAAGGTCTGCCGGCCTCACCGGGTGCGGCATCAGGTATTGTCGTGTTTTCTGCTGAAGATGCGGAAAGCCGTGCTGCTCATAATGAAAAAGTTATTTTGGTGCGTATTGAGACCAGTCCGGAAGATATTCATGGTATGCATGCAGCACAGGGTATCCTTACCAGCCGTGGCGGTATGACATCCCATGCAGCCGTTGTCGCACGTGGTATGGGCAAACCTTGCGTATCAGGCGCTGGTAACGTGCGTATTAATTACGCGACAAAAACCCTGACAGCATCGGGCGTGACCGTTAAAGAAGGGGATGTGCTAACGATTAATGGCTCTACAGGTGAGGTGATACTTGGTGAAGTGCCAACGATCCAGCCGAATTTGTCGGATGATTTTGCACAAATTATGGCGTGGGCTGACAGTATCCGTCATTTGCGTATCCGGGCGAATGCAGAAACGCCGCTTGATGCCGCCACTGCTCGTAAATTTGGTGCAGAAGGCATTGGTTTATGCCGTACAGAACATATGTTTTTTGATGCCGAACGCATTGTCGCAATGCGTGAAATGATTGTGGCGGATGATGTCAAAGGACGTAAACTGGCACTGGCGAAATTACTCCCCATGCAACGCAGTGATTTTGTAGAATTATTTACGATCATGGCAGGATTACCGGTGACAATCCGCTTGCTCGATCCACCACTGCATGAATTCCTGCCGCATACGGAAGCGGATATGCAGGAAGTGGCCAAGGCAGCCGGTGTGACGGTCGATGCAATTCGCCACCGCGCTAGTCAGCTTGCAGAGAGTAATCCAATGCTTGGGCATCGCGGTTGCCGTCTTGGTATTTCTTATGCAGAAATCTATGAAATGCAGGCACAGGCAATATTTGAAGCGGCGATTGAAGTGAATCAAAAGGCGGCTGAAAAAGTAGTGCCAGAAATTATGATCCCTTTAATTATGTCGGGTAAAGAATTAGAAATTCTTAAAGGCACTATTGATGCAGTAGCACAAACAGTGTTTAAAGCGACAGGGGCAACACTTGATTATTTAGTAGGCACAATGATTGAGTTACCACGTGCAGCCTTGCGTGCGGGTGACATTGCCAATTATGCCGAGTTTTTCAGTTTTGGAACGAATGACTTAACGCAAACCACCTTTGGTATTTCGCGTGATGATGCAGCATCCTTCCTGCAGACCTATAAAAACAAAGGCATCATTGAACATGACCCCTTCGTTAGACTAGATGAAGAAGGGGTAGGCGAACTGATTGCCATTGCAGCAGAACGTGGGCGTAAAACCCGCAAAGGAATGAAGATGGGGATTTGCGGCGAACATGGCGGCCATCCTGCCTCGATCCATTTCTGCCAGAAAATCGGCCTTGATTATGTGTCTTGTTCACCGTACCGTGTGCCTATTGCTAGACTGGCCGCCGCTCAGGCCGTACTTGCTTTAGGGAAGAGCGAAGTAACACCACTTGCTAAAGCAGTATAACGAAGTTCTGCCAGGGAATTGCAAGGAATATTTTATCTTCCTGCAATTCCCTGCTTGCAACTCCCGTCTTTTTCTTTTATAACGCTCAAATCCATACGGAGTACCAAGCCGTATAGGCCTTCATGCGTTTGCCCAGATAGCTCAGTTGGTAGAGCAAGGGACTGAAAATCCCTGTGTCGTTGGTTCGATTCCGACTCTGGGCACCATGTTTTTCAATGACTTACCTCCCCGCATAATCCGACAATTCTCCTCCTGGGACACTGGTGGGACAATTATGCATGATTATCTATAGTCATTCAACTTAATAATTCCTCATTATATAATTGACGGCAACGCTGTCTGATGTATACTTCTGTAAACAAGGATAGGAGGTATATTGATGACGTATAGTTATGATATAAGGAAACTCGTAGTAGATCATGTAAGGCGGGGTGGTAGCCAGGTAGAGGCTAGCCGTTTATATAAAGTTGACCGTAAGACGATACATAATTGGCTAAAATTGTCGGAATTAACCCCAATAAAAATCAAGCAGACACGCAAACGTAAACTTGATAAGAAGCTTCTTGCGCAACATGTCCGTCAGTTTCCTGATGCCATATTGCGTGAACGCGCTGCACACTTCAACGTAACCCATAATGCTATCTGGAAAAGTTTGCGCCAGATCAATATTGTTAAAAAAAACGACTAAGTATATTGAAAGAAATCACAGTAAAAGAATGTGGTTTCTACATGAGCTTCGTGCATACGTAAAAAAATATAGCTCCAAGAACATTGTATACTTTGATGAGAGTGGGTTTGCGGCAAATAGCTACCGTACTCATGGATGGGCTGTTCGCGGTAAAAAGATTTATGGTGATATAAGGGGAAATCATCATCGCGGACGTACTAATCTCATCATGGCGCAACGTGGAAAATCGTGGATTGCACCGATGCTGTTTAACGGAGATTGTAATCAGGAAGTTGTGCTTGCATGGGTTAAAGAATGCCTTCTACCTGAACTTAAAGAGCCAAGCCTTATCATCATGGACAACGCTCCATTCCACAATAAACCGCAAATCTCAAAATTACTCGAAGAAGAAGGACACAAGCTCATGCCTCTACCACCTTACAGCCCAGACTTTAACCCAATCGAAGAGTCTTTTGCTATTATCAAAAAACGCAGAATGTTTAATGGACAATCCTTGCAACAAATTCTAATGGGGAAATGTTAGGTTGAATGATTATATCATTCACTGCAACATAAAACAGGAACGGCTCACACTACTGGATAGTGTGCTAGATAACCTGAGTTTTGGATAAGGGAGTAGACAAGAAAGGATAAAAGGTGTTGAGTTAACAAAGGCTTGCAACCAATTTGGTAACTCAACATGTACTATGATATCACATCTGTCTATTATTTCATCGATGATTTTTGCAAAATATATGAAGAATGGGAACGATCACGATTGCTTCCCAGTTGTCGTCAGCGATTCCGCTCTGGAGAAATGGCATTGAGTGAGATGCTTACCATTGTGGTGAGCTACCATTTTTCAGGCTATAAATGCTTCAAATATTTCTATCAGTATGAGATTGCACAGCGTCACCGGCAAGCATTTCCCAAATTGTTGAGTTATAGTCGCTTTATACAAAGAATGCCGTCACTTTTCCTACCCTTGCACATGCTGCTACATATGCTTTGCGGGGAGGAGACCGGTGTCTATTTCATTGATTCTACGTCACTCCCTGTCTGCCATAACCGTCGTATTGCAAGACATAAAACATTCGATGGATTAGCAGCGCGCGGTAAGACCAGTATGGTGGGATGGTTTTTTGGTTTGAAACTTCATATCATTATCAATAATAAGGGGCAGCTTATGGCAACAAAAATAACCCGTGGCAATATCAATGACCGTGGACCTGTTGAAGAATTGGCTGCGTCACTAAAAGGCTTGATAGCAGCAGATAAGGGATACCTTTCCAAAGAGTTATTCCAACGCCTCTATAATAAAGGGCTTAAGACTTACGGGGATTCGTAAAGGCATGAAAAACAGTCTCATGCCACTTTATGAAAAGCTCACCTTACGCAAACGATTTCTGGTAGAAACGGTGTTTGATACTCTTAAAAATACCTTCAACATTTCTCATACAAGACATCGATCTCCCGCTAACGCATGTATCAATATCTTGGCTGCTCTGGTAGCTTATGCTTATAAAACCAATAAAAAGACTGTGAAGTCTTTAACAATTATCCAAAACTTAGGTTAATTAATGTTAGTATTGTGCCATATATAACCATAGCTACATTAAACACATGTCAAAAGACCAAGCAGCAAATTACCGGAGGGGATTAAGGAACTTTATGAAATATGGCATTCTGATGTAGCGTTGGGCCAATTTATAACAGATTATTAAATTATGTTATAGATCTATGCGATTGCCCTGTAAAACCCTAAGCAGCTCGTCCCTGGCTAAGTTCTCGTTGAGCATGATCACTATGAGACTTAGGCCCATCCTTCACGATCTGCTGATGTGGAGAGGTTTTTTTTAACACCGCCTTCTGCATATTTAGAAATATCCTGTGTGGAGATTTTTATAGTTGCCTCCCGTTTGGCTATTTCTGTCTCAATCATTGCCGCTATTTCTATATAAGTAGGGCGTTTGTCTACATTGGGTTCATTAGAAGCAAGGTGTTTTGCTAACCTAAGCGGTGTAAATCCCTGGAAAGTCAATGTAAGATCTGTTCTTTCGTTTTTTAGAAAGAGTTTAACCATTGCATCGCGCCCATCCTGTACTGCCATAATTAATGGT